>Ga0153940_1000138_pt1 | contig 45013 bp, 42 predicted proteins | sample TSNJ024MetaG_FD_104736 | JGI IMG/M metagenome (GOLD analysis project Ga0153940, IMG submission 104736) | Attine ant fungus gardens microbial communities from New Jersey, USA - TSNJ024 MetaG | ecosystem: Host-associated > Fungi > Mycelium > Unclassified | place: USA: New Jersey, Brendan T. Byrne... | reverse complement strand
GCATTCTTGCCAAAGAATGAGGATTTCAGTTTAATTGACTTGGTATAAAAATAGCTGACAGTTTGATGTGCCTACTGTCAGCTGTCTTTAAAGTTGATATACCCAAAGTTCAGAAAGAACCTTCGTTAAGAACATCGCTTTTTTCTATGAACACCGTAAGCAATGTGAAATGAACATAAAAATTAATGGTGACATACTTACAGACGAGCAAAAACAACACTTTTTCGACACGTTCGGCAACATAACCGATGGGATATTTGTTGAACACGCTATTGATTATTGGCCAAAGTTCGAACAGGATGAAGTGGACATTGACGAAAGCGTGGGGTTGTTAGGCAATGAAGTCAAAGAGGTGTCGGTTTGCCCTTATGCATTCTATGAAATGGCGATTAACTCTGACGGTTCATACAGCCTTTGCCGTTTTGATTGGAACCACTCTATGCTTTTAGGCAGGGAACTGGGAGAGTATAAATCCCCCAAAAAGGTTTGGGACAGCACTCTTTTATGGGAGTTTCAAAATATGTTCTTGCGCGGTGAACGTATTTCCCGTGCATACCTGCTCTGTTCAAAGTGTGGATTGCTTAAACAAGGTATGCCCGAAGATATAGATGAGTTTTCCGAATTATTGCTTGATCGAATGTAAGGAGTCGTTTGAGATGAGTACGAGGAGGGATTGATAGTGAAAACGATGGCAGAAACGATATTATCCCTATGAATAAATGAAAAAGAACTGCCTTTAACGTGCTTTTTGTTTAGTAAAAGGTTTTGAAAAAGAGATTGCGGTGCATAAAAAATTAACCTTGACGTTATCCAATGTTGGTGTTATTGTTATATTATGTTGGATATATAGGGTAGGTGAATCAAATTGATCAGAGCTTTTATTCTGTATTATTTAAGCATTAAACCGACACACGGATATGAAATTCAGAAATTCTTACAGATTTCTGGTGTTGATGATTGGACTAAAATACAATCCGGCTCCATCTATTATGCTTTGGCAAAATTGGAAAAGGGCGGATATATCAAGGTTTTGCGCGAGGAAAATACAGGTTCTCGGATTCGCAAAATCTATGAAATAACTAACGCTGGCCGTGATGAGTTAAAGCATGATATTCAAAACCAACTTCAAGTACCCATCTCTCCAGTAGGTTCGGATAAATTCTTATTGCATAATATTCTTGATGTACTGCCAAAAGAAGTAATTGAAAGCAACCTAAAAAGTCATTTGCAGGCACTTTTCCAGCAAAAAGAATATTGGCAGAATTGGAAAAAGGCAAAGGAAGTTGATGATAAGAGTTTACCTGCTGAACAAATTGCTTTTGAAATGGCGATTGACAGTTTGAATTACCAAATTAAGTGGCACGAAGAAATTTTGAATAATGTCGATAAATATATCGTGCTTGGGGGAGAAACCCGTCAAGTCATTAAATCCATTGACTTCTCTGATGTAAGCGACACTTCTCCTACATCAAATACACCTGCCCAAATGATTGAGGTTCAAAGGCTAAGGGATGAGATTATCAGCGACCCATCCAAAGCGGCAGAAAATATTGATAAAATTATTTCTAAGTTGCAAAAATGATAATACATGTGCGGTTCAGCCGAAGGCTGAACGGTAATTAATACATTTAGAAACACGAGTTTATGGCTTGTGTTTTTAAACACTCAAATATCCAATGTTGGATAAACATTGTTTTATAAACAACACTATGTGAACTGGGAGGAGCATTATGAGTAAAGCATTATTACAAATTGAAAATCTATGTAAGAGTTATGGAGACAAAACTGTAGTAACAGAAGTAAACTTTAATGTCAACGATGGTGATATTTTAGGCTTCATCGGACCAAATGGAGCTGGAAAAAGTACAACAATCAATATTATTTCCACAATAGAACCATCTGATAATGGTAGGGTTCTATTTCTGGGTAAGGACTTTAAAGAGCAGGAAAAACACTTTAAACAGTCTTTAGGAATTGTTCCGCAAGATTTAGCTTTATATGAAGATTTAAACGCTTACGACAATGTGCGTTTCTTTTGCTCCCTATATAGTCTGAAAGGGGATGAATTGACCAAAAGCGTAAAAGAAGCGTTGGAGTTCGTTGGATTGTGGGACAGACGCAAAGAATATCCATCTAAGTTTTCAGGTGGTATGAAACGACGATTAAATATAGCTTGTGCAATAGCACATCACCCGAAAATCTTGATAATGGATGAACCGACTGTTGGGATAGACCCGCAATCTCGCAACAATATACTGGAAACAATAAAAATACTGAATAAACGCGGGACTACAGTTATCTATACCAGCCATTATATGGAGGAAATTGAAGTATTGTGTAATAGAATCCTCCTGCTTGATAAAGGTATCGTTATAGAGGACTTGGAAAAGGATGTATACAAAAGCAAATATGAAGCACTTGGATATAAAACTTTGGAAGATATTTTTCTCTATTTGACTGGTACAAAATTAAGAGATATGGAGGATTAAAATGAAGCATTTTGGAACGCTGTTTCAATTGGGATTAAAGCGAAGAAGCAAAGATTTTTTTGTACTGTTTTATAATATTATCTTTCCGACCATTATTATTGTGCTATTAGGGTATCTGACTTCAAAATTATACAGCGCGGATTTCACATCGTACCATTATTACACAATAGTTATAATTCCATTTTGCAGTCTTATGGGGATAATTACTGTCTCCTATGCTGCGCAGGAAGAAAAAAGATTTAAAACCGCTTACCGTTATATGACTGCACCCATTTCAAAAGGTGAATTGGTAATGGCAAAATTTTTATCATGTGTCATTATATTCGCCTTATGTAGTATAGTTACGCTGAGCATTTCTAAAATGCTTTTCAATATGGAATTTAACGGCAAGTTTTTATGGATAGTTTTGTTGCTTGTATGTGAATCTGTAGCTGTCACTGGGATTGGTTTATTTCTTGGTCTTGCCTGTAAAAGGTTTGACATACTCCAAAATTTTTTAAATCTTCCAATTGTCATTTTTGGATTTTTAGGCGGTGTGTTTTTCCCGGTAAACTCTTTTCAGCCCGTACTGTCCGCAATAATTAATCTGTCACCATTAACATGGGTGAACCGTGGGATAGTTTCTTGCATTTTTGATAACAACCTCCAAATTCTTTGGGTTGTATCTGTTGGATTTCTGTTAATTGGCTGTATCGCAATTGGATTGACAATCAAGTTCTTTAAAAGGGAGGCGTTTATATAATGAATTGGCTCATTGTGTTTAAGAACAATTTTAAGAGAGGGCTGCATAAAAAGACAGCCTTCTTCATTAGTCTCTTACTCCCGATTGTAGTCGTTATGCTTGGCATAGTCGCAAATTATGCCAATAATTCTGTGGCAAATATCGGGGTAGTTTATTCGGGCGAAAATGTAAAAGCCAAGACTGTTATGCAGGCGCTTAACGATACACCAGGAATAGAAGCAAGACTGGCTACCCCTGACATGATAAATACAGATATAATTTTAGGGAAATACACTGTTGTTGTGGAGTTTGCCCAAGATAGCTTTACTCTTTCTTCCGTAAAGGATGAAAATACACTTTTAAATATAGGACATTTAATAGAGAACTATATTGAGAACCCAACCCCTGTAAATGCAGATTTCTTACAGGAACATAATTTAAGTATTGCACAGCGGATATCTGCCTTTATTCTCTTGTTCTTAATGATAACGGCAACAATTACTGCGTCGCTGATGATAAAGGATAAGAACAATGGTACCTTCAAAAGGTTCCTGTACTCTTCTCAAAATGCAGTTACTTATGTGCTTGGTAATATTACCTATAATTTTGTGATCACCTATTTTCAGTTTTTTGTTTCAGTATCATTAACGGAATTGCTTGGTATCAATATTGGAATCAGTTATCTGAACTTTTTAGTAATTGGGATATGGGTAGCTGCTTTGGCAACGGCTTTTGGAACCTGTATGGCTTCGTTTTTTAATAACAAAATGTATTCCAATCTTCTTTCCACCTGTATCGTGTTAATTTTATCCCTTATTGGTGGTACGTTTATTCCCTTTCATAAAATGCCGACAGGTTTACAGTATATAAGTGTCATAAGTCCGTGGCGATGGTTTATCAGCATAGTAACGTCCATGGAACAAGGAAATAAATGGTTTTCGAATATACATCCGCTATTGATATTGACATTGTTTGTTGTTATTTTTTCCTTGATTGCACTAAGTAAAAACAGAAAATTGATAAGGGGTAAAAAATGAGTGAATGTATGACTGCCCCTTTGCCGGTTCAAGGAGATACCACTTTAACGTTTTTCTAAATAAACGGCATATTTATATTTGTCAGCAACCGATTTAACTAAGCAGTATTCAAATGGAACATTTTGGTTATAAGTTACGCGCTTGCTGACCAGCAGTGGTGAACTGACAGGAACTCGCAGATTCTGCGATTCTATAAAGGTGGCACTGGTGGCGCTGATCTTTTCATTGGCGCTTGTAATTGACAGACCGTAATGCTCCTCCAAAAAGTTGTATAGACTGACGAAGGTATTGAGATGCTGTTCCAAATCAGGGAAAAGCCCTGCAACTAAGTAATTTTCTATAATACCGATCGGCTGGTTATTGGCACACTGAACCCGCTGAAGATGGTAGATGGGAGTGTTTTCTGCGATATTTGGTTCCGCATCCTTGCTTTACCGAAACCATCCCTTCCTCAGTGAGTAATTTGATTGCCTTGCGGACAGTAGTCCAATATTTGTTTTAATGATGCGCATGTTAAAGATATCGGCGAACATCTGCATCCAGATATCGCTTTTGCTGCCGCCGCTGCAAAATAGAATCTCATTGGAAATGCTGGTATGTTCAGCGAGATAATCAATGGATATTTTCAGATTCATTGCAATCCCTTCCATCGCAGCGCGGATCATGTGGTCGCGAGTGGTACTCAGGTTAAGACCAAGAAAGGAACCGAGGATGTTCACGCTTTTATCCTGTGATATACCTCCGGCCAGGCTGGGATTAAAGATAATCCCACCGGATCCCACCGGAATCTGATCGGTCAGTGTACACATGGTATTATAGATATCATTCGGATTAGAAATGATTGATGTGAAAGATTGGGGATTTACGAATCCGGTGGTATCCGATTTGTATGGAACACCGCCACTTGTGCCCGGGGATTCAACATGCATGTAATGGCGTACGATCCATATATAGATCTTGAATATTGTGCTGATCATGGTATTGAGAACAGCAGTCTGCAGCAGATTATCCGTGAAGCGGATGTAATCAGCCTGCATCTTCCGCTGACCGAAGATACATATCATATGATTGATGCAAAGTCTATTATCGAAATGAAAGATCAGGTCATCCTGGTTAATACATCACGCGGCGGGATTATCGATGAAGCAGCAGCGTGTGAAGGTCTGAAGTCCGGGAAAATCGGCGGGTTGGGACTGGATGCCTATGAACAGGAACCACCGACTGGTTCACCGCTTTTTGAGTATAATAATGTACTGGTGACACCACATGCCGGCGCTCATACAGTCGAAGCAAAGAAAAACATGGCGGATATGGCAGTGCAAAATCTTCTGGATGTATTAACAGGAAAACAATGTAATTATATTGTAAATCCAATTCAATAAAAGAGAGTTGAGGTGCAGAGTATGGTAGAAAAAGTGTTTTTAAGTCCGGCAAAATATGTACAGGGAAAAGGAGTGCTGAAAACCTGCGGCAATAGTGTGCTGCAGACGCTGGGGAATAAATTGCTGGTAATTGCCGGAAAACGTTCTTTTGAAAGTGCCGGTAAGGTTTTCTGCGAAGCCATAAAGTCGGCCGGAGGGGCGACAGAGTTTCTGCCGTTTGGCGGACAGTCCTCCTGGGCCGAGATTAATCGGATTGCAAAAGTAGGAGAAGCAGGAAATTTTGATGCGATCGTTGCAGTTGGCGGCGGGAAAGTTGGAGATACTGCCAGAGGTGTGGCAGATAAGTTAAAGATTCGTTTAGGCATTATTCCTTCGATTGCTTCAACTGATGCGCCGGTAGCCAGTCTGTATGCAGTTTATACAGAAGATGATGAAGTACAGGAGTATGGTTTTACCCGGAATCCGGATCTGGTATTGGTGGATACTGAAGTAATCTGTAAAGCACCGGCAAAATATCTGGCCTCTGGAATGGCCGATGCCCTCGCAACCTGACAATACACTGCTCAGCGGAATTGGGTATGAAAGCGGAGGGTTAACCGCAGCGCATTCTATTCATAATGGACTGACCGTTCTTACCGGTGAGATCGAACAGCTGACACATGGCGAATTGGTTGCTTATGGTACACTGACACAGCTGTTTTTGGAGAATCGGAAACCTGAGGAGTTGGATAAGTTTATCTGCTTCTACCGGAAATTGAATCTGCCGACAACGTTAGCGGATTTAAAGCTGGGTGATGCTTCTTATGAAGAGTTATTGAAGGTAGGGAAGGCAGCAACAGCGCCAGGTGAAACCATTCACCGGATGCCATTCGAAGTGACTGCCGGTGACGTGGCAGATGCAATGCTGGCAGTAGATGTCTATGTGAAAGCAAGGTTTAACCAAACTTAACTGGTGATTTCTCTTTTCTTCTACATTATATTTATAGGGATGGTATAACTTATGCGAGTTATACCATCCCTGTTTTTAGGACTATCCTATTTTCTGGCTGCCCCATTCTTAGTTACATTGCTAATTAAAGGCACCTGTATTAATGGTGTTGCTTATAAAAATATTGAATAAATTGCTGCACGTCCCTTCTGTTTCCGAGAAACGGTCCGACCTTTTCCATCTTCATCGATACCAAAGCTGCAGCTGTCAGCAAAGCGGTTTCGATGTCATTATAAAGACGTTCATTTATATAGGCAGAAAAACAAGTATCTCCGCGACCGCTGCGGCCGGATAAATTCCTCGGACGCAATGGCTTAACATAATGCTGTTTCCCATCATATATCAGAACTTCTGTATTGTGAGTAATCATAATTTCCTTTGCCCCCCATTGATACAGTTTTTCGGCTGCTTTTTTCCGGTCGCTCAACCCCGTCATAATTTCTGCTTCTGCAGCATCGGTTTTCAGAAAATGTATTTTAGGTAATAGCTCTTTTTTATTTTTCCAGTCTGAGAATGTCATTTGATTTGTTTCTGCATCAGTATGACGCAGCAGGCACTGAACATCCACCGCACATAAAGCTTTTTTTGAAGCATAGGCGATAAGATCCTCACTGATATCCCCATACATAAGACCGGCAAGATGATATATTCTCGAATCAATATCGGGAATCTCATCCAGTGTATAAGGTGTGATCCTGGAAACCATCCTGCAGGTACGCCGCTCTTTGTCTGCTGTATGATAAATATTCTCTATTGAGGTGCTTTTTGGGCTTCCCAGCGGATATACGGTAATATTTGAAGAATTAGAAAATAATTTGTGTAAATCGATTTTCGCTGTATTTGCTTTAGGCAAAACACAAACCGGGTGTCTTAATGCAGCCGCAGCATACCCGGAGTACAGAACCGCTCCTCCGATCTCGTGAACCGTATTTCTCTGATGATCGGTATTAATATCTTCTGAAATCTGTCCAATAATAAAAGTGTCATATTTTGTATTGTTCATAATAATTTCCCTTTACTTGTAGGCGCAGCAGGCTATACCGCTATACTGCGAATACGTGAAATACATTTGCACTTCGAAAGATCTTCAACAATTGAAGTATGATCCTGAAATTTCGGCATATAAATTGTGTATATATTGGTAAACGTATGCTCCTCACGGGAGAAATACACATCAAAGTCCACATTCTTGATTTTAACATTTTTTTCATTAAAATAATCCGCAAGAAATTTTTGGGTTTCTTTTGGTGAACTGTATCGTATTTCCAGGTGCTTGAGTTCCGGTAAGTGAATTAGCCTATGAAGCATCGTTAACACCAGGATAATGGCAATAAAAGATATTGCGGACAGCCAATAAAATCCCATACCAATTGAGATTCCCAATGCCGCAACAGACCAAAGAGAAGCAGCTGTTGTAAGTCCCTGAATCGAACGTCTGGTTATTACGATCGTCCCTGCACCTAAGAAGCCGATACCGCTGACAATTTGTGCAGTAAGCCGGGAAGGATCCGCACGTATAACACTGGCAAGCTCGGGATTCGCGATCACTTGATTAATTGCGTCAAAGCTGATTATTTGCTGTGTCATGGCGATAAGCACTGCTCCCGCACACACCAGAATATGTGTGCGCATTCCTGCCGGACGGCTTTTTGACTCTCTGTTGAGTCCTATTATGCCGGAAAAAATAATCGCCATACCCAGACGAATACAAATATCCTGAATAGACAGATACATATGTAATTCTACACCTCCCATCTATATAACTGTGTTATTGTTACCTGTTGAATAATGCCAATGCAAATCCCCGCTTTCGCTAATAGTAAATATTACTGCATTATGAGGGGGAACATCTGTTAAGTAAGGTGTCAAATTGGTTTGATCCGTTGCCGCTATAGAAAGTGACCTGCTTCTTCGTATGCCGTGATCAGTCAGCATTTGTAAGGTTTCAGAATTTGTACTGTTATAGCGCAAATCATTGGAAGCACAGATTACTGCGGCACAAGGATCTACCCCTTTTAATATGGCAGGCGTAATACTGTCTTGCTGACCATGATGTCCCAGCTTAAACACATCCGCTTTTAAAAGCTCCGGACGCTTTAACAAATTAGTATAGCCCTTGCGATTGGTGTCTCCGACTAATAAAATGGAGCGGTTTTGGTAACGAATGCGCAGCATTGTACTGACATTGTTCATCTGTGCATCCAGTTTTGCAAGCAATTGCCGTGCTTTTTCACCGGATTTTTCCTGATACAGTCTATCCATTAGAGAAATAAAGCTGCTTCCCACATCCGCTGAAGGACCTAAAATATCAATAAAAACGTCTTCACATAACTGAATCGGCCAATAACGCTGTCTGATTTCCTTTAATGGTACTTTTTTGTCACGAAAGTGAACATGTATTCTCCTGGCTGCATTCAGTGCATTTAAAAACCTCTTGTTTGCAGGTGTTGCCGCCCAGGAAGAGGGCAGTATCGGCCACTCACATTGAGGAAGTGCGGCATACCAGAAATTATGTACCGGAATTTCTTTCATTATCGGCTCAAGCCCACAGGTATGATCTTCATGAATATGTGTATTTAAAACGATATCCAGCTTCATAATCCCTGCTTTGCAAAGATATTCAAGTGCAGTGATACGGCCTGAGTGACCGGCATATTCCTCCGGTTCATTACTGCCGCCATCGATTAACATGGTAAATGTATCTTCGGGACAAGAAGGTTTTTCATATTCTAAAAGAATAGATTCCCCATATCCTACATTGATGAAAGTTATTTTTAAGCTCATATGGTCCCTACTTCTTAACTGTTTTTCGGATATAAAAACTGGACAAAATCAGTACCAGTACTGTCATTATGATCGCTCCCGCACTACCAAAACCAAACTGCAGGTTTTTTATACCGTTTAGATACAGGTATTGCGTAATCGTCGCTGTTGTATTTGCCGGTCCGCCCTGTGTAAGTATATTAACCTTTTCAAATATACGGAACGTATCAATTGTACGCAGCAACACACAAAGTATAATACCGCTTTTAATATTTGGCAAAGTTACATATCTAAATTGTTGCCACTTGCTTGCACCGTCAATTTCAGCTGCTTCATACTGTGATTCCGGAACTCCTTGTAAAGAAGCATACAGCAGTAAAAACACAAACGGAGTATTCTGCCATATATCGATAAAGGCTAAAGCTCCAAAAGCTGTTCTTGTATCGTAGAACCAGTTAAACACCGGCAGATTCAGTATATGAAGGAAATTATTTAAAATCCCATAATTCCCGCTAAGCATGATTTTCCAGATTAAGGCCACTGTAACCGGAGGAAGCAAATATGGAAGCAGCAGCAGGGTGCGCATTGCTTTTTTGCCGTGGTGTAAGCCATTGACAAAAATCGCAATCATCAATCCTAATACTGTCTGAAAACACACACACACCAGCGTAAATATAACGGTATTGCGAACGGCCTGCTGAAAATAAGGATCGGATAGTATTTTCATAAAGTTATCCAGACCAGTAAATTGAGCTCCACTTCTCGAAAGATAATAATAATCGGTAAAGCTGTAGTAGATTGTAAATAATAATGGGAACAAGCTCATGATCAAAAGAACAATTATTGTAGGTGTAATCATAAGACCTGAGAAAAGTTTGTTTGTCCCTTTACCGCTTCGTGCTTTGTTTTTTTTAGACCCCACCTTGATTCCTCCTGTCAAAGCTTTATTTAAATAGTTCTAAAGGATAATTATTTCATGATCTGCTCTACAGCTTTTTGCGCATCTGCAAGAGCCTGATCTACTGTTTTTACTCCCTGTACAGCTGCATCCAACTCATTACCCAGTGCAATAGTTATATCATTCCACTCGGTAACTAAGGGGCGGTACACACCATTTTGAAGTGCGTTATAGATGATTTCAAGGTGAGGATATTTTTCGATAACATCCTGGTTTTGATAAACGCTGTGACGTGTTGAAACACCACCATCTTCTACCGCAGCCAACTGATTCTCAGCACTTGTTACATACTCGAGCAATTTTAAAGTCATTTCTTTATTCTGTGAATTAGCCGCAATCCCCACAAACCAGATACCATAGATAGAAGACGGATTGGACGGTGTGGATTCATCTACCTGAGTCGGAATTACTGTGTAATGGGCAGGACCTTCCACTTCCGGTACATACCAGCCCGGCCATGACAAACTCAAAGCAGCTTTTTCACCGGAAATTGCAGCAACAATATCATCTTTATCCATAATGGAGCCGGCATTTTTCAACTCAATATACATTTCCAGCGCTTGTTTGAATTCCGGAGTATCAATGGTTGGCTGGTTGTTTTCATCTAATACCTTTCCTCCATGTGCTAACAAAACTGCCAGAAAATCGCTGGTGATATTATCGCCTGCCTGTGCACGTACTAAGAAACCATCTTTTCCGGTGTCCTTTACTTTCCTGGCAGTTTCCAACACATCTGTCCATGTTTCAGGAACAGTCGCTCCCACACTTTCCAGCAGAGCATCGTTATACAGCATAACGTTAACATTCCCAAAATGAGGTACGCAATACAGATTGCCTGACTTATCATACCCTGCCACAGCAGCCTCTGTAATAAAATCATCATCCAAAGAGTATCCTTCCTCACTCAAATTCATCGCGACACCATATTCAATGAATTCCGGGATCCAACTGCCATCCACCATGATCAAATCATATGCACCTTCCGGATTACGGGCATCTAATGCGATTTTATCATGTAAATCAGAGAATGCTAAATCCATTACTTCACAGGTGACGTTATTTTCCTTTTCAAATTCCGGCAGCATGTTTTTAATTACATCTCCATAAGTGCCACCGCGCAAAATCAGTGTTAATTTCGTAGGTTCTTCTGTTTTTTCTTTAGATACCTCCCCCTTTGTGGATTCACTTTCGCCGTTTTGATTTGATGACGGTTCCCCCCCGCATCCGAACAGTGAGATACATAAAACGCAGCTTAGTAGAAATACGGCTATTCTCTTCATTTTTGCCTTCCTTTCTTTTCCTTGTTTACAGTTACTCTTTTACTGCACCATTTGCCAATCCCTGTATCAAATAATTTTGTGCAAAGATTACAAATAGAGCGATTGGAATTACCGATATCACACCGCCGGCAGCTACCAATCCAAACTGGGTCAGGTTATCCTCAGTATTCAGCACAGCTAACGATAACGGTACGGTGTAGTTTTGTTGTGACTGGACAAAAATAACACTATAGGTATATTCATTCCATGCATAAATAAAAGAAAGCATTGAAATTGCAGCAATTCCGGGAGCGACCAGCGGCAGGACTATGCGAACAAACAACTGCCACTCTGTTGCACCATCAATCTTTGCGCTTTCTTCTACTGCTTTTGGTAATTCCATAAAGAAATTAATCATAAACCATATGATCAAGGGAATATTAATAAAAATACATGCCATAACAATAGGTAGTTTTGTGTTTAATACTCCAAGATTTGAAAACATAATATACAGTGGAATGGTAAACGCTACAGGCGGTAATATACGAATCAGCATCACCCAGTAAGATACAGGCTTTTTCAAATGAAAGCGGAATCTTGCGCGGGCAATTATGTAGGCGCAGCACAGCCCGACGATCAAAGAAAAAAGAACTGCTGTCAAAGTTACCAGTAAGGAATTCTTTAATGCGAGCCCAAATCCCTTTTCACTAAAAAGTGTAATATAGTGCGCCATAGTAAAGGACTTCGGCAGCAATGGCATGTCATTTAATAATTCTTCATTGTTCCGAATGGAAAGCGCCACCATCCAGTAAATAGGAAATAGCGTATACACTAAGAGAACCGCAGTAATAATCGGACGCAGAAAAGAACGTTTCTTTTTAGACATAATTCACCTCCAAAACCAGTTATTGTTTGCATGGCGCTGTAGAATCTCTGACTATGATATTTGTTTCCATGGTAATTGTTGGATACAACCAATCGCGTTTTTCTATCTGGGCAACCAAACACTCCACAGCCAATTGCCCCATACGCTGTTTATCAATTCGAATTGAAGTAAGCTCCGGCTCAGACATCGTACAAAAGGAGCTGTCATCAAAGCCGATAACCGAAAAATCCTCCGGCACTCTCAATCCCATTCGGGATACAGCCTTCATAGCACCTACCGCTATCGTATCATTTGCACAAATAACTGCAGTTGGCGGGTTCTCTCTGAGCAGCAGGGATTTTGTGCTTTCTATTGCCTCCTGCACGGAAATTCCACCTGTAGCAGCAATATCCGGATCAAACCGAAGGTTATTCTGTGCCATTGCCTGTACAAACCCCTGATACCTGCGCTGCTTTATGAATTCTGTAAAATATCCATTCAGGAAACCAATACGGCGGTGACCAAGTTCTGCCAAATGATCTACGGCCTGCTTCATTCCTCCGTAGTCATCACATAACAAACTGTAAGACTCCGTCAAATCCGTCATATGATTTATCAACACATGAGGAATCCCCTTTTCAGAAGAACGCAACAGCATTTCAGAATTAGGTTGTGAAGCAAATATAATGCCGTCCACCTGCTTCTGGAGCACCAGCGAAGCAGCTTCGGTACGAATCTTATCGTCTGATACGATAAACATACTGCGATTCATTTCAACTGTTGTATTTACTACAGATTCTAATATCTCTCCATAAAAGGGATTTGTTATAACCGGAGCCTGCTCTCCATAAATGATAAAAGCAAAATTCCCCGATTGTTTAGTGATCATAGCGCGTGCCAGAGCATTAGGCTGATATTGCAAACGCCTGGCTGCCTCCATGATTCTTTTTCTGGTATCAGGATTTACCTTATCCGGAGAAGAAAAAGCTCTGGATACAGTAGCTTTTGATACATTGGCTAAAACTGCAACATCCAAAATTGTAGCTGACATCACAAGTTCCTCCTTCGTCTTTTAATCGGTTCTTCATATCCTGTCATTTTCGAATATGAAACCGTTCTCAAAAAACATGATATCACCTTTTTTAAATATAGTCAACATTTTTACTAATTATTCCTTTATAAAGTCAATTTTTAAGTAATTTTTATTATATTTATTGACATTTCTGTATAAAATCCAAAAATAATGAACATATATCCAAGGTTATTAAGAGTAAAAAATATAATTTTTTCTTGAAATTTATATATTAATAGTATATTATTTAATTGAGAACGGTTTCATTGTAGAATCAATTGTATCTGTAGGCAGTGCAAATTAAACATTTAAAGGAGTGGTAAAATGGGAAAAAAAGCGAAAAAACTCTGGATTGCAGCATTATTAGCTTCATGCGTATGGAGTACTACCGGTATTTGTATATCTGCAAATACCGCACTGGCGGAAAGCGGGGATACGACAGAATCAGAAGAATATGTCACTAACAGAATGACATATCGAGAAAACACTCTAAACATTCAAAGCGGCAATAATATAAGTATTGTTGCCGGAACATTTACAGTAAAAGATTTTAGCATCACTCCGGGACAAGATCCTGACGGTCTGAATTATACCGGCCAGATCCATGAATTGACAAATGGCCGAATTACTTTTGATGTAGGAAGGAAAGGATCGGAGGCTGTAGCTTCCTGGTTTAATGCTCAGTTTTCCGGATATAACGATCTTGAAATAAACGGCGACCGCACTATATTCGATAAAATCGCAGACAAACTCAATTTTGGTTTTGTTGGAGATTTGACCTTAGAAATTACATCACCACAAACTGGTCAGATTTCAGTAACTTTTTCTGACGTAGCTTTTGCTCAGGAGGGTACCTTATTTAGCAACAGCTGGTGGTTTGGACAACTGGAGGGGCAGCATACACAAGACAGCGACGGTTCTGCTCACATGTTAGTTTTCGGAAAATACGATGGGGAGGAGACATTGTATGCTTCTTTTAGCCGTGATCCAAACAGTTCAAATACAATCTCACTGGAAGCTGTGCATATACCTGGGTACTCCAATGATAAAGCTGCCAGAATTGCTAATGTGGAAGAAACCTTCCAATCGTTGCCGATTCACGGAAATCTATCTACTCTTAAGAATTTTCCCGGCAATTATGAACCGGTATCAAACCATGTTCAGGGCTATGGGCAATATTTTACCCCGGACAATGAACAGTACTCCATTTTGACGCACAGTGTTTCGACCGCACCCTATGCCCATATTGTTGCCGCCGAAAGGTCTGGAAACAAACTGACAGGGTATAAAACTTATCTGAAAAATTGGCGGCATCCGGGAGGTATCCAAACCATAGGAAATTATCTGATTGTTCCGAACGAGCAATCAGATCAGGCTCATGTGGCACTTTACGATTTGCGTTCTCTTTCGGTTCAGGAATTAAGGAGAGTGGAATCCTTTGACTTGCACGTCAGTCATAAGGCGGGATCCGTAGGAATAACATCCTACACAGACACGGACGGAATAGAATACTATCTAATGATCATAGCACACCTGAATGGCGCCGACAGCGTATATCATGTCTATCGCGCGGATGCATCAAACGGTCTTGAAAATGCCACATTTAGCGAAGTCGGAACCTTCCCTTTTGAAAAGGATTTTCAGGGATTCGGATTAATAACAGAAGCACAAACAAATGATGTTTACATGATTGGCTTGTGGTCTCCAAACGAAGGTGCTACATTTGCCGATTATGCCTATTTGTACAAAATAGATACGCAGACATGGACACCCGGCGAAGAGCTTCATCGTATTCACATGATTAGCTCAGGCGGAGGTATCGGCATGCTGGGTGTACACTTCCGTTATGGCGCAGGGGTAACTGCCACACCAGACGGAAGACTGGTGATTTCTGCAACGGAACGTAATACGATACTTGGCGGTTCATTGGCTACTAATGACTGGGATACCTCTAGATAGCCATAGTGGTCAGGAAATTATGGCAGAGATTTTTTGTGATGCAGTCAGCCCGCTTTTCGAATTATCAGGTGCTAATTTGCATTGCTTCGGTATTCTCTAGGTGTAATTCCAAATTGTTTTTTAAACAAACGATTATAATAAGATATATTATTAAAGCCATTCTCTAAAGCAATATTTGTAATAGATGCAGAAGAATGTTTCAGTTGTTCAAGGGTCATAAAAAGCCGGTGCTTATTCAGGTATTCTATACTGGTCATATCCACATGCTTTTTAAAAAAATGCATAAAATAGTAGTCACTGAAATGACATAACCGGGCCAGTTCGGAGATTAAAATGGGCTTTTGATAATTATCATGAATGAATTGCAGTACAAGTTTTATTTTTTCGGCAGCTTCGGAATTGTCTTTTTCATTTTTATCACTGTATGGTGCACATTGAAACAAAAGGCTCAGGAAATGGAACAAGGAAGCCTTCAGTTCCAATTCAAAACCATGCGGCTGCTCTAAATAATAATCTTTAATATTGATAAAAGTAGTTTTTAAAGCCGGAGCATTCTTATCTGAGGGGCGAATAATAATGGGAAACTGCCATTTTTGATTGGCCAGCGGCTGAAGGTACTTTGTGGTGCAAGAATCGGGATAGCTGTATCCCAGCATGTTTAAACTGAATACAAAACTGTCTGAGACCATAGTATGATCCTCTGTCTGTCCGATGCCGTGAAGCATATGGGGGGAGAGGATAATAAGGTCTCCTTTTTTTACTTCATAAGAGTTTAAATCAATTAAATAGTTGCAGATACCATCCTGTATTAATGTGATTTCCATTTCTTCATGCCAATGCATGGTCAATGAAGTGTAACTTTCTGGTATTGTACAAGTATATAATTGAAAAGGAAAGGAAAATGTTCCATGGTTTATCTGTTCCCGCAGATGCAGATCATTTTTCATAGAAACCTCCGGTTTATAGCAGTATTGTGTTAGGAAACAGTAGAATCATACAAGTATTCTCGTTATTTATGCTATATAATAGCATAAATATAGTAATTAGTATATAAAAATAAAAAATGACAGGAGGCAGAAGCAATGAAAATAGGGACATTTACGGTGGTATTGGGGGATAAGTCTTTGGATGAAGCATGTGGATTTTTAGCTTCTAAAGGGGTGGAAATGGTGGAAATCGGATGCGGCGGATTTCCCGGAAAAGCACATTGTGATCCGGATGTTTTGCTTCATGATGAAAAAGCACTGAAACAGTTTCGGGATACAATTGAAAAGCATGGCCTTGCCATCAGCGGTCTGAGTGCCCATGGCAATATGGTACACCCGGATCAGGAAACGGCAAAAAGATTTGATCAGGATTTGACAAATGCAATTCTTCTTGCTGAAAAGTTAGACGTACCGGTTGTAAATACGTTTTCCGGATGTCCCGGGGGAAGTCCTGAGGATAAAGAGCCAAACTGGGTAACCTGTCCATGGCCGGAAGATTTTACCCGTGTTCTGGACTACCAGTGGAATGAAGTGCTGATTCCTTATTGGAAAGAAAAAGTTAAATTTGCGAAAGCCCATGGTATCCATAAAATAGCACTGGAATTACATCCGGGATTCTGTGTGTATAATACAAAAACATTGCTGCGGCTAAGAGAAGCGGTAGGACCGGAAATCGGAGCCAACTTTGATCCCAGTCACCTGATCTGGCAGGGAATGGATCCGGTTGCCTGTATCCGGGAATTGGGGAAAGAAAAGGCAATATTCCATTTCCATGCAAAAGATACAAAAATTGATCCGGCTAACTGTGCCTTAAACGGTGTGCTGGATACCGGACATTACAGTGATGAACTCCATCGTTCCTGGCTGTTTCGGACCGTCGGCTACGGACATGGTGAGGAATACTGGAAGGCAATAATATCTGAGCTGCGCCTGGCCGGTTATGATCATGCGATCAGCATTGAACATGAGGATAGTCTGATGTCTTCACGGGAAGGTTTAACAAAAGCGATTGCATGTCTGCGCAATGTATTGATTTTTGAAGAAAGAGGAGAGTTGTTCTGGGCATAGACAGAATAAAAGAGGGATAAAACATGCAGCATAAAATAGCAATTGCCGGTTTCGGCGGTATGGGAAGCTGGCACCAAGAATTGATTGAAAGAATAGAGAACCTTACTGTAGCCGGTGTTTATGATATCCAAAACGCCCGCATGGAATGTGCAAAATCCCGCGGCTTTCACACTTATGGGGATTTTGAGGAAATGCTGGCAGATTCCGAAACAGAGATTGTACTTGTGGCTACGCCGAATAATTTACATAAATCTATGGCTATAAAAGCTATGCAGGCAGGAAAACACGTGATATCAGAAAAGCCGGTGACCCTGAATTCCGGGGAGTTTATGGAAATCATGAAGGTTTCCCGGGAAACAGGGATGTTTTTTACCGTTCATCAAAATCGCCGCTGGGATGAGGATTATCTGACGATAAAGAAAATATATCAGGATGGCCTGCTGGGTAAAGTACACAGGATTGAATCCCGTGTACACGGCTCCAGAGGAATCCCGGGAGATTGGCGGCAGCAGCCGGAATTCGGCGGAGGCATGGTTCTGGACTGGGGCGTGCATCTGCTGGATCAGGTGCTGGAATTGATGGGAGATACAAAATTAACCCATGTATATGCAACGCTTACAAATATTACAAATCAAATGGTAGATGACGGATTTACCGCAGTTTTATCATTTGAAAATGGTATGGAGATTCTGGCAGAAGTAGGAACCAGTAATTTTATTTCTCTTCCCAGGTGGTATATGAATGGACGGGATGGGACAGCAGTTATTGAGGACTGGGAAAACAATGGAAAGATTGTGCGTGCTGTCGGAAAAAATGAACAGGATGTGGTACCGGTCCGGACAGCGGCAGGAATTACCAAAACAATGGCTCCGCGGAGAGAAGATACGATTTGTGTGGAAGCACTGCCGATTGTAAAAAGTGATCTGAAAGGTTTTTATAAAAATGTAATAAGTGTTATTGAGGGAAAAGAAGAGCCAAAGATTAAGCTTTCTGAAATTTTGAGAGTGATGAGGTTAATGGAAGCAATTTTTGAATCGGCCAGATTAAAACAAGTCATAAAATTTGAAGTATCAGGGAGGGAACATTAAAATGAAGATATTAAGAGTTGGAATTATAGGCTGCGGCGGTATTGCAAATAATAAACATATGCCGGCGATATTGAAACACGGCAGTTTTGAAATGACGGCTTTCTGCGATATTCACATAGACAGGGCACAGAAAGCAAAAGAGCAGTTTGGAACAGAGAACGCAAAGATATTTACAGACTATAAAGAGCTTGTCAAGGAAAATTTGGATGCGGTTTATGTTCTGACACCAAACAAATCACATGCTTGTATCTCGATCGAGGCGTTAAAAGCAGGAAAACATGTAATGTGTGAAAAGCCTATGGCAAAAACCTACGAAGAGGCAAAGGAGATGGCCCAAACCGCAAAGAAAACCGGAAAACTTCTGACAATAGGTTATCAGAACCGTTACCGTCCGGATTCTGCATATCTCAAACGGGCATGTGAAAATGGGGATCTGGGTGAGGTTTATTATGCGAAAGCCCATGCAATCCGCAGAAGGGCAGTACCCACCTGGGGTGTATTCCTGAATGAAGAAGAACAGGGGGGCGGTCCGCTGATTGATATTGGAACCCATGCACTGGATCTGACTTTGTGGATGATGAATAATTATGAACCGTTTTCTGTTACCGGATCTGTATTCCGTAAGTTAGCGGATCAGACGGAAACAGGAAATGCTTTTGGGGAATGGGATCCGGCAGAATTCACTGTAGAAGACTCTGCCTTTGGATTTATTAAGATGAAAGACGGTGCAACCATCAGTCTGGAAGCAGCGTGGGCATTAAATTCCCTGGATGTGGATGAAGCAAAAACGACTTTATGCGGAACAAAAGCCGGTGCTGATATGAAGGATGGTCTGAGACTGAACTATGTACGGTATAACAAACAATGTGTAGAAAAACCGGGATTGGATGCAGGAAGTGTTGCATTTTTCGATGGAGATGCCGAGAGTGAAGAAGATATCGAACAAGCAGTATTTTACAATGCAATTGTGAAGGGAGAGCCGTTAACCGTATTGCCTGAACAGGCTATGACAGTTACCAGAATTCTGGAGGCAATTTATGAATCTGCTGAAACAGGAAAAACAGTCTTCTTTGAGTAAACGTAAATTGTTAATTCTTTCTATTGACAAATAAATTCGAAAATCCTACCATATAAGTAGTTTCTGATCCGCAGGGAAGAATGCAAAATCCCAGGAAGTGCAATTTATGAAGGGCAGGGTTTATTTATGATTACGATTAAAGAAATGGCAGATATGATAGGAGTAAGTACAACAACGGTATCTAATGTTATACATGGCAAAACCGGTGAAGTCTCTCAAAAAACCGTGGAGAAGATTCAGAAAATGTTAGATGATTATGATTATGTACCAAATATGAATGCGAGAAATCTTGCGCAAAATGAGTCTAAGATTATCGGAGTAGCTCTAAAGTCGAGAAAAGATAAATATGAGAATATGATCAAAGATCCTTTTATGGGAGAAGTTATTGGTGCGATTGAAAGAAGTGTCCGTGCAAAAGGATACTTTATGATGATTTATATATCCAATGAAATTGATGAGATCGTACAATATATTTCCAGCTGGAATGTCGACGGTCTGGTTTTAATTGGAATGATACACGATGATTGCCTGAAAGTAAAACATAAATGTAAAAAGCCAATGATTTTGATTGACAGCTACTCTTCCAAAGAAACAACGACCTATTCTAATGTGGGTCTGGAGGATGCCAAAGGAGCTCTTGAGATGACAAGATATCTGATCCAGAATGGGCATACGCGGATTGCATTTTTAAGTGATAACTGTGAAGGTGTGGATTATGAAAGATTCAGCGGTTACCAGATGGCTTTGCAGGAGGCCGGTATTAAGTATGCGGAGGATGATTTTATTCTGCTCCGTCCTGGTGAGTTAGAAGAGTCTCTGAAAGAAATTTATGAGCTTTCTGCTAACTATACGGCATATTTCTGTATATCGGATTATTATGCTGCACTGGTAATTAATTATCTGAAAGACAGAGGTAAGAAAATTCCGGAGGATATTTCGGTGGTAGGGTTTGATGATAACTTTTATGGACAGCTGGTAAGACCGGCACTCACAACAGTACATCAAAATCCCTCTGAAAAGGGAGAGCTTGCGGTAGATATATTAATAGAAGTGATTCAGAAAAAGGTTGAAGAAGGCAGCCGGATTTTGCTCCCCACTCATCTGGTGATCAGAGATTCAGTAAAAATAATAAAATAGTTGGACGAATGGTCATAATGGTATACCCGAAGGGTGTTTCCATAAGAATCCGTTTTTTGCATTTGAAGGAAATCCGTAAAATGCAGGAACCGGATTCTTTGTTTTTAAGTATTTTTTGAAATGTGTACAAAATAAATAAAAACAAAACTAATATTAGAGAATGATGTACAAAATGATAATGACAAAATAAAAATAAAGTATATAAAGTACTTGTAATGTACAAAAAAACATGTTATTATCTGGGGTATAAGATAACTTATGCGCATAAGTTAAAGGTGAAACTAAATATTTAAGATCAAAGAGGTGTAAGGTATGAAAAAGAGAATATTAGCAAGCATACTTGCGGGAGCTATGGTTATTGGTTTATTAACAGCCTGCGGAGGGTCTTCTTCCGACAAAGACACTGCAAAATCCGATGAAAATACAGAAGGAGAAGGCACGAGTGCGGCGGTGAGCGAAGATGCGATACGTATTGTCAACGGTAAGATTGAGATTGATAAAGCATTAAAGGCATATGCCGAAATTTATGAAGAAGAGACGGGACAGGAAGTTGTAATTGAATCATTAGGCGGCGGCGTCGATATTAACGGAACGTTAAAAGGGTATCTGGCAGCTGGTAATATGCCGGATATGTTTGTGTACGGCGGTGAAGGTGATTATCAGACATGGAAAGATTATATGGCAGACTTAAGTGCTGAGAAATGGGCTGAAGATACAGATTTTGTATTTACAGGAGAAGATGGGAAGGTAGTTGGTTTCCCTTATGCGGTAGAAGGATATGGTATTACATATAATGCGGATATTCTGGAAAAAGCGGGAATAGATCCGAAAGGACTTACAAGCTACAGTGCCTGGGAAGAAGCCTTTAAGACTATTGATGCCAAAAAAGATGAGCTTGGACTGGCTGCGGTAGTATCTACAGCAGCAGAATCCGGACAGATGTACTGGTCAACAGGTAACCATATTTTCGGATATTATCTGTCAGGAGGTCTTGAAAGAGATGACCGTACTTATATTGATATGCTGCTGGAAGGTAAAGTAGATGAAGGACGCCTTGGGCAGTTTGCAAAATTCGCAGATATGCTGTTTGATTACTCAGATGAAACCGTATTGATCTCAGGAACTTACGATGATCAGCTGGCACTTTGGGCACAGGGAAAAACAGCATTTGTTATTCAGGGGAACTGGATTGATCCGTCCCTTCCGGAATATAATGTAGAGTTTGACTGCGGCATTGCTCCGCTGGCATTTACAGAAGAAGAAATGACAGGTATTCTTGCGGATTCTCCGTCCTGGTGGGCTGTTTATAGTGAAGGTGATAAAATTGATGCCTGTAAAGCATTTCTGGAAAGCCTGGCAATGACCGAAGAAGGTCAAAAATCTTTGGTGATTGAAGGCGGAATGATTTCACCTTATAGATCTACGACTATTGAACCGGAGACACCGCTTGCACTCGACTTAAAATCTTATATTGATTCGGAAAATACATACGCATGGCAATGGACAAAGATGCCGGAAGGTTTGGCGATGAATTCTACGGGCGGAATATTTGAATTACTGGCCAAAGGAGAGATTGACCAGCAGCAATTTGTAGAGATGATGGGTACGGCTATTGCAGAATATGTAGCCGAATGATCCTATCCGGCAAATAAGGTTATGAACAAGGAACGAAAGCGGAGCCCCCTTCGGGGATACCTATATGCCATTCGGCAAGAAATAGGAAATGCAAATATCCGCTTTGACCTGCAGAGTATTCACTCCCGCTGTTTCGCTGTGCTAAGAATCAGCGGGAGGACGCTGTAGGGGATGTGGTCATGGAATCAAAAGGAGGAAAAACACCGTATGAATTTAAGTGTGAAACGAATGGTGTCGGCGCTTGTATTTGCGGCAGGGATTTTATCCGCAATGATAGCCTTTTATTTTAATATCAGCGGGAGTAAAAATGGTATCCGGGGAAATCTTTTAATGGCAGGTCTTTTATTGGTTTTGTTTGGACTGTATTTTTATCCAACCAAGCATCACCGAAAGATTATTAACGGTTTGTTTCTGTTTCCGTTGCTTTTCGCATTTGCAGTGACTGTAGTTATTCCATTTCTATTTGGTATTTTTTACTCACTGACAGATTGGAATGGAATTAAATTTGAAAATTTTGTAGGTTTAAAGAATTATATTACTATGTTTAAGTCTACGGACTATGTATATTCATTTGTAATTACTTTTATCTTTACCATCATTAACATGATTGCTGTTAATGTGGTTGCGTTTGCATTAGCACTGCTTTGTACTTCAAGGGCGAAAGGAAAGAACCTGTACCGGGCGGCATTTTTCCTGCCGAACCTGATCGGCGGGATTGTGCTTGGATATGTATGGCAGTTTGTGTTTAATAAAGTGTTTACGATCATTTTTTCAGGAAGCCAGTCCATGCTTACCAACCCGAATCTTGCGCTTGTGGCTATTCTGATCGTGAGCACATGGCAGTATGCAGGATATATTATGATGATTTATGTAACGGGACTCCAGGGCGTACCTAAAGACATTATAGAAGCCTCCGGTGTAGATGGAGCAAACAGCTGGGTTACCCTTACGAAAATCAGAATGCCTATGATTGCCAATACATTTACTGTTTGTATTTTCCTCACATTGGTGAATTCTTTTAAGCAGTTTGACCTTAATCTGGCGATTACCAACGGAGCACCCACCAGAGTACTGGCAGGAAAAGCAATTGCCTCGACAGAATTTCTGGCACTGAACATATACAACACGGCAATTGCTAAGAATGAATATGCTATGGGCCAGACAAAAGCAGTAGTTTTCTTTATCATTCTGGCAATTGTATCTCTGACCCAGGTGACGATCAGTAAGAAAAGGGAGGTTGAATTATAATGAAACAGGTAAAAAAATTAATACCTGAAATTATCGGTATTTTCATGGCAATTATTGTTTTGCTGCCCTTTTTCCTGGTGGTGGTAAACTCGGCGAAAACAAGTGCAGATATTGTGATCAGCCCGATTACGCTGCCGGGTAACTGGGGACAGATAATTACCAATATGAAAAATGTGATCAATAATCAAAATTTCAGTTATTGGAATTCGTTTTTCAGTTCTGTTGTTATTACGGTTGTATCTCTGGCTTTGCTGATAGTATTGTCCAGTATGGCAGCCTGGGTACTGTCGCGTAATAAAACGAAATGGTCCAATTTAATCTTCATGCTGTTCGTAGCGGCTATGGTTATACCTTTTCAGGTAGTAATGCTTCCGCTGTTATCTACTTTCCGGGAGATTTCTTCCTTTATTGGTATTGATATGCTCAGCAGTTATAAAGGAATTATATTTGCATATTTGGGATTTGGCGGTTCTATGGCGGTGTTTATCCTTCATGGATTTATTAAAGGGATTCCGTATGAATTAGAAGAAGCAGCCTGGATTGACGGTGCTTCCCCGGAGAGGACATTCTTTTATATCATTTTTCCGCTTTTAAAGCCTATACAGGTAACGGTACTGATATTAAACGGTATCTGGATCTGGAATGATTATCTGCTGCCGTCTTTGATGCTGGGATTGAATGGGAAGATCAAGACACTGCCCATAGCAGTCAGCAGTTTTGTAGGATCCTATGTAAAACAGTGGGATTTAATTTTAACGGCGGCTTTACTGGCTATGATTCCGATTGTTATTCTATTCCTGTTTGCCCAGAAACAGATTATGCAGGGAATGGTAGAGGGTGCAATTAAATAGTCAGAAAGAATAATTAGCAGGAGGCTTATATGGAACGTAAATGGTGGCATGAAAAGACAGCTTATCAAATTTATCCGAAAAGCTTTTTGGATACGAATGGAGATGGGATCGGAGATATACAGGGAATCATTCAAAAGCTGGATTATCTGGAAAAATTGGGTGTGGATATTATCTGGCTGTCACCGGTGTATTGTTCTCCGATGGCTGACCAGGGATATGATATTTCGGATTATTACCGTATTGATCCGCAGTTTGGCAGTATGGATGACATCGATGAATTGATAGTAAAAGCAAAGGAAAGGGATATGTATGTCATCATGGACCTGGTGGTCAATCATTGTTCTGATGAACATGAGTGGTTTCAGAAGGCACTAAAGGATCCCGATGGGGAATATGGAAAATATTTTTATATTCAAGAAGGTAAGAACGGTCAGCCGCCTACGAATTGGAGATCTTATTTTGGCAGCTCTGCGTGGGAACGGATACCGGGGACGAATAAATATTATCTCCATTCTTTCCATAAGAAACAGCCGGATTTAAATTGGGAAAATCCGAAGATGAAACGGGCAGTCTATGATATGATCAACTGGTGGCTTGACAAAGGGCTGGCTGGTTTTCGGATAGATGCGATCATTAATATAAAAAAAGCACAGCCCTTTTGTGATTATCCGGAGGATCGCAGTGACGGGATGGCTTCCTTGAAACAGATGCTGGATCAAGCAGAAAATGTTTGTGAATTGTTAACAGAAATGAAAGAAGAAACCTTTCAGAAATACGATGCATTTACCGTAGGAGAGGTATTTGACATCACAGATGATGAAATTGTTGATTTTATCGGGCAAGATGGTTGTTTTTCGTCGATGTTTGATTTTGGACCTCATATCTTTGAGCTGAGTGAAAAAGGATGGTATGATAACCGCAGGATTACGCCGGATGAATATAAACGCTGCTGCTTTGAGAGTCAACATAAGGTCAAAGAAATTGGATTTCTTTCCAATATTATAGAGAATCACGATGAACCCCGGGGCGTAAGCCGGTATATTCCTGAAGGGGAATGTAATGAGAAAAGCAAAAAAATGCTGGCCGGCCTTTATTTTATGCTGAGAGGCCTTCCGTTTATTTACCAGGGTCAGGAACTGGGAATGGAGAATAAAGAATTTAAATCTATTGAGGAGGTTAATGATGTCTCTACTATCGATGAATATCAGGTCGCTCTGCAGGCGGGATTAAATCCCGAAGAAGCACTGAGGGCAGTCAGCCGTTACAGCAGGGATAATGCACGTACACCTCTCCAGTGGAATAATGAAGCACAGGCAGGCTTTACGGCAGGAATCCCCTGGCTTGGGGTGAATTCCAACTATAAGGAAATCAATGCTAAGGATCAGATAAATGATAAAGAATCGGTATTTTCCTTTTATCAGAAATTGATTCGGCTTCGTAAAGATCCAAAACACAAGGAAACCATAGTATATGGAGAGCTGATACCGGCGTATGAGGATGTTCAAAACCTGATGGCTTATTACCGGAAAAGTGCGGAAAAAACGCTGCTGGTCATGGGAAATTATCAAATGGATGAACAGACAGTTTCAATTTCGCATACACAGAAAAAAATAGTTCTTAATAACTATCCGGATACGAAGATAGAGGATGGAAATGTGGTATTAAAGGGATATCAGCTGCTTATATTGGAAGTGTAATTTGGAATATGAAAATCTTAATACTCCCGCTTTTTAAGCGGGAGTATTAGTTTCACTTAAATAAAACATAAGTTTTCGGGTAACCGCTTCTACATCAATCGGTTTAGCAAGGTGATCGTTCATGCCGCTTGAAATACACATATCAATATCTTCCTTGAATGCGTTGGCAGTCATTGCAATAATAGGAATTTGCTTTGCTTTGGGAATATCAAGTGCACGAATTATTCTTGTCGCTTCATAGCCATCCATTTCGGGCATTTGAACATCCATAATAATGATATCGTATTTATCAGGATCATCTTTAAATTTATTAACAGCGATCATCCCATTTTCCGCAACATGGATATTAATATTTGTATCTTCAAGCAAAGCTATAAATACTTCCCTGTTAATTTCAACATCTTCGGCAAGAAGTAATGTGGCGTGGGAAAAATCAGGAGCCCGTTCTTCAATCGCTGTTTCTATTTTTAGATTTTTAATTGTGTTTCCCACAATCTCATTAATAGCATCTAAAATTGATGATGGGAATAAAGGTTTGGGTATAAACCGATGGATACCTGCGCCGCTTGCTAATTTTTCAATTTTATTCCATTCCAAAAACGAGGTCATGACAATGACCGTATTTTTATCGATTAACGCTCCTAACTTATTTGCCGTTTCGATTCCGTCCATATCCGGCAAATTATAATCAAGAAAAACCACATCATACGGTTTTTGGACTTTATTTGCTGTTTTGACCAGGTGGATCGCTCTTTTTCCGCTTTCCGCTTCATCTGTATGGATTCCGAAATTACTCACAACATCATTGAAATGCAGGCGGATATCCTGGTCGCCGTCCACGATGAGCAGCTTTAAATCTGAGGGAGTTATGCCGTCAAATATAAAAATGTCGTTTTGCCGTGGTGAACGTTCAAGTCTAATCTCAAAAGAAAATACAGAGCCTTTATTGGTCTCCGATTCCACCCATATCCTGCCGTTCATTTTTTCGACAATGCTTTTAGAAATGGCAAGACCAAGTCCGGTCCCGCCAAACCGTCGTGAAATGCTTCCATCCGCTTGCTCGAATGAGGTGAATAATTTATCAATCTGTTCTTTTGTTATACCTATACCGGTGTCGGAAACTGTAAAGCGTAAAATACTGTAATCATTTTCGCTTTGTGTTTCCGCCACGGTCATAGTGATAGTGCCTTTTTCGGGTGTAAACTTAACCGCATTTGACAACAAATTGGTGATGACCTGAGAAATTCTAAGCTCATCTCCCAAGTAGTGCATTCTCATATTTTTGCCTAAATTTATAACAAGTTTTTGATTCTTTTGTTCGGTTTTATCAACAATTAAATTGCATACCTTCATCAGCATTTTTTCAATATTCATGGGGGCAATATCAATTTCAAATTTACCTGCCTCTATCTTTGACATATCCAGTATATCATTGATCAAACTGAGCAGTTGAGCAGAGGATGTGCCGATTGTAGATAAACAATACCTGAGCTTATCTATGTCGCTTGTATTGTCGGCTATTTTAGTCATACCAATAATTGCATTCATCGGTGTACGAATTTCATGGCTCATGCGGGAAAGAAAATCGCTTTTTGCTTTAGAGGCGGATTCCGCTATGTTTTTTAATTCGATCAATTTATCGTTTTGCGCATGAATTTCACTGATCATCTGCCGGTAATTGCTGATGTCTGACAAGGTTAAGATATATCCCGCATACTGCCCCCGTTCTATGATAATATCTTTTGATAATGCATAATTGCGTGATTCTCTGTCATTTAATATGGTTATCTCCGCATTGTGGATATTTTCTGAGGAAGAGAGAAGTAAATCAAACACATTTGCAGGATTCTTTTCCGACGTTATGGATTCTAACTGAGACACTACATTATGTGCATCGACTTTATCGGTATTCGGTATAAGCTCGGGAAAAGCATTCTTAAATGAGGGGTTAGCATCAGCCACATACCCGGCGTTGTCTACAACTAAAAAAGCATCGGACAAAGAAGCAAACAAGTTGGATACAACGGTTTCTTTGATATCGAACAGCCTTAGCCGGATGGAATAGATTGCAAAGACAAGGAACATGATTAAAAAGGTAAATGGCGTGATATCAAAGTCTGATTTGAAAATATTAAAGGTATACATCACGTTTGACACTACGGGAATTAACACTCCTATCCCGACAAATATCAGGAAAGGGGTTTTCTGAATGTTTTTTATAATATACCTAAATAGGATAACCATGGAAATAATGATTGGAACATATGCAATAAAGGCATGCAAAATAAACAAAGAACCCGGCTGCGGGCGCAGCCCATCATAAGAGGCAAGCAGTTCATGATGCCAAAAGTTGGTTGCCAGCAATAGAACATCAAAAGCCGGAAGAATCGTTAAGATCCATGTGACTGCACGGGACGACGCATACTTTGACTCGGTAAAATACAGTATGTATCGCAGCATGACTGATGGAATGATGCAGATAAACATCATATTTATAGGATAAAGTTTAATGTAAACATCTTTACTTAAAAGCACATTTGTACCGTTAGTCAGCGACCACAAAGAAAGCAATGATCCCATTACAAAAAATAGTTTAAGATATGTATTTCGCTTTCCGCGAAACCAAATACTGCTTACTATATAAAATAAAACAATAAAAAGTAATATAGAAATAAGATAAATAATTATATTCCCCACCATTATAATCCCCAACCTATCTAAAATAATATTATTAGCATACTCTTTAATATATGGAATATGTATACAATAAAAAATAAAACCAAAAAATCAATCAATTTCAGATATTTCATATAATTACTAATTATATAAATTATACATTAATATTTTTTGTTATACAAGTAATATAAAAAATATTCAAAAAACTGAAATATAAGGAATCTTCTTCCTCTTTATTGTAAAATTAATGCCATCAGACCATACAGGAAATTTACATATTGTCCCAGAGCTTTATGACTGCGTGGTTCTTCCTTTCATTTTGGTGATTTTAAAAAACTTGGTGCGGACTTGATTTGTATTCTTTCACAGGGTTAATATCCCTGGTGTATGAAGCTGGATTCCTTTGGCGATCATTCCGGTAATTTGGATACCGACCGCTGATATCAGAATCAGTTCCGAAGCAAGTATCTCCCCGGGCCAGGGCAGCAGCATGATATGGGTACGGACTGCACTTACTGAATAATTACCGTCCTCAGTGTTTACTAATCCTTTGATGCGGTAGGTAAAGGGGGCAATATATTCCAGAAATTCTTGAAGCTGTTTAAGTTTAATTGCCGGTGTGGTTTTTAGAACCGTGGTAAAAGATCTGTTTTCCGGGGTATTACTGGTGGCCGCAGCAGCGATTACCGGAGGGTGCAGCTGTACCATTAAATCATCAATGTTGAGCCGGCAGTGACAGCAGAAGAAGAGCGCTGCCTCCCGATTCTCTTTCTGAACAGCAGTCCGGAGGTTTTCTTTGTCAGAAGCGGTAATCAGATCGCATTTATTAATAACAACAGCGCCAGCGTAGATAAGCTGGCTGCGGACAGCCGGCAGCAGTTCCTTTAATTCAAAAAAGGCTTCCCCATCCAGAACACAAACAGAGCCCAGATAATAGCAGGGATGTACAATCTGGTCTCTGACTGCGGTCATAATCTGAGTCATACTGCTGGGGTCGGCTAATCCGGAAGCTTCCACAAAGAGATACTGAAAATCATATGCTGACATCTCAATGAGGGCATCCAAAAAACTGTCTTTAATACAGGCACAGAAGATTGAACCATTAGAGAGTTCCTGTATTTTAACATGATCATGTGCTAAGAGCCGGGCATCAATATTGAGTTCTCCAAATTCATTTACAATCACACCAATAGGCCGGTTTTGATAAAATGATAACAGCCGCTCCAGCAGCGTGGTCTTTCCAGCGCCCAGAAATCCGGTTATTAGTACCAACTGAGTCATCAAATACACCCTTTCTGCTGCTTGTTTTGATAGCGCTTGGTAATTTCGGCAGTCAATTCATCACGATCCGGGATAATAGAGATATAGACACTTTCTCCGTCGATACACATCGTTGGTAAGTTTTTCAGCCCCATTTTGGCGGTCCGGGCAATGTCCTCTTTGATAAAGTACTTGTATACTACATAATCTGCCATTTCCTTAATTTCATCATAGATATCAACTACACTTTTGACCATGTAGGTGCAGGCGGCACACTGTTCGGGATCAAGTGTGAACAGCTCAATATATACTTTATCCATTGCCTTATAGTCAGGGATTTCCACATTAATATCATCAAAACTGCTGCCGGAATAATTAGCGACCATGGTTCGGGCATCGTCTGGACGATGTGTGGCCATGGCACATGCTACGGCGTTTTCCAGCGGTACATCATAAGGCATATCACAGCCGGGACTGATGATAAAGTTCCGTTTGTTTTCGATACTATCCAGCAGATCCAGAACCCCTTTCATATTATCCTGCTGGGTGCCAAACAGCATGGTTGTGGTCAGCGGAATGTTGCCGCTCAGAGCTATATTATACTGGTCAGTGATGAGTTTGGCAGCAGCCATATCAACATTCTCATCTATTGCAATACCATCTGGCTGCGTCTTACACATTACTTCAATCTGATAAGAAGCGTTGCCGCAGACAAAGAAGGACGACTTAACATTTTTCATCCGGATATAGTCAAAGACTGCTTTAAAGGGTTCGTGGAAAAGTTTTGCAAACACTTTGGGTGAAATCTGACTTACCAACGGATCTACAACGGCAATGACATCCATACCGGCATTGATATACAGTTCAGCCATCTTTTGTGCATATTCCGCACAGTAGGATGCCAGTTGTATTACATAATCAGGATCTTTTCGCATATCTTTGAAGAAATCGCTGCCCCGCAGATGGGAAGCAAGAGTTAAAGGACCACAGATCAGACCATAAAGGGCAGTGGTGCTGCCAATCTCTTCTTTCAACACCCTCATCGCTTCAAGGACAACAGGGATACGTCCGCTTTCAGGGGTTGGGAATTTGCATTTGCAGGGAATTCCTTTTTCTTTATCAAAGAGATGGGATACCACCGAAGGGGGATTATAATCTGCCCATAGTAAGTCGCATCCGAGAATTTCCGCTTCCAGCTGAAGGTCGAATACAATCGGCATGCCGTCCGGCTCATAGAGCTTATGTACTTCCCGCAGACATGTGATCAGCTTATTGGCATCAGTTAGAATCTCTTTTCCGCTGAAGCCCTTTAGCTTGCCGGCATGAACCCCGGCGAAGGGAACCCAAGGGATCTGTCCGCATGTGTCTTCATGATTCAGGACGCTCATTATTAATTCTTTACTCATTCTCTTTCCTCCTAAATTAAAAAATAGAGACGTCTTTTTAAATGAAAAGCGTCTCTGCTAAAGATTATATATTTTGTTGATTAAATTATAGAAGATATGATCAGGGTTGGGAAGATACAATTCTGAACTTTTTAATGGATACAATGCAGATAGTTATTGACAAATACAGGGAGATGTATTTATACTGCAGTTGAATGATAGTTGAGGAAGTAATTGTAACTGTCAAAAAGTAGAGAATTGTATCTTCACAAGTGGGAAAAGTTATCCTATAATCAACGGCATAGACATGATATTAATAATTTCAATTACACAAAAAAGAGCGATGGGGCCGCATATAAGTGCAGCCCCATCGCTCTTTTTTGTGGGAAGGTGAGGAGGAGATTGTTATGGATTTTGTTTCAATGCTGACCGAAGAAAATGCTTACATGCTGAACTCTGTATGGGTTATGACAGCTGCGGCATTGGTTTTCTTTATGCAGGCGGGGTTTGCCTGTATGGAAAGTGGTTTTGCCAGGTCAAAGAATGCCTGTAATATCTGGCTGAAGAACTTCTGTGATTTCTGCGTTGGTGCTTTGGTATACTATTTTATTGGTTTCGGATTGATGTATGGAGATGACTGGAATGGTATTATCGGTGTCAGTGGTTTTTTTAATCCACTCGACCAAAACTTACAGATTTGGGAAGGAATGTCACTATCGCCAAAGATTTTTTTGCTTTACCAGACGATGTTCTGTGCGACTACGGCAACAATTATTTCAGGTAGTGTGGCAGAGCGGTTCAAATTCAAATCGTATCTGGTGGTAAGCTGCGTTATGACAGGGCTCATCTATCCTGTTATCGGACACTGGATCTGGGGCGGTGGATGGCTGTCGCAGATAGGATTTTCGGATTTCGCCGGTTCAACGGCAGTACATACGGTTGGAGCTTATGCCGCTTTGATGGGCGCATTCATGGTAGGTCCGCGAATTGGTAAATATAAAAATGGAAAATCCCGGGCGATTCCGGGTCACAACATTCCAATGGGAATTATGGGTGCTTTTATTCTGTGGCTGGGCTGGTATGGCTTTAACCCGGGGTCGGAACTGGCACTGGATGAGGTTACCTTTTACACGACCATTACAACAACAATGGCAGCTTGTGCCGGCGGTTTAAGCGGGTTGTTTGTCAGCTGGGCAAAATATAAGAAGCCCGATCCGACGCTGGCTGTCAATGGTGCTCTGGCCGGTTTGGTAGGAATCTGTACCGGGGTTGCATCGGTGAGTTATATCGGTTCGATGATCATCGGTGCCATCTGCGGCGGACTGATCATATTTACACTGGAGTTCGTTGATAAGAAGCTGCATATAGACGACCCGGTCGGGGCGATATCCCTCCATGGGGGAAGTGGTATTACCGGAACGATATTGGCTGGATTTTTCAGCGTTGAGCAGGGATTGCTTTATGGCAACGGAGTTTCCTATCTGCTGGTGCAGTTGATCGGTGTAGTGTCTGTTGGGGTATTCTGCCTGATCGTCACATTCTTGTTATACAGCATCCTGAAGAAGACGCTGGGGATACGGGTTACCGAAGAAGAGGAGCTGGCGGGTCTGGATCTGGAGGAGCATGGTATGGTGGCCTATCCGGATTACATGAAGTAAACAGGAGGGATGGATTATGGTAGCAATTAGTAAAGTAGTGGCAGTTTTCCGGCCGGAACGTTTCTCGGTCTTTAAAGAAGCGCTGAAGCAGCTGGGAATTATGGGAATGACAGTAACCAATGTTGAAGGATGTGGTCTGCAGGGCGGACGGATTGAACATTACCGCGGCACTGAGATAGAGATCGATCTGCTTCCGAAGACGAAGGTAGAGATTGTAATCCCGACTGAAAAGGTTCCGGAAGTGATCCAGGTGGCAAAAAAGGTTCTGAAGACCGGGAAGATGGGCGATGGTAAGCTTTTCGTCTATGATGTCAAACAGGTGGTGCGGATCAGCAATGAATCGGAAGGCCTGGATGCGTTGGATATTAAGTACAACGGCAAAGAAGTATGAAGATAATATTTGATCATCGGTATCCGGTATTATTTCATAATAAATTAAAAGGAGGAAAAAAGTGGGGAAAGAAGAAATTTATGCAAAACTGAAAGAATCCATTGTTGAAATGGATACAGATTTGGCCATTGAAGCTGCTAAAGAAGCGATTGCGGCCGGGTTGGATCCGCTGCAGTGCATCAGTGCCGGCCTCTCGGAGGGTATGGCTGTTATGAGCGAACAGTTTGATGAAGGCGAAGCATTTGTACCCGATCTGATGATGGCAGCCGAAGCCTTTGAAGCAGCAGTGGAGATCCTCACAGGTTCATTGTCGGAGGAAGAAAAGAACAAAGCTTCAGCCGGCAAGATTCTGATTCATACGGTAGAAGGGGATATTCACGATATCGGAAAAAATATTGTTAAAACAATGTTTGCAGCTAACAACTTTCAGGTATTCGACCTTGGCAGAGATGTACCGGTGACCACAGTAATTGAAAAGTCAGAAGAATATGGTGTGGATATTATCTGCGGCTCAGCGCTTATGACGACGACGATGGCCGCGCAGCGTGAGATCATCGGCCAGCTGAAAGAGGATGGAATCCGCGAGAAATACATTGTAATGTTCGGCGGCGCTCCGGTTTCTGAGAAATGGTGCAGTGACATCGGTGCAGATGGCTACTCGGATACTGCTGCGGAAGCAGTTGCTGTTGCAAAAGACTTATTGATCAAGAAGAGAGGAGCATGATCTATGAAGGCAATTGGAAAAGGCGTTACCGTATTTGATGTCTATGACCGTGCGAAGACTGGCTCCAAGATGGAGGAAAAAGAATGGGATTTTAAATTGATCCCTCAGACGGCACGTAAATTAAAGGAAAAATACGGAATTAAAATGGATAAAAAGACGATGATTCCGGAGGACAAAGAATTAATCGATAGTCTGTATCAGGCTGGTGTTGATATGCTGGTGGAATGCGGTGTCTACTGTATTGATACCGGACGGGTCATCAAATATACACGGGATGAAGTGCTGCACGCGATCAAGTCGGCTCCCGATCATTTTCGCTACGGTGAAGATAAGGAAGCCATTCAGGTGGTGCCCAGATCCTATGATTCGGCAAAAGCACCTGTGATCCAGGGTGGTCCCACCGGTTCCCCATGCTCTGAAGAGATGTTTCTTCCGATTCATCAGTCATATGCACAGGAACCAATTGTAGATACGATCGTCGATGGTGTATTACAAACTGTCATGGGCAAGGATCCGGTTCCTGGCTCTCCATGGGAGATCATGGCTGTACGTTCTGAGGCTTTGCAGGTGCGTGAAGCACAGCTGCGAGCAGGGCGTAAAGGAATGGGTTTGTAGGGCAACGAAACATCATTAAGTGCTGCCGGAGTCATTTCTGCTGACTTCGAAGGCGGCATGCGGCCATCTGATTCCCATGAGGTTTCCCAGCTGAATGAGCTTAAAATTGACGTAGGTGCGTTGGTTGTTAGTGCTCATTATGCAACAGCAGGTGTAAATGTTATGGTTGAACAGATGCCGATCTTTGGCGGCTACGCAGGCGGTCTCGAAGAAACTACAATCGTAGACGTAGCAACCACGATCAATTCATTTGTAATGTTACAGGCTACCTGGCATCTGGATGGTCCGGTGCATGTACGGTGGGGAATTACAACGGCCAGAGAGGCTCTTGCCGTTGCTGGTCACGCCGCCCGTGCAATTGAGGAGAATACCCATCTGATGCTTGGAAATCAGTATTATACGTTAGCCGGCCCCTGTACCGTTATGTGTCTGCTGGAAACAGCGGCACAGGCGATTACCGATACTGCCAGCGGAAGAGAGATTCTTTCCGGAGTGGCAGCCGGAAAAGGGGTGGTAACTGACCTGTTTACTGCTATGGAGGCCCGGTTTATGGGTGAAGTGGCTCATGCGGTAGCAGGGATGGATATTCATGAAGTAAATATTCTTCTGGATAAACTGGTGTCGATGTATGAGAAAGATTATAAGAAGGCTCCGGAAGGGAAGCGTTTCCAGGAGTGTTATGACCAGAGACGTCTCATTCCGACCGAAGAATATGTGGAAGTCTATGATGAAGCGGTTAAGATTCTGACTGATTTAGGACTTACTTATTGGAACAGCTAATGCGTAGATAATACGATCCTCCGCCGGTTTGGCGGAGTGATACGGAGGGTGGATCGCAGTGATCTTACGGACTCTAAATCCGTACAGCCGGGGGCAGCACCCGGACTCTTCGCTATTACCTATAAATGTGTCCAAAAGTCTTGGAGTTCTGGCATGTACATTGCAGAACGGCCAAGGGGCTTTTGGGCACATTTTGCATTGTTGTCAGAGCAGACAGAATGCTGGAAGGGGGAATTTAAAATGACATATCAGGTGATTTTTCAGCCGTCGGGAATTCGTTATCAGGTGCCGTCCCAAACGACTGTGCTGCAGGCCGCCCGGCAGGTCGGGGAAGTTATTCCGGCCAGCTGCGGAGGAGGACACACCTGCGGTAAATGTAAGGTGCAGATTGTCCGGGGAAACCATTGCCCGCCGGCAAACGCAGCCGAGAAACAATATTTAACTATGGAAGAACTGGATCAGGGATATCGTCTTGCCTGTATGCTGGAGGTACAGGAGGATCTAACCGTAAAGCTGCCGACAGGATCCGTTCGTTCAAAACCGGTTATTGCAGTAGATGGAAGAGGGCAGAGGAGCTGTCTGAAGCCGGCGGTAAAGTCCTATTACCTGGAGCTTAAAAGAGCCACTCTGGATGACCATCGGGATGATTTCACCAGAATTCAGGATGCTCTGCAGCAATATGAAGGAGTAGCAGAGGAGCTGCAGATAGATTATGAAGTATTGAAAGAACTATCGGCGGTTATCCGTGCCGGCGGATGGAAGATTACGGTATACCTGCATCAAGGCAGCAAAGTAATCGGGATTTGCCCGGGGCGGCGTGAAGGTATTTATGGAGTTGCCGCCGATGTTGGCACCACAACGGTAGCAGTTTATCTTTGCGACCTGCGATCCGGGAGGCTGCTGCAGACAAGTTCGTTTATTAATCCTCAGGTCCCATATGGCGAGGATGTACTGTCGCGGCTGTCCTACTGCATGCAGCACGAAAATGGTGTACAGATACTGCAGCAGCTGTTAATGCAGGAACTTGGCAGAGCGATAACGGAAATGGTTAAGGAGCAGGGGATAACAGCTGCTGAAATCGGTGAGGCTGTAATGGTTGCTAATACAGTGATGGAATTTATTGCCCTTGGGATTGTTCCCCGGGCATTGGGTAGTTCGCCATTTGTTGCGCCTTTTACCGGCGCAATCGATATTCCGGCCCGGGAGTTGGGTCTGAAGCTGATGACGGGAGCTAATGTGCACTGCTTGCCGGGCGAGGCTGGTTTCATTGGATCGGACAATGTGGCAGTACTGCTTGCCGAAGAACCTTATAAGCAAAAGAACGTCAAGTTGATTATTGATATTGGTACAAACAGTGAGATCTGTCTGGGGAGCGAGCGCGGTCTGTACAGTACCTCCTGTGCGACCGGACCGGCGTTGGAAGGTGCGCAGATCCAATGCGGTATGCGGGCTGCCGGCGGGGCAATTGAAGCGGTGACAATTGATCGGGAGTCTTTGGAACCTGAGATCAAAATTATCGGCTTTGAAGAAGGAGCAAAAGTACCGTCCGGAATCTGTGGTTCCGGCATTCTGGATGCGGTCGCTCAGATGGCGGAGACGGGAATTATCGAACCAAGCGGCAGATTCACAGAGGAAAAAAAATCTTCAAGAATACGCCGGAATGAGAATGGCAAAAAAGAATATGTTTTATATTTCAAGCAATCTTCAGAGGAGCGGGACATTGTCGTGACAGCTAAAGATGTCCGGGCAGTACAGCTGGCTAAAGCAGCCTTATATGCCGGAGTTATCTGCCTGATGAAATACTGCGGCATTACCGAAGTGGACGAAGTAATTCTGGCAGGTGCCTTCGGAAGCCATGTGGATCAAAAAAATGCATTGAAACTTGGACTTTTTCCCGGCTTTGGACATGAACGAATTACAGTGTGTGGAAATGCTGCCGGAGTAGGGGCGCGTCTGGCACTGCTGAATACAGATAAAAGATCGGAAGCGGTCAGGATCGCTCAACAGACAGAGTGTATTGAGACGGCCGCGGATGAGGTGTTTTATAAGATTTTTTCGCAGGCGATGCGAATCGGAGAGGGGAATACAGATGTTAGAAAAAATATTGACTAAATGTAGTCACAAAGAGCCGTTGGAAGTAGATGAAATCAGCTGTTTATTAAGGCAGCAGGAACCGGAAGCGGTTAAACAGATCTTTGCTGCATCCCGAAAGGTGCGGCAGCAGCATTTTCAGAATCATGTTTATCTTTATGGGTTTGTTTATTTCTCGACCTACTGTCAGAACAATTGTTCATTTTGCTATTACCGGAAGGATAATGCCATTGCTCCCCGTTATCGGAAATCGCTTGCAGAGGTTGTTGCAGTGGCAAAAGAATTGAAAGATGAGGGAGTCCATCTGATTGATCTGACCACTGGAGATGACCCTTATTATACGGCCCATCCGGCTCATCTGGCTGAGATTATCAGAGCGGTGAAAGCAGAGACCGGACTTCCGGTGATGCTGTCTCCTGGTTTACTGGATCGGCAAGGTCTTCAGATGATCAGTGAAGCAGGTGCCGATTGGTATGCCCTTTATCAGGAGACGCATAACAAGGAGTTGTTTCAAACGCTGCGGACCGGACAATCTTACGAAGCCCGGATAAAAGCCAAGCAGGAAGCGGTACGGCTGGGAATGCTGATTGAAGAAGGGCTGCTCACCGGGGTGGGGGATACGGTTCTTGACCGGGCAGTTTCTTTTAGGGAAATGAAGAGACTGGTGGCGGCTCAGCTGCGGACAATGACCTATGTGCCGAAGGAAGGCGGAATTCTGCGGGACAATTTGGTAACCGGGAATCGTCAGGAGTTGATGAATATTGCCGTCATGAGGCTTCTGTTTCCGGATGCGCTGATACCAGCCTCACTGGATGTGGAAGGGTTGGAGGGACTGGCGGTGCGGCTGATGGCCGGAGCCAATGTTGTGACCTCCATTATTCCGCCAATGAGCGGGTGTGCAGGGGTTGCTAATTATGAATATGGTATCGATGAAGGGCACCGCACCGTTGCCGGGATTCAGGATACACTGAAAGGATGCGGTCTGACGGCAGCTGAAGCATCTGAGTATGTAAATTGGGTAGAGACAAGAAAACATACACAAAAGGAGTATTTTGCGGTAAGGGAGATGTACGGCTAATGATCAAAATACTGGTAATTGGAGCAAAACTTCAGGGGATAGAGGCAATCTATCTGGCAAAAAAAGCAGGTTATTTTGTGACTGTGATCGATCATAATCCACAGGCGCCGGGGGTAGGGCTGGCCGATCATTATGTAGAAGCGGATATCTTTGATTCTGACCGGATCTTGCCATGCTTTCTGAAAACAGATTTTATCATCCCTGTGATTGAAGATCCTGCAGTGCTTGACAGGATTCGGGACTATTCCGGGAAAACAGGTGCCAGGGTTATTTTTGACTGGAATGCATATGAAATCTCAGTTTCCAAACAACGGTCCAATGAATTGTTTGACAGCTGCGGCCTGGCCCTGCCGCAGCCATATCCGCAGTGTGGATACCCGGTTATTTTAAAACCAGACGGCAGCAGCGGCAGCAGCCAGGTCTGTAAAGCCGAAAGCCGGCAGGAACTGGAGCAGTATCTGCAGCATCACAAGGGAGAAGATATCGTAATACAGGAATTTCTAAAAGGCCCGTCTTATTCACTGGAAGTACTGGGTGATGGTGAGCATTTCTTCTTTCCGCAGATTACTGAGGTGGTTACTGATGAAAGCTACGACTGCCGGCGTATCACGGCACCGGCGCAGCTTACCCCGTCAGAGGAAGAGCAGATGCGGGAGATTGGGCAGAAGCTGGCGGCAGCACTGAAGATAAAGGGCATTTTTGATATTGAAGTGATCAATCATAATGGTGTGCTCAAATTACTGGAGATTGATGCACGGCTGCCCAGTCAGACACCCATCAGCGTCTATCATTCTACTGGTATGAATATGGTGGAAATGCTGGTTCGGTTAGCAGCGGGTGCAGCAGCTGAAATTGTTACAAACAAAACCAGAAGGGTATGTATCTATCAGCAGGTGCAGGTTAGTGAGGGAAAGGTACGGACAGTCGGCGAGCATGTAATGGGCAGCAGCAGAAATCTGAGAGTGATCCGTGATTTTTTTGGGGCCCAGGAGGCGATTACCGATTACACAGCAGGAAGCCATGTCTGGAAAGCAATTATTGTTGTGACGGGTAAAGATGTTGAAGAAGCAGAGCAGAAATTTATGACTTTTATACAGAAGGTGAAAGATGACGAGATTAGTAGAAACAGATATTAATACAATTGCAGAACAATTATGGACATATGATCATAGTTTCCGGCTGCAGACCGGGCATACCATGGAGGAGGTTGCTAAAGAAGCGGCAGGGATCAGCGGCTATGTAAGGAAGCGCAGCTGTGCGGTGGTATCTATTACCGGCGGGATGGGAATCATCAGTGGATTTGCCCAGGCGGTTACAGCAATTCTAAAACATTGCGGTGCCCCGGTGGTAAAATTGGAACAATGCGATGCAGCCGGAATACAGCAGGCTTATCTGGCCAAAAGGGAACTGGTATTTTTGGCTGATGACAATGTCTGTGCGGCGTTCGGGATTGGTCGTGATGTTATGACTGATAATGGAGAAGCAACCGGGCAGGGATATGCAGCGGCACTGATTTTGGCCATGAAGGTTCGGGGAATTCCCATTATTAATACTGAAATCTTAATTATCGGAGCAGGTTCGGTAGGAGCAGCTGCGGCCGGATGGATTGCAGAGCGGGGGGCAGTTCCGGTAATTTATGATATTGATCAGGAGAAAGCAGGTCTGCTGGCGGGAAAAGTCAGCGGTGCCAAAATACTTACAGAGATTTGTTCGATCAAAAAGTATCCCTATATTATTGATGCCAGCACAGCGGCAGATCTTATTGATGTAGGGGCGGTAACTGCGAAAACAATTATCGCAGCTCCCGGAATGCCCTGTGCCGCCACCGCGGAAGTAAGGAAAAAGGTAACCGTAATTCATAATCCGCTGGAGTTGGGGATTATGACAATGTACTTTAGCTGTCTTAAGAAATGGGGATGATAATATGAGTGAGAAGGTGCTGCGTTACATTTATAAAAACCAGAGTCTTTATCGGATGATTGAAAAAATAAAGCTATGGCCATCGCGCACAGGGATTCTCCATGGCGTAAAAACAGTAGAAAACAGGGGGGATACCATGATGATAATCACTCATTGCGGGGAAAGCTTTAGCATCTGGAATTCTAAAAAAAGCCGGAGTGCCAGATGGATGCGGAATCGCTGGTGTAAAAAGCCCTGTGCCAAATGCCGGATTCCGGAGTGGAAGCTGAAAAAGTATTCACAGACGGTCTTTTCTGATAAACGAAGGTAGGAGGGAATAGTATGAGGATTGAGTATACGCCGGCTCAAAAGAACCGATTGACAGAGCTGGGACTACCGGCGGAAATGATCAGACGGCAATTCAGGCAGTTGGATGAACGGGAAAAAACATACAAGGAGGTGGAAAAATGGCATGCGCTGGAACATAAAGAGCATCTGAAAAAACTACTTTTAAACAGAAATAAAGCGGCATTATGCAGTTTAACAGAGAAAATGGCAGAAGTGCTTTGTCAGGCGGGTTTTACTCAGATAGTTACACCGGCTATTATCTCCGCAAAGGCATTGGAGAAGATGTCAATCGATCATAACAGTCATCTCTGGGAGCAGGTCTACTGGTTGGATTCCAAAAGCTGTCTGCGTCCGATGCTGGCTCCAAATCTATATGAAGTATCCCGTCAGCTAATGACCAGTCAAAAACTTCCGCTGCGCATCTTTGAAGTGGGTTCTTGTTTTCGCCGAGAGTCGGAGGGGCGATTGCATCTGAACGAATTCACTATGCTGAATCTGGTTGAATGGGGGACTCCCGGTGAAGAGCGTCTGGCGAGACTGAAAGAGTTGATTGAACTGGTGATGAACGCGGCTGACATTGGGGATTATCAGTTGAGTGAGGAAGATTCAACGGTATATGGACCGGGACTTGATGTTGTCAGTGCAGATGGACTGGAACTGGCATCTACTTCGATGGGACCGCACCGCCTGGACGCCGCCTGGAAGATCGATTGTACCTGGGTAGGGGTTGGGTTCGGTCTGGAACGACTGCTAATGCACCGTGGAAAACAAAAGGGCATTCACCGATATGCCAGAAGCCTGTCATTTTTAGATGGAGCATGCCTGAAGGTGAGATAAGAAAAGGGGGCAGATAAGTGAAGAATCAGATTATTAGGTTGGATAAAAGCGCAGGAGCGGTTCAGGCTGAAGCGTACTTTAGAGTAATGTGCGGATATGGAAAAAATCGAAAGGGAGTAGAAGAGAGAATCAGCAGGGGATTGCAGACACTGACGGATATTTATGAGGAAATTAATCTGCAGGTGCTTATTTCGGAGTATGCAGGCCAATGCGTTGATGGAACGGAGCTCTGTCTGGATAATGAAAGGCTGTATTGTCGGGCACTCTCGCAGATTCCTTCCGGTAAGGTCACTCGTCTTTACCTGTTTTTGCTGACTGCCGGTGAGATTAGCAGCAGGAATACCAGCATTCTGAATCAGACCTATTATGATATCTGGCAGACTGCGTATGTGGACACAGCCAGGGATCTGCTGCGGCAATATCTGATAGAACTGGATGAAAACCAAGGCAAATATGTCTCAGATAGCTTTGGACCGGGATTTTACGGCATGGAGGCAGGACAAATATCAAAATTTTTTTCTTTGCTGAGGGCAGAAAAAATAAAGATGGAGCTGTTAGAAAGTGGTTTTATGAGTCCGGCCAAAAGTTATGCCGGCTTCTTCCTTGTGACTGATGATGTGCAGCTGCTGCCGGGAAAAGATTGTGAATGCTGTATGTCCTCGGGCAGAACCTGTGTTTACTGTAAAAACGGAAGAGAGAACTCTTATGGGATAGGAGGAGGATTATGATTCTTTTGGATCGGAAATCAAGACGACCGTTGTTTGAGCAAATTTTCAGAGCGCTGAAAAAAGATATTATCGAAGGGTGGTTAAAGAAAAACGAGGCCTTGAAACCAATACGTATTCTGGCAGAGGAACTTCAGGTAAGTAATAATACCATTAATATGGCATACCGGCAGCTTCTGGCGGAAGGATTTATCCGTTCGGTCAGAGGCAGCGGTTATTATGTTGAAGATATTGAGGCAGTCTTCGGACATCTGGTAAAGGCTAAGAAGGAAAATCCGGCATCGGTTAACAGTGAGAAAGAAAAAGGACTATTGTATGATTTTAAATATGAGAGTGTTGAAGGCGGAGCCTTTCCGTGGGTGAAGTGGAGACAGTATATGCAAAATGCTATTTTAGAAGAGTCTTATGTAAAGTTGATCGAGTACGAGTGCAATAAAGGCAATGAATATCTTCGTGCATCAATCTGTCAGTATATTAATAAAAGCCGGGGGGTAAACTGCACTCCGGATCAGATCATCATTTGTGCAGGAACCCAATATGCTATGGATATTCTGACAAATGTTTTGCCGGATAAGAAGTATCAGGTTGGAGTAGAAGAACCAGGCTATAATGCGATGCGGCAGATTTTTCTGAATAAAGGCTACCAGATTAAACCGATTGCAATTACCAATAAGGGGATTGATTTAGAAGAGTTGGAACAATCGCAGTGTAATTTGCTCTATCTGACTCCTTCGCACCAGTTTCCCACCGGAGTTACGACCTCTCTGAGTGCACGAAAGAAAATACTGGAATGGGCTAAGAAGCGGGAAGGTTATGTAATTGAAAATGATTATGATAATGAATTCCTTTATGGTCAGAGATCGCTTCCGTCGATACAGGCCTTATCCGGAGGGGAGAATGTGATTTATTTGAGTACATTATCAAAAGTGTTGTCACCAGCGCTGCGATGTGCTTATCTGGTGCTGCCTCCAAGGCTGATGCGTGTATATGAAGATAAATATAAATACTATTATTCGGCCCTTCCGACCTGTCATCAGAAAGCACTGGCACAATTCATTTTTGATGGTCAATTAGAAAAGCATGTCAGAAAAGTATCTTCTCAAAACCGCAAAAAGTATGAGATCATTTCTGGGATAATAGAAGAGTTACTTCCGAATACAGTACGTATTGTAGAGCCTTCAGCCGGTACCCATTTGTTGATAGAGCTTGCCGGATGCATCAACCAGAATGATATGATCAGCCGGATGAAGGGACAGGGCATTGGTATTTATGGAACAAAGAGGTATTGGTTTAATAAAAAACATGCACCTGAAAAGTTTTTTCTGCTGGGTTATAATTCAATGGAAGAAGAAGAACTGGAAGCAGCCGTCAGAGCATTTGCCGCGGCGTTGGAAAAGGTAGTTACGCCCAAGGAATTATAATGCCTGCGTTGGCTCCTCTGCATAATTTTGCGCCGGCAATCCTCGGATTTTCTGTGACTTCCGCTTTGCTTCACTCACAAAAAATACCTCGCTGGATACCGGGAGTGAACAGTAACGAACTGTAACTTTTTTGTATTCGAATTCGTTTAAACGATGTTATTGAGGGGATTAAACGGCAATGGAACATTGAAGAAACGTAAACTGTGACATCTTATCGAACACAACATAAAATATGTATAAAATTGAATCCTCCCCTTGAACACAAACGTATGTTCTGGTAAAATATAGTCAGAAGGGAGGTGAAGATAACATGTACTTGACAATCAAACAACAAGTAAAGCATCTATCCAGATCTGAATATAAAATACTACAGGAATTGTGTCATACCGCTAAAAATCTCTACAATCAAGGCCTCTATAATGTACATCAATATTACTTTCAGAATAAAGGATACCTTGATTATGAGCAGAACTATGCATTACTTAAAGAGTGCGATGATTATAAACTGCTCAATTCCAACATGGCACAACAGATCCTCAAGGAAGTGGATGGTGTCTTCCGCTCATTCTTTGGTCTGATCAAACTAGCCGGGGAAGGCAGATACAGCTTTCATGATATTTCTCTTCCGCGCTATCTGAAGAAAGACGGCTTTACAACGTTGGTGATCGGCTTTGTCCGTATCAATGGGAATCGATTGACGATCCCATATTCACGCAGCTTTAAGAAAGAACACAAGCCAATAACAATAACGGTCCCTCCGATCCTATCAGATAAGAAGATCAAGGAGATCCGCATCATCCCCAAGGCAGATGCCCGGTTTTTTGAAATCCAATATACCTATGAG
>Ga0153940_1000137_pt1 | contig 45093 bp, 42 predicted proteins | sample TSNJ024MetaG_FD_104736 | JGI IMG/M metagenome (GOLD analysis project Ga0153940, IMG submission 104736) | Attine ant fungus gardens microbial communities from New Jersey, USA - TSNJ024 MetaG | ecosystem: Host-associated > Fungi > Mycelium > Unclassified | place: USA: New Jersey, Brendan T. Byrne... | reverse complement strand
GATATAGTATTTCCAGTTTGCTTTGAGCGCGTCGTTCGGATGCCGCTCTAACCACAAACGTCCCAGCGAGTTTTCGACCATATAACGCACAATCCAATCCGGGGTGAAGATCTGTGTTGCCGCCGGGATGCGGTCCTTTGTTATTTTGACGTTCTTCTTAAGTTGGTCAAAGGTCTCTTGTTTGAGCTCGGTGTTGTAATACTGATACAACCAACCGATGATCTCAACTTGACCCGCGGGGGCTTCGTCTTCGGACATGCTGCCGCGAGCTATCGCTTCGTCGTCTGACGGAGTGCGAATCTTGAAGTCTTTTTCATTTATATCATTGAGCAAATGCCAGACTATGCCCTCTCTGTCTGTGAACGACAGGTTGAGCAGGATTGAATCGTCATCTGTGGAGTCAAAAAGCACGGGCAATATCGCGCGGAGGGCTGTGCATTGCTTGAGGAACAGGAAGCGGAACAGCTCGTCGAGCTTGTTACTGCCCTTAAGCTCGGCGATAAGCTCCCGTTCTTTTGAAATATCCACAAGGCCCGCTTCAAACGGGGCTGTGACAATATCGGGCTCGGCTTTGCCCGACTCGGAGGATAAGACGCGCACACGAGAGGGCAGATAGCCATTGACTTCCATAAACCGCACGGCAATCAGACGGTTGAACCACGTGTAGGCGACTTCTTCGACAACAGCCTTGTACGCGGCGGCGTGACCTGACTGCTTCGCGCGCTCCGCTATGCGGCTTGCCAGCTTCGCGCGCTGCTCGATCTCGCCGTTGTGGATAGCATACGGCTCGCTCGCGCCGATGTCAAAGAACTGCGTGTCCTCCGTTGAGGCGTCCTTCGGAGGCTTAGTCTCTTTATCGGTAATACCCAGAAGGCTCGCTCTGTAGGTTATATCCGAGATGAGCTTCTTGCGCGCCCACACAGCAAAATTCTTGATGGCTGTCTTGTTCATAGCGCCGGTTCTCCACTAAAACTCTATATTGATGACGGTATCCTCGGAGAGCTCATTGATGAGCCTGCGGCGAAGCTCCGCTATGTGTTTGTCTACGTCGTCCGCGGTCTCTATCTGCCACGAGCCTGCGGCGCTGAGCGTTTTGATGCTGATGTTCCTGTGCCTCTTGACAACGGGCTGAGCGTGGATGGACTCGGGCGCGGAGGGTTCGGCGGACGGCTCGGTGATGGCGTTGGCCGCTTCGCTCGCTATCTGCGCGTCTTTTGCGGCAATCTTGTCGAGCAGGTTTATTTTCAGCGTGTCGATCTTTTGCCCGATGCTCTTCACGGTCGCCACGTTATCGCAATGCTCAAGATCGCGCGTCAGCTCGGCGAACTGCTCGTCAACACTCTCGGAAAACGGACCTTCGTAGGATTTGCCGGCAAGCTTTTCGAGTACACGGGCGCGGGCTTCGTCTATCGCTGCCGATACCGGGATTTTCGCCTTGCCAAGCTCCTGCTGATAGGCTTCGCAAAAACGTTCGGTCAGCTCCGGCAGCTTGTGTATGAAGCCGTATGGAGCCTCCATCTTGAGGATGTCTTGTATCTCTCTCGCGGTTGTCTCAACTCGATTGTCGCTGATAAACACCTTGCTGTCGTCATAGATTTTGATATATTTGAGGGCCTTACCGAAAATTTCCTTCTGTTGTCCCTTGAAGAACACCTTGACCTGTTCGTATGCATCGCCAAAGGCTATAAAATCCTTTTTGGCGGAGTCGATTTTTTCGAAAAATTCGGACGCCAGACTGATCTGCGCCGCGCCGCGCAGGAGGGCTATGCCTTCGGCTACGGTCGATCTGCCGGGGTATCCCGGCGTGGCTTTGTATTCTATCTCCAGCTTTTCGAGGTCTCGCATCATGTTTTTGCTGTGTTCGCGGAAGGCGCTCATCAGCGCGTCATCGTCGTTGTTCGCGATCGTCTCGCCGAACAGCCCCTTCATCACATCGCGCGCGGATTTCTTTTGGTTTTCGCCCGCCTTCTCGCGGTACGAGGTCAAAAGCTTCTCGACGTATTCTTTCTTTGTCAGATAGCGGAATACATCTTCTTCGCTCCTGTTGGCGAGCGTCACGATTTCGCCGTTCAGGGTCAACGTTATGTCGCCATCCTTGAACAGTGCGGTTGCCAACCACTCGACGTCGTCCTCCACAAAACCGTACGGCGCTTTCATAAACTTATCCATCAGGGTTTTCATCGAGGTCTTCTGGCGCCTCGCGGAGTTCTCCATGATGAAATCTCTCATGTCGGCCAGCGCGTGGGCATTGGGACGCGAGTCTCCGTCGAGCGAAATATCCCGCTGGCCGGAGACTTTGAGCAGGGCGCGGATGTCCGCCTCGCCCATCGCTTTTTCGATATAGCCGAGCTTGTGATAAACACTCGCCACCAGCCGCCCCAGCGCATCTTTGACGCGGGAGTCCGCATCTTTGACGCCGATATCCGCTTTGGCTCCGTTGATGTAGATATCCGCGCTTTTAAGGGCTTCTTCCAAAAACAAACGGGCGCTCTTCTCGTGCTCTGTCGCTTCATTCTTTTTCGCGGCGTAAATCTCTTCATACTTAGCGATGGCGCGAGACGAGGGGTCAAGGCGCAGAAACGCCCGGATTTTCATCGCGTTTTTAAGCTCGTCCCAAAAGGCGCGATCGCTCGGCAAAACGATAAGCGCTTCCTTTTTTTGATCGGAGAACATTTGCAGCTCCGTTTCGCCGCTGACATCGGCGTTGGGCGTGAAGACGCGGACGCCGATGCCTGCGTTCTGGGTTACCTTGTAATGGCTGTCGTCCACGATCTGATTATAAGCAAAAGCGTATCTGCCGTTCAGGTACGGGTGACGATACTTTTTGTCGTTGAGCAAGCTTTCGAAGATAAGCTTGGCGGTTTCGGCGGCGACCGCGCTATTCTCAACGTGCATACTGTTAATCGCGCGGTTGATCTCTTGCTCCTCGTCGGTGAGAAACACATAGACGTTGTCGTTCTTTTGTACGAGCATCTGCCCCGCGAGTATATTCAAAGCTTCCTCCACGCGCTTTTTAAGTCCGATGCGATCGGCGTCAATGCCGTCTGCGAGCAGGCTCGTGATATTGTCGGCGTTTGCCGTGATCTCGGGAATATATTTTATCAAAAACAGCGTTTTCAACACGTCTGTGTTAAAGCAGTCCGGCTCGCGTCCGGGGTTAATGATGTCATTATCCGCCGCCGCGCTGATGACCTGTTTGTGTCCGGAGTCCAGAAACTGATTCAGCGCGTCGTAAAACATGTTGAATGGGACAATCGCGCCCACTTCGCTGTTTTTTATCTTCACGGCGGAGTCTTTGAAGAGCGACAGCATCGATCGCTCCCCTTCGGACAAGTGCTTCCCGGAAGCGCCGTGCGTGCGGAGCGAGTTCAATATTTTCCCCAACAAGAAGAATTGGTACGGTACGAAGGGGTATACGTCCGAAAAATCGTCCCCCCCGCTGTAAAGCTTTTTCTCGACGGCGTCATTGAAGACGATAAGATTCTTGATGATCGTCGCTTTTTGCTCGTACAGCAAACGCAGCGTTTCCTGCCCCGTCTGGTTCTTCTCCAATATTCTCTTTTTTATCACTTCGTCGACGTTCGCGGACGAGAGCGACAAGCGGGTATCGAAGCGGCCCTGTATCTTTGAGAAGTCGTTGTTCTTGAATCCGCCGCTTTTCGTGATAGAGTCGATAGCTTCCTGACTGGTGACGGCCACCCACGCCTTGCCGCGGCATGCCGTTCCGAGGTCTTCGGTGACAGTCTGCAAATTAAGCATCAATTTTGACGAATCGTTTGCTCCCGTTATGTACTGTCCCATCTCGTCCACCATGAAGATGACCCGGCGTTTGCCGCCCTTGCTGTCGATGTATTGTTTAACACGATTCGCGAATTCCTCAATGCTAATACCGAAAGGAACCGTGGTCGTCTCGCACCAGTTCCAAGCAGCTTGCTCGCTCATAAACCCTATCCCAACAAGCACACCGACGACTTTGTCCTGATCGAAATTAAATTTGTGGCGAGACGACTCCCAAGATCCGGCGTAACGCGATTTATATAAATCCTTAAACTCCTCATACCGGCCCCGGTCGCTCAAGTTGCGCTCAAGATCGGCGACGTAAGGATTCGTGCCGCAGAACCCAGACATCTCATTAAACACATTATTGAACACCGTGACGATGTTGTCTTTCGCATGACTGCCCCCCGACGCGCTGCCGGCTTTAGAGTCGATATTAAACAATATGACGTCCGTGTCCCGGGCAGCGCCGACGGCCAACCTCATATCCCCGAGCAGTATATTGTCGTGGATTTTGCCGCCGTCAGTGAAATAATCGAGAGCCCTCTTGCCGGCTACCTCTTTGTTTTCGAGAAGATACGAGAGAATTTTAAGGAAGTGCGATTTACCGCTTCCGAAAGAGCCGGAAATCCATACGCCCATCTTATCTGTGTGACCATTGATGCCCTTTTTATAGGCGGTAAAAAAATCGGAGAAATGCCGCTCGAGTTCCCGCGTGACAACGTATTCTTCCAACTCCTGCCGGATGTTTTCGTCTTCACCCTCGCCAACTTTGATAACGCCTTTTATATCCCTGTCGATGTCCTTCTCGAATATCCCCTTTATCAACACCGCGGAGCTCCCCCTCAGTCAACCAGTTTAAAAGCTCTGTAGTAATTGCCGTCTTTTATTTCGGAGAACAGGACCAGTTCCAATTCGTCATACTTGCCGGGATAGAACATTACCACCGGGACGCGGTCAATCGTCAGATGTAAATTGTTCAACACCTTATGGGAGCGTAAGATGGGGTAACATTTCCCTACCCCTATGAGAAAGACAACCGCGTCCTCAGGTGTACGGCTCCGGATATGCGACACAATCAGCCCGGCGTCGTCACTCCCCTGCAGCAGGTTGCTGATCGATGTGACTATATGCGACATCCCTTTTCTTTTTTCGAAGCTGAAACACTGTTCGAGATAGCATTCTTGCTCCAGCAGATCGATGACGATGTCATACAGGTCGAACACCACCAGATCAAACCCGTCGCGGCTCCTGCGGTTTTTCTCCTGCATGTCCGAGATTCGCGCTCGCACCTCGAGCTCTCTCTCGGCGGGATAATCGAACACATAATACCCGACTTCGTTGCCGAGGCCTTTGTTTTGTCGGAAGGAAGGCTCGCGGATCATTTTCTCGGCAAGATTCAACCGGTTCTCTAAGCTCATTTTCACTACCGCACCCCCGTCAAGGCTTTGATGTGCGATTCCATGCCGTTGCCGCGCATACAGTCCTCCAAGCGCCCGCTCAATATCGGCCGGATCAATTTACGCTCGTCAGCAAGCCCTTCGGTCAAGCCCGCTTCCTTCAGGATTGTCTTATAGCACCGACACAAACGCGCGATGGTCTCATCTGTCCACCCGGCGACTTTTTCGCTTTGAACCTGCTTGTCCTTGAAAAATATCCGAACATCCGCGTCGGGCAGAAGCCAGTCGCGAAGCATCAACTTATCTCTAATCACCTCGTACATAAAATCGAAAAACAACGCGTCGGTATTCATGATCGATACGAGCACAATCAACTTCTGAGTCGCAATGTCTCCTTCGTCGAATACCTCATAAAAACTCGGGTACAAACTACCAGCCCTTGCGGATACGGTACGATAAATTTGCATGGCTCTCGCCCCGCTCGGGGCCGAAAAAATATTTTCCGCCTCGCTCAGCGCTTTGATCTCCGCCATGCTTTTCCCCGCAAGCAGCATAGTCACAACTTTACGAAACTCAAAAAACCAGAAAGAAAGTTTCACCATCCCCGCGCTGTATTCCCTTTGGCTCATCGTTATTCTCCCCTTCTCCTTACACGCATTATACCCGTAATGTAAGGAATTACGAAAGTCGCTTCCGATCAAAATGATCGCGCTTTACAAGATATTATGCGGGGTATTGAGACTATTTTAGCTTCGATATCTCTTAGGATTCGCTGATGATAAACACGTCTTTGTGGGGAGTGTCAACTACGAAGCAAGTCCGTGATTCGAGCACGGATGCGGCTGTGTGTTCGCCTGCATTGTATGGACTTCACGCGATAACCTGCCGCGAGAATTACGCATCGTCATCGCTAAGAATGCCACGACCCGACCCAGGCGGGGCGATCAAATAAATCAGCGCACGGCTTGTGCGGCGCTTAAAGCGGCTTTTGCTCTGCGTCCTTTTTCGTTTGCGGCTGCGGCGTTTTTACGTCCGGCTCTTTCACTTTCACCTCGTATAAAGGCAGTACGCCGTACACCCTTCCGGAGCGGTCCGCCCATACGTCAAATTTTCCGTAAAACCAGCCCGTGGCTATGAAACCGCCAAGCATGAAAAGAACAAGGGTTTTTCTCGTCAGCAAAACCCCTTTTTCGCGAGCCCAGTTAAAAAGTGGCTTCCCTCCCACACGACGCAGCCACATGTGAATTATAAGCTTTGCCGCCAAACCCGCTATGAACGTGAACATCAGCGAAAAGAAGGCCAGACTCCACGCGAAGCTCCCCTGCGCCGAAAAGATGACAGACCTCATCTGATCCGGAAGAAAGCGCAGAGGCTGCTCCGTATCGTGCCAAGCGTGCCAGAGAAGCGGAAAAAGGATCGCCGCGCAGGACAGAAGGAGAAAGCACTCCGTCTTCAGCCAGAACATCGACAATCTGACGAAGCTGTTCATGGCACAGAGAGCGCGTTCTATATACGAAACGGACACCGAGCGGTTGATCGCGTCATAAAGCCCCTCCGCCGAATCGTCAGAGGCCGCGGCCTGAAAGAGATCCCTGTTCACCTTTGATTTCATGAACAGCTGAACCTTCTTGCTCGCCGCAAACGGAAAAAACGGTTTAAATATCTTTCCGTCTTCGGAAAGGGCGTAAATTTGGCTTAGATCGCTCTCCAATATCTTGTCCAGCGCATTGCCCGCGTCGTATATTTCAGGATTGCCTCCGAAAAGCGTCCACTCGCTGCGATCGTTTGAAAACCTGACGGAAAGCTCGCAAAATGGAGCGCTGCAACGGTAGAGCAGCGATACAGCCAGATTGTCGTAATCCTTTTCATAGCTGTCGTATTCCGTGAGACCGATCGAATCGAGCCTCGCAAAACGCGCCTTGTCGAGTGCGGAATGCACATAATCCGGCGTGCCTTCCGCGTAGCGCGCGTCAAAAACCGGCGTCGTATATACCGCCGTTTTGACAACGGTCGTTTTCCAACCGGTTCCGTTGCACGGAGAACAGGCAATACGCCCGCTTCCCTTGCAGTTCCCGCAGGATTTGCTTCCGCTGCCCCCGCAGGACCAGCAGGAGACATGCCCGCCGCTGCAGTTGCAGCAATTTCGCCAAGACATTTCCGTCTTGTTTGTAGAGTAATTCATTATACTTGCCGATACATATCCGGATCCATTGCAGGTACTGCACGTGCTTTTCCCGCTCCCCCAGCAGAAGGAACATGAGACCTTGCCGCGCCCCCCGCACTTATTGCATGGATTCGAGCCTCTGCCGCCGCAGTCGGCACACTTGTGCCGGTGGAAAAATTGCCGCGGGTTTTCTCTTATGATCGTCCGCTCGGAGATCGAGGCGTAAGGAGCGGCGGTAAGTCTCAGAGTGAGCTCGTCAAGCGTCTCCTTCCGCGCAAGCTCCTCCTCAAGCTGGGCGCTTGCCGCTTCCTTGAGCTCCGGCAAACGGGTGAACGCAATGTCGCCGCGTCCCGCGGCAACCTTTCCGGCGCACTCCCGGGATTCGGATACGACTTCTTCGGCGTAGCGCACCTTGACGTCAAAGCCGCAGATCCAAGGCTTGGCGTCGCTTATTTTCAGGTTTTCCGCTCCGTATCGAGTAGCGCCTTGCAGATAATCGGAGATAACTTTTTTACACTCAACGGCATATTTTTCATAAAAAACACTCACAACATCCTCCAAAACAAACACCTCCGCAGCGTGTTTTAAAGTATTATACACGCGATCATCAGAGGGTTACGCTTTGGATTTGTAGTAGTTAATCAGGCAGCCGGAGATTAGAATGGCGCGTTCGTCCGGCGTCAGATCGCCGAGCGTAAGCTCGAGCGGGCGCGCTTCGGCGGCGATTGCGTAGGCTGTTATTTTGTCCGCGCGGTTTTCGATTGCGCGGCGAATCCCCGGCAGGAAGATAAAATCTCCGTTCGCAAACGCGCCTTCGTCCCGAACCAGCAGGGGCAGAATTCCCCAGTTGATCAGATTGCTGCGGTAGCGCTTCGTCGCGTACTCCAGCGCGATATTAGCCGACGCGCCGAGCACGCGCTGGCACGAGGCCGCTTGTTCTCTTGCCGAGCCGTCGCCGGGCTTGCGGGCAAATATCGTACTGCCGAGCCCGATCTTGCCCGCCTCAAGCGAAGCGAACTCCTTCACCTCGCGCAGCTTCGCGAAAGCGCGCGCCGTATCCTCGTCCGCCTCGGGCGACGCGCCCGCGCGACGCGCCTCCTCAAGAGCCCTTACCGCCTTGGCTCGTTCGCGGTACTGCGGATCCCTGCGGCTCAGCGTGTACTCCGCCAGGCGGAGGGGGTTCGAGCGGAAGGACGACGTTTCGCCGGACGGAATCAGCTCGTCCGTGGTCGTCACAGGATCGGTGATATAGCTGACTACGCGCAGCAACAGATCTTCCTCCAGCGCGGGTATTTCGGGCCATTCTTTGATGTTCGGGCCAAAGACAAGCTCTATCGAGCCGTTCGCTCTGCCTGTCCCGTCGAAGACACGGGCGGAATAAACGCTTTTGTCGAAAAAATACCGCGGAATAGCGCCGCCGGGCCGTACCTCGGCTGCGGAGGTCAGCATGCCCCCGTTCAGCGCGGTCGCCGCGATCGAGCGAGAGTCCATGAGCGCGACATACGCCCGCTGCCCTTCGTCGGACTTCGATCCCTCCCTGTTTGGGAAGTTGCGCGTGGTGTGACGCACCGAGAAGCCGCCGTTTGACGGCGTGTCGCCCGCGCCGAAGCATGGGCCGCAGAACGCCGGTTTCATGACCGCGCCCACGCGCATCAATCTTTCCGCCACGCCCGCGCGCGTCAGCCCGATACAGGCCGGCATACTCTCCGGATAAACGCTGAGCGAGAAAGAACCTACGATAGGGTTGTCACCCAATATCGCGGACGCCGCTGCGATGTTGTCGAACGTTCCTCCCGCGCAGCCGCAGATGACGCCCTGCTCTGTAAGGAACTCGCCGTCGCGGAGCTTGCTCAGCAAACACGCGGGGTCCGCCTCAATCCCGCGCAGGATGTCCCCCGCGTTCGACTTGAAATCCCTTATTGCGTAAGCATTGCCGGGGTGGAAGGGAAGGGCGATCATCGGCTCAATTTTCGACAGATCCACATAAATCATGCCGTCGTAGTAGGCTGCCTCCGCAGGGGCCAGCGGGGCGAAAGCGTCCGCTCTGCCGTGCGAGGCGAGATAGTCGCTCACGGCGGCGTCCGTCTCCCAGATCGAGCTCCAGCAGGTTGTCTCCGTGGTCATTACGTCGATTCCGTTTCGGAACTCGACGGGCAATCCGGCGATGCCGTCGCCGACAAACTCCATTATTTTATTTTTGACATAACCATTTTTAAACACCGCGGAGATGATCGCGAGCGCGACGTCGTGAGGCCCGACGCACTCGTTCGGGCGACCGCTCAGGTAAACCGCGACAGTCTCGGGGCGCGGCATGTCATAGGTGCGCCCCAGCAGCTGTTTTACCAGCTCGCCGCCGCCCTCGCCCACCGCCATCGTCCCCAGCGCGCCGTAGCGCGTGTGGCTGTCCGAGCCGAGTATCATTCTCCCGCAGCCCGCCATCATCTCTCTGTTGTAGGTGTGTATCACGGCCATGTTGGGCGGCACGTAGACGCCGCCGTATTTTTGGGCCGCCGAGAGCGCGAACACGTGATCGTCCTCGTTGATAGTGCCTCCTACGGCGCAGAGGCTGTTGTGACAGTTGGTCATCACCATGGGCACCGGGAACTCGGTCAGTCCGCTCGCTCGCGCGGTCAGAACGATCCCGACGGATGTGATGTCATGCGCGGTAAGCGAGTCGAACTTGAGGCGAAGGTTTTTCTCGTCGCCATTGTTGTGCCGCGCAAGAACAGCTCGCGCGATCGTGCCGCCAGCGGCCTCCTCTTGCGGAACCTTGCGCCCGAGAGCCGCTTCGACCCTTGCCGGCGCGCCCTCGTCCGCGGGGATAATTTGCCGTCCCCGAAGCAGATAAACTCCTCCGTCATATAGCTTTATCATTGTTTCCGCCCTCCGCCCGCAAAGTTATGTTACAGCGCGATGATGCCTAAGATTACACCGGATAGTACCATAACCATACTGATTACCAGCAAATATGGGAAACTGAATTTTATGTGCTCGCGCAAATCCACCTCGGCGAGCCCAAGCGCCAGGTATGTCGCGGGCACGAGCGGGCTGATCAGCAATCCTACGTTTTTGCCGAGGAGCATTGCGAGGCCCATGCTTTCCGCCGCAACGCCGTATTTCGCGCCAACCTCGATGCAGAGCGGCAGGAGCCCGTAAAAAAACGCGTCCGTCCCGAGCACCATCCCGATCGGCATACCCAGAACGCCCATGATGATGTGCAGGTATCTTGCCAGTATTCCGGGGAGAATGTTCAGCGCCACCATCGCCATTTCTTTGAGTATTTCACTCTTGTTCAGCACCCCGACGAGCACGCCTGAGGCAAGCATGGTTCCCGCGATCAGGAACGCCGCCGGCGCGTGCTTTTTGAGCGCCTCTTCCTGAGCCTTTTGACCTCTGAAGTTCGCCACCACCGCGATTGCCGTCGCCAACATAAACAGGACGTACGACGGCAGTTTGCCCCAGAAGAGCAGCCCGACCAGCATGGCTGTCAGCGCCAGGTTGAAGGCAAGCATTCCCGTTGAGGCAACCGGGGCGTTTTCATTGACAACGCCGTCGCCGCCCGCGCCCGCAAGAACAAGGCCCGCGCCGCGCCTCTTCTCCTGAAGCCCCAGCCAGACGGCCAAGACGATGACCGCCGCGAGCGCCACGCCCTGAATCGGGATCAGCTTGTGCCACAAGTAGGTCGCGTCCAGCCCCGTAACCGCGGCGACTCGCGCGGTGGGACCGCCCCAGGGGACAAGGTTCATGAAGCCCATCGCCGCCGCGGTCAGCGTCAGGAGAGGCAGCGGACGCATGTTAAGTTTCTTATAAATAGGCAGAAGAGTCGGGACGGTGACGAGAACCGTTGTCGCGGTCGCCCCGTCGAGATGTCCGATGACTCCGATGATTGCCGTAGCGACTGTGATAGCTACGACATTGTTGCCCGCGGCCTTCAAAAGAGCGCCTACCACAGGGTCAAATATACCAAGGTCATTCATAATCCCGAAATAGATGACCGAGAAAAGGAACAGCACCGCGTTCCCCGTCACGGTCCCGATTCCGTCCTTGATGAACCCGCTTATCTCCATCACCGAGTAGCCCGCAATAAACGCGCCGGCTATCGGCAGAATGATAAACAAAGGAATTGGCGTCGCCTTTCCCTTCATCAACAAATACATCATCACCGTTATCATCACGTAACCGACAATTGCTAAATACATGATATCCCTCCATTCTGCTGTTAATACTCAGAACTCGTTCGGTAATTGTTACTTCAAAAAGTAATACAATATGCTGATTTCACATATAATTATAAAATTATCACACGTCAGCTGGGGCATGTCAATCGTGATTTGTATTTTCTATAACCTCGCTAATTACCGTGTGCGCATAAATCCGCTATAATACGCAGACAGGGTTATTGCCCAAACATCGAACGCCCAAGTAATTGCGCGTACAGGCTCATATTCGCTATTTATCTCGATCGCTCAAGGGGGCGTTCCGCTGTGGCTGTTATGACGGACCGGAAATTACTTGCTCTGGGGATGCTGACCATGCTTCGATCAAGCGCAAGCTATATTGCCTTGCCTGTTCTGGCGTTACATTTCAACCAGCGGTTTTCGGCTGTAGAGACAAGTATTATTATCGCCGTCCCCACGGTCTTTCCCGTGTTTTTCGGATACCTGGGGCATTATTTTTCGGAGCGGGCGGGCGGCAGGCTTTCTATGCGGATAAGTTTGGCGCTCGATATCCTGGCATATCTTGGCTATTCAATATTCGGCAATTTTTATCTGCTCGCGGCGTCATCCTTCATAAGCGGTGTTGCTCGGGCTATCTGGGAGCCTGTCACGAAGTCGTTGTTCGCGTTCTCGGAGAGCGGCGCGGACGCCGCGTTTCGCGTGAGATATATCGGCATTTGCGCGGCGGGGGTCGCGGGTCCGCTGATTTGCGCGTTTCTCTCGCATTACAGCCGCTTTGCGTACCAAATTGCCGCCGCGATCGCGACGTTCGTCCTCGTCGGTATTTTGACTCCGCGGGCCGTCCCGTTCGCGCCGCAAAACAAAGCAAACTCCGCGCGAGGCGCGAAAGTGCGCGAAACGCTGAATCCGGCGAACATCGCCGCCATTCTCTCGCCCAAATTTGTCTCCGCTCTCGTCGGCGGCACGCTGGTATATATGGCGTTTTCTCAATTCGAATCGGTCTTTCCGCTGTTTCTCGACAAATATTTTGAAGACGCGGTCAAAATATTCTCAACCCTGCTCATAGTAAACAGCGTCGTCAGCGCGCTGCTTCAGGTGTGCTATATGTGGATTGCGGGCGGCGCGGGGCGGCGGGTGAACAACCGGTTGGTTATCCTGTCGGGCAGCGCCGCCTTCATCGCCGCTTACGGCTTGTTTATCGCGGGCGGCTCGCGTTTATATATTTATATCATCGGCGTTTGTATTTACAGCTTGGGAGAAGTATTGGTAATGCCTGCCATGGACGTCGCGCTTGACGCGATTGCGCCGGAGGGCAAAAAGGCTTTGTATTACGGAGTGGCGGAGATACGTTCGATCGGGTTTACCGCGGGGCCGATACTGGCGGGCGCGATTTTGCAGATCGCCTCGCCTTCGGCGATGTGCGCCGCCGCGATTTTATTTTTCGCCGCCGGGGCCCTGTTCTTATCCGCGGGAGAATAATCGGGGGCGCAAAAAGTTAACCCGCGAGGCGGCTGCGTGTCTCGCGCCCCGCGGGTTTTGGCGGTTCAGAAGTTTGTTTAGTTCTCGCGCATCCAGCAGGCGACGCCCGCTTCCGCTACGGAGATATCCTCCGCCACGCTGCCGCCGCTGACGCCGACCGCGCCCACTACTGCGCCGTCTTTGACCAGCGGAATGCCTCCGCCGAAGACGACGAGCTCGGGATCGTTGTGAAGGCCCCAGAGTTCTTGTCCCGGCTGCGTGAGGTTCGCCAGGTTGCTCGTCGGCATCTTGAGCGCGATTGCGGTGAACGCCTTCTTCCTCGACAGGCCGATGCTCACGGGCAGCACGTTAACCTGCCGCTCAAACGCCACCAGCGAGCCGTCGGGGTCGCAGACGGCCATCGCCATCGGCACGCCGACCTCGAGCGCTTTTTTATCCATAGCGGCGATCATCTTCCTGGCCAGTTCCTGTTTCATTGCGCAACAAGACATCTCCCATACCTCCTCACCCCGGGCGAAGCTTTCGCCCGCGACAAGCCGCTCCCACGCGGCGACCGATGCCCACACGCTTTTTATCCGCCGAAAACCAGCGTCTTCACCACGACCGGGACGACGCGTCCTTTGCCGACGGGCTGCCCGATGTCGATGTAGTCGCCGTTCTCCACGCTGACGCTGTCTATGCTGACGATGTCGGTCATGCTCTCGCCCATCGCTCCCGCGATCGCGCCGCCGAGGGCCTTTGCCATGTCCTCTTCGACCACGACGACGAGGCGCTTCCACTTCGGCAGAGCGTCCTTAACGCCTTCCAATATCTGCCTGCCAATCCTCCCCACCAGATCGAAGCTCGGCGCGCGCACGCCGCGCAGGCCGATCGCGACCTCCTGATAGCCGTCGCCGTCTTTGTACCACCGCAGCTTCTCCGCGATGCGCCGCCCGAGGCGGGCGTAGCCGTCCGACTCGTCCTCCGGGCTCATCTTGAGAACCGGCAGGTTCTTAAGAGGAAAGACATTGGCCGAGTATGAGATCGTGCTGCCGCTGACGTCCACAACGTGAGTACCCGCGCCGACCACCGTGGCGCGAATCGTCTCGGCGGGGCTTAAAACCGCGGTCTCCTTAAAAAGGCGCGTCTCGCGAATGGCCCGTCCGAGGATAATCCCGATGTCGCCGTAGCGGAAGACGTCGCCCGGCTCTTCCTCGGCGTAGACCGAGTCCGCAACGCCGCCGGAGAAGGTGACGCCGCCCAGGGGCAGTATGTTTTTGCCGAAGCGCCTTGAGGTGAGCATGAGATCCAAAAACTCGGACTCGGGCGCAAGGCCCGTCAGCTCGTCGAGAAAGGCGGCCATGCGCGAGGCGAGAGCGCGCAGCGCGCTCAGGCCGGCGATACGCCCCGTCCTCAGGTCGAGCCCCAGCGATTCCGCGAGCTTGGCGATCTTCGGCGCGATATACTCGACGTGACGCCCCTCCCGGCTCAGCTTCACCAACCTTCCGCCGACGTCGAGGCAGGAGGTTCCGAACACCTCGCCCCCCTCGAACACCGCGGCGTTGGTCGTGCCTCCGCCGATGTCGAAGTTGGCCACGCGGCTGACGCGGTCCTTGGAGATGGCCGCCGCCCCCGCGCCCTTGCCCGCGATGATGCCTTCGAGGTCCGAGCCGGCCGTGGCGACCACAAAGTTGCCCGCGTATCCGCTCAGGTTTTCGAGCACGGCCTTCGCGTTCTCCTTGCGGGCGGTCTCGCCGGTGATGATAACCGCGCCCGCTGAGAGCTCCTCGGGCTTGATCCCCGCCTTCTCATACTCCGAAGCGACGATCTCGCGCACTTTTTCTCCGTCGATCGTGTCCGCGGAAAGAAGCGGCGTAAAGTATATGCCGCTGCGATAGGTCACCTGCTTGTCCACGATCTGCACCCGCGGGACGGAAGCTCCGCCCGCGAGGTTTTCGATCTCGATTCTGCTGAAGACAAGCTGCGTGGTGGACGTGCCGATATCAATCCCCACGCTCATCATAATTTCCCGCATCACGCGACCCCCCGTCCCGACGCGTCAGGCCTCCCCAAGCGAGCGCCGTTATTTCACTTCGACCGAGTTCCTCGGCGCGACCAGCATCGCAGCCATCACTGCCGTGACGCCGCCGACCAGCTTGCCGACGATCATCGGAAAGATCATTGTTCTCTCCACGCCGGCGGTGAAGCCCAGATGGTCGCCGAAGACAAACGCCGCGCTGACGCAGAAGGCTACGTTGATGACCTTGCCTCGCTCGTCCATCTCCTTCATCAGGATAAACATCGGGATGTTGTTGGCAAGGGTAGCAACCATGCCCGCGGCTGACTTGTCGTTGACGCCCAGCATTTTGCCCATGCTCATCAACGGCTTTTGCCCGTACTTCGTGATGATATGAACCATCGGGAAAGCGCCCGCCAGCACGATCGCGATCGCGCCGACCACGGCGTAGCCTTCGCTGAGCGGTGCCATACCCGGAATGAGAACGACTCCGGTGAGCTCCTCAATGATCGCGGCGGCAAGAGCCATCGTCACGACCGCTACGACGCCTTTGCCAAACCAGTCGAAGCCGAACACCATCGTGTTGGGGATTTTCCAGAGACCGACGGCGATCAATATCGCGACGATCGCCACGGGAATCAGGTTGAAGACGACGGTCATGACCGGCAACCCCTGTATCACGCCGCCCACGAACGAACCGATGGGGATGGTGACGATGCCCACCAGCACGCCCTTCGCCAGCGCGCTGCGGTCGTTCTTCTCGATGATGCCGAGCGCGACCGGGATCGAGAAAACAATCGTCGGGCCCATCATGGAGCCGAGGATGATGCCCGCGAAACGTCCGATCTCCGGCGTGGCCGCCATCTCCATCGCCAGCGGATAACCGCCCATGTCGCACGCCAGGAGCGTGGTGGCGAACATCGCCGGATCCGCGCCGAAGAACTTATATACCGGCCCCACTATCGGATTGAGCACGTTCGCGAGCACCGGCGCCAGCGAAATGACGCCCAGCATGGAAAGAGCAAGAGCCCCCATAGCCATGAAACCTTCGTCGAACTTTGGCCCTAACTTAAAACGTCCGCCCAAAAAGGCTTTGTCTATGGCGCCGAGGCACATGAAGAAAACCATGATATAGATAATGATATCGTTGATGCCCACGAGTTTCACCTCCGTAGTTCATCCCCTTTTCAGCCCCGCGCGGAGCTGAAAAGGGGGTAAGCGTGTTCTGTTTTTCTCAATAACTTCTCGGTTTCTCCACCAGGCTGACCACCGCGTCGGCAAACGCGTGACAAGCCGCTTTGCACGCGGACTGGCTGCCTGTCAGCAGGCCTCCGCCGAAGTTGGTCTCGGACGGCGGGCCGTAAAATGCCGCCAGCCGCACGTCGGCGGCCTTGAGCGCCGCGTCGAGGCCGAATATGGCCTCTTCCGGAGGCGCTATGAGATACGCCAGCGCGCCGCCGACGGGAATCCCGGCCAGGCCCGAGAGGTATGTCCCGGTGCGCGAGACGCAGTGCGCGAGGTACGCGACCGAGTCGTCGTCGTTAGCGGAGACAAACGCCGCCTCGTTCTCGATAAAATTGATAAGAGTCTTCATGCCGCTGCGCACCTCGCCCGGCCCCGGCCCGGCGATGATGCCGATGACCTCGCCGGCCAGAAGCGTGTTGGCGTTGGCCGCGCCCGCGTAGAACGATTTCCCGTACACGACGCTGACGTCGGCGTTCTTCGTCGCCTCGTCAAGAGCGATGTAGGTGACGTCGTCGCAGTCGGCTGTGATGAAACCGATGCATTTTTGCTCCGGAGCCAACCCCAATTCCTTCGCAAGATACGGGTTGACGTTGGAGATGATCTTTGAGGTGAGTACGCTCACCCGGATGCGATCGCCTTTCATGATTCGTCCTCCCTTCTTAAGAGCCTTACAGCTTGAGATCCAGTCCGCTTGCCTTCTTGTCCAGCATCATCTTGATGATGTCGGCAATATAAGCGCCTGCTTCTACGGGCGGCGTTCCGCCCCTGTGAATATTGGAGACGACGGTGCGCCGCGCCTCCGGCATTCCCACCGTGGGCTTGTAAGCCATGTAGGCGGACATGCTCTCGGCGGTGACGAGGCCCGGGCGCTCGCCGATAAGAGCGCAGACGACCTCCGCGCCCGTGACCTCGGCGATTTCATCCTCAGCAGGCACGCGTCCGTACTTCACAAAGAACGGATTCGAGACCCGTATGCCGTCCCTGCTCAACCCCTGAACGATGGCCTTATAGGCATCCTCGGCGCAGGTTTCGACGGCGGTCGTGCTGAGTCCGTCGGATATGTAGATCACCACGCGCGTGTCGCTCCCCGCAGCCGCGCGGATCGCTTCCCGCCCCTCCGGGCTGAATTTGCGGCCAAGATCCGGACGGGTGAGGTAGTGATCCTTGTCGGTGCAGAGCGTCCGGATGACCTCCAGATTCATGCGCCTGATCAGCCCATCCTCGGGCATCTCCGAAAAAACCGCGTCCATCGCGGCGGCATGGTCAGCGCGGAAGCGCAGGAGCGTCTCGGTCTTGTAGCGCGGCCCGGCGCGCCACACGCCGACGCGGGCGGGCGTGTTCTTCTTCATCGCGGCGAGCGCTTCCCTGTTCGCCGGATTGGGTACGAGTATTTGCGTCCGCAGATCAACCTCTGTGATGTCGGGGAGGCATCCGTCGTCAGTGGAGAACGTATCCCCCGCGGTAACTTCGCCGCGCCCCATCTCCATCAGAACCTGTTCTATGACTTTCCGGATCTCTGTCTCTGCGATCATCGCGTGTCACCCCTCATAAATTTATTTTTTTGTTCAGGCGAACAGGGACGCATCGCCCGCGCGTTCCGTAAGGCGGCCGCACTCGTCCAGGATGCCCATTTGAACCGCCCAGCGGAAGAACCCCGGCGCGGGCGTGAGCCCCAGCAATTCCCGCAGCGTCGCGTCGTCGTGATAACTCGTGTCTTGATAAGCCAACATGACGTCGTCGCCGAATGGAACGCCCATATAATAATTGGATCCCGCCATCGCCAGAAGCATGGTCGCCATCTCCTGGTCGTCCTGCTCGATCTTCGTGTGGTTTGTGTAGCAGGGTGCCATACCCATGGGAAGTCCGGTCAGCTTGCCCATGAAATGGTCCTCCAGGCTCGCCCGTATGATCTGGCGTCCGTCGTACAGGGTCTCCGGGCCGATAAAGCCCGAGACGTTGTTGACCATGAACGGGCTGTATTTTTTGGCATAACCGTAGGTTCTCGCCTCGAGCGTCATCATATCCACGCCCTCGTTCAGCTCCAGCGACTGCTCGGAGCCCTGGCCCGTCTCGAAGTACATCAGGTTCGGGCCCTGCGCCACGCCGTGCTTCGAGATAACCTCGTAAGCCTCGTCGAGCAGAGCCTCGTTTACGCCGAAGGCCGTGTTGGTCGATTCGGTGCCCGCCACGCTCTGGAAGAGCATACAGGCCGGAGCGCCCTGCCGAACAGCCTCCATCTGCGTGGTGACGTGCGCGAGAACGACGTTCTGCGTCGGAATTTTCCATTTTCGGATAAAATTCCAGCTGGCCTCCAGAAGCGCCTTCGTGTTGTCTACGTTGTCCTCCACCGGGTTGATCCCAATGCAAGCGTCGCCGGAGGCGTACGAAAAGCCCTCGCACATGGACGCTTCAATCCCGGCAATGTCGTCCGACGGATGGTTCGGTTGAATACGGTAGGACAGCGTCCCGGGCAGTCCGACGCACGTGGCGCAGGTGGCGGCGACGCGCAGCTTCTTTGCGCCGTAGACGAGATCCATGGCGGTCATAAGCTTCGCGACGGCGGCGACCATCTCGGAGGTCAGCCCGCGGCTCGCCCGGCGCGCCGTCTCGGGCGTCGTGCGGTGATCCAGCAACCGGTCCCTCAGCTCGCCGACCGTCCAACCCTTCATCTCTCCATAGATAAGCTCGTTCACCTGCCCGTCGATGACGCGGGTTACTTCGTCCTCGAGCAGCGGGTTGCGGCGGATATCCTCAAGCGTAAGAGAACTCAGCACCACCCTCGCGGCGATTCGCTCAGACACGCTGCGCGCGCCGATGCCCAGCAGCGTGTCCCCTGATTTTTCTTCGTTTGCTTTCGCGAATACATCGCGAAGATCGCGAAAAGCGTAGGTTCTCCCGGACAGAACAGTCTTCAGTTTCATAGACCGCACCTCCTCTCAGCAAAAAACAGAGAGATCCCCCGCGCGCGGCGTGAGACGCCCATCCTCCCACAGACCCATCTTCTCCATCCACTCCTCGAACTCACGAATCGGGCGCAGCCTGAGAAGCTGGCGCAGCGTGGGCGTGTCATGAAAGCCCGTACACTGGTAATTGAGCATGGGGTCGTCCCCGTGAGGAACGCCCATGAAGTAGTTACACCCCGCGGCGGTGAGAAGTACGGCGAGATTTTCAACGTCATTCTGGTCGGCCTTCATATGGTTCGTGTAGCAGGCGTCACAGCCCATGGAAATGCCGGTGAGCTTGCCCATAAAGTGGTCTTCTAACCCGGCGCGAATGACCTGAGTGCTGTTGTACAGATACTCCGGTCCGATGAAACCGACGACGGTGTTCACCAGGAAAGGCGAGTAGCGCTTGGCAAAGCCGTAGCAGCGCGCCTCCATCGTCACCTGATCGACGCCGTAGTGCGCGTCGGAGGAGCATTCGGAACCCTGCCCCGTCTCAAAGTACATCTGGTTGGGGCCGTTGCTCGCGCCGTATTTCCGTATCATGGCGAGCGCGTCGTCCATCAACTGTGTGCTGATGCCGAACGCCTCATTGCCTTTCTGTGAACCGGCGATGCTCTGGAAAAAAACATCCGTCGGCGCGCCCTGGCGAAGGGCTTCCATCTGTGTGGTGACGTGCGCGAGCACGCAGCACTGCGTCGGAATCCGGAATTTGTCCTTGATCTCGGCAAAGCGCAGCAGGAGGTTCTTTACGTTGTCTACCGTATCATCGACCGGGTTAATTCCGATGACGGCGTCGCCCACGCCGTAGGAGAGCCCCTCGTAGACAGCCGCTGTCACACCCTCGAGGTCGTCCGTCGGGTGGTTCGGCTGGAGGCGGGCGGAAAACGTGCCCGGCAGTCCGATCGTGGTGTTGCAGTGCGCCTGTACGCGAATCTTCGACGCGCCGTATATGAGGTCGAGGTTCGACATCAGCTTTGCCGCGCCCGCTACGACCTCGCCGGTCATGCCGCGGCTCGCGCGCCGGATGTCCTCCGTGGTCGTTTCGTTGGAGAGGATCCACTCGCGCAGTTCGCCGATCGGCATATCCTTGAATTCTCCGTATATACGCTCGTTAACCGCGTCCTGAATCACGCGGGTTACCTCGTCTTCCTCATAAGGAACGGCGGGGTTGTTGCGCAGGTCGCCGACCGTTAGGTTCGCGAGCACCTGCTTGGCAGCCACGCGCTCCGCCACCGTCTCCGCGCAAACCCCAACCAGCCTGTCGCCGGATCGTTCCTCATTCGCCTTACCCAATACCTCTTTGACGCCGCGGAATTGATACACCTTCCCCGCGAGCTTTGTCTTCAAAATCATTAGCGTTACACCCCCCTCTGTCTAAATGATTCGGAAAGCTCCGCTGAGCACGCACCTTCTCAGCCGACAGAACGACTGGGGCGACGTGGCTCCGTGTCCGGTTGCCGTCGCGATGGTCAGCGTTACGGGGCAGTCGGAGTCTGCGCCCAGACTGGCGTAAGCCGGCGCGTTCTTAACAAACATCGTCGTGTTGATCTCGCGCGCCATTTTGCTCATGTGGTCGATATTGGTGCTGTAGATCACCGCCGAATGCTTGAAGTTATGCTCCAGGCGTTTCGCCATCGCGAGGCCCTCAGCGAAATCGGGTACGCGGATCATGGCCAGCACAGGCATCAGCAGTTCTTCCTGCGCGAACGGATGCTGTTCATCCGTCTCCACGAGGATAAGCCTGACCGTGCCAGGAACCCTGATCCCGATCTTAGCCAAAATGTAAGTGGCGTCCTTGCCGACGAAGTCCTTGTTGACCGTGCCGTCGGCGTTCAGGATGGTCTTCTCGAGGCGCTCGATCTCCGCCCTGTCCTTCAGCTCGTGTGTACCATAGTCAAGCATCCGCCTCTTGAGCTCGTCGGCGATGCAGTTCACCGCGATGAGTTCTTTTTCGCAGACGCATAGCAGATTGTTGTCGAAGGAGGCTCCGTCGACGACGCCCTTCGCGGCAATGCCGAGGTTCGCCGTCTCGTCAACCAGCACCGGAGGGTTGCCCGGCCCCGCGCCCACGGAGGGCTTGCCCGAGGTCAGCGCGGCATGCACAACGCCCGGCCCGCCCGTGGCGGAGATAAGCGAAACATGCGGGTGCTTCATCAGCTTTTCGAGATTGCTCATCGACGGCTCGGAGAGCGCGGACACGAGCCCGTCCGGCGCGCCGCACGCGCGCAGCGTCCCGGCGATGATCTCCGCAGTGCGCATCGAGCAGCGCAGAGCTTTGGGGTGCGGCGCGAACACGACGGAGTTGCCGCCCGAAATCATGCAGATACTGTTATGGATGACCGTCGAAACGGGGTTGGTGCAGGGAATGATCGAGGCGACCACGCCATACGGCGCGTACTCCTCCAAAACCAGCCCCTTGTCGCCCGTGATGGCTCTGGGTTTGATGCTGTGCGGCCCCTCGGTTTTCTCGATCGAGATTTTATTCTTGATGATCTTGTCTTTAAGGTTGCCCATGCCGGTCTCGTCGACCGTCATCTGCGCAAGCTCTTCCGCGTACGGACGCAAATCGGCCCGAATCTCCTCGATGATTTGACATCTTCGGTCCAGCCCAAAGTCGCTGTGCCAAATCTCCTGCGCGCTTCTCGACTCCTCGACGACACTGTCCAAGCCGCGCCCGGAAGAGGGCCTCGCCGGACTCGCGGAAGCGCCGTCAAGCCGGGACAGCACCTTTCTGACGATATCCCGGATATCCTCGTTTTGACTCATTTTGACCAGCCTCCTGTTCTCGACGCCGTTATAAATTAAAAAATAACGCGGCGGCGTCAGCTATTGCGATGTCGTCCGCCGCGGATCCTCCACTGACGCCCACGGCCCCCAGTACGGACTCGCCCGCTCGCAGAAGCCTTCCGCCACCGACGGCGGAAAACCCTCCCGGTTCGTCGTTAATGCCGAAGAGCTGCGCCCCGGGCTGCGTCAAGGGAGATATCTCCGCCGTGCCGCGGCGCATCCGCGCCGACGATCTTGCTTTTTTCTGAGCTTGGGAGAGGCTCACCGGAAGAGCCCCGTCCATGCGCCCCAACGCTATAAGCTCGCCCGACGCGTCACAGACCGCGATCACTGCCGCGCGTCCCAGCTCGGCCGCTTTTTTTTTAGCTTCCGCAATGATAGCCTCCGCGAGCGCAAGGCTCAGCTCACCCTGACTTGCCGCGGCGCGCAGCGCGGGAGAGGCCAAGACCTCCGCCGTTACGCGCTCGACGCCGGTCTCGATGTCCGCCTTGTGGGCGAGCGCGAAGAGCAGATCAGACAATCGGTTGATGTAAGAGTAGGCCATCGGCTCGAGCTCGCCGCTATCGAGCAGAGGCAGAGACGCTCGCTCGGCTCTTCTGGCTGCCGCGCGCGCGATGTGCAGCGCCCCTCCCGCGGGCGATTCTCCGGGGTTGACGAAGCGCCCCTCCATCGGGTAGTCGCCGGAAATCGCGTCAATCCACGCCTCGAGCTCGGCGGGATCAGGAGCTGCGCGCTCTTTGCCGCCTCTTGCCACATATGCCATCAGCAGCATCATCCGATCCTGAAGCCCGTTCAGCTCGTCCGCCATGCAAGCGGGCGCGAGGCTCTTCGCGAGTCCCAGAGCGGCGTTAACCTCGTCGAGCGTGCCGTTTGTCTCGATATGAGGATCGTTTTTGCTTACCTGTGTGCCGTCCCAGAGGCGAGTCTTGCCCGTGTCTCCGGTCTTTGTGTAGATGCGCGCGCGCGCCAATTTATCGCACCTCTCTTCCGTCGATATCGGTCGAATCGACAATCCCGACGATCGCTTCATCGATGGGGGAGTCGTGCGCTTCGGACGCCGCGTTCCTCGCGGAGCTTCCGGAGGTGTAAAGCACGAGCTCGCCCGTGCCCGCGCCCACAAGGTCGACCGACACCGTAAACTCGCTGCTGCCGCGCGCGGGGACGAGCTTCCCGTCGTCGCCCGGCTTGAGCTGCTGAATAATCAGCAGCTTGTGCCCCAACAGACGGTCGTCTTTGCGCGTCGCGACTACGGAACCCACAACTTTGCCCAGTTTCACACAATCACCCCCTCGTGTGTAAGTGCGCTTAAAACCTGTTTTACATCGGCGACGCCGCCGATAAACGCCATCGACACGATGTTCTGCGGGCAGTTGCCGACCAGCTCCGCCGTCAGAACCGGGCTTGTCTTCGAGCCCACGTCCGCGGCGTAAAAGATCTCAGGCACCGTCCCCTGGATCAGGAGTACCGCCCCCCAGCTCGCGGACTTAAATCTCTCCGCTTCCTCCATCGCTCTCCCAAACGTCATGCGCCGTATCAGCATTTTTTTGACGGATTCCGATGGCGCCGGAATGAGTCTATGCGTCAGAGCCATCACGGACCCCCCTCAACGGTGCGTATTTTCAGATTCATGAGTCTGTCCCTTGCCTCAGGCGTGAGACGCGCGCCGCCCTCGAGTATCAAGGTGCCGGCACCTCTCACGCGCGGCGCGATTTCGCTCCACGAAAGCCAGCCGCTTTCGCGGATTCGTACCACGTCCGAACGCGCCGGTTCCTCTGGCACAGAGGCGTTTGTGTATCCGATAAACTCCGCACCGCGGCGGCGCAGCGTTTCTATCGCAAGCAGCAGGTTCTTTCTCGATATCTCGCACGCCGACGCATACCACGACAAAAAGCACGACGTTTCAAAGAGCACAGGACGACAGCGGCGCAGAGCGCCGTCGATCAACGCCGACGACGGCGTGATCAGAAGGCCGGATACAAGCTCCGCAAGCACGGAGACGCTCACGGCCGGGACGACGAGCAAATCAAGCGTGCGAGCCTCAAGATCAGGGCGCGCGAGCGCGTTCAGGTCGTATCGCCTCGCTCCCTTTGCGCCCTCCGCGTAATGCACCCAGGTGAAGCCCGGCGCGGGGGCAAAATCGCGCGGCTCGCGGCTCCACAGAAAACCTATTCTGCGGTTGTTCAGGCGTTCGCAGACCGCCTCCGCAACGTTGTCTATTTGGACATTACCCGCACTTTGGATTCCCATTTTTTTCTCTCCACAGGCGGGCGGCAATGCCCGCCGGCGTGACCATCAGCGGATGAGGGCAAATGTGTACGGGCAGACCCACCGCGTCGGACATGACGTCTTCCGCGCCGGGGACTGACGCCCCTCCCCCAACCGTAAGGATCGGAACAGCGCCGTAAAAGCCGCTCTTTTCGAGATGCGTCCGCACGATAGAGCTCATTTTCTCCAGCGTCGGACGCAGCATCGGCACGAGGCGCGGATGTCGGCCGATGTTCCGCTTCAAAGCCTCCGCCTCTTCAAATTCGATTCCGAGCGCCCCCGCTATAACCAGCGTCATGTGCGTGCCGCCGGTGGGCTCGTCAGCCGAATAGACCACCTCGCCCCCCTGCAGAACGGAGATACCCGTCGTGCCTCCGCCGATGTCGACGACAGCGCCGTCCGTCATGCAGAGGGCGTCCGAGGCCGCTGTAGGCTCCTCATAGAGGCCGCCGCAGGTGAAGCCCAGCGCTTCCACAACATTGGCGCAGACCTTCGCGGTGCGCTCCGTGATGCCGGGCGGATAAGCCGCGGCCCCCAATGCCGACTGAGCGTCGAGCTTGCGGCCAAAGCGTTCCTCCAGGCGTTCGAGACAGCGTTTCATCGCGCCGACTGCCGCCGGGTAGTCCACCACCACTCCGTCCCGCACAGACGCGCGCGATTCCTCCATCGCGGCGCCGACCGGTTCTCCGTCCTCGTTCAGCGCGACCAGAACCGTGTTTGTGGTGCCAAGGTCGAAGCCCAGATAAAGCCTCTCCCACGACGCAAGCTGCCCTCTCGCGCCGAGCGAGCTCTCAAGAGGCGCTAAGAGCCGCTCGACGCGATCCGCTTTGTAGGGGAGAGCTTCCCCCGTTTCCTGTTCTTTTTTATTTCTTGTCGTCGCCATGAACCGGAATTATCCTTCTTCCCCGTTCAGGGGCGCTTCCGGCTTGGGCAAGATTCGCGAGATTCCGTCGTCCGGGCGCGCGATGACGTGGGTCGAGACTACGCTGCCGATGACGTTTGCCGCGGACGTTCCCGCGTCAACCGCCGCCTTCACCGCGCCAACATCCCCGCGAACCATCACCGTCACCAGCGCTCCTCCGGAGATACGTTTGCCGATCAGCTCGACATTCGCCGACTTCACCATGGCGTCAGCCGCCTCAATAGCCCCGACGAGGCCCTTTGTTTCGATCATTCCAAGCGCTTCCTGCATAGAAGCACCTCCCAGCAAGCGGGGCGGCGGCGTGTCGCCGCGCGCCTCTACTTCGTCTTTTTTCTGCCTCTCGCCGGTTTGGGCGAGGCCGGTTTCTCCCGCGCCTTAGGCGCGGCTTCCCGAGTTTTTTCGGGCTCGGGTTCGGCTTCCGGTTCCGGCGCGATAATCGCCGGCTCGGGCTCCGGTTCGGGCTTTTCTTCGGCGGGAACGAGCACGATCTCCGCCCCGGGGCTCGTAGCGAGCCGCGCGTCCTCGCCGCGGGAGGCCCTCCACTCAGCCGCGCCGAGCGTGTCTTCATTCCAGGCCAGCGCCGCGCCGAGTTCCTTCGCCGGACGCGGTATGACGTCCGTCGACCAGACGCGCGCGACCTTGGAGGACGTCGCCTTCGCGGCGCTGATGGCGGCCTGTACCGCGCCCACTTCGCCCGCGATCTTGATCGTAACGTAACCGAAACCCCTGGTGATCTCTCTGCCGATCAGCTCGACATTCGCCGCTTTCAGCGCGGCGTCAGCCGCGGCTATCGCAGACGCGAGGCCGACGGATTCGATGAAACCAAGGACGTTGCCTCGACTCATGTCCGTCCTCCCTCCTTTCCGCTGTCTTGTCCGGAGGCGGAGAGCGCGCTCATCACCGCGCGCACGATCTCCGCGATATCCGGTTCGGGTTGTTCGGGGTTCTTGTGATTTTGATATTGCTCACGATGATTTTCCTTTGGCTGCTCCGCGGCGCTGCGGTCGGGCACGGGCTGGCTCTTTGAGATTCGAGCCGCCGCCTGTCCGAACCAACGCAGCTCGCCGGAGTGCTCCGCGCTTCCTGTGACGTATGGGCGGTCACTCACGTGAACGAGCGCTATCGCGGCTTCCTTCCCCTCGCCGATTCCGATGCCGACCTCCAGATGCGAGCGGAGGCAAGCCTCGCGCGCGAGATCGGCGGCGTCGCCCGGCTTAACGTCCCAGGCGAGCGGCACTCCCTCCTCCTCACAACCGGCGGCGACCAGTTTCGCGTCTTCCTCCGTCCACGAGGGGGTTGTTATCAGCCACACGCTCGGCTTCCCATCGGGGAGCGCGCCCGCTGAGCCCACGCGCCCGAACCAGGCGTTCATGGCGCGTCCGCGACAGAAGACAGCACAAGCCCTGTCGCCACGGCGTTGCGAGGCCCTTCCGCGGCACGGATGTTCCCGCGCCCCGCCACGATTCCGTAACGGGAGAGAGAGTCCGTGACCAGCGTCGGTATCTCAAAGTCGCCGGCTGAACCTCCAACCAGAACGACATGATCCACGAGCCGCACATTCTGACTCGGCGCGACCTGCTCCAGTGCGCGGAGGGCGTTCTTGACGAAAACCTCCTGCTTGGCCTTGCGCCGCGTCGCGCGCACGCGCTCGAGAGAGATATTCGGCAGCATGATGGGCTGCAGCATATCGTTTTCGTGAATCAGCGCGACCCTTCCGAACACGTGGGGATCCAGCGGGCTGTCAAAGAAGCGCACCGTGCCGTCCTCCTGGCGAATGTGAAACGCGCTCTCGACTTTGCAAAGAGGATAGCGCTTGATCGCCTCCGCCAGCTCGTTGTCCTGAAAGCCCAGCTCGCTCGCGATAATCGTGTTCACCATATTCCCCGCACCTGCCAGGTGCGTCAGCGAGACTGCGCCGTCGGTCCTCATAAACGACGCGTCAGAGCTGCCCGCGCCGAGATCCAGCACCGCAATCGGGGGCTTGGTTCCCGGCGTGGTGAGCGCGCCGCGAATGGCCATGTCCGCCTCCACGCCGCCCACCTCGACCTTCACGCCCAATTCCTGCGCGATAGCGGCGGCAAGCTTCTGCATCGGCAACTCTTCGGTCTTGACCATGACCGCGAGCGCCACGCCCGCCTCCAGCGAGAACTCACCCGCCACGCCCCCCACGACCCGCTGCGGAACCATCGTATCCACGGCCAGAAGGTCGCGGATATAGACTTCCGAGATCGGGATGCCGGTGAGGTTCGACATCGTGCGGCGGACGCGCTCCATCATACCGCCCACGTTCGTGCCGGGCTGGCCGAAGATGTTGTCCACCGGGTGGCAGGATACGATCGTGGATTGAATGGCGTCCGCGCCGTCTTCGACATTGACGGTTCTCTTGCCCTGCGGGCCGAGAATATAGAGCTCGCCCGCGGGGATGCGGCGTTCCTTGACTTCGCCGAACGGCGTGCGGATCACAACCGCGGAGCGGTTGCCTACCAGCGCGCGCGCCACGGGGACGATTTGTTTCGTCTCCTCCGGCGAGAGGTCAAACAGAGTGGCGATGTCGTAAGGATTCGCCAGCAGTTCAACGACTCTCCCCGGCGGGGCCACTTCGACGCAGCAGCGCATGCCCAGGGGAACCCTGTCGATTGCGCCAACCTCGTCGACGATGGGGATCACGCGAGGGAGCCTGTTTACGATAAGCACGCCGTCGTCTGACTGGCAGATCGCGGCCGCGACATTGACGCCCCTGTTCATTGCGCCCGCTATTGCGGAAGCGACGTGTTCGTAGTCATGTACCGCCTCGATTACGGGAATGACGGACTCTCCCACGGGAACCTCGTACAGCGCCCCAAAGGGAATAGTCACGCCCACGCCCACACCGATGCCGCCCGGCGTAGAGGGATTGTGCCCGATCATCGTCGACTCGGTCACGATGGTCTCGGTGACGGTTTCCATTGCCACGTCTCCGATCACCGGAGCCGCGCGGTTCAGACGGATGACGTCCACCGCGCCGTACTCATCCCTGCGGAAGCCCGCGCGCTCCAGCGCCATGCCCAACGAGCCGCGCAGCCCCGCGATGTTCTGCAGAGTGCCCTTGATCCCCGTTGTGGCGGTGATGCCGGTGGCCAGAAAGGTAATCTGCCGGCCCTCCACACGCGCAAGCGCTGTTTCGGTGGTGGCGTTCCCTATATCGATTCCGGCTACGAGTTGCATAGCTCCCCTTCCTTTCGCGTTCCGATTGATCACCCAAGGGCCGAAGGCCGAGGCCAACCGACCCTCCGGGCGAGCAAACCGGTTTCTCCCCTAAGGCTAATCTGTCGAGGGCAGGTCGCCCTTCAGCAGCTTGCGGCGGGAATAAACGTCGGCGGCCTCTCGGACAAAGTCCGCGCACACGCACGCCCCGTACTTAGTCTGCAGCTCCTCGGCGACGGCAAGCAGCTCTTCCTTGGTGGAACGGTGCGGGCGGAGGCTGTTGTATATCTGCAGGATTCTCTCGTCCGGAACCTTCGTCATCTCGGCAGCGCGCCCGAAGTTGAGCGCGATCTGCGTGCGGCCGGCGGAGGCGGCGATGTCGCCCTGCATCTTGAGCACTTCGGGAGAAATGCGAAAATCGTCGAATACGACTTTTCCCTTCTCGACATTCTCGAGGGTGAGCTCTTCGAACGGAATTCCGTTCGGGCTCTTCAGAAGATCCTTGCGTTTAACGCCTAGCGGATAGTCCGCCGCCGTCACGCCGCCGCTTGTTGCTGCCGCGGGCGCTGGGGCGGGTCCGTTCATGCCCTTCAGGACCTGACGAACGACCTCTGCGACCAGTTGCTCGTTAACCTGTGCCATTTTCAACCCTCCCCCTACTCGAAGGACACCGACAGCTCCTGCGGAGCTTTTCCGCGATCCATGAAGCTTGCCTCCTTGTTGTGCAGGAGAGCGGCAAGCCCCTGATAGCGCGGACGGGCCATCGGGTCGTTATTCGTCGGAACCGGCGTCGGGCTCTCGCCCTTGGCGTACTTAGCCGCGTTGCGGCCTATAGCGCGGTATGTGGGAAGATCGATCACCGGGCACTGCGGGAAGAGCTCGAGGTTAGCGAGCGGGTTGAGGTCGCGCTGGTGAATGACCGTTGTGCCGCGCGACAGAATCCCAATACCGATACCCGATCCCGAGAGCTTCGCCGCCTGGTGTCCCATGAACGCGACGTCAGCCGTGTGATAGACTCGGATGACGCGAATTTTGAGGCCCTCTTCCTCCGCGCCGGCGAAGATCTGGCGCAGGACGTCCGCCAGGCTGATGCCGGTGATGTTCGTCTTGAAGGATGTCGTGAAGGCGGGGGAGATGGCGAGCACGACCTCTTTGGGATCGGTACCGCGGGACGCCTTCCCCTTCTCAGTCAGGCTCACGCCCGCCACGGGAGCTGTATCCGCGGGGGCTCCGGACGCGCCGGAGGTCATCTCGGAGAGGACTTCCGCCACGATTTTCTCAAGCAGTTCTGGATTGATCTGCATTGTTCCGTTCCTCCTTCTCCTTAGACATCCTCAGCCCGGACCGCCCACGGAATTGCCTTGATCTCCTCCCAGCGTTCTTCGGAGATCTTGTAGCCAGTTCCGGGAGCCGTGTAGGTGTTGGGATCGTTGACGGCGCTGTAGACAGTGCCGTCGCTCGCAACCCACGCGGACGTCTGGAGGTAGTCCCCCGCGACGCGCTGGCGCATCATCAGGATGACCGCCTCGGCGATGTCGCGGAAGCCTCTCTTGGCCAGCGCTTTGGCCACGTCGAGGCCGGTGACGCCCTCCGTCATGACGCGCTCGGCAGCCTTGAGGTCCTCCGGGATGTTGCGGTCGCCGATGTCCTTGGTGCCGTGCGCGTAGGTGCAGGCCTCGACTTCTTCGTCGGTGATCGGCGGGAAGCCCATCTCGTCGAAGACCGCCTGCAGGGCGCGCGCCGCCTTGTTGCGGACCGCCACGACGTCGTCCTCGTTGACGGGGCGCAGGCCGCCGTCGACCTTGAAGTCGCGCTGTACCGCGAGGTAATCGTCCATATCGTCGATATCCCAGTTGGAGCCCGCGAACATATTGTCGTAGTTGGGCACCGAGGAGTATCCGGAGAAGATCCAGTCCGTGCCCGCGAAGAGTTGGGGGACAGTGCGGGCGGTACGGCGCTGGTCGGAGTGAGAGAAGCTCTGATCGTTGCCGGACGCGACCTCGAGGTCGAGCCCCATCGTCACCAGGTTCTCCGCCGCGATTGCCCGCAAACCGGAAGGAACCGCGCCGGGGACGCCGATGCAGGATATCGAGCCGTTCTGCAGCCCCTGAACGCCTGCGCCCTTGGTCACCATGACGCAGAGGATCTCGAGGTAGAGCATGGATTTACCCTCGGCGGCGCCCATCTGGACTTCGGAGCCAGTGCCGGAGGTAAAGCGCATCTTCAAGCCGCGGCTGGCATACGCCGAGGCGAGGAAAGACTTTGACCAGGGCGTATCGTCGCCGTCGACGAAAACGCTCTCCGTGCCGTACACGGAGACCGTCTCGGCGTAGCTTGTGAGGCCCCTCATGCCGATCTCGAGCTCGAACGCCTCTTCGAGAGCGTCCTGCGAGAGGGTCCCGGGGCGTCCGGTCTGACCGCCTACCAGCAGGGCGAGCGCGTTAAACGGAGCGTAGCGCGCGACGCCGACGGTGGTCTCTATCTCTTTGAAGCCACGGAAGGTCGCTTCGGCGGCGTCCGCCGCCAGCATGACCGGGTGGTCCTTCGCGTTCGTAACGTGGGCTTGGTTGGCGGGCGTCTGGCGGCAGCGCATTTTCTGCATCGCCATCATGATTTCGACGATGTTCATGCACTCCATGACGCGGGCGATCTTCGCGGGGGTAAGCGCCGTGAAGATGCGGATGCACTCGGTGCGGGGGCAATTGATGTCAACAAGCATCCGGGCGATCTCGACGTCGCTCTTGGCCATCGCCTCGGGCGCGTTTTGGACGTTGATCGAATAGTCCGCCACGAACTGCTCGATGCTTGTGAAATCCTCTCTGCGCTTGCCGTCCATCTCCACGATCTTACTTCCCTCGATGCGGATAGAGGGCTTCGGATCCTGAGGGCTGCCCATGGCGTAAAGGCCAACGTCAATCCATTCGCCGATAAATCCGTCCAGGTGGACCGGACGATTCTCCAGAATTTCGAATCTCTTGCTGCGTTTTTTAACAGCCATCCTCAAGCCACCTCCTATTTCAACAGTCCGGATCTCTAAATGTAGGGAACCGTGGTCGACTTCGGCTTGTTGCCGAGCGAATGGAGAAGCTTCAAGCCGACCTCGCGGCCCGAGATGATCGACTGGCGGACGGCGCCGGAATCACCGCTGACCATGACGAAGGCCTCGTTCGTGTAGCTGGTTCCCTTTGTGGGCGAGCAGTACGCGAACGCTTCCACTTCGGCAGCCTTCAGGGCCGTGTCGCTCATGACGACGCCGATGCCCGCGGGCGCTCCCAGGATGAGTCCGAACGCGCGGCCTACAGGCGCGCCGAGAGCCTTGTTAAGGCAGTAGCTTGCGCGCGCCGTGTACTGCAGCTCGAGGTGACCTACTTCGTTTGAGTAAACGTCGCCGAAATACTTCGGAAGCTCTTTGAGCGCGACTTCGATGGCGCGCTTCGCGTCGGAGACGTCTTCCGCGCCGAAGATGATAAGAGCGCCGTGTCCGCAGCCGCCTTCCGTGTCGCGGCACATCTCCGCGGAGACGATCTCGGTGTTGGTGGCTTTCACCGCTTCGTCGCAAGCCATGAGCTGCGGACCCGCGCCGACGCGGTCGGAGATGATGCCGATCGAGCGGTATTTCTTGTCGATGCCCATCAGCTCGTGCAGGCGGTCCTCAACGTTCGCGATAACCATGCCGATGGTGTGCCCGATCGCTGTCCCGATAAACTCCGTGCATGACGCGGGCAGGCAGCTCAGTTCGTCGGATGCTTTCTCAGGAGCCGAAACCTCAGAGGCGAAGCGCTTCATGACCTCGTCCATCACTTTTTTCATTGTTTCCTGTTCCATTTATCGCACCTCCTAAACGAAAAGGGTTCTTACCCGATCTTGGGGAGAATTTTCTCCGTATCTGTGTGCGGGCGCGGGATCACATGGATGGAAACGATCTCTCCGACCTTCTTCGCGGCCGCCGCGCCGGCGTCAGTGGCCGCCTTGACAGCTCCCACGTCGCCCCGCACCATAACGGTCACATAGCCGGACCCGATCTTTTCATATCCCATAAGGTGCACATTCGCTGCCTTAACCATGGCGTCGGCGGCTTCGATCGCGCCGACCAGGCCTCTCGTTTCGATCAAGCCCAGAGCTTCTCCGTTCATCTTTCAATACACCTCCCGATTAAACTGTCAATTCGTTCCTTCAACTCGGGTATTCCTTCTCCCGTAATCGCCGAGCAGCGCCTCACCTCCTTCGCGCCGGCCACCTCGAGGGCCCTGTGCGCTTTCTTAATCATTGCTTCCGTTGCTATGTCGATCTTCGTCACCACGCCCAGCACAATCCCGTGAATCGCGGTGTTGAACTTGGGAGGGTAACGAGACGCCTGTGTGGGGTCGGCCAAAAACAGAACGACGCGCGCCTTATTGGCGTTTTGCAGCAGCGACCTGTAGAGGTACATGTGATTCAAAAGCTCTCCGGGGGTATCGATGTAGTCTTCTCCGTGTACTACCATCTGCGTCTTGACGACCTCATCGATCATGCCGAGGGCCTTGAGCAGCGTGGATTTGCCCGCCCGCGTGGGGCCGGCCACCATCAGGCGCTTGCTTGCCAACAAAAAACCCGACGGAGACGCAATCGCCATCGGGTTAAGTCCTTGTTATCGGCGCCGCCGCGAATCCAAGAACCGTGGAGAGCGCGAGCATAGCGCTTGTCAGGGCTGTCTCCACAGCGGATATTTCACCGCTGAATACGAGCCCGCCCGTAAACCGGTCGACAAATTCTATTTTGATATTAGCAGCTTTGGAAGCGGCATCCGCCGCGATGATGGAGCCTTCGCCGGGGGTGATCGTCATGATCCCCACAGCGCCCTTGTTGTCCACGCCTATGCGCTCGCAGATGTCACGGTTGGGGTTGGGAATGATGTGCGCGATCGTAACCTGTTTTCCGGGAACGAACTCTTGTATGATCCGCGCTTTTTGGTCGGACATCTCAAAAGCCTCCTTTGACCTTTCTCCGCAACGCTATTGAATGGCGACGAAATAAAAACAGAGACGTACCGTTTGCGTGAAATATGTAAAGGCTATTTACGCGAAACACAGATAACATGGTACAACCTTGCCGGACGTAGAACAAGTCCGCCGTTAAATTGTGTGAAATAGTCTTATTTCAACGTTCTACTTGCGACAATATCGACCCCGCTTCCGCATACGTCTTCGATGATCACCTGCCCGATCTCCAGCGGAGCGTCCAGCGTCAGCTTCGCGACCTCGCGCGATACGCGGAAAACCTCGCGCAGCGGCAGCGGCTTGCGGCTGCGCACCGGGCAAACGGGGAGAGACGCGCCGCGCACGCGCACCGTGGAGGTGAAAGTCCTCGTCGGGTTGACGGCTTCGTTTTTGGCGTACTCGACGCCGCGCGCGCATACGTTGCCCTCGACCTCAAGCAGGTTCGTCCCGTCCAGAACCACCGTAAGGGCGCACCCTACGGGGCAGGATACGCAGAGAAATTTTCGCGTCTCTCTCATGACAGTACCTCCAAGCCGATTTTCACGGCGGTTACATCCGCGGGAAGCGCGCACAGTTTGCTCGCGCTGATGGTGATTTCGTTCATCTCGCCCGGGCGCGCGTAACGCAGCGTCTGAGTGAAAAGCCCCGGCTCGGCAAAGATGCGGCAGCGCCCCTCCACCGGCTCGGCGACGCGCAGGTAGATCGTCGTATCCTCCGCGCCCGTGAGGTACTGCGGCGAAATGACGCGAATCCGCTCGTCGGTCTCGACCGCGAGTCTCCGCGCGGGAGGGACGAACGTCCCCATGGCAAGGCGCGCCGCGTTTTTGCCCGCGCGCTCGCCCTCGAGGCTCACGAAGTCAACCAGATCATAGACCACAACCACGTTGCCCGCGGCGAATATATTTCCGCGGCTCGTCTGGAGAAGATCGTTGACGGCGGGCCCGCCGGTCACGCTGTGAATCTCTATGCCCGCCATGCGCGAAAGCTCGTTCTCGGGTATCAGGCCGACAGCCAAGAGCAGCGTGTCGCATCCGATGAAGCGTTCGGTGCCGGGGATCGGCTTGCGGTCCTTGCCGATTCGCACCACCGAGACACCTTCAAGGCGTTCGCGCCCGTGCAGGCGGCAGACGCTGTGCTCGAGGTAATAGGGGATGCCGAAGTCGTCCAGGCACTGCGCTATGTTGCGGCGCAATCCCGAGACCCACGGCATGATCTCGAAGACCGCCTCGACCTTCGCGCCCTCGAGCATCATGCGCCTCGCCATAATCAAGCCTATGTCGCCCGTGCCCATTATCACGCACTGCTTGCCGGGCATAAAGCCCTCCATGTTGACGAAGCGCTGCGCTGTCCCCGCCGTATAGACGCCGGCGGGGCGAGCGCCGGGGATGCCGAGCGCGCCTGCCGGGCGCTCGCGGCAGCCCATCGCGAGCACCAGAGATTTTGCCTCAACCGTGCGCACGCCGTGCTCGGGGTTCATCGTCCGGAAGCGAACGGGTTCGTCCGCTCTTCCCGGCTCCATGTGGAATACCATTGTGTTGAGCGAGAACTCGACGCCCGCGTCCTTAGCCCGCGCCAGGTAGCGATGCGCGTACTCCGGCCCGGTCAGCTCCTCGCCGAACGCGTGCAGGCCAAAACCGGGATGTATGCACTGCTGAAGGATGCCTCCGGCCTCCCAATCGCGCTCGAAGACGACCACCGCCTCCGCGCCCTCTCTCCGGGCCGAAAACGCCGCGGCGATACCCGCGGGGCCTCCGCCGATAACAGCGACATCTATATGTTGGGTACAATTTGCTTTCAAGTTTGTCTTGTTCATTTTTTTTCTCCCGGCAGGAGGGGATCTTTCGTCCTGCCGCTAAGCATATACGAATTCCCGCCGTGGCGGGTGATCTCAAGCGGAGAGACGCCAAGCTCCCTGGCCAAAATCTCCACCACGCGAGGCGCGCAGAAGCCGCCCTGACAGCGTCCCGCGCCGGGACGCACCAACAGCTTGACGGCAGCCACCGTGCGCGCTCCGCGGCGGATCGCCTCGACGACCTGCGCCTCGGTGACGCTCTCGCAGCGGCAGACGATCTGCCCCCACTTCGGATCCTTCGACGCCGCCTCGGCCCGCTCGTCCATCGACATGTACATGAAGCGCGGAACGTGCCTGCGCTTCGGTACAAACGCCGGGTCGGGCTCAAATGACAGGATGTCCCCGAACGCGTCTTTCATCAGGTCGGCCACGTGAGCGGCTATCGCGGGCGCGCTCGTGAAGCCGGGCGATTTAATCCCCGCCGCGTTGACAAAGCCGCGCGGCTTATCAAGCGCTTTGATATAGAAGTCGCCTCTGTCGATGTTCGCTCGGATTCCCGAGAAGGTTGTAATAGCCATATTGCGCGGAATGCCGGGCACGAGCCTGAGCGCGCCGGAGAAGGCTTCTTCTAAGCCCTCCGGAGTCGTGTCGCGGTCGTCCCGGTCGAGCTGCCGAACGGACGTGGGGCCGATCAGCAGGTTTTCGTCCGCCGTCTGCGCGACTGTGACTCCCTTGCCCAATTCCGACGGGCACGAGAATAAAAACGAGGTCACGAGAGTCCCGACCGCGCGGTCGAAGATAAAATACTCTCCGCGCGTGGGATGGATGATGAAGCTGTCGTCGCCCGCCATGCGGGAGATGACGTCCGAGTTGACGCCCGAGGCGTTGATCACGACGGGCGCGTAGAAGTCGCCGCGGTTCGTGCGGACGCCGCGCATTTCGCAGGCGCAGTCGTCGAAAATAAGCCCCCTGACCTCTGTCTCGAGAAACAGCTCGACGCCGTTTTGACACGCGTTCTCGATGAACGCGAGCGACGCTTCAAAGTTGTTGATGATCGCCGCCGACGAGCACCAAAGCGCCGCGGTTATACCGCCGGACGCGTTGGGTTCCTTTTCGCGCATCGCGTCGCCGGATACGATCTCCAGCCCCTTGGCTCCGTTTGTCTTGCCTTGTTCGTAAAGCTTGTTAAGATGCCTGTGCTCGTGCTCTCCCTGCGCGCAGACGAACGATCCGCACTCGATAAGGCGGAAATCCAGTTCCTCATGCAGCGCGTGATACATAGCGTTGCCCTTCGCGCAGAAACGCGCCTTAACCGTACCGCATTCATCGTCGAAACCGCCGTGGATCATCGAGCTGTTCGCGCGGCTCTGCCCGAACGGCAGTTCAGGCGCGCGGTCGAGAACAGCCGCGCGCAGCCTGTAGCGCGACAGCTCTCTTGCGATCGCAGATCCGACGATTCCGGCGCCGATTATCAATACATCGTAATCTCCGCACTTTAACAATACTACACCTCCAAACCCTGTCTCATCCCCTAAGACGGGCCGCTTCCCCCGCCCGGCGCGAAGCGCGCGGGGCGGGGGCGCGTGAAGAGACGTGTTGTTTTAGTCGAGCCAACCCTTTGACTTTTCGATCGCTTTCTTCCATCCGCCGTATGCGGCTTCGCGTTTCTCCTCCGTCATCTCCGGGGCGAAGCCGTGATCCTTCGCCCAGTTGTCCTTAACGTCGTCGGTCGAGCTCCAGAAGCCGGTCGCAAGGCCGGCCGCGTAAGCCGCGCCGAGCGCCGTAGTCTCGTTGACCACGGGGCGCACAACCTTCGCGCCGAGGATATCCGCCTGCATCTGCATGAGCAGATCGTTCTTGACCGCGCCGCCGTCCACTTTGAGTTCCGCCAGAGGCACGCCGGAGTCCTTGTTCATCGCCTCGACGACGTCGCGCGTCTGATAGCAGATGCTCTCTAGCGTCGCGCGGATCATGTGCTCCTTGCGGATGTAGCGGGTGAGGCCCAGGATAGCGCCGCGCGCGCTCATATCCCAATACGGCGCGTACAACCCGGAAAACGCGGGCACGAAGTAGATTCCGCCGGAGTCCTTAACCTTATTCGCGAAGTATTCGCTGTCCGGCGCCTCGTCAAAGAGCCGCAGATTATCGCGCATCCACTGTACAGCAGCGCCCGTAATCGCGATCGAGCCCTCGAGCGCGTAGACGCACTCGCCCTCTTTGAGGCTGTACGCCGCGGTCGTGAGCAGTCCGTTTTTAGAATAGACCACTTCCTTGCCGATGTTCATCAGCATGAAGCACCCGGTCCCATAAGTATTTTTAGTATCCCCTTCGCCAAAGCAAGCCTGGCCGAAGAGCGCCGCCTGCTGGTCGCCGAGGTCGCCCGATACGGGGATCTCCGCCTTGAAGGGGCCGCTCGCGACCGTCTTGCCGTAGACGCAGCTTGACGGTTTGATCTCGGGCATCATGCAAAGAGGGATGTTTAATACTTTCGCCATCTCCTCGTTCCATTTGAGGGTCTTGATGTCCATGAGAAGGGTGCGGGAGGCGTTGGAGACGTCCGTCACGTGGACGCCGCCGTTAGGCCCGCCCGTGATGTTCCAGATAACCCATGTATCGATGTTTCCGAAGAGCAGCTCGCCCTTCTCCGCGCGCTCGCGCGCTCCGGGTACGTTGTCCAATATCCATTTGATTTTGGTGCCGGAGAAATAGGGGTTGATGAGAAGCCCGGTGATCTCTTTCACCTTGCCCTGGCCGGTTTCGTCCTGCTCCCATCCGGGCATCTTCTGCCACTCCGAGCAGAAGTCCTGCGTCCGCATACACTGCCACACGATGGCGTTGTAAATAGGTTTGCCCGTGGCCTTCTCCCAGACCACAGTCGTCTCGCGCTGGTTGGTAACGCCGATTGCGGCGATCTCTTCCGGAGATACCCGGCACTTCTCAAAGGCCCCGCGGATGACGTCCTGTGTGCGCGACCAAATCTCCATCGCGTCGTGCTCGACCCAGCCCGGATTCGGATAAATCTGCTCGTGCTCCATCTGATCGGAGCAGACGGGGAGGCCCTTTTTATCAAAGAACATGCATCGGGTGCTGGTTGTCCCCTGGTCAATGGCAATAACATACTTCTTCTCAGCCACAATAATCCCTCCTGACATCTGTATCGTTTGTTTGGGGCGTATCACGCCCCGCCCGGGATCAACGCTCGCTTTTGTCCAGGTTTTTCGCTTCTTTCGCCGCGTCCAAGACCGCTGCCAAGTCCGACCCGATGAACGATTCGATGGCGGCCAGCATCGCTCCTTCCAATATGGGCGCGTTAGCGATGGCGACCTTATCCATAACCTCGGGAGTCAGCATATCCACCGCCGCGCGCGAGGCGAGAACCGAGCTTCCGATATCCGGGACAATCAGAACGCCGTCGCATCTCTCAAGAAGAGCCATAAGCGCCCGATATACCTTTGGAACCGAAAGCCCGAGTCCGCCGGACTCGTTGCCCCCTACGCCGACAACCGGCACGTTGCCTTGTCCCGACATTTCCTTAGCGATCTTCGCGATGCCGCTTGCCGCTTCTTCGCTGTGCGAGGCGACCAGAACGCCGATCATTTTCAAGCTCCTTTCGCCGCGTCTTTAAAGCAATTGATCATATAGTACGATGACGTCGCGCCGGGATCTTGGTGTCCGATGGAACGCTCGCCGAGATAACTGCTCCTTCCGCGTTTGGCCAGCATGGGTATGGTGTTTTTCATACCGGCCTCCGCGGCGCGGGCGGCTTTAGCCCATGCCGCGGAGTGTCCGCCGGCCGCGTTCTCCCTGAGCGCCGCCACCGCGGGCGACAGCGCGTCAACCATAGTCTTGTCGCCCGGCTGTGATTTGCCCAGCGTCATTATGCCGACAAGCCCCTCGTTCATCGCATCGGCCATATCGCTCACCGAAGCCTCTTTCTTTCCGCTCAGCTTTTGCCCCATCTTCATGAAGAAGGTGCCGTAGAGGGGTCCCGCGGAACCTCCCACCGCGCTCATGATCGTCATCGCAACGTCACGAAACAAACCGCCGAAGTCTTCGTACGTTTTGCTGTCAATCTTCTCGATCGAGCGGTTCATCCCACGGCTCATGTTGGTGCCGTGATCCGCGTCGCCGATCGCCGAATCGAGCTCGGTGAGGTATTCCTTCTTGCTCTCGACCGCCGCGTTCATCTTGCGCAGCGCGTCGCGGGCCATCTCAACAGTAAAGGACATCTTGCGTTCCTACCTCCCCCAGCGCAGCGCCGGAGTGTGAACGGGGTAGTCCCAGAGCGCCTTGGCCCGGCTGTCCAGCTTGAGCAGCGTGATCGAGCAGCCCTGCATATCGAGGCTGGTGATATAGTTGCCAACCAGGCTGCGCGCGATTTGTATTCCTTTTTTGTCCAGATATTGCTTCAAATTCTCGTAGACGATGTAGAGCTCGATAAGGGGCGTGCCGCCCATGCCGTTCACGAACGCGATCACTTCGTCTCCTTCTTTGAAGGGAAGGTCTTCGGTAACCGCGCCGGCCATGAAATCGACAACCTCCGCGGCGGTCATCGCCGCGACGCGTTTGCGCCCCGGCTCGCCGTGGATGCCGACGCCCAGCTCGATCTCATCCGCGGGAAGGTCAAAGGTCGGACGCCCCGCCGCGGGGACTGTGCAGCTGGTGAGCGCCATGCCCATCGTGCGCACGTTGTCGTTGCACCACAGAGCGATCTCCTTAACCTCGGCCAGAGACGCGCCCGCCTGAGCCAGCGCGCCGGCGATCTTCTCGATCAGCACCGTGCCGCCCACGCCGCGCCGCCCCGCCGTGTAGAGCGAGTCCTTGACCGCGACGTCGTCGTTGATCACGACGGACTCCACCTCGACACCGTCCGCCTTGAGCAGGTCGGCCGCCATCTCGAAGTTCATCACGTCGCCGGTGTAGTTTTTAACCAGGAACAGAACGCCCTTGCCGCCGTCCGCCGCCTTAGCGGCTTCGTACATCTGCTCGGGGGTCGGAGAGGTGAAGACCTCGCCGGGGCAGGCCGCGTCGAGCATTCCGTACCCGACGAAGCCGCCGTGCATCGGCTCGTGCCCGCTGCCTCCGCCGGATACGACGGCAACCTTCGTGGCGGGGGCGCAAGCGCGGACAACGGCCTTCACGTTCGGCAAAAGCCGAATCAGGTCGGAGTGCGCGGAATACATCCCGGCAAGCGACTCGGCTACTACATCATCAACCTTGTTGATCAGTTTCTTCAAGGGTAGGCCACCTCCTGAGTGGACCGGACGCCTGCGCGCCCGGGAAAGCGCCCGGGGGGCCGGTTTTTCGCGTTTGTCTCAGCAGGCGAAAAACACGGCCCACGGGATAACAGGCGCTCGAATCAGATCAAGCCCAACGCTTTGCAGGCCGCGAGGGCGAATAAGCCGCCCACGATCGGGCCGAAGAACGGAATCGGGGCATAGTCCCAGTCGCTGCTGCCCTTGCCGGGGATCGGCAGAATCGCGTGCGCGATACGCGGGCCAAGGTCGCGGGCGGGGTTCATGCCGTATCCGGTGGGGCCGCCGAAGCCGGCACCCAACGCGTAAAGCAGCCCGCCGATGAGGAACGGAATGATGAATGCCGGGATTTCAGGCGTTGTCACGATCGTGAAGATGCCGAAGATGAGGAAGAAGGTCGCGATGGCTTCAGTGATGAAGTTCGCCTTCTTGTCAAGACGCGCCGGCCCGGTTGCGAAAACCGCCAGCTTAAGTCCCGGATCCTCGGTCGGAGCCCAATGGTTGAGGTATGCGAAGTAGCAGATTGTACCGCCCGCCACGCCACCCGCGATCTCCACTACGCAGGTTGCGACGGCTTGCGGGAGGGTGTAGATCCCTGTCCCCGAGAGGAACTTGAAGATGGTGACCGCCGGGTTGAGGTCAGCCTGCGGCGCGCCTGCGGCCCATGCGGTGAAAATACCCATCATGAGGCCGAACGACCAGCCCCAGTTGACGTGAACCCAACCGGCGCCGTTGCCCTTGGTGTCCTTCAGAACAAGGTTCGCCACGACGGCGTTGCCGTATGCGCAAAGAACCATCGTGCCCAAAAACTCACCCAATAAATTAGACATGCAAGTACCCTCCTCAAATGAATTTAAGATCGCGCGCTGCATGATTATGAGATTTGCGCCGCTTCAGAGTCCTAATTTCCACCCCGTTCGATCACCTCCTCATTCTCAATAATACCGAGGCTGATGAATCCACTATACGCGACATGACGCATGCTTCCGAGCAGGGGCTTAATATTATTTTGAGGATAGGGGTAAAACACGGTTCCGACAAGACACAACCCAACGCGCCCCTCTTCGCGAGCGCTGCGGAGGCGGCAAGGTAAAGAAATTAGACAATTTTGGAAAGAGCAACTGATACGATTAAAAGAATATTCGTTAATCCGCATCGTTATCCGCCGTTTAATATAGTAATTGAAGAAAGAAGACATGCCTTCCCCTAAAAGAGCGCTTTAGTGGGTATATTTTAAATCCTCGCCGTCTTGCTGTCCATATCCGAACACAAGGATTCTTTTGTATACTTTTCCTTACGCCATTGCGCCGTTTCATCGCATTATCCTCCGGCACCCGCAATCCTCAAAAGCAATTGGCGGAGCTTTCAAAATGACCGGGCGCGCTGCGATTAACTTAGTGCATTATATCATTACCACATTAGTTTCCGCGCATGAAAATTGTCCTAAATAGAGAGTGGCCCTATAATACCGTCGGCTATTATTAACGAAATATTTCAGATTTCCCTGCGCGGATATGTCGTGAATCCTGTAGGCGGCAGTAGATAGAGACAGAAAAGCGAAGATATTCACTCCAAATCAATATTATTAGCTTGATTTTTTTAAGAATTTCTGATAATTTGAAAGGCACCAGCGAGTTGCTCCAACATCTGCGGGGTCCGTGAACATTCTATAATAATGAAGTTTTCCTTCTAATCACGCAAAAAACGAAAATGCAGCGCTCGTCTGACATAATTACATAAGGAGAGGAGAGTAAAAACCGAAGACACCATCCGGGAATTATTTGGAGTGTGCGGTTTGAGAATTGCGAGCAGAGTTTCTTTAAAGAGACCCCGTATAATCCATTAAAATTACAAGTTTAGGGAGGGGAAAGACATGCAAGGAGACAAGTTGCTTGATGATATCGGCAGGCAGATCTTGAAAGCGTTGCAAGAAAACGCGCGCATCTCTTTCAGCGAATTAGGCAGACGAGTAGGACTCTCATCACCGGCCGTGGCAGAACGTGTGCATCGCATGGAAGAAGCGGGTTATATCAAGGAATACCGGGCGATCGTCAATCAGGAGAAGCTTGGCTTCCCGATCACGGCATTCATCCGCGTAACAGCGGGCGTCGGCAAATTGAAGGAAGCGGACGATATGGCGCGAACCATCCCGGAAGTGGTCGAAGGCCATCACCTCACGGGAACCGACGGCTTTATCCTCAAGGTCGTCGTCGCCTCGGTCGGCCACCTCGAGGAAATCATCAACCAGATGGGCAACTACGGGCAGACGACGACTTCTATCGTCCTATCGTCCCCCGTATCCTCACGCGTGCTCACACCGATTTTTTCTCTTAACTCCTAGGATAAAGCAAAGCGGAGTCTAATATTCAGTACGCAAAACGCAAAGGAGCGCCCGCGAAAGAACGGTCGCTCCTTTGCGCGCGAGACAGAAAAAACAAGAAGCGCAAAAACGCCGCGCCGCGCGAACAAAACAACCGCCGATTCCGAAGGCTCCGCAAAACCAACGCAAGAAACCCCGCCCGACGAAACCCCTTTATCAGCCTTGTTCCGGCCAATCCGCTGCCGGGGCGGATTGAGAGAGGCGTTCTTTGTCACCTTCTCTGTAAACTTCTCTGTAAACTTCTCTGTAAACTTCTCTGTAAACTTCTTTATCTTTATACTCGCACGATTAGCCTCGATAGAAATGTTAGGATCTCAAGGATCCGCGTCCTCACTCGTCAGACGCAATCTCCCAATAGCCTTTTGTTGGGGAACCGCGGCGAACAATTATGCCCTTGTCTTTCAAAGTCTTTATTCGTCTTGATACCATTTGTCTGCTTACAGACAGCTCGTTGGCCAGTTCAGCTGTTGTGTAGTTGGGATTTTCGCGGATTAGCTCAATGATCGCCTGTTCCCACACCGCAGCCTTTGTAATCCTTTTAATCACACTCCTTGTAGTTTTTTCTGTCGCATGATCGTCAGTCAGCCGTCCGTCAGTACGTATTATTCGGTCTTCAGGCGCTGTAAACTTGATCATGATATCGCCGAGGGAAACAGAGTATTCCGGGTTGGGAACTCCGTCTTCTTTGCACGCGAGACAGATTTTTTCAACGCCGCGCCCCCAGCTTTCAATGTACCCGGCAAGGTAGAATACGTTCGCCAGGGCGGGGTTGTACGGCGCGGAGGTGTGCTTGGCCATTAATTTTTCGGCTGTCCATATTTCCGGCAGACGGCCTATTATGTTGGCGATATAGAGCTTGTCGTCGTACACGCTGATCTGGATTGGGATACCGCTTTCATAGTCCTTGTGGACAATGGCGTTCAAAAGAGCCTCACGCACGGCTTCTTTCGGGTATGGATACCGTTCTTCCCGGATGATGCCGTCATAGGATACCTTGGCTTTCAGGTACTTGAAATATATGAGGTCGATCGCCCTGTCCGCTTGCCGAAGCAGAGGGCCGTGTACTTCGTCCATGTAAATCAGGTCCGCCATCTCGAAAAACCCAACTTTGCTGAAAGGGCAGAGAAACCAGCGGTCCGGGTTCTTGCCGAACAGCAACAGCGCGGCGTTAGTCAGGTATTCGCCTTTTCGCAAACGCAGCTTGTCGATTATGTCCTCGACTGATTCGTCCATGACCGAGGCGTCCAACCGCCCTTTTTTGACCGCTTTCTCGCAGAAATCCATGACCGCCTGCTCGTCGATATCACTTATATCGGCGCGGGGAACGGGCAGCGTGTCCCAACTGACACCGCGGCGGCGCATGATAAAGCTCTCGAGATCCACGCCGCTAAGGCGTTGGTTCGTCGAACCGCTTCGGATGTAGTACACCCCTTTGCTCGAAATTGGAACAGGATACCGCGGAACGTCAATTTCTATATATTCCGGGGGGCCTTCGCGCAAATTGACGTCCACGACCACGCCGAGCGCGTTGCGGATTTTATTCGGGAGATCGGTGAGCAATTTGCGAGCGCCTCTCAACCCCACAGGCTTGCCGCTGTCGTCCACGCCAATCATGAGAACGCCGCCCTGCGCGTTCGCAAAGCCGCATATCCACGCGAGATATTCGTCCTTCCAGTCTGATTTCCACTCGACATTCTGTTTTTCGCCCACGCCTCTCACCATCCCGATCAATTCTTAAGCGACATTATACGCGAAAATTTTCATCCTCTCGCCGTCCCCGCCGCCGCGCGCGGCGTGTCGTCTTCGCATATGAATTGAAAGTTCGGGCACAAGTGGTACAATAGGACGAAGATTCCCCAGGCGGCGGAGATTCCGCCGCTTCATTCATGCGACTCTTATAAATTGCTGGAGGTTATGCGAATATGGAACAGGACGGCAGACAGCAGGGCCTCTTCGAGAAAGTCCTCCCACTCCCAATCGAGGAAGAGATTAAACACAGTTATCTGGACTACGCGATGAGCGTCATCGTGGGGCGGGCGATACCCGACGCGCGCGACGGGCTTAAACCCGTGCAGAGGCGAATCCTCTACGCGATGCTCGAACTCGGGCTGCGGCACAATCAGTCTTACAAGAAATCCGCGCGCGTCGTGGGCGAGACGATGGGTAAATACCACCCTCACGGAGACGCGGCGATCTATGGGACGATGGCGCGTATGGCGCAGGATTTCAGCATGCGCTACCCGCTGGTCGAAGGACAGGGCAACTTCGGATCGATCGACGGAGATCAGCCCGCGGCCATGCGTTATACCGAGGCGCGGCTCGACCCGGTGGGCGAGGAGATGCTGCAGG
>Ga0153940_1000136_pt1 | contig 45317 bp, 39 predicted proteins | sample TSNJ024MetaG_FD_104736 | JGI IMG/M metagenome (GOLD analysis project Ga0153940, IMG submission 104736) | Attine ant fungus gardens microbial communities from New Jersey, USA - TSNJ024 MetaG | ecosystem: Host-associated > Fungi > Mycelium > Unclassified | place: USA: New Jersey, Brendan T. Byrne... | reverse complement strand
TCCCTGCGAAAGCAGTAAGACCCCTTGAAGACGACGAGGTAGATAGGACAGAGGTGGAAGTGCAGTAATGTATGGAGCTGACTGTTACTAATCGGTCGAGGGCATAACCAAAGCGAGAGCACTGAGAGGAAGCGAGCGAAGCGGACTTTCTCAAGGTGTGAAGCACGATGGTTAAGGATAGGTATAAAGGATGAAGAGGACATTTTCTTAGAAGGACTTATATGCGATTTTGAAGGTACATGGAATTATATACATTTTAAAAGATAGTCCTCGATAGCTCAGTTGGTAGAGCGCGCGGCTGTTAACCGCGTTGTCGTTGGTTCGAGTCCAACTCGGGGAGTTTTGCATGTTTAGAATTTGATTGATTCAGTTTGTATAAGACAGCATAATACGGAATACTAGGTTCGGAAGAACCTCAACAAGTGTTCCGCATGCATCGTACGTAAGCGTCTGAAAGAGGGATGCTAAGTACTCGTAGCAAGGCCCCTTGGTCAAGCGGTTAAGACATCGCCCTTTCACGGCGGTAACACGGGTTCGATTCCCGTAGGGGTCATTTTATTATATCTTTAATGGATATGAAAGCTGATTACAAATCAGCATTATAGTGCGCCGACATGGCTCAATTGGCAGAGCAGCTGATTTGTAATCAGCAGGTTATCGGTTCAAGTCCGATTGTCGGCTTTGTTCCTTTTGTGGGACATATGATTGGACCTTTAGCTCAGCTGGTTAGAGCAATCGGCTCATAACCGATCGGTCCGGGGTTCGAGTCCCTGAAGGTCCATTTTTTTAGTTTATGGTTAATTGCACCAATACAGAAGTACTAAGATAGATAGACACACACACGTTGTGAACGATTACCCTGGGTTCGAAAAGATCTCACCAAGTGTAATATGTTTCGCTAAGTATTCTGTATGCATTGTACGTAAGTGCCTAAAATACAGGCACTAAGTATTCGTAGCGAGGCCCAGTGGCTCAGTTGGTTAGAGCGCCGCCCTGTCACGGCGGAGGTCGTGGGTTCGAGTCCCATCTGGGTCGCTTTGGCATTATCATTTAGTGAACATGAGTGTTAGCGAGTGTGAACTTAGTGAGAAAGCTACAACCTGTTGCTTGGCGAGGTTTTGTCGAGCCTGGCAGCATGGTTTATATTATTAAATAGGGGATCTTAGCTCAGCTGGGAGAGCACCTGCCTTACAAGCAGGGGGTCATAGGTTCGAGCCCTATAGGTCCCATAGTCATATTTATATATGACATATGCCGCAGTGGCGGAACTGGCAGACGCCCAGGACTTAAAATCCTGTGGGATTAACTTCCCGTACCGGTTCGATTCCGGTCTGCGGCATTCATATTTTTATGTATGAGAAGCTCCAAACGTTGATGAAATCAGCGTTTGGAGCTTCCTCCATTTTAACATTAAAGAAGATGGAATGTAAGCGTCAAATAAAATCATGCATTGAAAAATCCGAGAACTGATTTTCGCAAGTCAGTTACTCGGATTTCTGACAAAATGTCAAGCACTTCTGGATTCCACGGAAGAAAATCTTTCGGAAATTCTGGTTCTTCTTTAAAGCGACAGCCTGGTAGGTACTTAAAAACAAACCGCAGATATTCATATGGATTCAGTCCGTTTGCTTACGCCGTTTCTATACCTCAAAACCATTCCGGACCTACGGCTTGAATGAGGTTCCTTTTTCGTCAGATAACCAAGTGATAGGATAGTCTTGTAAAAAACTGTAGAGTTGGGATTTAAATATGTCATATATAAGTATGATATATAATGATAAAAATATACGATAATAAAGCGATATAAAGATAAATATTGACATAGTTGTTATATAAATATATAATATTAATAAGAATGTAGAACGATATAGAAGCAAGGAGAATAAAAATCATGGAGAATGTGAGGAAAGAAAACAAGTATCTGCCGTTGATTGGCGGTGTCATCATTCAGATCTTCGTGGGGATTATATACATATGGAGTATTTTTCAAGAACCAGTGATGGAATATTTCAGCTGGTCCCATGCAGAGGCAGCGCTTACATTTTCTATCATGCTGCCGGTCAATGTGTTGGGTGTAATGACCGGTGGTGTACTGAATGATAAAAAAGGGGCGAGATTTGTACTGATTCTCGGCAGTATTCTGATGTCTGCCGGACTTGTTTTGTCATCTGTGATTCCGCGCGGGCTGCCCTGGCTTCTGTACATTTTCTATGCCGGAATGAGTGGGTTTGGGGGCGGGCTGATATATAATACGACGGTTTCTTGTGCGCAGAAATGGTGGCTTCATAAAAAGGGATTGGCAGGAGGGATCATCGTTTGTGCTTATGGTATGTCTACGGTGATATTTACACCACTTGTGAATATGCTCCTGGGAGAGAATGGGGTAGGATTTAAGAATACCTTCCGGATTCTCGCAGTAGTATTTTTGGTTATCATATTGCTGGCGGGTCCCTTTATCGTGAATCCGTCTGAGGAGTATATGCGCCAGTTTGCGCAGCCTGATAAAACCGTGCGAGAACAGGGACAGTTTACTCCTGTTGAAGTGCTGAAGTCTCCCCAATATTACATGATACTTGTGTGTCTGCTGAGTCTGACACCGGCATACCTGATGCTGAATCCGATGATAAAGTCTTTTGGCCGGCTTCGTGGGTTATCCGAGGAAGCCGCGGTTGCAAGTGTGATGATAACCGGTATTGCGTCTGCCGCCGGACGGCTGACGGCAGCGTGGCTTTCCGATAAGATTGGGGGCCGCAGAGTACTTCGGATTCTTTATGTTATTACCATAATCTGCATCTTGTCAATTTGGCATATAGAAGGATGGCTCTTCATAGTGCTGATTGCGCTGATTACATATGCATATGGTGGCTGTGCGGGTGTAACCCCTGTACTGTCTACAGAATATTTTGGAACTAGGTATATGAGCACCAATTTTGGATTAGTTATGGTATCCGTTATGATATCGGGCGCACTTTACCCGGCATTGGGGAGTAGGGTCAGCGCCGGAGGGGTTCCGAGCTCTGCGACTTTTATAATTCCTATATGTTTATGTGTGATCGGACTGCTCTCGGCAAAACTTTTAGGAGGTCATGAGAAAATGGATTTATAATTATAAGTGAGTCCACCGGAAAGCTCTGGGCTTATTATATTTGTTCTGTGATCGTTTTTACAAGGGTTTTGCAAAGCGTAACCCTAACTCATAGGCGGCTTGTAAATCGTTTAAAAACTGTGTTTTACGGCGTGCTGTTTTTCGTTCAATTACACCTGGAAAGGTATAATATTTGCTATAGTCTGCATGCTGATATGTATCATATACAATGAGTTCTTCCGTATAGCCAAATACTCTTTTCAGACAATGCCGGTTCATATAGAAAGCATGTTCCTGTCCTCGTTCTTCTGATTCTTCTTCGGTAGCGCCCATAGTATAAATCATGGCCGTTTTGATTCCATTACCAAAAAAATGAGAGTGATGATAATCTACAGAATGATACTGGTGCATCAAACGTTCCATCATATTTCGTGTTGCACCGGTCACATCACCCAGATAAATAGGGGAACCAATAATAATGGCGGTATTGTTATCAACGGAATGTAAAATCGGTTTTAAGTCATCTGCCAAAACACATTTACCTGTGCAAAGCTTTGAAGTACCTTCACAAGCGAAGCAGCTTATGCATCCGGTATAATTCAGGGAAAATAAATGAATTATCTGTGTTTTGGCCCCGCCATCTTTAGCTCCTTCCAAAGCCTTTTCCAGCAGCATATGAGTATTCCAGCTTTTTCTTGGGCTTCCATTGAATGCTATAACTCGCATATAGATTCCTCCTTTTTGCGGACAAAACAATATAAAATATAGCTGCATAGCTAAACGGATAATTCGGGCGGATCCATGTTTTTGTAGGAAATAGTATAATCACATCGGTAGGTTAAACGCAGCCGTGCATTATATTCCAGAATAGAATCTTTCGAATAAGTAATGCGGTCAATCCGAATTGCAGGTGTATTTATTTTTACATGTAAATAAGAAGCGTCTTCTTTTGTCAGCAAGACAGGAGTAAAGGTTTCGCTGACCCGATTGAGCGCTGCACGCATTTTCGCATCGATAGAATAAACGTGCGCGACCTTGCTTTCGGCAAATTTTGCCTTATCTTCTTCTGTTAAGGAAGCTGTGGGAATATAGGTAGAGTCTACAGCTATTGGTGTATCGTTGGTGAGACGGATTCTTTTTACGTAATACACCTCATCATCCAATGTAATATGCAGATGTTCTGCAACTCTTTGCGGCTCAGGCAGATTTTTTACCAGTGTAAAGGTCTGAGTAATATATTCAGACCTTGGACGCATTCCCCAATGAACGGTTTCCTCTGCAAAGCTGTAATATTTACTGGTTTGCATTTCTAAGGCATAGTAATTCACAAAGCTGCCTTTTCCAGGAATTCGCTTAATATAACCTTCATTTGCGAGGTTACTCAGTGTCCGCCGTGCTGTAATGCGGCTTACACCATAATGTTTGCAAATTTCTGATTCTGACATAACGCGATCATTTTCTTTTAGTTCGCCAAGTCTTATTTTGGATTTAAATTCTTCTTGTATTATATGATACAAGAATTCCGATGCTTTTTTCTTTGCCATTAAAAAACCCTTTCCGAAATAACATTTTATATATTCTTTAGCTATTATAAATATACTAAATGATATATTTAATTATAGCGTTCTGAAATTGAAATATCAAGAAGAATTGAAAAAAAGTATAAATGGACTATTAATTAATGATTAATCTGCTTTTGTTGCTGAAATATGGTATAAAAAGCAGATACATTAAAAATAAATATATTGAAGGAAAACTGGTTTATTGTGGAAAAAATATAAAATTGACATTGTAAATGTTATATGTTAATATAACATTATAAAACATGACAACTTGGAACAACACGAAAAACTTATTCACAATCTATTTTGGAGAGGAGGAGAAAGCCTATGGGAAGAGTGGAAGGCAAGGTGGCTGTCATTACAGGAGGAGGTTCTGGATTCGGAGAAGCTTCTGTACTGACATTCACCAAAGAAGGAGCGAAAGTCGTGGTGGTAGATGTAAATGAAGAGAATGGCACTCAAATCATACAGAAGGTTAGGGAATCAGGTGGAGATGGAGTGTTCGTGAAGGCAGATGTTACATCTGAAGCAGATTGGGAGAAAGTAAAAAAAACTACACTGGAATCTTATGGAAAAGTGGATATTCTTTTCAATAATGCAGGTGTATGCCTGATGCCGGGAAATGCTGACATTGCACATGTAGATATGAGTGTGTTTGACAAGACAATGGATATCAATGTCAGGGGCGTCTGGCTTGGGGTCAGAACCATGGCGGAAGAACTGGTCAAATCAAAGGGGTATATAGTAAATACGGCGTCGGTGGCAGCGTTTAAAGGACCTTTGGGCGCAGCGGCATATGCGACGTCAAAAGGAGCAGTCGTGGCGATGACATATGCAATTGCGAATGAACTTGGATTGTGGGGAGTACGGTGCAACTGTATCTCGCCTTATGCAGCAGATACTCCGATTGGAGCAAATGTTCCGGTTGAGATGGTGCGCAGAGCGAAGACCGGTAATCCACTCTATACGACCATTGACCCATATGATGTAGCTAAGACCGCATTATTCCTGACTTCCGGCGAGTGTAAATGTATTAATGGAACCAATTATTTTATCGATGCCGGAACGGTCACAATGACCCAGCCATGTAGTATTAAAGACTTTGTGGATGCGAATGCGTTGCACTATCCGGGAGCGGATTGTACCCACAAATTTGAAGGGCAGTAAAGGAGAATGTATATGGGAGGTAAATTCGAGCATATCGGTATATTGGTGCGGGATCGGGAAGCGGCGGTAGAATCGCTTAAGCTTATGCCCGGGGCAGAAGAACCGGTATTCGTTGATAAAATGAATTTTGATGAGACATGTGTTGAAATTGGAGCCCCTTTCTCTATTAAAGGAGCAAATATTGTTGTCGGCAGCGTTGAATATGAGGTGATCGAAGTAGTCCCGGACGAGAGTAAGGGTTCTTATATGATGAAACGTCTGGAGGAATATGGAGAAGGTTTGCATCATATTGCATTTGAATACGATAATCTGGAAGAGTTTCAAAAAGCGGCTGAAAGATTGATAGGGAAAGGATATACGGCAGGACATAAGGCGTGTGTACCCTTTATGGGGAAAAAGGCATATGTATACTATTTGGACTGTCCGGTCGGTGGGTTGACATACGAGATAAAGTGTATGATATAAGGAGGAAGTTATTATGAAAAAGAAAATGTTCAGTTTTATATTGGTTTTGATGCTTGTATTAACTGGAGTATTAAGTGGCTGCAGCAGCAGTTCCGATGGTAATCAGACTGATGTTTCCGATGAAACGTCTGCGGAAGAAGGAAGGACTATTGCATGTATCGTAGGGAATCAGACGATGGACTTTTTTACAGATATTGCAAAAGGGGCTCAAGAAGCAGCAAAAGACGGGGATAAAGTACTTATTTATTCTTTTGATGATGATGCAAATAAACAAAGTCAAATATTTGAAGACTGTATTACAAAAGAAGTAGATGTAATTATGACCACCATACTGGATAGTGAAGCGATAATAACATCACTTAGAAAAGCCGTTGAAGCAGGAATTCCGGTTATTACAATGGATGCCTATCCGGACGGTGAAGATGTTGATGACCTGTATATAGCGGCCGTTCTAGATGATTTATATCAGGCGGGATACGACCATGGAATTGAGCTCTGTGAAGCGATCGGCGGAGAGGGAAAATTAGGCTGGGTATGGTATACGGGCTCCAGTGCTGTGGCAAAAAAAAGATGCGAAGGATTTGAGGCGGCCGTGGCGGAATACCCGGATGTAGAGATTGCAGTGTATAGTGAAGGAAGTGTTGATACAGAGTCCTGTCTGAACCAGATCAGTACACAGCTTCAAAACCACAGTGATTTAGATGGCTACTGGGCACCTTGGGGAAATGCCGGAATGGCGGCAGTAACAGCCCTTGCTTCAGCAGGTATGGATGATGTGAAACTGGCAATCAGCGACTGCAATGAAGATCTTGTTCAGTATGTGCTTGACGGAAAGGTAATTGCACTTATGGATTTGAATGCAACGGGTATTGGCCAAAAAGCAATGGAGTTGGCATATGAATATCTGGAGAATGGGGAAGTAAATGAGCAGATTAATTATGTAGAAGTAATTAATGTCAACGAGTCTAATATAGAAGATTATAAATAATAAGATACATGCTGTTTAAGTAGTGTGATAGAGGTGGCTTGCTTTTAGGCTGTGGCAGAAAAGCAGGTCACGTTTATAATAGAGGACAAGTGCATGGATAATAAAAATTATGTTTTGAAAATGGAACATATTAAAAAATCTTTTTATGGGGTAAATGTTTTAAAGGATGTAAGTTTGTTCCTCAAGACAGGAGAGATTCAGGCATTGATAGGGGAAAACGGTGCAGGAAAATCTACACTTATGAAAATCCTGGGAGGAATTTACGCCAAAGACAGTGGTGAAATAACCGTGAATCAAAAGGCTGTTGAAATAAAGACGCCTCTTGCAGCAAGAGATTTGAGGATATGTATGGTGCATCAGGAAATCTCTCTGGTACCGCAGCTTAGTATTGCGGATAATATTTTTTTGGGTTCGGAACTTAAGCGAGGCTTGTTTGAAGATAAAAAGCAGATGAAAGAAAAGGCACAGGAAGCAATTGACCTGCTGGAGATGAATGTGCCGGTTACAACAAAGGTACATAGACTCAGCGTAGCGCAGCAGCAGTTGGTGGAAATTGCAAAGTCACTCGTATTTGATGCCAGAATCATTGTGCTGGACGAACCGACGGCAGCAATTTCGGAAAAAGAAGCAGAAAGTTTATTTGCCTATTTAAAGAAGCTGAAACAGGAAGGGATTTCGATTATATATATATCGCACCGGTTAGAAGAAATATTTCGTTTATGTGATTCTATTACCGTGATGCGGGATGGAATGATTGTTTCAAATAAAAACATCTCGGAAACTAACCGGGATGAGGTGATTGCAGCCATGGTGGGGAGAAGTATCACAGATTTTTTTGGCAATAATCATCCCCAGGGAACAGAGACTATACTGGAAGTAAAAGGACTTTCTAATCGATATCTGAAAAACATTAATTTCACCTTACAGCAGGGTGAGATTCTTGGCTTCGCCGGACTTGTAGGGGCGGGAAGAACTGAACTTGCCAGGGCGTTGTTCGGATTGGATAAGATTGATGAAGGAAAGATTTATCTGAATGAGAAAGAAATTAAATGCAGGACACCATATGAAGCGATGGAGTGTGGAATTGGTCTCATACCGGAAGACCGTAAACAGTCAGGCTTGTTTCTTGAAAAATCCATCTCCTATAATCTGACGCTGCTAGTGCTGAAAGAATTTATCAGAGGAATCAGAGTCAACGGGGCGAAAAGAGACGTCATAGTAAGGGAGTATTCTGAAAAACTCGCCATAAAGATGGCGGGGGTTCATCAGCATTGTTCCCAGCTTTCAGGAGGAAACCAGCAGAAGGTGGTTATCTCGAAGTGGCTGGCATATGGACCGAAAATACTAATCATGGATGAGCCCACCAGAGGAGTCGATGTAGGAGCAAAGGCAGAAATATATCATTTAATCAATGATCTTGCAAAGGCAGGATATTCTATCATTATGATTTCTTCTGAACTTCCGGAAATCATTAATATGAGCAGCAGAATTGTTGTCATGCATGAAGGAAAGATTACGGGGATACTGGACAGCCGGGAAACCAATTTTGTACAGGAAGAAATCATGGATTACGCAATTGGAGGGAAGATAGATGAAGAATGCAAATAGCAAAAGCCAGAATAAGGCTGTGATGTTATACAAAGATTTTCTGAAGACAAACGGCGGTATTTTAATCGCGTTAGTTATCATGTTTGTATTTCTTTCATTTTCAAATCAACATTTTTTCACATCGAATAACATGGCGAATTTATTTAATTATTTTACAACCAATTGTGTACTTGCCATGTGCATGATGTGTGTATTGATAACCGGTGAAATTGATCTGTCAATCAGTTCATTCGTGGCACTTAGCGGAATTATACTGTGTGTATTTCTGAACAAAGGGATTGCTTTTCTTCCGGCGCTTCTTCTGACACTGGTTATCGGAGCTTTGGTAGGGGTTGTGACAGGAACTATCATTGCCTATTCCGGGATGCCTTCGTTTATTGTAACATTGGCGATGCAGGGTGTGATACGAGGGGCGGCATATATTATTAGTTCAGGAGCGCGGGTTTCTTCTTCAGATAAATGGCTATTTCACCTTACCAGCACGCGATACGGCGGAATTCCGCTGCCTACCATTATTATACTGATCATCGCTGTTATTTTAGGGTTTCTTCTGTATCGTACCTCATTTGGCAAACACATGTATGCGGCAGGCGGAAACCGGGAAGCGGCGATATATTCTGGAATCAATGTAAAGAAGATCGTAATTGTTACATTTGCAATTTCTGGAGCACTGGCCTGTCTGGCAGGTTCTTTTGTAGCATCCCGTGTTACTTCGGGTCAGCCGGCAGCAGGAGCAGGTTATGAAGGAGACGCTGTTGCAGCAGCAGTTCTTGGTGGGACTGCATTTACAGGAGGCCGGGGAACGGTATCAGGTGTAATCATCGGTGCACTGGTGATTGGAACGCTGACGAATGGTATGAATTTACTGGAAATCAACTCATACTGGCAGCAGATTTGTAAGGGACTCATTATAATGCTTGCTGTTATGATAGACACGATTAAGCAGAGACGCAGCAACTAAACAGAAAAAGGAGGGAACCCATATGCGGGAAAGATTACGCAGGAAGATAGCGGGGTCTAAGCCAATACTCGCCGTAGCGGCAGGGATTCCGCTGACTGCGAAGGCAGCTCATGACAGCGGTGCTGATCTTATAATTACCCATAAAGAAGCGGTATTCGGAGCTGACGGCAGGCTGCCGGTCATTGCCAGAACAGGATATGGCGGCAATGGAAATGATATAATGATGAGGATGGCTGAAAAATTTGCGGCAGCGGCAAAAGGGACACCGGTTATTGCAGGGGTAGGTCCTGCTGAGCCATACATGAATGTGGATCGCTATACGGACCGGCTGTTAAATCAAGGCATAGCAGGAGTAACGAACTATCCGACGGCGGGAGGCTGGGTAGGTTCATATGGAAATGGCATCCGTATAGCAGGAGTTGGATATTCGCTGGAGGTGGAATACATAAAGCGATGGAGCATGCGCGGAGTCTTGACGGTGGGATATTGTTTCACGCCAGAGCAGGTAAAACAGATGATAGAGGCCGATGCTGCGATTTTAAGTCTATATGTCCCAAGGACGGAAAAAGAATCTCATGGGTGGGATGATGCTCCATGTGTGGAGAGTGCGGTAGAGACAGCACTGAAATTATTCGAAACAGCCAGAGAAGAAGATAAAGATAGAATTCTGCTATTCAGCGGTGCGACCATTTCTAATATTACAGATATTTCCTATTATCTGAAAACAACCAAGGCACATGGCTATATCAGTGATGAGCTGGTCGAATGCAGCATAATTGAACAGGGAGTTGTAAATGCAGTAAGCGGATACCGTAGGCTTAAGGTACATGTATAGGAGATGAAAATAATGAAGCGATTTTCGAGAAATGAAATTGTGGACCGTTTAAATAATCGCATTAGGAAGTATGAGCCGATTGTAGTATGCGGTGCCGGAACAGGACTGTATGCAAGAGCAGCGGAACGGGAAAAAGTAGATTTTCTGATAGCCAGTGCAAAATCCGACGCGCTGGTAAATGGACTTGGAGCGCAGGAAGCAGTACTGCCATATCATGATGCAAATCATACGTCAGGTGCACTGGCCAAGCATTTACTGCCGGTGCTAAAGGATACACCTGTTGTTGCAGGAATTGCTGCGTATAATCCATATATAGATATCCGAAGGGTGCTAAAGCAGATGAAACAGCAGGGGTTCAGCGGTATTACCAATAGTCCGGGCGGAAGTATCTATGAAGGCCCAAGGAAGAAAGTGTATATGGCGCAGGAAGCAGAGATGATTTTAACAGCAAAAGAAATGGATATATTCACAATGGCTTTTGTGACATCTGAAGAAGAAATAAAGGCTATGGCTTTGGCGGATGTAATTGTCACGCAATGTAGAGAGGACATCCGTCAGGCTAAAGTGATCATAGATTATCAGGAATATCTTTCGGAACAGGTATTTGCGGAAAACAAGAATACAATTCTGCTGGCAGATGTTGGGAACTTGACAGAAGCGGAGGCGGTGCAGGAATTAATGTTCAGGACAAAGGCTTTGGGAATTGTCAGTGAAGAAGCAGTGGAAAGCCTTTTGGTGCATGAGAAGCTGACTACGGCGTTTGAAGAAATTCTGAATCTGTAGAAGGGAGACAATATGAGCGGTAAATTTACACGGCATGAAATATTGGCCAGATTAAATAAGAAACGAAAAGCAAAAAAACCGATTATCATCGGAGCCGGCGGCGTAGGGCTGATTGCAAAAGCAGCGGATAAAGCCGGAATCGACATTATTATGTCTTATTGTACGGGACCGGTGCGGATGAACGGCAATGCAGGGCAATTGGGATATATGTATTATGTGGACTGCAATGGAGTCTCTATTGAGATGGGACATAAGATTATCGATCGTGTACAGAATACACCGATGGTAGCTGGAATTGGTGTGGGTGATCCCTATCGTGATATAGACTGGCTGATAGATGAATTGATGGATATCGGGTTTTCAGGAATCACAAATGTGCCTACACTGGGCGGCCATTCCGGAGCACTTAGAAAAAGCATGGAAGCGGCAGGGATTGGATTTAATGGTGAGGTAAAGCTAATTGAGAAATGTCACAAAAAAGACATCTTTACGATTTCCTATGCATTTGATGAAGAACAGATTCGAAGTATGGTGCAGGCTGGTTCCGATATTGTGTGTCCGCATGTAGGAGTCACACAGGATAGGGAATTCCAGTTTGATACCCTTACGGTAGAACAGGCAGCAGAAAAAATTAACCGCTTGTATGAGATTGCAGTTCAGGAAAATCCGGAGGTCATTGTTGCATGCCACGGAGGGCCGTTTGCTAATCCGGAATCCGTGCAGCAGGGCTTCCGTCTGACAAAAGCCGATGCTTTTGTGGGAGCATCAACAGTAGAACGGATACCTACGGAAGAAGCTATTTACAGGACGATAGAAGAATTCAGCGCACTGACACTTGGAAAGTAGAGAAGGTGAGAATGTGAAAACGGCTGCAGTGATAGGAGCGTTCGATACAAAAGGAAAGGAATTTGCATATCTGCTGCAGAAACTCAAAGAAGAAGGTTTGAACCCGCTTACGGTGGATGTGGGGGTGCTTGGAGAACCTGAGTTTATTCCTGATGTGAGCGCATCAGAGGTAGTGGAAGCAGCAGGAGAAAATCTCGCAAGGATTAGACGGAAGGGGGCAAGAAAAGAAGCAAACGATGTGATGATGCGAGGAGTACGTGCAGTTATCCAGGCATTATATAAAGAAGGAAAAATAGATGGAGCAGTATCCATGGGAGGCGGACAGGGCACACATGTGGCGGCGGCAGCAATGTCAGTACTTCCGGTCGGTTTTCCGAAAGTGATTTTGTCAACGGTTGCAACTGTGGGGCATGCCCAGTCCCATTTCCAGAATATCAATGACACGATGGTGATGAATTCTTTGGTAGATATTCAGGGATTGAATTACATTTCATGCACGGTGATTGAGGAGACTGCTGCTACACTGGCAGGATTGATGAATCGTAGACAGGGTCTCAAGAGCAAGACGAAGAAGCGGATAGCGATGTCTATGTTCGGTATTACTACACCGTGTGCAGGCAGGGCGCAGAATATATTAGAGAAAAATGGCTTTGAGGTGCTTGTCTTCCATGCAACTGGAATGGGGGGGAAGATTATGGAGAAAATCATCGATGAAGGCATGGTACAGGGAGTACTTGACCTGACGCTGGGAGAACTTGTGGCTGAGATGTTCCATCTGCCCGGAGGGGCAGGAACAAATCGTCTGCGAACCGCGGGGAAGAAAGGAATTCCCCAGATTGTGGTACCGGGTGCTTTAGATGTATTGAATTTTATGCCGCCGGAGACAATGCCTGAGAAATATGAAGGACGTACCTTCCTGATGCATAATATGGATGTCAAAGTAATACGGACAAATGAAGAAGAAAACAGAATGCTGGCCCGGGAAGTTGCAAAGCGGCTGAATGGAGCCAGGGGAAAGACAATTGTGGTACTTCCGAAAAAGGGCATCTCGGAAAATGACAAGGCAGAGAAGGAATTTCACTCACCTTCGACCAATCAGGTATTGTTTGATACATTAAAAGAACAGTTAAATCCGCAGATAGAGATAGCAGAGTTGGACTGCCATATAAATGATCCGCAGTTTGCTGATTATATTGCGGCCCGGCTGATGGAGGAAGCCTTATGAGACAGATATGCAGAAATGAAATCATAAAAGCGCTGCATGAAAAAATACGTCAGAAACGTCTGGTTATCGCAGGTGGTGCCGGGCTTGGAATCGTGGCCAAAATGCAGGAAGCCGCGGGGATAGATTTGATTATGGCTTATAATACGGGGCCCTACCGTATGGACGGCACACCCTCATTTATCGGGCATATGTCATATGGAAATTGCAATAAGGTTACAATGGAACTGGTGGATATACTTGTGAATCAAACAGAAAGCGTCCCCATTATAGCGGGTGTTGGTGCAGAGGATCCGTTTCTTGATCTCTCAGACCACATTGAACAGTTGTGTTATCGTGGAGTGAGCGGTATTACAAATGTTCCGACCATCGGGGGGAGACATAAAGGATCCCTTCAGGGACCTGTGGCACTGGATATGGAAGCCAATGGATTTGGATTTGCAAAAGAAGTGGAAATGATTCGATACTGCAGGAACCGGAATATTCTGACAGCAGCCTACACGTTTGAAACAGAACAGGTAAGGCAGATGGTACAGGCGGGTGCGGACATCATAGCACCTCATGTGGGAGGAACTGCGGGCGGCCTGACCGGCTCTGCGGCGTTATCGGTTGAGGCGGTTGCGGATAAGATATCACGGATGTACCAGGCTGCAGTCAGTGAGAATCCGGATGTAATTGTATTATGTCACGGCGGTCCGCTCAAAGACCCCGAATCGGTAAGGCGATGTATAGAGCTGACCGGCGTGCAAGGGTTCATTGGGGCTTCTGCGCTGGAGCGGATTCCTGTGGAAAGGGAGCTGGCTAAGGTGGTAAGAGGCTTTAAAAAGACCCAATTGCGATAGGAGGAGGCAATGTGAAACAGTATAAAAGAAATGAATTGCTTACTGCACTTAGGGAAAAACTGCAAAGGAAAGAGCCGGTTATAGCGAGCGGTGCGGGGGCGGGAATCATTGCTTCGGTATGCGAACAGGCAGGTCTTGACCTTTTGATTGTATACAGTACGGGTTTATTCCGGCTTGCAGGAGCACCGCTGTTAACGACAATGCTTCCTTATGGAAACTGCAATAAAATTGTGGCAGATCTCGGTGCAAAAGTATTACATCGAACCAATGAGGTGCCGGTAATTGGTGCAATTGGTGCTGCAGATCCGTTTAAAAGTATGGATATGATTATTGATAGAATGATGGAAGCAGGGTTTTCCGGTATGATTAATTATCCGGTATTTACCGGGATCGATGGGTTTGCGGATGATCTGGAAGATTCGAATATCGGCTTTACCCGGAATCTGGAATTGATTGCATTGTGTAGAAAACGTGATTTCTTCAGTGCTTCCTTTGTTTTTAATGAGGAGCAGACCAGATGTATGGTGTCGACAGGTGCAGACATGATATGTGCTATGGTCGGGGGAACGGCAGGCGGGACCAACGCTATCAAAAAAGAAAAAATATGTTCGATGGATGAGACCTGTGAATTTATACAACGCATTTGTGATGTGGCAATACAGGAGAATCCGGAAGTCATTGTTACATGCCACGGTGGACCAATTGTGGAACCAAAGGATCTGCAGGAATGCTTTGAACGGACCGATGTCAAAGGATTTATTGGCGGGTCCAGTATTGAGCGGATTCCTGTAGAACGCGCAATCTATTATGCGGCAAAAGAATTTTTAGAACTATAAGACCATAAGCTGGGAGGGATACTATGGGAATGACAAGAGAAGCGCTAAAAAGCAGGCTCGCCGAAAAGACGGCCCATGGGCATATCATCATCGCAGTCAACATAAGCTCCGGTCTGACTGCAAGGGCAGCGGAAGAATCCGGCGCCGATTTTTTGATTACATATGCCGGCGGGAAGTTTCGCAGAGAAGGAGTTCCTGCCAGTTTGTGCGAATTATGTTATGATGACTGTAACAGTGTTACAGAAGAATTAGGCAGGCATATCCTGCCCAGGCTGGAAGGGATGCCGCTGATTGGCGGAATCGGCTGCCTGGATCCATACAGGGATATCATGAAATTCATAGATCATTTATTGGCAATGGGATTTTCCGGTATCACAAATCTTCCGAGTATCGGGGACTGGGAAGGGGACTTTCGAACCATGCCGGAACAGCTGGGTATGGGATATGAAAAGGAAGTGGAGTTGATACGGCGGTGTTGTGAAAAAGGCATTTTCACAATAGCTAATTGTTATACAAAAGAACAGGCGGCTATTATGACGGATGCTGGTGCAGATGTAATCTGTATCGATTTAGGAGCGACGATTGGCGGCCTGCTTAAGAGCAGCTATCCGGCGGATTGTCAAGAAGAGATTCAGAGGATAAAGGAAATTTCGCAAGGAACTGTTGCCAAAGAGAATGCTCCGATACTGCTGTTTCATGGTGGGCTGGCGGTATCGCCGGCGATGGTGGAACGGTATTTGCAAATGACAGGTATACATGGCTTCCTGGGCGGTTCGGCAATTGAACGGATTCCGGTTGAAAAGGCAGTGATGGATACAATAGGACATCTGAAAGAAATCTTAATCAGAAAGGGTGTATCACTATGAAAACAGTTGCTGTCATAGGCGCATTGGATACTAAGAGCGATGAATTCTATTTTTTAAAGGAAGCGATTGAGCAGCAGGGTGTGTCGACAATTATCGTTGATACCGGGATTCTGGGAGAACCAAAATTCCGGCCGGATATCAGTGCGGCGCAGGTTGCGGCAGCTGCGGAAGCGGATTTAGACATGATGCGCCAAGAACAGTCGAGGCAGAAATCCAATGATGTTATGCTCAAAGGAGCGGCAATTGTGGTGAAGAATCTGTACGAGAAAGGAAGTATCGACGGGGCAATCACGATGGGGGGCGGACGTGGCACGATTGTCGGCGGTGAAGTGATGCGCAGCCTTCCAATTGGATTTCCAAAGGTTATTGTCTCAACCCAAGCGACCAATGCATATGCCCAGCATATGTTTGAGGGAATTAATGATACTTTTGTTGTTAACTCCCTTGTCGATATATCGGGTGTCAATGAAATTCTGAAAATGATTCTGAAGAAAGCGGCGGTAACCATAGCTGGTCTTGTAAATATGGAAACCATTGTAATAGAAAAAAAGAGACCGCGGATTGCGCTTAGTATGCTTGGAATTACTACTCCATGTGTATCGGTAATGCAGGAACATCTGGAGCGGGCCGGATATGAGACGCTGGTATTCCATAGCAATGGACTTGGAGGAGTCAGTATGGAGAAGCTGATCCGGCAAGGGTGGATTGATGGAGTGGCAGATGTGACACCTGCCGAAATAACAGCCTATGAACTTGGCGGCATCGGGAGTGCGGGAACGGAACGTCTGGAGAGTGCGGCGCTATCAGGAGTACCTCAGATTGTAGTTCCCGGAGCTATGGATATTATTGATTTTTCCCCTCCGGAATCGGTACCGGAAAAATATCAGAACAGACGGTTTATTATGCATGTTTCTTCCTTAAAGGTAATCAGGACATCGATGGAGGAAAATATAAAAATGGGGAAAATCATGGCTGAAAAACTGAATCAGTCGGTGGCGCCCGTCATGGTTGTTTTTCCAATGAAAGGATTGTCGGCAAATGATTACGAGGGTGCGGAATTTTATGATAAAGAGGCTGATATGGTACTGCTTGAGACCCTGGAAGCAAATTTAAGAGAAGATATCCCGGTCTTTTGCCTTCCTTATCATATTAACGACAGAATTTTTGCAGAAAAAACAGCAGAACTGGTAATAGAAATGATGCAGGGAGTATAGTAAAATGAAACGTAAAATAGTCATTGGCAACTGGAAGATGAACAAAAGTATCTGCAAGTCAGTTGAAATGGTGAAGGAAATGCTGAATGAGGGGTATGGGATGTCACGGATCCGGAATACAGAAATTATCCTTGCTCCCTCGTATTTAGCGTTAAGTGAAGTGAAACGGGTCTGCGGCAGTACTGCTTGCATCAGTCTTGGGGCGCAGGATGCTTATTATATACAGTCAGGCAATTACTGCGGAGCGGTTTCTCCCAGAATGCTTTCGGAGGTATGCAGTTATGTTTTTGTTGGACATTCTGAGCTTCGGACTCATTTGGAGAATACGGATGAGATTGTCAATCTGAAAGTAAAAGCATGTATTGAAGAAGGTATGATTCCCATATTTTGTGTCGGAGAATCTATGGAAGTGCAAAAAGCAGGAAAGACATGTGCGCATATCAGGAATCAGATGCAAAAAGGTCTTGACGGATGCATCCCAAAAGAAATGATCATACTGTATGAACCGGTATGGGCGCTGGGAAGCGGGAAAGTGCCTGCGATTGCCCAGGTAGAGGAGATTATGGGAAAGATTGCGGATATTTTGTCGGTAATGTATGGTGCAGACCTTTGCTGTCAGATAAGAAGCGTGTATGCAGGAAGTGTAACGCCGGAAAATGCACGGCAATATGCCAGGCTGCCGCATGTGGATGGAGTAGCGGTCGGCACGGCCAGCCTCCGGACGGAGTCATTCATGAAGATTATTCAGGAGGTAGAAAAATGATGTCTTAAAATAACTGAAGCAGGAACTCGGAGATCTTTGTAACGAAAAGATACCGGGTTCCTGTTTTATGCTGTCTTATGCTCCGCCAGGGCCATCCTGCCGTGGACGGTCATCATCCATATCAGCGCGGTTTTTTCCCGGGAGATCAATTTTCGGAATATTATCATCGTCATAATCGTCAGTTATACCGGGAAATTCTACGAGGTTTTTCTTTTTCATTGATATCTCTCCTTTTATTTTTGATAATAGTATGTAAAGATAAGAGTAAAAATATACCATAATTTTTTGGGGTGATAGTATCAGCAAGCTTACAGAGGAGCAAAAGGTTCCAATTAAGTAACAGGATATCTAAGATAGCAAAAAAAGTCGAGAAGTTTTCTAGCTGTTTACAATATAATAAGGCAGAAGGAGGGATGAAATGAAAGAGCAGGTGGAAGCGGTTCAGCGGATGCAGGATTATATTGAAACACATTTAGATGAAGATATAACCCTTGCTGACCTGGCACGCGAGTCTTTGTTTTCGCCATGGTATTCCTATCGGCTGTTTGCAAAGTGGATTAATCTGACACCGTCAGAATATATCAGACGGCTGCGGCTGGCGAAGTCGGCGATTATATTGCGGGATGAACCGTGTCGGATATCGGAAGTTGCATTCAAACTGGGGTTTGGCAGCGTGGATGGGTATCAGCGGGCTTTTTATCGTGAATTTGGCTGCAATCCCCGTGAGTACGCTGATAACCCTGTACCGCTGCTATTATTCATTCCTTACGGAGTTATATATCGTGAAGACAGAAAGGAAAAAGAAATGGAAAAGGTGAAGAATGTTTTTGTGCAGATTGTTGAGAAACCGGCAAGAAAGGTAGTTGTAAAACGTGGAGTTAAGGCAGATGAATACTTTTCTTATTGTGAAGAAGTGGGATGTGATGTATGGGGCATCCTTACCAGCATGAAATCAATCAGCGGTGAGCCGGTTTGTATGTGGCTGCCGAGGGCGCTCAGACGACCGGGGACATCGGAGTATGTTCAGGGAGTAGAGCTGGCTGGTGACTATGACGGTGTGATACCGGAAGGATTTGAGGTGATGGAATTGCCGAAGAGCAAGTATCTGATGTTTCAGGGGGAGCCTTTTGCGGAAGAAGATTACGGTGAAGCGATACAACAGTTGGAAGAAGCAATTAATAAATTTGATCCGGCTATGAGCGGACACCAATGGGATGAGTCGAATCCGCGCATCCAGCTGGAGCCGATCGGGACAAGGGGATATATTGAGCTTATGCCAATTAAATAAAAAAATATCCTTTTGAATTGAGAGGCCTCCTGTGATAGAATTGTAAAGGGTTTTAAATATTTTTAGTGCTGGGGGCAGAAGATAGGAAATGAAAAAGAAGTGGCACGGATGATTACCTTAGCAGTAATCATCCATGCAGATAGGGCCGGCCAGTACTTCGCGTGAAACGAAGAGGGTACGGTCCGCTTTGGTATCCACCAACCATTTTACCAGAGTAAAACAGCGGTTGGTTATTTCAATGCTCGTAATACAGCGGGGATGAACGCAGCTTCCGGTATTGAAATATGGTGAATCGTAAGTCCCGAGCATAGGTCGGTGAGTATGCCCGGCCACCAGGATATGATTTTCTTTAATCGCCCATTTTGTAAGGTGCTTCTCGGTCTTTTCTTTATGGGTATTATTTTTGGCGGCACTGGTTGGATCCTTGAAAGCGAAGTGCTCCATTACCCGCCAGACATAACGAACCAGAAAGCGCGCCATCGGCCATAAAGCGGAGTTTAGAAAATCAGCTTGATGTCCATGGGTCAGATAAACCTGCTGTCCGGACTCCTGATCATCCATGATCAGCCCGGAATGGAAATCCAAAGTGGCCAGAATTTCGCCAAACTCCGGCCGGGCGGCGTAAGCGCAGACCGGACAGGACCGGCGAAGAAACTGCTGTCTTTTTTTGACGATGTCATGGTTTCCATAAAGCATGTACAGACGATTTTGCTGATGGAATTTATTCAGGAGCCAGAAAACATTACTGTGAATTTCGGTAATATCGCGCATGCTGCGGTTTTCCCATAATTCATCGCCATCCCCTACTTCAATATAGGTGTAACCTTTCTCGTAATAATAGTTGAGGGCGGCAAAATAGAGGTTCTGGTTTTTTAAAAAGTTATCATTCGTGGTACCATTACCGCGGTGACAGTCACTGATGAGGATATATTTCGAATCAGCGGTAAGCGGTATTACAGGCGCATTTTCAAAGGCTTTTGAAATACGGGAGTAATAACCCATTATTGCCGCCCCCTCTTTTTATGGATTCGTACTTTACACATGTGCCGGAACGCATACGGGAAATGATAGTACAGGAATAACAAACGGTCCAGGTTATCCTGGAATGACCTGGTAAAGTGATGGTAAAGCCTTAAGAAGATCCGGTTCTCCCGTTGGGAAAGCCAGGTGTTGAAGCGATGTCTGCGGTGGGGATACTTCGTATACGGAAGGACAAAGTTGATATATACGGTTAAATCGTATATATAATAGTCATTGAAAGTGTAACCGACAGCAGTAAGAGCCCGGGTGAAAGCGCTCATCATTTCAGTATTGGGAAAGGTGATTGCTATTCTGGCACTTAGATCACGTGGTGCTGCAGATAACCCCATGGCAAAGCCGGTGAGCCACCAATGCTTCCGCTGAAGGTAAAACAGTGACTGCTGACTGTCAAATAGTTCAACAGACATATCCAGCAGTTCATCATTGTTGATGCTGTCGAATAAAACGGTTTTGCGGGCGGAGATAGGTACGATCATGTCAGCATGATAAACCCCGACTTCGGCCCCAATATTGATACCGTATTGCCCTTTCCATAGTTCGATCAGCCAGGTTCGTTCCTGATAATTAAAATAAATGGGTTCGCAGTCAAATACCATGTTGAAGAATGCGGCGCTGTTGTCGTAAAGAGCGGTATAGCCAAACTGCCGCTGCATCACGTCGAGGCGGGTTGTGAAGATGTCTTCTTCGAGATCGTATTCAAAACCAAAGGGCTCGATTAAACCGTTGAGAAGATTAGCTTTATCACAGGTGCACATATGCTGGATCTTACATATGATAGATTTTCTGCGAAAATGAAATATAATTACAAAAATAAACGCAGAATATAGAAAAAAACCAAGAAATATATACATTACTAAGACTCCTTTTACTTTGTTGTAATTTATACTATTCATGAAAATCAAAATAGTCCTAAATTTTCTTGACAAAAGTAGTAAAATCAGGTAAAATTAATTGCGTTGCGGATAATAAATATCGTAATGTGTGTGGGCGTAGCTCAGCTGGATAGAGCGTCTGGCTACGGACCAGAAGGCCGGGAGTTCGAATCTTCTCGCCCACGTAAGAGGAACCCCGAAAGTTAGCTTTCGGGGTTTTTAGTACCTTGTAATGCTTTACAATGGCTACAAAATATAATAGAATATCTTTATTGGATTAGACAAAATGACGGAAGTGAGGAAGGCATATGAAAGGTAATGTTATTGTAGGACAATCTGGGGGACCAACGGCTGCTATTAATTCCAGTCTGGCAGGAGTATATCGCACTGCTAAGGATCGGGGAGCTAAAAAAGTATACGGTATGCGGCATGGAATCCAGGGGCTTTTAGAGGAGCAGTATATTGATTTATCAGAACATATCACCAATGAGCTGGATGCGGAGCTGCTAAAGAGGACACCGGCGGCGTATTTAGGCTCATGTCGCTATAAACTGCCGGAGATCCATGAAGACCGTGCGGTTTACGACAAGATATTTGAAATATTGAAGAAACTTGAGATTGAAGCTTTTGTATATATCGGTGGGAATGATTCCATGGATACGATCAAGAAATTATCCGACTATGCGATCATTATGGGGCATGAAACCCGGTTTGTAGGCTGCCCGAAGACAATTGATAATGATCTGGCGCTGACCGATCATACTCCCGGATACGGAAGTGCAGCGAAGTATATCGGAACCTCTGTAAAGGAGATCATCCGTGACAGTTTCTGCCTTGAATATAGTAACGGGCTGGTTACGATCATTGAGATCATGGGCCGTAATGCCGGCTGGTTAACCGGGGCGGCAGTACTGGCGCAGGGAGAGGACTGTTCGGGACCGGATCTGATCTATCTTCCGGAACTGACATTTGATCTGCAGAAGTTTCTGACTAAGATCAAAAAGCTGCTGGAAAAGAAAACTTCGGTTGTAGTAGCAGTATCAGAAGGTATTCGGACCAAAGATGATAAATATGTCTGTGAAATGGGAAACAGCGTTGATTTCTATGATGCCTTTGGTCATAAACAGTTGACCGGAACGGCAAGTTATCTGGCTAATTTTGTAGCTGCTGAGGTGGGGTGTAAGACCCGGGCGATTGAGCTCAGCACACTGCAGCGTTCTGCTTCACACCTGTCATCACGGGTTGATATTCTGGAAGCATATCAGGTTGGTGGCGCAGCAATAAAGGCTGCGGACGAAGGAGACAGCGGCAAGATGGTGGTCTTAAAGCGGCTGTCGGATGATCCGTATCAGAGTGGAACGGAAGTAAAAGATGTGCATAAGATCGCCAATGACGAACGGCTGGTACCACGGGAATGGGTCAACAAAGATGGTACTTATGTTACGGACGAGTTTGTCAGTTATGTAAGACCGTTGATTCAGGGCGATGTATCACCAGTCATGGTAGATGGAATACCGCGTCATTTGTTCAACCCCAATAAATAAAATTAGAAATGCAAGCAGTGGCAGTGATATTAAGCCGCTGCTTTATTGTTTGGTTATATAGGGTAAAATAAGTTAGTATATCATATAATGCGGATTATGTAAATATTTTTCTGCAGTTTATCCCTACATTTTTATAGAAAAATGTGCTATAATGAATTCATAGTACGATCCAGCAGTACCGGGTCGGTTCACTGAACTTGGAAAACAGAGAAAAATAGTAACCGTATATTATGAAGTGAGAATGCCCTGGAAGGGATAGCATGTGAAAGAGAGAGTGAAGTATGAGTTTTAAGGTAAATGATACAATTTTATATGGTGCCCAAGGAGTATGCAAGATTGCGGAAATATCAGAGCGGAAATTTAGTGACAAGAGTATGGAATATTATGTCCTGAAACCGGTCCAGGATGAAAAGGCAACACTGTTTGTTCCAGTTAATAACGAAAAATTGTTAGATAAGATGCGCCGGGTATTGACTGCAGCGGAAATATGCGAGCTGGTCAAGGTGTTACCGGATGAAAATACAATGTGGATAGAAAATGAAACACAACGCAAAGAGAAATACAAAGAGATCCTTACCAATGGTGACCGGGTAGAGCTGGTGCGCCTGATCAAGACTTTGCACCAGCGTCAGATCGATCAGAAAGATAAGGGGAAGAAGCTGCATATATCGGATGACCGTTTTATGAAGGAGGCAATACGGATGCTGCACGCAGAGTTTGCGCATGTACTTGATATCCAGTTTGAACAAGTGCTGCCTTTCATACTGCAGGAATTTTGAGAGTATTTATACTACTGAAAATAACAATTTATCATAGGTCGGATAGGGCAGCAGATGTTCGGGGATTAACGCTTCAGCTGCATCCACTGAGGTCCGGATCTGAGCCATATTGGTGAGGATTACATCATGGTAGTATTCGGCCTGCTCTTTGGGGTCAGTTATACCTTCCGCTATAGTGGTTTTGGCCGCTAATTCTCGGATCCCCTTATTGATCACGTCGGTGTATTCGCTCAATAAAGTCAGGAGATATTCTTCGTAGGAGGTCGGCAGTGCTGTGCAGACCTCTTTCTTGTTCTTTGCCGTTAAGGCAATTTCGTCCATGTATGTAAGGAGGGAGGGCAATATATTTTTGATCACCATTTCAACCATAGTCAGGGCTTCAATGTGTAGTGTCTTGATGTAATTTTCCATCAGGATCTCATATCTGGATAAAACTTCCTCCTTAGTGAAGACACCGTGTTTTGAGAACAGTGAAATGTTCTTAGCGGAAATAAACTCAGGCAGTGCTTCCGGGGTTGAGGTCAAGTTATACAGTCCACGCCTCTGGGCTTCTGTCACCCATTCTTCAGTATATCCGTTACCGTTGAAGATTACCCGGTTGTGTTGCTTGAGAGTGTCTCTGAGCAACTCGTAAATGGCATCTTTCATGTCTTCAGGAGCAACTCCATCTAGCTGTTCACTAAACTGTGAGAAGGATTCGGCAACCGCGGTATTAAGGATAATATTCGGACCGGAAACTGAAAAAGAAGATCCCAGCATGCGAAATTCAAATTTGTTGCCGGTGAAGGCAAACGGTGAAGTGCGGTTACGGTCAGTATTGTCTTTCAGGAAATGCGGTAATACGAGGGCACCCGGTTCCATCTGGGTACTCTTGGCTGATTCCGGAGGTTGTTCTTTTTCAATTGCCTTTAGGATCGCGGTGATTTCATCTCCCAGAAAAGCTGAAACGATAGCCGGCGGTGCTTCGTTTCCTCCGAGGCGATGGTCATTTCCGGCACTGGCAGCAGAAATCCGCATTAAATCTGCGTAATCATCAATGGCTTTTATAACAGCAACCATGGAAATCAGAAATGGAATATTCTCACAGGGTTGTTTTCCCGGTTCCAGCAGATTCACACCGGAATCGGTGCTCATGGACCAGTTATTGTGTTTGCCGCTGCCGTTGATACCTTCAAAGGGTTTTTCGTGGAGCAGGCAGACAAGGTTGTGCCGGTCGGCTACTTTTTTCATGATCTCCATAGTGATCTGATTGTGGTCGACGGCTACATTGGTGGTGCCAAAGACAGGGGCCAGCTCATGCTGAGCCGGTGCCACTTCATTGTGTTTGGTCTTGGCCGGGATTCCCAGTTTCCAGAGTTCTTCATCAAGATCATGCATATAGGCGGAAACCCGTGGTTTTAAAACACCGAAATAATGATCTTCCATCTCCTGACCTTTGGGAGTCGGTGCACCCAGCAGCGTCCGACCGCAGAACATCAGGTCTTTACGCTGGTTATATAAGTCTTTATCAATTAAGAAATACTCCTGTTCAGGGCCGACGGTAGTGATAACCCGTTTGACATCCTGATACCCCAGGATATGCAGTAACCTTACTGCTGCTTTACTGAGCGCATCCATCGACCGCAGAAGCGGAGTTTTCTTGTCAAGTGCTTCACCGCTGTAGGAACAGAAGGCAGTCGGAATGCACAAGGTCCGGTCCTTAATGAAAGCCGGCGAAGTCGGATCCCAGGCGGTATAGCCCCGGGCTTCGAAAGTGGCACGCAGACCGCCGGAAGGGAAGCTGGAAGCATCCGGTTCACCTTTTACCAGCTCTTTTCCCGAAAAAGTCATGTTGATCTCACCGTCACCGACCGGGGAGATGAAGCTGTCATGCTTTTCAGCAGTGATTCCGGTCATTGGCTGGAACCAGTGAGTAAAGTGGGTGGCGCCATTTTCAACAGCCCATTCTTTCATTGCAACAGCAACGGTGTTAGCTATATCCAACTCTAAATGAGTACCGTTTTCAATTGTTTTGCGCAGCGCTTTGTAAACATCTTTTGGAAGCTTATTTTTCATAATCTTATCGCTGAAGATCAGACTTCCGTATAATTCGGGAATATTCTTTGACATCATAAAACTCCTTTCAGATTCAAGTTCCTATGAAATAAAAAAAGTGCCTTGGGAAAATCCCAAAGCACCTTTGCTTATGTGAATAGTATATGCTCACATTTTTGCTTTGTCAATCTCTTTTTTGAAAAATGATCCGACAAAAAATGATTGCATTCTGAATTGACTTAGTAGTATAATCTGATTTATATTTTCAAATCATAGAGATAAATGTGCAGACAAATTTGAGAAGGAGGAAGGTATATGGCAACAAAGTACATATTCGTTACGGGTGGTGTTGTATCAGGTCTGGGGAAAGGGATCACGGCCGCATCTCTGGGAAGGCTGCTGAAGGCCAGAGGCTATCAGGTGACGATGCAGAAATTTGATCCCTATATCAATATTGATCCGGGAACCATGAATCCGATTCAGCATGGTGAGGTATTTGTAACCGATGATGGGACTGAGACCGATCTGGATCTGGGACATTATGAACGGTTTATCGATGAGAATCTGGATAAAAGATCTAATGTGACGACCGGGAAGATCTATTGGTCAGTATTGCAGAAAGAACGGCACGGTGATTACGGCGGCAGTACGGTTCAGGTGATCCCCCATATTACCAACGAGATTAAGAGTCGGTTTTACCGCTCTGATAATGCGAAGGACGAGCGGATTGTAATTATTGAAGTCGGCGGTACGGTTGGTGATATTGAGAGCCAGCCGTTTTTGGAAGCTATCCGGCAGTTCATACATGATGTTGGCCGGGATAATGCATTGCTGATCCATGTGACCCTGATTCCTTATCTGCGGGCCTCCCAGGAAATGAAGACCAAGCCGACTCAGGCCAGTGTAAAAGAACTGCAGGGGATGGGGATTCAGCCGGATGTTCTGGTATGTCGTTCGGAGTATCCTCTGGAGGCGGATATGAAAGATAAAATTGCCCTATTTTGTAATGTTCCGCGGAACTATGTGATCCAGAACCTCGATGTAAAATCGCTGTATGCAGCCCCGCTGGCGCTGGAGCGGGAACATCTTGCCGAAGTTGTGTGCGAACGGCTGCGGCTTGATTGTCCTGAGCCGGATCTGGCCGGCTGGACTAAAATGGTGCAGGCTCTGGAACAGCCGAAGCAGGAGGTGACCATTGCTCTAGTAGGCAAATATGTGCAGCTCCACGATGCTTATCTGAGTGTTGCCGAAGCTCTGAAGCACGGCGGGATTCCGTCCCATACCAATGTACGGATCCAGTGGCTGGATGCGGAGATGGTCAGCGCTGAAAATGCCGATGAGGTTATGGGCCCGGCTGACGGCATCTTGGTTCCGGGCGGCTTCGGCACCAGGGGAATTGAAGGTAAGCTGGAAGCTATCCGCTACGCCCGTGAGAAAGGTATCCCATATCTGGGTATCTGCCTGGGTATGCAGCTTGCTATTGTAGAATATGCGAGAAATGTACTCGGTTTGAAAACGGCCCAGAGTTATGAGTGGGATGAACATGCCGACCATCCGGTCATCGCCCTTTTGCCGGATCAGGAAGAGATAGAAGATCTGGGCGGCACTTTGCGTTTGGGATCATATCCATGTGTCTTAAATAATCAATCCAAAGCATATCAGCTTTATGGTACAGTTGAGATTTCGGAGCGGCACCGGCATCGCTACGAAGTGAATAATAAGTATCGTCAGCAGCTGGAAGATAACGGAATGATGATCTCAGGGACATCACCGGATGGCCGCATTGTCGAAATGATAGAGATTAGCCAGCATCCATTTTTCGCAGCAACCCAGGCCCATCCGGAATTCAAATCCCGGCCAAACCATCCGCACCCACTGTTTCAGGGGCTTGTGGAAGCGGCAATGCAAAAGCACAGCAGACAGTAAAAATATCTGCTGTGAAAATTGGTGGTTTACAGATTGGCGATTTTGGTATATATTAAAAAAATAATATTTGAAGTTTTAAAATTGAGAGAGGTGAAGGTATGAAGACACGTCCTATAAAGCGGACACGAAGTCCGCAGGGACTGTACCGTCCTGAGTTTGAACACGATAATTGCGGGATTGGTGCAGTGGTCAACATTAAAGGGATAAAAAGCCATGAGACAGTGACTAATGCCCTGAAGATTGTAGAAAATTTAGAGCACAGAGCAGGCAAAGATGCCGAAGGTAAAACAGGAGATGGAGTAGGAATTATGCTGCAGATATCGCACAAATTCTTTTCCGCAGCCTGTCAGGACCTCGGCATCTTTTTAGGTTCCGAGAGAAGTTATGGGATTGCTATGATGTTTTTCCCCCAGCAGGAATATGCCTATAATCAGGCGAAGAAGATGTTCGAGATCGTGCTGGTGCAGGAAGGATTAAAACTACTTGGCTTCCGGGAAGTCCCAACGGTACCGGATGTACTGGGAAGTAAGGCCAGAGAATGTATGCCGAGGATTGTTCAGGCTTTTATTGAAAAGCCAAAAGGAATGAAAAAGGGGCTGGAATTTGATCGTAAGCTCTATATTGCGCGGCGGGTATTTGAAAAAAGTAATACTGAAACTTATGTGGTATCCATGTCCAGCCGCACCATTACGTATAAAGGCATGTTTCTGGTCGGGCAGCTGCGGATCTTTTTTAAGGATTTGCAGGATGAAAGATATGAATCGGCTATTGCTCTGGTGCATTCCCGGTTCAGCACCAATACCAATCCCAGTTGGGAAAGAGCACATCCGAATCGCCTGATCGTCCATAATGGAGAGATTAATACCATCCGCGGCAATGCCGATAAAATGCTGGCCCGGGAAGAGTCCATGGCTTCCGGTAAGCTGCAGAAGGAGATGTCAAAAGTTCTGCCGGTGATTAATGCCAGCGGTTCCGACTCAGCGATGCTGGATAATACTTTAGAGTTTCTGATGATGAGCGGGATGGAGCTGCCGCTGGCTGTGATGATCTCTATTCCCGAGCCATGGGAGAATCAAAAGACCATGGTCCGGGAAAAGCGGGATTTTTATCAGTATTATGCGACCATGATGGAGCCGTGGGACGGCCCGGCGTCGATCCTGTTTTCTGATGGCGATATTATGGGGGCGGTATTGGACCGTAATGGCCTCAGACCGTCCCGATATATGGTGACTAAAGACGGTAATATGATTCTGGCATCGGAAGTAGGAATTCTCGATATTCCGGCGGATATGATTATTCAAAAAGAGCGTCTGCATCCGGGGAAGATGCTGCTGGTTGATACCATCCAGGGTAAGATTGTCGGTGATGAAGAGTTAAAGGAACACTACGCCGGACGGCAGCCGTATGGTGAATGGCTGTATAATAACCTGCTGGAATTAAAAAAGGTTAAAATCCCTAATGTCAGCGTTCAAGAATACACCGGTGATGACCGGTCGAGATTGCAGAAAGTATTTGGATATACATATGAGGATTGCCGGAAATCGATTCTCGAAATGGCATTAAACGGGGCTGAAGCAATCGGTGCAATGGGAGTGGATACGCCGCTGGCAGTCCTGTCAAAAGAACATCAGCCATTGTTTCATTACTTCCGTCAGTTGTTTGCTCAGGTGACCAATCCGCCGATTGATGCGATTCGTGAAGAGGTGGTGACTTCAACCACCGTATATCTGGGTAGTGGTGGAAATATCCTGAAAGAGAAACCAGCCAACTGTCATATGCTGAAGGTGCAGAATCCAATCTTAAGCAACACCGATATGCTGAAGATCAAACAGTTGGAGCAGCCAGGTCTAAAAGCAGCGGTAGTGCCGATCGTCTGCTATCAGACCCAGAGTCTGGAGCGGGCTATTGACCAGTTGTTTCTGGAAGTGGATAAAGCTTATCAGGGCGGTGCTAATATTATTGTACTGTCTGACCGCGGCGTTGATGAAAATCATCGGCCGATTCCATCATTACTGGCTGTATCAGCAGTCCATCAGTATCTGACCAGAACCAAAAAGCGGACTTCACTGTCACTGGTTCTGGAGTCGGGGGAACCGCGGGAAGTGCATCACTTTGCAACTTTGCTGGGGTATGGTGCCAGTGCGGTAAATCCATATCTCGCTTTAGATACGATAAAACAGCTAATTAGTAATGAATTGCTGCATAAGGATTATTATGCGGCTGTTGCGGATTATACTCACGCGGTTCTGCATGGCATTGTGAAAATTGCATCTAAGATGGGGATATCAACCATTCAGTCTTATCTTGGTTCGCAGATATTTGAAGCGATCGGTATTGAGAAATCGGTAATTGACAAATATTTTACCAATACGGTCAGCCGGATTGGCGGCATCAGCCTGGAAAAGATTGAAAAAGAAGCGGAAAACTTATTTCAGGAAGCATATGATCCGCTGGGCCTGAGAGTTAATCTGGAACTGGACAGTATTGGTCGTCATGAATTGCGCAGCGAAGGAGAGCAGCACCGTTATGACCCCCAGACCATACATTTACTGCAGGAGTCCACTAAACAGGGCAATTATCAAATGTTTAAGCAGTATACGGAAATGATTGATCGGGAAACGACCGGTTATATCCGCAGTTGTATGGAATTTATATACCCAGAGGAAGGCATTCCGCTGGCCGAAGTGGAGAGTGTTGAATCAATTGTAAAACGTTTTAAAACCGGAGCTATGTCTTATGGTTCTATTTCTAAGGAAGCACATGAAACCATGGCGGTCGCGATGAACCGCATGCACGGAAGATCGAATTCCGGAGAGGGAGGTGAGAGCCGGGAACGCCTGGAGTCTAAGGGCAAAAAGATCGATAAATGCTCTGCCATCAAGCAGGTTGCATCCGGTCGTTTTGGTGTAACCAGCCATTACCTGGTCTCTGCCGATGAGATCCAGATTAAGATGGCACAGGGGGCGAAGCCGGGAGAAGGCGGCCACTTGCCAGGGAAGAAAGTATATCCGTGGGTTGCTAAAACCCGGCATTCCACGCCGGGGGTCAGCCTGATATCACCGCCGCCTCACCATGATATCTATTCAATTGAGGATTTGGCCCAGTTGATCTACGACTTGAAAAATGCCAATAAGCAAGCCAGGATATCGGTAAAATTAGTTTCAGAAGCCGGGGTTGGGACGATAGCTGCCGGGGTAGCCAAGGCTGGTGCGCGGGTAATCCTGATATCAGGATATGACGGCGGTACAGGAGCGGCACCTAAGAGCTCCATTCATCATGCCGGAATGCCGTGGGAACTCGGTCTGGCTGAAACTCATCAGACCTTGCAGATGAATGGGCTGCGGGATCGGGTAATCGTTGAAACCGATGGCAAATTGATGAGTGGCAGAGATGTTGTCATTGCCGCGCTCTTAGGGGCCGAGGAATTTGGTTTTGCGACAGCGCCGCTTGTAACCATGGGTTGCGTGATGATGCGGGTTTGTAACCTGGATACCTGTCCGGTCGGTGTGGCGACGCAGAATCCCAAACTGCGTAAGCGTTTCCGGGGAAAACCGGAGTATATTGTTAATTTTATGAAGTTCATCGCTCAGGAACTGCGGGAATATATGGCCAGACTGGGGATGCACAGTATCGATGAAATGGTGGGGCGGAGCGATCTGTTGAAACAAAGTGAGGTAAGCCGCAAAGATTGTCATTTGGATCTGACAGCAATGCTTCAAAATCCGTTTGCAGAAGTTAAGGAAAGCAGTAGAAATCTCTATGATTTTGAATTGGAGGACACCCTTGATGAAGCGGTGCTGCTGAAAGAATGGAAATCAGCCATCTGCGTCAAAACGAAGAAAACGATGAAGCTGCATGTTACGAATATTAACCGTTCATTTGGTACGATTTTTGGATCGGAGATTACCCGTGTGCACCAGGACGGACTGCCGGAAGATACCTTCGTGGTCGAGTGCAGCGGAGCCGGCGGGCAGAGTTTCGGAGCTTTTATTCCGCGAGGGCTGACGCTGTCACTGCAGGGGGATAGCAATGACTATTTCGGTAAGGGGTTATCCGGTGGGAAACTGGTGATTTATCCGCCGTATGAAAGTACTTATCGGGCTGATGAGAATATGATTATTGGCAATGTGGCGCTCTATGGTGCTACTTCCGGGGCAGTATATGTCAGCGGTGTGGCCGGAGAACGTTTTGCAGTGCGTAATTCCGGAGCTGAAGCGGTAGTAGAAGGTGTAGGGGATCATGGCTGCGAGTATATGACAGGGGGAAAGGTGGTCATCTTAGGTACGACCGGAAAGAACTTTGCTGCAGGAATGAGCGGTGGAATTGCTTATGTATTGGATGAAGAAAACTGTCTTTACCGCAATATCAATGAATCGATGATCAGTATAGAAGCGGTCAAAGATAAATGCGATCAGGAGGAATTGCGCCGATTGGTCGAAGCACACGTGGAAGCGACCGGTTCTGATAAGGGTAAGAAAATCCTCAATAATTTTTCTGATTATGTAAAGAAATTTAAGAAAATCGTACCGGATGATTACCGCAAGGTAATTACTTTGAGTAAAGTCTTGGAACAAAGGGGACTCGGTCAGGAAGAAGCGCAGATTGAAGCATTCTATCAGGCAACAGCGCAGAATGCAGAATAGGAGGTGGAGTACATGGGCAAAGCAACAGGATTTTTAGAGTATCAGCGAATGAATGCAAAAGCAGCAGAGCCATGCCGGCGGATAATCGATTTTCATGAGTTCCACTCATCGCTGCCAAAAGAGGAACAACAACTACAGGGAGCCAGATGTATGGACTGCGGAGTACCTTTTTGCCAGGCCGGAATGATGATCGGCCAAATGGTCTCGGGTTGTCCGCTGCATAATCTGATCCCGGAGTGGAATGATCTGGTATATAAGGGGAATTGGTACCAGGCGTACCAGCGTCTGTCGAAGACCCATCCACTGCCGGAATTTACTTCCCGGGTATGTCCGGCCTTGTGTGAGGCGGCCTGTACCTGTAATCTGAATGATGATCCGGTTGCAGCCAAGGCTAATGAACGTATGATCATAGAGACGGCGTTTGAAAAGGGCTGGGTGCGGCCGCAGATACCGACGGTCTGCACCGGTAAAAAAATAGCGGTCGTGGGCAGTGGTCCGGCTGGCCTGGCGGCGGCATTAATGCTGAATCGGCGCGGACATTCGGTATCCGTTTACGAACGAAAAGACCGTCCGGGCGGCTTGCTGCAGTATGGAATCCCCAACATGAAACTGGAAAAGGACGTGATTGCCCGCAGAGTGGATCTGATGGTACAAGATGGAGTTGAATTTATCACGAATACCGATGTTGGAAAGGATATCAGGGCAGAGCAGCTGATGCAGCAATATGATCGGATCATTCTCGCATGCGGAGCTTCTCATCCGCGGGATATTAAGGCATCGGGACGGGAGACGGAAGGAATTTATTTTGCGGTGGATTTTCTAAGTCAGGTTACGAAAAGCCTACTGGATTCCGACTTGCAGGACCGGTCATTTCCGAATCCAAAGAACAAGCATGTCGTGATCATCGGCGGTGGAGATACAGGGAATGACTGTGTTGGTACAGTCATCCGGCTGGGAGCGAAATCAGTAGTCCAGCTGGAGATGATGCCGAAGAGCCCGGACAGCCGGGCAGCCGATAATCCCTGGCCGCAATGGCCAAAGGTCTGCAAGACTGATTACGGACAGGAAGAAGCGATTGCGGTCTTTGGCCAGGATCCAAGAGTATATCAGACCACAGTGACGGAGTTTATTGCCAATGGCAAAGGAGAGCTGTGCCAGATTAAAACAGTCCGATTGGAATGGCAGAAGGATCTGCAGAGCGGTAAGACGAATATGGTGACGGTTCCGGACAGTGAAAAAGTAATGGCGGCTGATATGGTCTTGATTGCAGCAGGTTTTTTAGGAACTGAAGATTATATTGCCAGGGCGTTTGGCGTGGAACTCAATGAGCGGAATAATGTGGCTGCGGCAGCAGGAACATATCAAACTTCGGTAAAGAATATATTTACCGCGGGTGATACCCACCGCGGACAGTCACTGGTCGTATGGGCTATCCGTGAGGGAGTGGAAGCAGCAAAAGAGGTAGACGAATCGCTGATGGGATATACCAATTTGTAGAGGACGGGGATGCGGCACCAACAGAGTAAACTCTTCTCCCCCTTAGGTTCACATTATATTCTTCAACGTTTGAAAATGAATAATATTTTATCTGTGGGGAGATAATACTACCCTCCATTGACAATGGAGGGTGAATTGAGGTGAGTGATAAAATGGCATCTTATGTATCCCCGGAAATCCGGGACAAATTTGAAGGCTTGTCAATTGATTTAAAGAACTGCATCCTTGAGCGTGATACACGTATTGAAAACCTTCATGATCTGATTCACGTTCTAGAAGAAATTGTTGCAGAGGGAGAGGGCGAATAGCATCTCCTTCTTTACATAACAGAATTATCCGTAGTATAATATAAATATTATGATGTTGGGGTCAAAAGGTGTTTTGCCCACTGATACCTGCAGATTGCTATGCACTTTGTGCTCCCGCAATCCTAAAATCATATTATGGAGGTACGATATGTTTGAAATCATCTCCGATCTGCTGATCGATGCGCTGGACATTTTTAGCGACTTAAAAAAAGAATCCAAAGCAAAAAATATCATTCTTACAATAGGATGTATTTTAGTGATTGTGTTTTTTGGGTTGGCAATGTGGGTGAATAATTAGTTCATTTCCAGGCAGGTTTGGTAACTTGGGATTGACAATTAAAAAACATATTGCTATAATAGCCGAATAAGGCAAAGGCGTCTTACTTGGGGAGACCTCAGGTAAGTACGTCTTATTTTTGTTTAGTTGATGTATGATGGAGAATAAAGGAGAATCAGTTATGAGAAGATATACCAAGAAAGATATCTTAAATATTGTTGAAGAAGAGGATGTGGAATTTATCCGCCTCCAGTTTACAGATATGTTCGGTACTTTGAAAAATCTGGCCATTACCTCAACGCAATTAGAGAAGGCTTTAAATAATAAATGTATGTTTAACGGTTCTTCAATTGAAGGCTTTGTAAAGATTGAGGAAACCGATATGTACCTTTATCCCGATCTGGATACTTTTGTGATTCTGCCCTGGCGGCCGCAGCAAGGAAAAGTCGCGAGGCTTTTATGCGATATTGTCCGGCTGGATGGGACTCCTTTTGAGGTAAGCCCCCGTCACATCCTGTCAAAGGTGCTTGCTGAAGCCGGGGAAATGGGATATAAATTCTATGTCGGTTCCAATTGTGAGTTCTTTTTATTTGAAACCGATGAAGATGGAAATCCTACCACCAAAACTAAGGAACGGGCCGGGTATTTTGATCTGGGACCGCTGGACTTTGGTGAAAATGCCAGACGTGATATGGTGCTGACGCTGGAAGACATGGGATTTGAGGTGGAATCTTCTTATCACAGTGTTGCGCCGGGACAACATAAGATTGAATTTAAATATGCTAAAGTTTTAGAAGCAGCTGACCGCATCATGACCTTTAAGCTGGCGGTCCGGACTATTGCCAGAAGGCACGGTCTGCATGCTACATTTATGCCAAAGCCGAATGCGGGGGTAAATGGTTCGGGAATGCATATTAATATGTCATTTGCTAAAGACGGTAAAAATGTTTTTGTTGATGAAAATGACCGTTTGAGATTAAGTAAAGAGGCCTATTATTTCATCGGCGGTTTGCTGAAACATATTCGCGGGATGTCGGCTATAACCAATCCGCTTGTAAACTCATACAAGCGTCTGGTGCCGGGACATGATGCGCCGGTATATATCACCTGGTCGACGAAGAACCGTAACCCTCTCATCCGTATTCCGGCGGAGCGGGGAGAGGGAACCAGAGTAGAACTGCATTCTCCGGACTCATCGTCCAATCCGTATCTGGTATTGGCGGTGTGTCTGGCAGCCGGACTGGACGGTATCCGCAATCAGGTTCTGCCGCCAGCAGAACTCAATGTGAATGCCCAGAGTATGACGCCGGAAGAATTGACTGCGAATGGTATAGAACATCTGCCGAGAAACCTGTCCGAAGCCTTGGCTGAACTGGAAAAAGATGAGGTTATCAAGTCGGCTTTGGGAGAAGCGTTTATAGAACGCTACATCCGTGCCAAGAAGGCGGAGTGGAAGGATTATGAGACTCAGGTGAGTCAATGGGAAATGGAAAAATATTTATATCGGATTTAGTGGAGGTAAGGCAGGAGATTGATGATGAGTATTGTTATTGTATTTTCTAAAATCGAAAATGGAAAACACATCAAAGAGCTCCTCACCCATAACGGATTTGAAGTTGCTGCGGTCCATACGACAGCAGCGGCAGCCCTAAAAGAAATTTATGATCTGGAGTCGGGTCTGATCATCAGCGGTGTCCGGCTGCCGGATATGTTCTACCGGGAACTGCGGGATTGTCTGCCTACTGCTTTTGACCTGCTTCTAATCGGTTCGGCTGGTGTGATCCAGGAGCAGGAAGGCGAAGGGATTGTCGCTTTGACAACACCGTTAAAGGTTTACGAACTGCTTCAAACGGTGCGGATGATGCTGAGCAGGCATCAACTGCGGAGCCGGAAAAGAAGCAAGAAGCCTAAGCTCAGAAGTGAAAAGGAGCAGAAGATTATTGATGACGCCAAGCAACTCTTAATGGAGCGTAATCATATGACCGAGGAAGAGGCTCACCGGTATATCCAGAAAAGCAGTATGAATAGTGGAGCCAATCTGGTAGAAGCGGCACAGATGATTATAACATTGGTGGAATTCTTATAAATGAAAAGCGAAGAAGGAGACTCTGGTTTCAAGAACCTGACAGGAAATTCCGGCCACTGACTGAGAGCCGGATACAGCGGGATGGAAACAATATAGGGAACACTCCTAAGCTGAGCGGTTGAAGGAAGAGTAGGCCGTTACGTGATACACGTTACGTATATAAGAGGTATACTTTAAAAAGTGTGCAACGCGGGTGGTACCGCGGGAGAATATCCCGTCCCGGAATATCTGAAAGAATCAGATGCTCCGGGATTTTGTTGTTTATAGGATTTAGGAAAGGATAGAAACGTTATGGAATATTTAACAGGTGTGAGGATAAAAGAGACAAGTGGATTTGATGAGTTGAAAGAAATGAAAACAAGTGAAAGAAGTGTGAGCGTAGAAGGTGCAGTACACAGTATCCGGCGGATGGGAGAGATCAGCTTTCTGATCTTGAGAAGCCGGGAGGGACTACTGCAGACGGTTTATGAGTATGGCCGGGCGGAATTTACCCTTGATGGGATCAGGGAAGGGACGTTTGTAAAAGCTGAAGGAAGGCTAAAAGAGGAAGAACGGGCGCCGGGCGGTGTAGAATTGCTGCTTAACGGGATGCAGGTGCTCTCAGCTCCGGAACAGCCACTGCCGTTAGCGATTGCAAAATGGAAACTGAACACTTCACTGGAAACCAAGCTTAACATGCGTTCGGTTGCATTGCGAAATGTCAAAGAGCGGGCAAAATTTAAAATTCAGGAAGGGCTTGTAAGGGGATTCCGCGACTTCTTCTTCGAACAGGGATTTAGCGAGATCCATACGCCGAAGATTGGGGCAAAAGGTGCGGAAGGAGGTTCTAACATTTTTAAACTGGATTATTTTCATTGTCCGGCAGTGCTTGCCCAGAGTCCGCAGCTCTATAAACAGATGATGGTCGGGGTATTTGATCAGGTATTTGAAGTGGGTCCGGTATTCAGGGCCGAGAAGCATAATACTAAACGACATCTGAATGAATATACCAGTCTGGATATGGAGATGGGGTATATTCAGGATTTCGGTGACCTGATGGCAATGGAGACCGGGTTACTGCAATGTATCATGAAGATGTTGGAAACAAAATACGCTAAGGAATTAAAACTGCTGGGAGTGAACCTGCCCAACACTGCATCCATACCATGTATACGGTTTGATGAAGCAAAACAGCTGGTATCAGAGAAATACCAGCGGCCGATCCGGACGCCGTTTGATCTGGAACCGGAAGAAGAGCTGATGATCGGCCGTTACTTCAAAGAGGAGTATGATGCGGATTTCGTCTTTGTTACTCATTACCCAACGAAGAAACGGCCGTTTTATGCGATGGAAGACCCACAGGACCGCAGATATACCCTGAGCTTTGATCTGCTCTTCCGAGGGATGGAGATTACCACCGGCGGACAGCGCATCCATGATTATGCGGTGTTGGTTGAAAAACTGGAGATAAGGGGGATGAGCCGGGAAGGACTGGAGCAGTATCTGGACACTTTTAAGTACGGCATGCCGCCTCATGGCGGGCTGGGGATTGGACTGGAACGGCTGACGATGCAGTTGCTGGAAGAAGAAAATGTAAGAGAGACGACGTTATTCCCAAGGGATATGAGCCGTCTGGAACCATAAGGAGGTAACTGATGAGCAATAAACTAGATAAAGAGATGATTGAGTATGTATCGATACTGGCAAAGCTGGATCTGACTGAAATAGAACAGATACAGGCCGGAGCAGATATTGAGCAGATGCTCGATTACATTGATAAAATGAAGGAGCTTGACACTGCCGGAATAGAACCGATGCCCCATATTTTTCCGGTTAGGAATGTATTCCGCGAGGATGAAGTTGTCAACGCAGATGCCAGTGAAGCAATGCTCCGGAATGCGCCGAATCAAAGCGATGGGCAGTATCAGGTCCCTAAGACGGTAGAATAGAGGTGGAGAGATGATAGAGCAGACGGCATTACAGATAGGGCAAAAGATTAAGCAAAAAGAGATAACGGTAATGGAAGCAGTAGAGGCTAGTTTGATGCAGTTAAGAAAGAGTGAGCCGAAACTCCATGCCTATGTGACTGAAAACGACAAAATAGCAGAGAGAGCTCTGAAAATCCAGGAAGGAATTACAATGGGGCGGTACGATTCGCCACTGGCCGGCGTTCCGGTTGCGGTGAAGGATAATATCTGTACCAAGGATCTCAGAACCACCTGCAGCTCGAGAATGCTGGCGGATTTTATGCCGGTCTATGATGCCCAGGCGGTGGAGAATTTAAAGCGGGCCGGAGCAGTCATTATCGGCAAAACCAATATGGATGAATTTGCGATGGGCAGCACAACCGAGACCTCTAGTTATGGTGTGACCAAAAACCCATGGGATGAAACCCGCGTTCCGGGCGGATCTTCCGGCGGCTCGGCGGCAGCAGTAGCGGCAGGCTCAGCAGCTTATGCACTGGGAAGCGATACCGGGGGCTCGATCCGACAACCCAGCTCTTTCTGCGGGGTGGTGGGAATCAAGCCAACATATGGTACTGTCTCGCGTTATGGTCTGATCGCATATGGTTCTTCGCTAGATCAGATTGGACCGATTGCGAAAGATGTTGCTGATTGTGCAGCGGTGCTGGAAGTAATCGCATCCTATGATCAAAAGGACAGCACCTCGGTAAAGAGGGATGATATGCGTTTTACCGACGGTCTGTCAGAAGATGTCAGAGGAATGAAAATTGGTGTTCCAATAGAATATTTAGAGGAAGGACTGCAGGAAGAAGTGCGGGAGTCCGTCGTAAAGGCAGCGTCCATGCTAGAGCAGGCCGGAGCAGTGGTAGAATATTTTGAACTGGAAATGACCGAGTATGTAATTCCGGCTTATTACGTCATCGCGTCGGCGGAAGCAAGCAGTAACCTTGCCCGATTTGACGGGGTGAAATATGGTTACCGGGCGGGAAACTATGAGGGTTTGCATGGAATGTACAAAAAAAGCCGGTCGGAAGGATTTGGAGCAGAGGTAAAGCGGCGGATCATGTTGGGTTCGTTTGTCCTAAGTACAGGATATTATGATGCGTATTATTTAAAGGCCTTGAAAACTAAAAAGTTAATAAAAAAGTCATTCAATGATGCATTTGAACATTATGATTTAATTCTGGGACCGACTGCGCCATCAACAGCGCCGCGTCTGGGAGAAAGTCTTGAATGTCCCCTTCAGATGTACCTTGGTGATATTTATACTGCGGCAACTAATCTGGCGGGGCTTCCCGCCATCAGCGTGCCATGCGGTGTGGATAAATACAATCTGCCTATCGGGGTTCAGTTTACTGGTGACTGCTTTCAGGAAAAGAAGATTATCCGCGGTGCTTATGCTTTTGAAAAAATGCGGGGGGCATGGGAATTACCATTTATGAAAAAGGAGGTATGCTAGATGACAAAGCAATATGAATCGGTAATCGGACTAGAAGTCCATGTTGAATTGGCAACCAGAACTAAAATATTCTGCGGCTGCTCAACCGAATTTGGCGGCGCTCCTAATACCCATACCTGTCCGGTATGCACCGGGATGCCGGGTTCGCTTCCGGTACTCAATAAAAAAGTAGTAGAGTATGCTCTGAAAGCCGGTCTGGCGTTAAACTGCGGGATCAATCAATATTCCCGCTTTGACCGCAAAAACTATTTTTACCCGGATAACCCGCAGAACTATCAGATATCGCAGTTATATCTGCCAATCTGTCATGATGGCTGGATCGAAATTGAGACAGCCGCAGGACAAAAGACGGTTGGTATTCATGAGATACACATGGAAGAAGATGCCGGGAAGCTGATACATGATGAATGGCAGGACTGTTCATTGGTGGATTATAACCGCAGCGGTGTACCGCTGATTGAAATTGTTTCAGAGCCGGATATGCGCAGTGCAGAAGAGGTTACTGCGTATCTGGATAAATTACGATTAACCATGCAGTATCTGGGTGTATCTGATTGTAAACTTCAGGAGGGTTCCATGCGGGCCGATGTGAATCTGTCGGTAAGAGAAGCTGGCATTAAAACACTTGGTACCCGGACAGAAATGAAGAACCTGAACTCCTTTAAAGCTATTGCACGGGCTATTGAGGCGGAGAAGGCGAGGCAGATTGAATTATTGGAGGGAGGAAAGCCGGTTATTCAGGAAACCAGACGGTGGGATGATAACAAGGAGTATTCCTATGCCATGCGTTCTAAGGAAGATGCGAAAGATTATCGCTATTTTCCTGATCCCGATCTGGTTCCACTGGAAATCGGCGATCCCTGGATCGAACGGGTGAAATCGGAACAGCCGGAGCTCCGAACCGAAAAGATGCGGCGCTATCAGCAGGTATATCAGCTGTCGGAATATGATGCATCGATTATTACCGGTTCAAAGAAATTGGCTGATTTGTTTGAAGTGACAGCAGATATTTGCAAAATGCCCAAAAAAGCAGCGAACTGGATTATTGGTGAAACGTTAAAATGTCTCAAAGAGCATAATATGGAACCGGAGGAATTAATACTTTCTCCGCAGCATCTGGCTCGGTTGATTCAAATTGTTGATAAAGGAAAAGTAAATCAAAATATTGCTAAAGATGTTTTTAGGAGTATGTTCAAAGCGGATATCGATCCTGATGATTATATCAAAGAACACGGATTGGGAATGGTAGAAGACCCGGAATTACTGACCAATGCGGTGGCGGAAGTTATGGGTGAATATGAAAAAGCAGTGGCCCAATACCGGGAAGGAAAAACAAAAGTTATAGGATTCCTGATCGGTCAGGTGATGAAGAAGATGCAGGGAAAAGCAGATCCGGGTCAGGTTGGAGAAGTTCTAAAAAGTGCATTGGAAAACTAGAGTATGATTATCAGAGAGAGCTAGTGTGCTGTACAGCACACTAGGTTGATAATTTTAACCTAGCTCATTTTTGTGCAATATTTTTTAAATAATTACTTGATATTTTTACGGTTTTGTTTTACTATATGAATCATTCTATTCCAATTCTGATAAATTCTTAATTTCAAAATTATCAACCCACAAAAATCATAAAAATGAACAGGAGTGATGTGAATGGTAAAAGAATCAGGTTATGCTGTTATGAAGTTTGTATCAGGTAATGGCCGATGCCACAAAGGCAGTGATTATGTGAAAGGCAGACTGCTGGCAGAACACTTCCGGGAGCGGCAGCAGATCAGCAAAAATCAGCTGTTCCAATGGCTGAAACAAGTCGGTAAGTTACTGGAACAATATCATAAATGTGAAACCAATCAGTATTACCGATTTGTTAATCCTTATATGATAGTTCTGACAGAAGAGGGGGAACTGGTGTTGATAGATCCTCATGCTGAATCTAATCAGGAACTGATCAGGCAGATGCAGCAGGAGGCAATACGCAGCAGTTTTCTGCCGGCAGAAGAGCCTTATTATAAACGGGGTAGTCAGAGCCTTGATATATACGGCCTGGGACGTACTATGCAGTTTATGCTGGCGCGGTCGATGATTGCCCCGCCGCTTACAAAATTTGAAGAATATACATTTCAGAAAATCATTCATAAATGTCTCAATTACAATTCCAGGAAACCCTATTCCGGCGTTTCCGAACTTCTTAAAAATTTTCCCAAACCGAGTAACCCGATACCGAATCTGCGAATCATATTGGCAATTGCGGCAACCCTGATCGGAATCTTTATCATCTTTTCCAATGCCACCGAATCGGCAGCAGACACAATAGTGTACGAACCGATTTCGGTAACGGCTAAAGAGCAGGTAGATATTTCATCGATAACGGCTGAACTTTATCTCGAATTAGGTTATGTTTATCTTGCCCAGTTAAATCTCCCCGGCGAGAGCCAGGTGTATTTCGCTCAGATCAGTGAGCAGAATGAGGTTGCGCGTCATTATGAGCGGGTTGCCGGATATTTGCAAAAACAGTCATCAGGAAACGGCGGGCAGGAATTAGAAATTGCATTGTCAGAGCTGGAGAGACTATCCGGTGCTGATGTGACAATACAGGATTATCGCATTTGGATGCGGGCATATGCCTTATTGAACACATCAGAGGCTCGTGGTTCGATGATCCGTATCGGTGAAAAGGCTTTACTAGTAACAGAGGAGCGAGAGGTGGAGCAGGAGATGATCGAATGGCTGGCTGAAGCTTATCAGGAAGAGGGGGAGATGCAGCAAGCTCTTGAAAAATACAGCTGCTTAAAGCAGTGGACAGTAATGGAGAAACTAGAACCTGTTTATTTAAAAATTGTCGGATTATATGAAGAAACAGGAGATCAACAAAAGGCGCTCAGCGAGTGTACAGAGGGAGTCGAAAAGCTGATATATTCACAGGCTCTTAAGATTCGTCATATCAAATTACTCTGTCAGTATACAGGTGAAGACAAACAGGTATGCGAGCAGATCATACAGAAATACATAACTGAGCAGCCTGGTATCAAAGAAGAGGATAATTTTCAAAAATTGCAAAATGAATATGGTATAAAAATAGAGGGAGATCAGGTATGGATAGAAAAAGATCAATAATAGGGATAATAGTAAGCATAGTAATTATTTTGGCTATGCCGCGGCTTTACGCAGAAGAATTACCGACAGAAGAGCTGCCGGAAGAAAAACAGGAAGAACAAGGACCGGCAGAAGAGCCGGAGGAGGAAGAGCTGGATGAAGAGGATGAAAAAGAACCGGAAAAGCTATGGCAATGCTTTGATATAACTATGCCGGAGCCAGACGGACAAGAAGGCTGCTATCGTACAAGACCGGAGATTGTTATTGTTCATCGGGATGAAGAAGGGAAAACCGCCTATACCCTCCGAAGCGGCGGGGAAGAAATCAAGAGCGGCAGTATCAGCGGAAAAGGGGGATCGGCCGTTCTGGAAGCGTCGATGCTAAAGGATGGTATCTATACTCTGGAAGTGAGGATGCTGGACGAAAAAGGGCAGCACCTGGGCAGGGAATATGATTTTAACAATAGATTTTCTGTCGATACGACAGTTCCGGAGGTCGAAGTAACTGCTCCGAACGGCTTTGAAGCCTGGTATCAGGATGAAGTGTCTCTTTCAGTCAAGAGTACTGATACTGGAAGTGGAGTTGCAGCCATCAGATATTATCTTAAAGGGCTGTTAATTAGAGAAGAAAAGGTCAGTGATCGGCAAGTAACTGCAACATTTTCGGTGGCCCTGCCTTCAGAGAAGGGACAAAAGGTACCGGTTCGGGTTGAAGTGCAGGACCGGGCAGGAAACTGCGCACAGGTAAGCAAGGGGGTGTATGTGGACAAGCAGAGTCCGCAGGCAGAGATAACCGGAGTAGTTCAGAGAGAAATTACGAGCAGGGATATTCTGCTGAGATTTCAGGTTCAGGATGAAAATGGAATTGCATCATGGCGGATGCAGGGAACCAGAGAGGATATAGATGGTATGGTAAGCCATGTTGAAGAAGCGGAACAAAACGAGATAACGCTTGACCAAGAGGGAATTTATCGGCTTGAATTACAGGCGGTCGATCTGGCCGGACATATTTCCGCAACCAGTCGGCAATTTATTATTGATAAAAGTGATCCGGTCATCCGGCTGATAGATGAGCTTGAGGGAGTTCATATCCGGGAATTTCGCTGGAATGCTGCGAAAGAGGAAGTGGTCAAAGAGTTTACCAGTTATGATTTTAGTATGACTTTAAATGGCAGGCTATATAGCGGAGAAGAAACCATATATAACGAGGGCAGGCAATTACTAAAAGTGCAGGTAAAAGATGCAGCGGGTAATACAGGCGAAGCCAGAGCCGGATTTACGATCGACCGGACAAAGCCGGAGATTGTTTTTGATGGAATTGAGAATGGTGAGGAATATGAAGAGAATGCGGTAACAAGAATGCAGGTCTTAAATTCTGAGGATAGAATTGAAGAAATTCGGATAAATGGGAAGAGGATTAAGATTGAGGAGGATGAATATCAATATCAGTTTACTGATGTAAAAGAATATGAGATTACAGTGGTGGCACAGGATAAAGCAGGAAATGTGGCAAAGGAGAAACTTTCTTTTGCGATAATAGGAAAAGAAGGAAGTGGGAGTAAGATTTTAAATCAGATGAAAAAGTTTCTTGGAATAGAAAAGGATCCAGAGAATAAAGAGAAGGTACAAGTGGCGAAAGGATCTAATATTGTATGGATTATAATAGCTATATGTATAGGTGGAGCGGCTTGGAAGATACGGCGCGATTCCCGGCAGCGGTACAAATTGGAGATGAAAAAGTTAAAACAATCATATAGGCGCAGCAAATAGAGTGCAACCGGGAGGGGGATAAGAATTCAGGCCCCAAAAGCATATACGGAGGAAGAAAAGAAAGAGTTAGCTTCTCAGTTGAATGGAAATGATTTTAAAACCTTGTCCACAGGGGACGAAATGGAGCAAATTTCAATTTGAATCCCTTTGGTGGGGAAATTTAGGGTAAAGGGTAAAAATGGATTTTGAGTCAAATTATATTAGATTTATGGAACATTGATAATTGAATATTGATAGTTGGTAGAATATAGGATATAATTTATTCATCAAACCAAGGAGGTAAATTTATGCAAAAGAGAGACTGTGTAATTTTGGGGTTTATTGCGATAATAATTGGAGGGGCGATGCTTTCTATAGAATTATATTGCTTGCGGTTTCTACAATATGCTGAGTTGACAGCCTTTGGGGAATGCGATACATATTTAAGTACATATATTTTCCGGTTTCCCGTAAATATAGCATTACTTATATCATTAACTATTCTAATAGGGGGCATTGTGATTTTGAGCCAAGGAATGAAAGATAAAGCTAAGTAGAAATTAGCATGAACTTATGATTATATTCTATGTCAGGAAAATAAAAAAATAGAGCAATCGGGGGCTATCGGTTAATACCGAATTTTGACCCTTTCAACATGAAATAAGAACACCCTCGTAGGAATCGGCGTTTTATTAACGCGGGATTTTCCAACGGGGGTGTCCTTTGCTGTTTTCTCTTA
>Ga0153940_1000135_pt1 | contig 45411 bp, 43 predicted proteins | sample TSNJ024MetaG_FD_104736 | JGI IMG/M metagenome (GOLD analysis project Ga0153940, IMG submission 104736) | Attine ant fungus gardens microbial communities from New Jersey, USA - TSNJ024 MetaG | ecosystem: Host-associated > Fungi > Mycelium > Unclassified | place: USA: New Jersey, Brendan T. Byrne... | reverse complement strand
TGATCGATTCCAGTAGGTGTATATTATCACAAAGACGCCCCACTGTCACGGGCGTCTTTCTTAAATATCAGCGTACCCGCCGCGAACCGTACCCCTTGTCTTCGCGAGGAACCAAAGCCAAGCATTTTCTTTCGTCACACCGAACAGCCCTTATAAAAAGCACTACCCCTTGTCTTTGCGAGCGAAGCGAAGCGAAGCAATCCAGGGTGACGAAGATGAAAAAATATAAACCACGCGACCCGCGCCGAAGAGAACACCCCCGCAACCAACGCCGCACCCCTTGTGGGCCGCCCGTTTAGGCGTATTTCGCGCCAAATCGCGCCTTATTTAAGCATTGTGAGGGCATACAATTTTAACGCAGAGCAGTGTATAATGACGCCGAAAGGAAGTGATGAAATGCCCGCGCTGACAACCGAACGCAAGGAGCTTCTCGAACTGATCGACGTCTTGCATGATGAGGACGTCGAAAAGGTGATCAGTTACGCCGCTTATCTGAGCCATCTCGAAGCGCAAGAGGAGACTGAAGACGCCGCGTACATAGAAGCCCACAAGGACAGCCCCTCAATACCCCTCGAAGATGCGCTCAGGGAGCTGGGCATTTGAACGAGCGAGCATATGCCGTCACAATCAAAAAAGACGCAGTCAAGAGCCTTGCTCGCCTGGCTCCTCAGTATCAGCGCCGTGTCGCCGGTGTGATGCGCTCTCTGGCTTTTACTCCGAGGCCCGCCGGAAGCCTTCGCCTCAAAGGCTCTCTAAACACGTGGCGTGTTCGCGTGGGCGACGTCCGTATTCTTTACGATATTGACGACGACCTTCTCACCGTCGATATCGTGCGAATCGCACATCGAAGCGACGCGTACCGAAATTTGTAATCACGCTTGCCTGTTTCTCTTGTCAAAGTACGGGTTGTTCTTTTATTTCATGCCTGCCACCCCGCACCCCCTGTGGGTCGCCCGTTTAGGCGTATTTCGCGCTGAATCGCGCTTTACTTAAGCACTGCGAGGGCATACAATTTTAACGGATAAAATACATGGGAGGGGGAATCGAGGATGATTGCGATGTACGATCTGAGAGAGCTCGTCTCCGTGGGGCGCAGCGCGAAGGTCAGCCGCGTCGTGAAGGAATCGGACGCCACAGGCTACTCGGATGTCTTGAACAGTCTGATGGCGACGTCCGCCGTGATCGGGCTGGCTATGCAGGCGGCTGGGGAGGCTATCGATCCCTTCTTGCCGGAAGGCTATATCAGCATCGCCAGACAGGTCGAGTTTGAACACTCCGCGTCGACGATGATCGGCATAAAGGTGACCGTCGAAGCGACTGTGACCGAAGTCCAACAGCTCTATATCGATCTCGCGATCAAAGTCACGGACGAGCTTGGCGAGGTTGGCCACGGACTGATTCGCAAGAGCATCGTCCACACCGCGTCTCTTCTGAGCCGCGCCCAAAACCGCCGCGAACGGATGCTGAACAGCCGCAGATAATACGCGCCCAAGACGACAATGAGGCCCGCGAGAGACGGACAAAACGCCTCTCGCGGGCCTTGCGCGTTCTGCGGGCCGCGCTCAGGCTCCTGTGTGGAGCGCGGTCGTCTGCTCGGAGTTGGCGGCAAGCCCGACTGCCGCAAGGCGGTCGGGACGGGCGTTTCTGCCGTAGATTTCGACCTCGTCGCCGATCTTGACGGAGTCGTCGGTCTCGATATAGGTGTGGCTCATCGAGATGCCGCCCGCGATCGGGTAGGGCCGCCCGTCGATGTAGACGGGCATTGCCTTGCGCGCGCGCAGCAGGCCGTTGCCGTAGCCGATCGGCAAAACGGCGATCTTAAGCTCGCGCGGCGCGCTGAACGACGTCCCGTAGCCCAGATGCTCGCCCTCGAGGACTGTGTGCAGGTCCACCACGCGCGTACTCGCGAAGAGCGTGGGCGCAAGCCACTCCGGCGGCTCCGCGGGCGGCGGGACGTAGCCGTAGAGCAGGATGCCCGGCCTGCCGTAGTTGCAGAACGACAGCCGCGGATCGCGGCGCAGCAGTGTGGCCGTGTTCTCCGCGTGGATGTAAGAGAATTCGCGCAGGGCGCTCAGCTCGCGGTAGACGGCGGCGAATTCATCTATCTGACGGTCATGCCCGGTGAGGTCCTCTTCCTCCGCCAGCGGAAAGTGCGTGTGCAGCCCAACCGGGCTGAGTCCGTATTCCGCGCACAGCTCAAGCGCGCGCCGCGCCTCCCGCGCCCCGCGGAGGCCGTAGCGGTTCATCCCCACGTTGATCTTAATGTGCAGGTCAATTCCGCGCAGAGATTTCTTATGCGTTTCCAGCCACGGCAAGCCCGTCACAGAGAGCGCTATGTCTCTGCTCCGAGCCGCGCGGATTTCGCTCTCCGAGGCCGGGTTAAGCTGCAGCACGTAAGCGCCGCGCCGCGCGTGCTTGATCTCCGCGGCTTCCTCCGCGAGCGTAACGGCAAAATGATCCGCGCCGCCATCCATCAGCGCCGAAACGGCTTTGACAATTCCAAAGTTGTACGCGTTATTCTTGACAACAGCTATGATACGTTTGCCCGCAAAGCGAGAGACCGCGGCCGCGTTCTTCGTCACGGCCCTGTAGTCGATTGTCACTTGGTTCGTTCGAAGCGTCATTGATTATGCGTCCCTTTCGTAAAGCTCGTCGTACGTCTGACGCCTCACCGACACGCGCGGCACGCCGCCGCGAAGCGCGACGACCGCCGGGAAGGGAAGCTTGTTGTAGTTGCTCGCCATCGAGTGGCAGTACGCGCCCGTGCTCTTCACGGCAAGGACGTCGCCCGGCTTAATCGGAGGGACGCGCAGATCGCGGATAAGTATGTCGCCTGTCTCACAGCACCTCCCCGCGATGGTCATCGTCTCGGTCGCTTTCCGGTCATACTTGTTAGCCACTACCGCGTCGTATTCCGCCTGGTAGAGCGCGGGGCGCGGGTTGTCGGGCAGGCCTCCGTCAACGCTCGCATACGAGCGGACGCCCGGGATCTCTTTGACGCTGACCACCGAGTAGAGCGTGACGCCCGCCTCAGCCACGATCCAACGGCCCGGCTCTATGGAGAGGTCCGGTCGGTTTAAGCCGCGCTCGGCGCAGTAACTTTCGATTTTTTCGACCATGGGGTCGATGAAGTGTCCAATCGGCGGCGCTTTATCATTGCTTGTGTAGTGAACGCCGAAACCGCCGCCCAGGTTGAGCTCGCGCGTGACGAAGCCGCACGTCGCGCGCGCGCCGTCAATAACGCTGAGCAGGATGCCCACGGCGAGAAGGTGCGAGGAGTTCTCCAGAAGCTGTGAGCCGATATGGAAGTGAAAACCCATCAAATCGACGCGCTCCATCCGCCCGCAAACATCGAGCGCGTCGAGCAGAACCGAGAGAGGCACGCCGAACTTTGAGTCCGCCTGTCCCGTTGAGATATAGGCGTGCGTGTGGCTGTCCACGCCGGGCGTGACGCGGATGAGAATTTTCGCCGTCGCGCCTCGCTCGCCGGCGAGGCGGTTCAACAGCTCAATCTCGCCCACGCTGTCGCAGACGAAGCGCCCGACGCCATAATCAAGCCCCGTCGCGATCTCCTCCGGGGTTTTGCCGTTGCCGTGGAAGACGATCCGCTCCGGGGGAAAGCCCAGCGCCATCGCCCCGTGCAGCTCGCCGCCGGAGACCACGTCGAGCCCCAGATCTTCGCTCGCCGCCAGGCGAATCATGTCCTTGGTGAGAAAAGCCTTCGACGCGTAGTGCGTCTTCGCGCGCTCATATTTGTCGTCAAACGCCGCCTTCACCTCGCGCATACGCGCCAGCATGTCGTCCTCGGAGACAACATAGAGCGGCGTTCCGAACTCGCGCGCCAGCGCGACCGTATCACAGCCGCCGAAATGAAAATGCTCCGCCATTCGTCCAACCCTCCCGTTTCCTTCTGTGAGCTTTCACAAATTTATCGAACCATTATAGAACCGGCGAAAGGAGAGGGCAAGAGGCGGCGAGACGCGGGCGTGAAATCAGTCTTGCGTGTCTTCCTCCGCGTCGTCAGCGGGTACGGGCAATTTGCCATGGGTGCACTCCCAATGCTCCGCGTGCTCGGCCAGGATCTTGGCGATGTACGTGTTCATCGGAATATTGTTCGCCGCGGCAATCATGCGAATTTTTGTCGCCAGCTCGCTGTCAATTCTCAGAGGCATTTGAAAAATTCTCATATCTTCATACCACTCATGTATTCGCCTGTCGTCCGAGATAGTCCGAGTTACGCGCCACCGACGCCCGCCTTCCTGTTACGGAAAAAGCCGTCTTTAAAACAATTTGAATAACCAGCATTTGTCCTATTAATTTATTAGCGCCTATTTTTAACTCACTCCCATATTTTGCGTTTTTAAGCATTGACAAGATAAGGGAGAAACGATATACAATCAAGATACTCCAGATATCTTTGATATCGGGATTTTTGGCAAGCCTTCACCTTTGGGCGCAGCCAAAAGAGCGGAGACGAGAAGGGTTTTGAGCCAAGACGAGAGTGGGAGGCGCTTCCGGACGGAAGCGCCTCTCGCGCGCTTTGCCTTTAACTATTGTAATGCCAAGACCCACACAATTCAATTAAATCTATCATTGATTTCCGACGTAATTTCTTCATCGAAAACCCTTGTTAAATTCGCCGAGGCGCTTGCAAATCACCGCGCAATTAGTTATATTGGTAATCATGGGCATGATGGATGGTCGAGGACGCTGACCATATAAATCAAGGCAAAATACCTTATTACTTGCAATATAACGGAACATGCTTTGGATTCCAAATTATATAACAAATTAATCTCCCTATTAAATGATTTATAGAGTACAATTGTTTCAACGCACGGCGGTTTTTCCAAAATAAGGAGGAGTTGCAAGTGAAGCCCATCAGAATCGAGCGCACACAGAATCCCAAACCGAAACCCGCGGATGAAGGCAATCTGCCGTTCGGAAAAATTTTCACCGATCACATGCTCGTCATGGACTACAAAGAAGAGACAGGTTGGGGCGCGCCAAGCATCGAGCCCTACGGGCCGATCGCCATGGATCCCGCCAGTACGGGGCTGCATTACGGACAGCTGATCTTCGAGGGGCTGAAGGCCTACCGCGCCAAGGACGGACGAATCCTGATGTTCCGCCCCGACCGGAACATGGCGCGCATGAACGAGAGCTGCGACCGCATGTGCATTCCGCCGATCGACGCGCCCGCCGCCGTCGAGGCGATAGCGAAGCTCGTCTCCGTCGAGCGGGACTGGATACCCTCCGCGGAAGGCACGTCGCTCTATATCCGTCCGTTCATCATTGCGAACGGCGCGTTTTTGGGCGTGCATCCGTCGAACGCGTATAAGTTCATGACGATCCTCTGCCCCGTCGGACCGTACTACAAGGGCGGGCTCGCGCCTGTGCGCATCTACGTCGAGGACAAATACGTCCGCGCGGTTGTCGGCGGCACCGGTTCCGCGAAGTGCGCGGGCAACTACGCCGCGTCGATGCGCTCGCAGGTCGAAGCCGAGAAGCAGGGCTACGCGCAGGTGCTCTGGCTCGACGGCGTCGAGCGCAAATACATCGAGGAAGTCGGCGCGATGAACGTCTTCTTCGTGTTGGGCGACGAGGTCGTGACACCGGCGCTGAACGGCAGCATCCTGCCGGGCATCACGCGCAACAGCGTGCTGCAGGTTCTGCGCGACCGGGGCATGAAGGTCTCCGAGCGCCAGCTTTCCATCGACGAGCTCGTGCGGGCGCACAAAGACGGCGCTTTCCGCGAGGCATTCGGCGCGGGAACCGCCGCTGTCATCTCTCCCATCGGCGAGCTGAAATACGGCGACACCGTCATGAATATCGGCGGGGGCAAAATCGGCGAGATTTCGCAGAAACTCTACGACGAGATCACGGGCATCCAGCGCGGCGAACGCGAGGACAAGCACGGCTGGGTCTACGAAGTAAAAGATTAACGCAAAACAGATAAGACCGAGCCGGCGGAAGACACACTCCGCCGGCCTTTTCGCGCGACATGCGACACTCCGCGGATTCCGGCGTCAGGCGTTCACTTGCGCGATAAAACCTTTTGCGACCTCGTCCGCGGTCTCTTTGCCGCGCAGAATCTCGAGCAGGCGCAGGGCAAAGTGGACGGCAACGCCGGGGCCTTTTGCCGTTGTAACATTGCCGTCGGTCACTACGATATCCGGCACGACCATCGCGCCGTCGAGCCATTTCTCCATACCCGGATAGCAAACGGCGCGCTTCCCATGCAGGATGCCGAGCTTGCCCAGAACAGCGGGAGCGGCGCAGATGGCGGCGAGCTTTTTCCCTTCGCCGGCGTATTTCTGCACCATCCTCATCATGCCCTCGTGTTCCATGTACGCGATCGTCCCGCCCGGAATCACAAGCATGTCAAAATCCTGCAAAATCATGTCGCCGAACATCTCATCGGCCTCGACGCGGATATTGCTGCGCCCTGTCAGCAATTTCCCCGAACCGAGCGATATCGTAGTGACGTCGGCCATCCCGCGGCGAAGAATGTCAACCGTGGTAAGCGCCTCAGTCTCCTCGAAACCCTCAATCATGAACAACGCGACCCTCGCAGCAACCATACCTACCACCTCGCACACTGTATTTCAAGTTGTTTATAAATAGTATACCTTTTTTGGGGTAATCTCAAGTAGGGAAAATGATTATTGTCACATGCGATCTGCCTCGCTTGTGAAACACATGGCCTCTCCGGCGCGGCGGCGTCAAAAAACCGGCCAAAGCGGGCGAGCGAATATACCGGCTCGTCCGCTTTGGCCGCGCTGTTTTTGATGAGGTTAATCGGATATTGCTTATGCCGCCCGTATCTTCGGCGTTGTGGCTTTCGCGTAGACCAGAAACGCGCCCAGCGCCGCGGTCGCCGCCACGCTCAGGATCAGGTCGGGATGAATCGCCGCCAGGGCGACTATCATAAAGAGAGCGCGTTCATGGGGTTTCAGCTCGCGGTACATCCAACCCTCGAACGAGCCCGCCAGGCTCACCACGCCCAGCAGAGCCGAGATCACGAGAATTGCGAGCTCGTGATACACGACGCCCTGCATCAAAATCATGGTGTTGTAGACGAAGCAGTAGGGCAGAATATACGACGGCAGAGCGATCCTCGTGGCGGTGATTCCTGTCTTTGCCGGGCTTCCCCCCGCGATGCCCGCGCCCGTAAAGGCGGCAAGGCAGACCGGCGGAGTAAGGTCCGCCATGATACCGAAATAGAAGACGAAGAGGTGCGCGGCGAGAGGCAGCACGCCCATCACAATCAGCGCAGGCGCTATGATCGTGCTGCACACGATATAGTTGGCCGTGGTGGGCAGCCCCATGCCGAGCACGAGGCACGCAACCATCGCCATAACCAAGGTCGGCAGCAGCTTGCCGCCCGATATTTCGATGATGTTGTTCGAGAGGTTGAGCCCCAGCGAGGTCAGAGACGACGTGCCCACGACGAAGCCGACCAACGCGCAGGCAAGCGCCACGCCCAGCCCGCCGCGCGCGCCATCCACAAGCGCGTCCCATAGATCGCGTGGGCTCATGCGCGTGTGCTTGCGGAGCATCGAGACGGCGACCACCGAGACGACGCCGGTGAAGCCCGCCTTGAGCGGCGTATAGCGCATCAGCAGCGTCACGATGATGACGATCACGGGGATGAGAAGATGCCCGTCGTTGAGCATAACCTTCTGCCACTGAGGCAGCTCGGACTTGGGCAAGCCCAAGAGCCCCTTATGCCTCGCCAGAATATGCACATTGGCGAAGATCGCGCAGTAGTAGAGCAGCGCCGGAATAATTCCCGCGAAGGCGATGGAGAGGTATGAGATGCCCAAAAATTCGCTCATTATGAACGCGCCCGCGCCCATAATCGGCGGCATGATCTGCCCGCCCGTGGACGCGCACGCCTCGACCGCGCCCGCGTACTCCGGCGAGTAGCCGACGCGCTTCATCAATGGAATGGTGAATGTTCCCGTCGTCGCCACATTTGCCACAGACGAGCCGTTGATCGTGCCCAGCAGCCCCGAGGCGACGACAGCCACCTTGGCGGGCCCTCCCGGACTGCCCCCCGCGAGCGCAAGCGCCAGGTCGTTGAAGAAACGCGCCCCGCCCGACTTCGACAGGAACGCCCCGAAGATGATGAAGACGATGACGAAGGTGGCGGAGACTCCAAGCGCGACGCCGAAAATTCCCTCCGGCGTCAGGTACATATGCTGGACTATGCGCTCGATCGAGTAGCCGCGAATCTGGAACATGCCCGGCACATAGCGCCCGAAACGGCAATACGAGAGAAAAAGAATCGCGAGCACGGGCAGCACGTTGCCGGCCACGCGTCGTCCCGCCTCCAGCACGAGAAGAATCGCCGCGACGCCGAGCCATACCTCGTGCGGCCGGGGATCCGCGCCTCTCCGCGCGATGTCGTTGAAGAACAGGACGATGTAACCGATGACGACCGCGGAAGCGCCCGCCAACAGCCAGTCGTACCAAGGCGTCTTCGTCTTCGAACTCCGCTTTGAGGCGGGAAAGAGAAGAAACACGCCGACGATGGCAAATGTCAGGTGGATGGCGCGCTGGATGACAATCGGCATCGCCGTGAAGCCCGCCGTGTACAGATGAAAGAGCGACATCGACGCGAGCCAGACGGAGACGAGCTTGCCCTGGACGCCGCCGAGATTGCGGTAGCGGCTCTCCGCGTCGTATTTTTCTATGAGCTTCTGAACCTCCGTATCGGGCACATCGCCCGCGCGTATGACGGCGGGTTCTTCCCCGATATTGGGATTATCCTGATGTTCGGCCATACTCGTTCACTTTATCGCGCCGATTTCCCTGAAATACTTCTCCGCGCCCGGATGCAGGGGGATTTTTATGTTGCCGACGTTCTTCGCGTCCATGTTCTCCATCGTCTTGGAGACGACGGTCAGATCCTTCTTGTTCTCGAAAAGCGATTTCGTCATCCGGTACGCGAGGTCATCAGGGAGTTTTTCGGTGGCGATCAGCACGTTCCAGCTTCCGAAGGTCTTAACAGGCTTAGTCTGCCCTTTGTAGAAGTCGGCCGGGACGGTAAACGGGTTCATGTAGGGCATCTCTTCGGTGACCTTTTTAACGAGGTCGTCGGGCAGATCGATGAATTCCACTATGCCGAGCGTACACATCTCGACCACGCCCGCGATGCCCAGCGCGCCGACTGTGAGCGCCGCGTCGATATGCTTGTCGGCCATGGCGGACGCCGTGTCCGAGAGCCCGAGCGGCTCACAGCGGACGTCCTTGTCGGGGTCAAGCCCCGCCAGGCGCAGCAGCGTCTTGGCGGTCATCTCGGTGCCGCTGCCGACCGCGCCGGTGGAGACGCGCTTGCCCTTGAGATCGGCGACAGTCTTAACCCCGCTGCCCTTCGGCACGAGGAAGTGAATCGGCTCCGGATAGAGCGGCAGCAACGCGCGCAGCTCCTTCTGCGGATTGCCTTCGAAAGCGCCCTTGCCGATGTAGGCGTAGTAATACAGCCCGTCCGCGAACCCGACCTCGGCCTCGCCCTTGCCGATGAGCTGGATGTTCTGCGCGGTGCCGCCCGTGGACTGGGCGTTTGCCTTCATGTCCTTGATCTTAGAGTTCCAGATCTTCGCCATCGACGCGCCGACCGGATAATAAGTGCCGCCTGTGGTGCCTGTGCCGATGTTGAGAAATGTCGCCGCGAACGCCGACGAGATGAAAAGCCCCAAAACAAGAACCGCCGCCAATAGAGTGATAATCTTCCCTGTTCCCTTACCTGACGCACACTTCATGTGGAATACCCCCTCAGGTTGTTTGTGAAAAAACAAGAGAACGGTTCAACAATCACCTCCCGCGGTAAAGTGGTGAATAGATTACGCACAGTACATTGTAGTTATGTGAAAACAAAACGTCAATGCGCTAAGAAAACCCCCCCTCCCGGATATGAGTTGATATTATGGATTTACGGGAGGGCTCATCAAGAAAAACGGCGCGAAAGGTACGCCGTTAAAAGAATTGCATCAGGTTCTGCCGAGCCATTCAAGGAGCCAGTTGCAAGTTTTACTTCGAGAATTAAAAATGGTTTTTATCTCCAAAAGATGAGATAATTCAATAAGAAAGTTGCAACTATACTTCTCCTCGGAGGGGATAAAATTGGCTTTTACGAAAATTGAGATCGACGATGAGGTCAGGAAGCAGTTTCCGGAGGCGAGGATTGGATGGCTGCTCGCGGATGTGGAGGTACGGGAGAGCGATCCGTATGTAGAGGAGCTGAAGGCGGCGCTGCCGGGGGTGTTGGCGCGGCATGGGCTTAACGAGGCGAACCTGGCTTCGCATCCGGACATCGCGCGGTGGCGCGATACCTTCAGCGCGATGGGCGCAAAGCCCAGTAAATACCGCTCGTCGCTTGAGGCACTGGCTCGGCGCGTCGCCAAAGGACAGGAGATGTGGAACGTCTCAAGCGTGGTGGACTGCTACAACTGCGCCTCGGTCACGGCGCTTTTGTCGATGGGCGCGCACGACACCGCAAAGCTCGACGGCGCGGTCACGCTGCGTCACGGACGGGTCGGAGAGCGGTTTTTTCCGCTGGGCGACGGCGGCGAAGCCGTGGACGTCGATCCGCGCAACATCCTCTACGCCGACGAGAGCAAGGTCTGCTGCTGGCTGTGGTGCCACCGCGACACGCGTCTGGCGAGCGTCACAGAGGAGACCACAGAAGCGGTCTTCATCGTCGACGCCGCCTTTACGCCGCGCACTACCTCCGTCGAGGCCGGGCTCGAGCTGCTCGCAGGCCATCTTGAGAAAATAGGCTGCCGGACGAAAACAAGCGGCGTGGTTTGATACCGCGCCGCTTTATATATCCGCCGGATCACAAGCCGAGATCGTCCACGTATACGCAGCCGTCAAACAGCCGCCGCGCGGTTCGGAAAATAACGCCGCTCTTCACGCCGCCGTTTTCCACCTTGGCAAAAGCAGGCATGACTCCGAACGGATGCCCTATGCGCAGACACGCGGCAGGACGCGTATTTCCGGCTCTCTCCGCGACGATCTCGCTTACTACCGTCCCCGGCGTATTCGCCGCCGTGATTGTGCAAATCGCCCCGGTTCCCATATAGGCGTTGATCATCTTGCCCATGGAAAAAAGCCTGCCGCACAGATCGATGTCGGAAGCCGCGATTCTCCTGCCCGTGGCGTCAACATAATCACGCGGAGGCGACACATAACAGAACTTCGGCAGCTCGGGGCTTTTTGCCGCCGCGTCCCTCCGGTCTTTTACCAACCCCACGATCACGGCCGCCCCTGCCCGTATCGCCTCGAAACGCGCCGAAAGCTCCCTTTCGTTTTCCAGCAAGGCGAATTCCGACGGCAGCTCCGTTCCCGCAAGCCCAAGCTCGGCAAACTCCTCCGCGCGGACGAACACCACGGGGTTCGCCGCGTCGACGATGGAGACCGTATAACGCTTGCCCATCGCTTCAATCACCTGTTTAGGCGCGCCTCCGGGCAGCAGCTTTCCGCTCACCGCTCCGCCCGGATCCTCAAATTCGAGATCAATCCTCGCGCCGCGTCCGGGAACGCCGTGAATCGCGTATGAACCTGCCGTGGCAGCCTTGCCGCGTTCCACAGGCACCTTTGCGATGATGCGTTTTTTTGTGTTGACATTGTAAATTCTCACGACGGTGAACGGCTCAACGGCCTCGACAAGCCCCTCGTCGATTGCGTAAGGCCCGACCGCGGATGAGATGTTTCCGCAGTTCATCGACATACCCACGATCGGCATGTCAACGCCGACCTGCCCAAAAAGATAGTCTACGTCGGCGTCAGGCCTCTCGCTCGGCTTAATCAGCGCAACCTTGCTGGTTGAGGAGTTCGCGCCGCCAAGCCCGTCAATCTGCCGCGAGTCGGGGCTTCCGAACGCGCGGAGAATTATTCTCTCGCGCTCCGCTGTATCCTCCGGCAGGTCCTTTTCGTTGAAAAAAACCGCCTTGCTTGTTCCGCCTCTCATTATCACACACGGAATTTTCACCGACACCGGCATCCCTTCAAACGCTGTGCTTTTTCACAGGCGACGCGGCTTAATTTACCGCGAGCCCCATTTCTTTTAACAGCAGCTCCATATCCTTCGCCTGGTCGCGGGCGAGCTTGGTAAAAGCCTCGCTGCCCGCGTATTCGAGGGGCTCTCCCAGTTTTTTGTTGCGCTCTTTGTACTCCGGAGAGGCTATGATCTTGGCGAAGGCTTGCTCCAAATGCTTCACGATATCGGGCGGGGTGTCCTTGTGAACGAAAACACCGCGCCAGCTTGTGACCATCGCGGGGACGCCCTGTTCCTTGAAGGTCGGTATCTTGGGCAATTCGTTCAGGCGTTTATCCCCGACCACGCCGATCACCTTCAAGTCCCCGGCCTTCACGTTTTCACTCAGCGCGGGGAGGAACGAGCTGATTGCCGTAACGTGCCCGCCCAGCACCGCGGCTATACCCGGCGCTGTCCCCTTGTTGGGGATATCCTTCGTATTCTTGAGAACTCCCGCCTGATAAAATACGTTCGCGCCCTGAATATGAAGGCTTGAGCCGACGCCGGGGTGGCTCCAGGTGAATTTCCCCGGATTGCTCTTGATCCACGCGATCATTTCCCGGGTGTTTGAGAATGGGGCGTCGGAACGAACCGCTATGACCGAAGCCACGTCCGAGCACTGGGCAATCCCTATGAAATCATCGACTTTGTAGCCGACCTTGCCTATGTAAGGAGCGATTGAGAGCGACAGCGTGGTATACAGCAGCGTATAGCCGTCCTTTGGAGCTTTTGAAACGTATGTCGCGCCGATTGCGCCGCCCGCTCCGGGCTTGCAGGTCACCTGGAGCGGCTGCCCCAGAAATTTGTCCGCTCCCGGAACTAGTATTTCACAGGCAATGTGCGTCCCGCCGCCTGCCGCGTAAGGAACGACAATCTCCAACGGCTTCCTCGGATAATTCGCCGCCTGCGCCTCCGCGGCCGGGCTTACCGCGAAGAGGCACAAAAACAGCGCAAAACAAACATGTTTTACCACTCTTAACACCTCCAAGAGAATTTAATTGCGCGCATTTATTTGCAAGTCACGCCTTTTTCATGGAGCGGCGGACGAAAAACACAGCCGACACGACGGTCAGAAGCAAGAGAACCGCCGAAATCGGTTTCTCCAAAAAAGTCATGTAATTGTTGTCGGAAATGCGGAGCGCGAGCCTATAATTCAGCTCCGCCTCCGGTCCGAGGACGAACGCGATGATAAACGGCGCGAGCTGGAATTTGTTGCTTCTCAAAAAATACCCGAACAGCCCAAATCCCAGCATAGCGGCGCAGTCGAAGAGGTTGCCGCGCGCGGCGTACGTGCCGACAATGCAAAGGATGAACACACAGGGGAACAGGATTGACTTCCTCACTCGCACGATTCTCACAACCAACGGCAGGAAGAGCATACCTATCAGCAGCAAAAAAACAGTGGACAACAGCAGCGAGACATAGATCGTGTATACCTCGTTGATATTCTGGCTGAAGAGCAAGGGGCCGGGCTTGATTCCATGAACGACAAACGCGCCCACCATGATCGCGGTCACCACGTCGCCGGGAATACCGAGCGCCAGCATCGGTATCAGCGCCCCTCCGCAAACCCCGTTGTTTGCCGCCTCGGACGCGGCGACGCCGTCAATGACGCCCGTCCCGAATTTCTCGGGATACTTCGAACGGCGCTTTGCCTCGGCATAGGCAAGGAACGACGCCGTGCTTCCTCCCACGCCCGGAAGAATCCCCACAAACGTGCCTATCAAGCCGCTGATCAGCATGTTCCAGCGCTGGCTCCAATACTCCGCCAGCGTCAATTTATCCTTCTTATAGTCCATAAGCTCCGGCGGAAGGTCGAGGGCCTCAGGTTTTTGTTTCAGCTGCGTGAGCAATTCGGACATGGCAAATACGCCGATGAACACCGAAAGCATCGCGAATCCGTCGAATAAGCTGAATATCCCAAAGGTCAGCCTGTCCGAACCGACGATGGGATCCTGTCCCGCGCAAGCGGCCAAAAGCCCCAATGCCGCCGCGGCCACGCCCTTGAGCATATTGTCGCCGCATACGCCCGCGATCAAGGTCAAAGCCAGCAGCATGACGCCGAAATATTCGGCGGGCCCGAATTTCAGCGACGCGGCGGCAAGCCACTTCGCCATGAAGATCAATATTATCGCCGAGATCAGCCCTCCGGTGCAGGACGCGGTCAGAGACATGCCGATCGCCTTCCCCGCCTGTCCATTGAGCGCCATCTGATAACCGTCGAAAGCTGTCGCGGCGGCGCTGGCGGTTCCGGGGGTGTTGATCAGAACCGCCGAAATCGAGCCCCCGTACATTGCCCCCTGATAAGCGCCGATCAACAGCATGACCGCGTAGCTTGCGGGCATGTAAAGAGATATGGGCAGCAACAGCGCTATAGTCATGCTGGGACTGATTCCGGGCAACGCGCCACCGATTATGCCGCAAAACACTCCCGCGGCAAGGAAAAGAAGGTTCCATCCCGTAATGACACTGGCGACCAAGTCGAAGAAATCCACCGTCTACACCCCCAGAGCCCAAGAAGGGAAGCTGATCCGAAACACCTTGGAGAAGATCAGGTGGATAATCGCCAGAAAAATAACGGGCACGACCACAAGCTTCCGTTTATCCCGGCATCCGTAAAACCACATGACGGCGGGCATCATTACCAGAGAAGCGGCTAAAAAACCGACATACTCCATTGCCTTGACATAAACGAAAGACACCGCGAGAAACGCCGCCTGTTTTTTATTGGACGACACAGCCTCCGTTATCACCCCGGCGCCTGACCCCAAGCCGTCTTTCCCGCTCGTGAGAATTGCCGCCAGGCTTGAGAGCGACGCGATAAAAAGAGCCAGATACGGCCAAAAACGAGTGGATACTTCGCTCCCGCCTGTCCAAACGATTAAAAAACGCGCAGCCGGAAACATCATCAAAGAAAAAAACAGGATTACGTACAATGCAGGCTCTCCGCTATTCTTCCCCATGCAAGCTATCCCCTCTCTCCATTCACAAACCGACGTCACAAGCCGGGACGTAGACAAAGCCGTCCGAAATTCTCCTTGCCGTCCTCATTACGCCCGCTTTTGAAAAAACAATTTCTCCTCCGGCCTCACGAGCCTCCACAGACACCTCCATCGGACCGTAAGGCTGTCCGATAAAAATTCGGCTCGCACCCTTGGCGCGATCCCGTGTCACGCTCCAAACCACCGAGCCCTCGATCTGCGAAGCGACCGCGGTAGCCACTGCTCCGGTCACCATATAAGCCCTGTGCATTTTCTGCATGCTCGCGAGCCGCGCCACCAGATCAACCGAGCCGCCATCAATGTTCTTTCCGAGAGAAGAGACATAATCCCGCGGCTTTGAGACGAAACCTATCTTGGGGATAGCCGGGCTTTTCGCCGTCGCGCTTCCCGGATCCGCCGCAATGCCCGCCGCGACGGCGACCCTCGCCCTGATCGCTTCGATCGTGCCTAGCGTGTCCTGCATCTTTTCCACTTGCTCCGGCAATTCCGTCCCGCTTAACCCCAGCTCCTCCGCCAAGAGAAAAACGACGGGGTTGCCCGCGTCCACGAAAGAGTAGTGAAAAGCGCCAAGACCGTCAATCTCCAGCAAGTCGGACGCGTTCCCCGTGGGAAGGAGCTTTCCCGTCACCGATCCGGCGGGGTATTCGAATTCGACAAGAAAAGGCGCGCCGGGATATACCGTACCGGGGATGATTAAATCTCCCTCCGTCCGGATTTTTCCGTTTTTCACCGGCATTGTGACATAGATATTTTTGGACGTGTTCGTGTTGTAAATTTTGACGGTCGCCTGATCGCCTTCAGGCGGGGGGACAAGTCCGGCATCGATGGCGTACATACCGACCGCCGAAGAAATATTGCCGCAGTTTCCGGTCCAGTCGATCACGCGGCTGGTTACGGAGACCTGTCCGAATGTGTAGTTTACCGCGCTCTCCTCACCTTGCGGTTTGCCGATTATCGCCACCTTGCTCGTAAGAGAATTGGCGCCGCCAAGACCGTCAATTTGCCTCGCGTCAGGGCTTCCGAACGCCCTGAGAATGATCCGCTCACGCAGCGCTCTGTCCTCTGGAAGATCCTTCTCGTTAAAAAAAACAGCCTTGCTCGTTCCTCCGCGGATAATGGAGCATGGTATTCTCATTTGCTTACCCACCGGCACTCACTCCTCGTCGTCTTCTCAAAACCGCCTGCGCGTTTCCATTTTTCAGAAATCATTTTTAAATATTGGAATGTTGTTATATTTATACACCGCGTTCGAGATTTGTCAAGAGGCGGCGCGCGGCTTGCTTAAAAATAATTCAAAAGTTATAACGATAATATACGCTAATTTTTTATTTGTTCCCGCGCATTTGCTGGCGATCTTCTTCCGGCTTGACAAAACCGTCTGTCGTTGGGTATATACTGTGAAAAGTCGCAAACAGGATTGGGGTGACCGAATTGACCACAGAAGGTTCTCGCACGGTCGAAAAAACGTTGGCGTTGCTCGATTGTTTTTCGATCGACCGGACGGAATTGACTCTCTCTCAGTTCCAGGAGATATCGGGCTATCCCGCAAGCACGCTTTTCAGGCTGCTGACAAGCTTGCATCAATGCGGTTTTCTCGAATACAACTCCAAGACAAAACAATACTCTCCGGGCATCAAGTTTATTCGGCTCGGCTTTCTTGCCTCGGAGGCTTTTGATGTGTATAGGGTGGCAAAGCCTTACATGCTTGAGCTGAAAGGCGAAACAGGAGAGACAATAACTCTCTTCGTGCGGCGGGATCTCTCTAAGGTTTGCATCGGCAGGGTGGAGAGCGACCACGCGGTGCGTTACTCGGCGAAGCTGGGAGACGCGCTTCCTCTGTACGTCGGGGCTTCCGGCAAGGTTTTGATGTCCCATCTGACGGACGAAGAGATCCGAGGGCTCGTGGAGAAAATCGGCATCAAACGCCTGACGTCACGATCAGACACCTCTATCGAACAAATCCTCGAAAAGATAAAATTCGTCCGCGAAAACGGTTACGCCATGAGCCGGGGAGAGCGTCAGGCGGGATCCGCCGGGATCGGCGTTCCGTTGACCGATTTCAGAGGGAATGTCCTGGCAAGCCTGAATATAACCCTCCCCGCGGAAAGGGTGCGGGAGGATATCATGCCGGGGTGGATTGATAAGCTCAAGAAGACCGGAGCGGAAATATCAAAGAGACTGGGAGGGGGCGGGGGTTCGTCCTGAAGCGCCGCCGACGCGCCCGCGCGCCCTCATCCCGTCACATCAGCCACGCCGCGCGGTCCTTAAGCACAGGGAACTCGGCGCGGACTTTCTCCACAAGGTCGTCGCCGAGGTCGGCTCTTATGATCGCCTCGCCGTAACCGCTTCCGGCGATTACCGTGCCCCAGGGGTCAACGATTTGGCTGTGGCCCAGAAAGCGAGCGCCGTGCTGAACGCCCGCGGCGTTGCTCGAGATCAGGCAGCAGGTGTTCTCAAGAGCGCGGGCTTGATTGAGTATGTTCCAAGCCTCCAGGCGCGGGTAAGGCCAGCCGGAGGTCACGAGGAAGTGCGTCGCCCCGCGCGATGTCATCTCGCGGTACAGCTCGGGGAAGCGCAGGTCGTAGCAGGTAGAGAGGCCCATTTTGCCGTACTCCGTGCCGATCACCGCTATCTCCGTGCCGGGTGAGAGCAGCTCGGGTTCGCGCGAGCGGTAGCTGAAGAGGTGTATCTTGCTGTATCTGCCCAGCTCCTCGCCCTTGCGCCCGAAGAAGACGCCCGTGTTGAAATACTGCCCGCCGCGCTTCTCGACGAAGCTGCCCGAGTATACATACGCCCCCAGCTCCCGAGCCTTCTCCGAGACGGCGCGCGCTGTCGGCCCGTCGGCGGGTTCGCTGTCCTCACGATAGCGGTCGTAATTAAAGAAACCGATGTTCCAAAGCTCCGGCAGGACGATCAAGTCCGCACCGCGGCACTTATCCATCATCTCCAGCGCGTAGGCGACTGTCTGCTCCTTCGCGCGCCCTTCCTTCACTTCCAGCTGAATCGACGCGATTTTCATGCGCAGAACCCCTCCCGACAAACTTGGCTATAATTTATTCTTAAAAATACCCTTCGGTATCATGGCGTGGACGCCTTTGACGCCGTAATCGCCGGGCATCGTCCGTCGCCTCACACCGATGAACCTTCGCCATAAATAAGCCCCCTTAACAGATTATGACATTGCCACTCTCCATAACCATGGTATCATGAGAATGACGAAGGTTCAAAACCGTGATACGCAATAATATGAGGAGGGATTCATCGTGAATATTTCTCAGTTGCTGCTGCTCGTCGCCGTCGGACTTTTGATTCTCTCGCTTTTGATCAAGGCGATCCCCTCCATGATCAAGCTCGCGCTGATCGCCGTCGCGATTGCGATTCTGCTGCGCCTCGCGGTCGCGGCGCTCAGCGGCTAGCTCATAAGGACACGCCCCCTAAGGCGCGCAAAAGAGGGGAACTATGCGGACGAAACCGAACCCGGGCTCGGCGGGCCTCCTTTGGGAGATATCGCGGGGCAGCCGGGCGCTTTATCTCATAGCAATCCTGTTTATGCTGCTCTCCGTCTTCTGCAGCTTTCTGCTGCCGCAGGCGGTTCGCTTTGTCGTGGACAACGTCATCGGCGGGGAACCGGTGTCGGACATGCCGGTCATCCCGGCGCTGCTCTCCGCCTTCGGAGGCGACATCAGGCCGGAGGCGCTGCGCGGACGGCTGTCGCTCGTGGGCGCGGCGATCCTCTCCGTCGCGGCGTTCGGCGCGGTGTGCAATTTCATCTACCGGCAGTGTCTGGCGCGGGGCGCCGAGGGGATGATCAAGCGGCTGCGCGACAAACTCTACGAACATATCCAGCATCTGCCCTACAAGTGGCACGTAGGGATACAGACGGGCGACGTCATCCAGCGCTGCACGTCTGACGTCGACGTTGTGCAGAGCTTCATCTTCGTGCAGCTCATTGAGATCGCGCGCACGCTCGTCCTCGTCGTCTTCGCCTATGCCCTGCTCTTGCCGCTGAACGTGCCGATGTCCGTCGCCTCGGCCGCTTTTTTGCCGGTCGTCTTCTTCTACTCCGTCATCTTCCTGCGGCGCGCGTCGGGGCGGTTTCTTGAGGCGGACGAGGCGGAGGGCGAGCTGCTGTCGATCGCGCAGGAGAATTTCACGGGCGTGCGCGTGGTGCGGGCGTTCGGGCGCGAGAAGTACGAGACCGACCGCTTCGACGCGCAGAACAGGCTCTTCACCGACATCTGGGTGAGCCTGGGCGACACCCTCAGCGTCTACTGGGGCCTGGGCGACTTGCTGACGGGGCTGCAGATGATCGTCATCAGCGTCATCGGCGTACACCAGGCGGCTTCCGGCGGCATCACGGCGGGCGGGTTTATCGTATTTCTGACCTACAACGCCATGATCGTCTGGCCCGTGCGAGGGCTGGGACGCATTCTCTCGGAGGCGAGCAAAACGGGCGTGTCGCTCGTTCGCCTGCGCGAGATCCTGGACGCCCCGCGCGAAGAGGACCCCGAAGACGCGCTAGACACGCCGCCCGACGGCGACATAGTCTTCGAGCGCGTGACCTTCGGGTACGGCGGCGTCCCCGTGTTGAAGGACGTCTCCTTTACCGCCGCGCGCGGGCAAACGCTGGGCATCCTGGGCGCGACGGGCTCGGGCAAGACCACCATCGCCCACCTGATCTGCCGCCTCTACGACCTCGAGCCCGGCTGCGGCTCTATCAGCATCGGCGGCGTCGATATCCGCCGCTTCAAGCGGCGAAGCCTGCGCTCGCACATCGGCATCGTGCTGCAAGAGCCATTTCTCTTCTCGCGCACTTTGCGGGAGAACGTCGCGTCGCTCTCCGAGCGCTTCTCGATGGAGCAGATCAAGAGCGCGGCGACGGTCTCGCAGATTCACGCGGATATCGAAGCCCTTGAGCGGGGATACGACACCATAGTCGGCGAGCGGGGCGTGACGCTATCCGGCGGGCAGAAGCAGCGCGTGGCTATCGCGCGCGCGATTCTGCGCGAGCCGCCGATCATGATCTTCGACGACTCGCTCTCCGCCGTGGACACCGAAACCGACGCGCGCATCCGCGGCGCGCTCGCCCGCGGCGCAAAGGGCGCTACCACCCTGATCATCGCCCACCGCGTCACCTCGGTCGCGAACGCGGACAAAATCCTAGTCATGGACTCGGGGCGAATCGCCGAGATGGGCAGTCCGGACGAGCTGATGGCTAAAAACGGCGTTTTCCGCAGAATTTTCGATACGCAGCAGAGCATAGACGAAGAGACAGGCTAGCGGAAGAGGAGGCGAGACGAGCAAATGCCCCACGTGGAAGAACATTTCGACGACAGTCATAAATCAGGATTCGCGGTCTGGGCGGGCATGTGGCCGTTCTTCCGCCCCTATAGGGCGAGGATGGCCCGTATCACGGCGCTGATGCTGGCCGCGGCGCTGGTGGACGTGATGATCCCCGTCTACCAGAAGTACGTCATCGACCGCTTCATCGTCCCGGGCGAGACGGCGGGCATTTTGCCTGTGGCTTTCGCAGGCGCGGGCGCGATGGCCGTCTCGATGATCGCCATAATATTCTTCGCGCGCGCGGCAATCGCCGTTGAGATGGGCTTCGCGCGAGACCTCAAGAAGGCGTGCTTCGAGCGCCTGCAAACGCTCTCTCTTGCTTATTACAACGTCACGCCCGTTGGTTACATCATCGCGCGCGTGATGTCCGACACAGGGCGCATCGGCCTCTTGGTGGCATGGGGGCTGGTTGACGTCGTATGGGGGTTGTCTTACGTCGCCTTCGCCGCGACCGCGATGCTGATTTTGGATTTCCGCGTCGGCATATTTTTACTCGTCGTCATCCCGCCGATGGCGCTCATCACGAGCTGGTTCCAGGCCCGCATCCTCCGCTACAACCGCGCGGTGCGGCGCGTCAATTCGCGCGTCACTGGCGCGTTTAACGAGGGCATCACCGGCGCGCGCACGTCGAAGACGCTTGTGATCGAGGACATCAGCGCGCGGGAGTTCGCGTCCCTCACGAGCGAGATGTACGGCGGCTCAATCCGCGCCGCGTCATTCTCAGCGGCTTTCATGTCGATCATCATGATGTTCGGCGCGTTCGCGGCTGCCCTCGTGCTGACGCGCGGCGGCAATTACGTCCTCGCCGGGACGATGCCGCTGGGGACGCTCTCGGCTATGGTATCTTACGCGATCAGCATCTTCGAACCGATTCAGCAGATGGCGCGCATCTTCGCCGAGGTCGTCGCCACGCAAGCCAACATCGAGCGCGTCGGGGCGCTGCTGGCCAAAGAGCCGGACATCACCGACACACCCGAAGTGACCTTACGCTACGGCGACAGCTTCGAGCCGAAGCGCGAAAACTGGGAGCCTCTCGCCGGAGACATCCGCTTCGACGACGTGACCTTCCGTTACCCCGACGGCGACGAGAACGTGCTGGAGCACTTCAACCTGCACGTGCCTGCCGGGACGACCGTCGCGATCGTCGGCGAAACGGGCGCAGGAAAGTCTACGTTGGTTAACCTTGCCTGCCGCTTTTACGAACCGACATCAGGGCGTATATTGGTCGACGGGCGCGATTACCGCGAGCGTTCGCAGCTTTGGCTTCACTCAAACATCGGCTACGTTCTGCAGAGCCCTCACCTTTTCTCGGGCAGCGTGCGCGAGAACATCCGCTACGGCCGTCTCGAGGCGACCGACGAAGAGATCATGGCCGCCGCCCGCCTCGTCTCCGCCGACGCCGCGATCGCGAAGCTGCCCGACGGGCTTGACAGCGACGTCGGCGAAGGAGGCGACCGCCTCTCGACCGGCGAGAAGCAGCTGATCTCCTTCGCCCGCGCGGTCCTCGCCAACCCGCGCATCTTCGTGCTCGACGAAGCTACGTCGTCCATCGATACTGACACCGAGATGCTGATTCAAAACGCGATCACCCGCATTTTAAAGGGCCGCACGAGCTTCCTTATCGCGCATCGCCTGTCGACCATCAAAATGGCCGACCTGATTCTCGTCGTTCGCGACGGCAAGATAGTCGAACGCGGTACCCACCGCGAACTGCTCCGCAAACACGGCTATTACCGTCAACTATACTCAATGCAGTTTGAACGCGAGCTGCTTGAGAATGTGTGAGGGGCGGGCTCTGGTCGCCCATACGATAGGTTTTGACGCGGATTCAACATGATTCGTGTTTCGTGAGCGTGTTTGCCCTCGAGTTTCCGTCACCACGGACAACCCTACAAGCAGCACCGCCACCGTCTTTGCGAGCGAAGCGAAGCAATCCAGCTCGGGCGCAGATGCGGTGACTCATTCGTCGTATGTTTCTTTCGCGACAATGCGTCGGGTCGCTGCGTATTCTCTCCGTCGTAAGTCACGAAATTTACCGTTTGTCATCTTTGTCACTCCTGGATTGCTTCGCTGCGCTCGCAAAGACGGGGGATGCGGCTTCAGATGTGGTGTTTGTGCTGACACGTTAAAGACACCATTTTGGGGGATATTTCTTGAAAAGACGAAGGAGAGCCTGCCTGATTTGCTGGCCCTCCTTCTAAGGTTCCTGGTAGCTCTACTTGTGGAGCTGCTCTGGAGAGGGAGGTAGTAAGTCCCGACCCCGAGCTGACCCCTCGGGTTGGGCATACCGGTCACGCCGGAGCCTCTCTCTGACCCGAATTATACCATGCCGGGAGAATTTGACAAGGCTCACCACCCAACACCGACACCCCCCCCCGGCGCGAAGACGTACACAGGCAAATATCCTAATCAAGCATATTGATGCTTTTTCTTGATTTCTGTTTTGTAATAGCTGATTTTATCGTCAAGATTCGAAAAATGCTCCTGCATGGCTGCAATTTCATCTTTCAGAACGGCCCGGTGCTGTATCAGCATTTCCATTCGTTCCTCCAAAGTGCTGTCGCCCTCTGCCCGAAGCCGGGCGTATTTTTGTATTTTTCTAATCGGCATACCCGTATCTTTCAGACGCTTGATAAACTGTATCCATGATATATCGCCATCGGAATATAAACGCCTGCCGCTTTCCCCGCGTTCGGGAATGATTAAATTTTCTTTTTCGTAATACCGCAAGGTATAAATGCTAATGCCTGTAATTGATGAAAATTCACCGATTGCATATCCCATGAAAAACTCCTCCCGAAAAATACTTGACCTGGAGTTAACTCTACATTGTATGGTATGAACATACCATACATCAGGAGGCTATGCAAATGGAAAATGAGCGCATAAGAAGAGGAACGGAAAAACTAAAGGAGGTGGACGGCAACGCGGGGGAGCGGGTTATCGCGTCCTTAGAGGGAATAGCCCCGGATTTGGGACGATATATCCTTGAGTTTGCGTTTGGGGATGTTTACTGTCGGGACGGACTTTCTTTACAGGAAAGAGAGGTTATAACGATTGCCTGCCTGTTGACTGCCGGAGGCTGCGAAGCTCAATTAGAGGTTCACATAAACGGATCTTTGAATGTGGGAATTTCGCCTGAAAAAATCATTGAAATTTTTATCCAGTGCGTTCCTTATACAGGATTTCCCAAAGCGCTCAATGCTGTAGGCACAGCAAAAAAGGTTTTCGCTGAACGAGATATTACTGTGAGCAAGTAAAAAATTATTAAGGAGATGTTGATAATGACAAAAATTTTAATCTTACTAATGGCTGCGCTTTTTTCTATGACAGGCTGCCTCAATACCGCGGCGGCGGAAACTGTTTCAACGAATAAAAACGTGTCGGACGGACAAGGCAACGGGAAAAACAGCATTGTATTAACATTAAAGGCAACATATAAAGGCTTTCAAGCGCCGACGGGAATTGCGGCGGATAAAGACGGAAACCTGTATGTATCGAATTGGAGCGGCGGTACCGTCACTAAAGTTGATACAAAGGGCAATCACAGCGTATTCGCCGATAGTATGGGTTCTCCGGCGGGTTTGGCCTTTGATAAAGCGGGCAGACTGTATATTTCCGATTATTCTGAGGATGTTATTTACAGGGTAACGCCTGGCGGTAAAAAAAGCATATTCGCGCGGGGATTTCATACTCCCACCGGGATAGCTTTCAGTCACTCCGGCGAACTGCTGGTGACGAACCGGGGCAGTAATGAAATTGTTAAAGTAGACGCTTCCGGTAAGGTTAAACCGACGGCGGGCGGAATGAGAACGCCTGTCGGAGTGGCGGAGGATTCAGACGGCAATCTTTACGTAACGAACTACGGCGGCGGCATTATCAAAGTGGCGGCGGACGGAACCGCAAGCACTGTTTCAGATGAATTTGGACGCCCCGGCGTTGGGATAGGCATAAACGACCAAAAAATCATTTTTGCCGCCGATAACGGGGATGGCTGCGTACGGACGCTTGCCGCGGACGGCACAACCGAAATTGCGGTTGATAATATCGGCGGGTGCGTCGCCGTACCGGTTCACGCAAATACCTTGTATGTGGGCAGCTGGAACGACGGCGCGGTATACGCCTATACCATCGGGACTAAATAAAAAATAGCGCAGGGCGCGAAAACTTAATTGACACCGATTCTATGCGGTGTTATATTCCGGCTGGGGAGGGGATGAAAATTCCAAGCTCAATCGATGTTTTTAAGCGGCTTTTTCAAGATGGATGGAGTTTAAGTCGAATCAACGGAAGTCATCACATTTTCATCCCCCTAAAAAGCCGGGTATTGTTGTTGTTCCTCACCCCAGAAAAGACATACCGCCGGGAACAATGGCAAGTATTCGGAAACAAGCGGGCTGGCAGAATCCCGCGTGAACAGGAGGGGATAAAAATGCAGCAAAAGAATTTAGAGCGTTGGGTTTACCCCGCGATTTTTTATCATGACGGCGAGTATATCGGCGTGAGGTTTCCCGATCTGCCCGGTTGCGTGACATTCGGCGACGGCGCGCAGGATGCCCTTGCCATGGCGAAAGAAGCTCTGGGCGGGTATTTGCTGACGCTGGAAGATCGCTCTATGCCCATTCCGTCTCCCTCTCCCTTCGATAAAATTAAAACCGAAGAGGGCGAGATCGTCGCGTGGGTCGAAGTATATCCCCTGTTGCTGCGGGAAAACGACCGCAACAGAGTCGTCAAGAAAACCGTTACCCTGCCCTGCTGGCTCAACGCCAAAGCCCAAGAAGAACACATCAACTTCTCAAGCGTCTTGCAAGAAGCCCTGCGCGAGAAGCTGGGCGTCTGATTTTCGGCTGTAACCTGTGTTACGGGCCTATACATAGCCGCCGCCCGGACACGTTTACGCGTGTGACGGGCGGCGGCGTTTTGTTTGTGCTCAGGCGGTGCGGCTTGTGCGGCGCTTAGCCGTCAGATGACGCCGTTTTCCTTGAGCTCGGAGAGAGCTTCTTCGGTCAGGCCAAGCAGCTCGCCGTATATTTCGGCGTTGTGCTCGCCAAGCTCGGGAGCTAAGCGTCCTATCCCCGCGGGAGTCCCGGAGAATTTGATTGGCGTGTTGGAGACGAGCAGCTTCTCTACGATCGGGTGGGCAAGCTCGATGATCGCCTCGCGCGCGATGACGTGAGGATCGGACACTACTTGCTCCATGTTCATGATCGCTCCGCAGGGAACCTTGACGGCGTCAAGCGCCGCCGCCCACTCCGCGGTTGTCTTGACCGACAGCTTCTCGTTCATGATCGGCTCGAGCTCGGAGAAATGCGCCACGCGGGCTTTGTTGCCCTCAAAGCGCGGATCCTCGAGGCATTCCGTCATGCCGATTACCTCGCAGAGCCGTCTCCAGAGGTCGTCGTTGCCCGCGCAGATGTTGATCTGCCCGTCGGCGGTGATAAACGTCGCGAAGGGCGCGATCGAACGGTGGACGTTGCCGATCGGCTCGGGGGATTCGCCCGTGCTGTCGTAGGAAGCGAGCGCGTTCTCCAAAATGGCGATCATGCAGTCAAGCATCGCCACGTCGATCATCTGCCCCTCGCCGGTCTTGCGGCGGTGTTCGAGGGCGGCCAAGATGCCGATCGTCGTGAATACGCCGGTCAGGATGTCCGCGATTGAACTGCCGGACTTGACCGGATGCTCTTTGTCAAAACCCGTTATGCTCATAAAGCCGCTCATACCCTGTATTATCAGGTCGTATGCCGCGCGGGGGCTGTAAGGGCCGCTCTGTCCGAAGCCGGAGGAGGCGGCGTAGATGATCGCGGGGTTGACCTCGCGCAGGACATCGTAACCGAGGCCGAGCTTATTCATCGTTCCGGGCTTGAAGTTCTCGACCACTATGTCGGCGTCTTTGACGAGCTGCTTGAGCATCTCCTTGGCGCGCTCGTTCTTGAGATTGAGCGTGACGCCGCGCTTGCTGCGGTTGAGCCCCATGTAGTAGCTGGAAAGCCCCTTCTTAAACGGGCCGAACTCGCGCGAGTCGTCGCCCCCCGCGGGGTTCTCCACTTTGATGACGTCCGCGCCCATGTCCGCGAGCAGCATCGTGCAGAAAGGCCCCGCCAGCACGCGGGTCAAATCGATCACGCGAAGCCCGTCCAATGGTTTAACCATAAAAATCCCTCCATATTTTGAATATGTTTCTGTGTTTGAAAAACGTCGCAAGGTTAGTTTAACCGATATGAACAAAAAAATCAGCAGTTATCCCCTTTCAGATTATTATTTTTTTGCATTCTCGACTATTCAGGCTATAATAGTAACGTTATACGAGAATCACACAGCCGTTCAGTAAACCATCATCAAGGAGGAAGAGAAATGACGCAGAGCAACAGAGAGAACATCGTCGGTCTTTACGCTTGGGAGCTGTCCGCAAAGATACAGTCGAAAGAAGTCTCCTGCGCCGAAGTTATGGAATCCTACCTCGACCACATCGACAAGGTTAATCCGACGGTGAACGCGTTGGTTGCATTGCAGAATCGAGACGATCTGATGAAGCAGGCTCGCGAGAAAGACGAGCGCGGAGGAGACGGCTGGATGCGCGGCTTCCCTCAGTCCATCAAGGATATGGAAGAAACAGCCGGGATCCCAACTACGATGGGTTCGCCGATCTTTAAAGATTTCACGCCTGACTACGACAGCATCCTCACCGAGCGCGTCAAAGCCGCGGGCGCGATCATAGTCGGCAAGAGCAACACGCCGGAGTGGGGATACGGCTCGCAAACTTACAACAACGTCTATGGAGCGACGGGCAACCCCTACGACCCCTCGAAGACGTGCGGCGGCTCAAGCGGCGGCGCGGCGTGCTCGCTGGCGATGAAGATGCAGCCCGTGGCCGACGGCAGCGACTACATGGGTTCGCTGCGCAACCCCGCGGGCTGGTGCAACGTCTACGGCTACCGCCCCTCGGCGGGCCGCGTGCCGAACCGCGGCATGGACCGCTACCTCAACGATTGCGTCGCGCGCGGACCGATGGCGCGCTGCGTTGCGGACCTCGCCCTGCTGCTGGGTACGCTCTCGGGATATGACGCGCAGTCGCCGTCCTCCCTCCCTGACGACGCCGAGCTGAAGGCCCTGACTCCCGCGAACGTACACGACGCGCTGCGCGCCGATGTGAGCGGGCGCAAGATCGCGTGGCTGGGCGACTGGGACGGCTACCTGCCGATGGAGGACGGCGTGCTGCCGCTCTGCGAGAAAGCGCTGGGCGGATTTGGCGAGCTCGGCGTCGGCGTGGAGGCAATCAAGCCGCCGTATGACCCCGCAAAGTTCTGGTCGGAGATATGGCTGCCCTTCCGCCACTTGGCGGCAGTGCTTTTGAAACCCCTCTTCGATGACCCCGAGAAACGCGCGCTGCTCAAACCCGAGGCGATTTACGAATACGAGGGCTCGCTGGGGCTGTCGATGCAGGACATCTACGCCGCGTCCGTGAAGCGCGGCGAGTTCTTCCGGGCAATACTCAAGGTATTTGAAACCTACGACTATATCGCGGTTCCCTCCGCGCAGGTCTTCCCCTTCGACAAGGAAATCAGCTGGCCGAAGGAAGTCGCCGGGCGCGCGATGGACACGTACCACCGCTGGATGGAGGTCGTCACGCACTGGACGGCCGTCGGCTGCCCCGTAATCTCCGTCCCCGCGGGCTTCGGCGAACAGGGACTGCCCATGGGCATCCAGATAGTCGGGCGTCCGAGGAGCGACTTCGACCTATTGCAATTCGCGAAAGCTTACGAAGAGCGCAACGACCGGTACGCAGCCGTAACACCCGCGCTGTTGGGATAAAGCGCCTCAATTCCCGACAATAAAACCGCATTTTAAACCTATCCGCAAGGATAGGTTTTTATATATCCTTGCGTTGCCTAAAGGCGTTGTGTGACTTAAAATTTGTCGATTCAAAAGTGATATATTCAAGTATATACGCTCAAACATAAGTATTCTTTTCGGCTTGACACATAAAATATGCGGTGATAATATTCACGCGCCATTATAAGAGCTTTTTCGAGCATTTTCAGACACAAAGGGGTTTTGCCTGTGCGTTTGAGATTGACCGGCTTCATATATCCCCCCTCCTGACGGATTCCGGCGGGATGCGCCTCCGGAGCGCCCCGCTTCATATATAGAGGAACAAACGCCGCTGCGTCGCGCTTGAGAAGAAGCATCTAATTATCCTACGGACTTTTCTTATGAAAGAGAGGCGTTCTGAATGGAACAGAGTTATTTGCTGATCGCTAATAGTTTATGGGTTTGGCTCGCGGCGGGTTCCGCCGTCGCGGTAGTGCTCGCGCAGGCATTCCTCTTCGCGCGCAAGTCTTATTCCGCCGGATTGGATATAGGGCTCACCGACACCCAAATGAAGGACGCGATCAGGAGCAGCGTTATCACCTCTATCGGGCCTTCGCTTGTAATATTAAGCGCGATGATTGCGCTTTTGGTCTCGCTTGGCGGCCCTATGGCCTGGATGCGCCTTGCCTTCATCGGTTCGGCGATGTTTGAAATGATGGCGGCAAGCCTCGGGATGCAGGCGGTTAACGTCACCATTGGACAGGACGCCGTCACGGAAATCGCGTACGCCAACGCCGTCTGGACGATGACGCTGGGGTCGATCGGATGGATTATCGTCGCCACCCTGAGCGCCGATAAAATGGATAAGGTGCAGAAAAAGTTTTCAGGCAGCGACACGACGCTGATGGGCGTCGTAGCGACAGCGGCGGTGCTGGCCGCGTTCGGCGTGAACAGCGCGACGCACATCATCGCCCTCAACAAAAACAGCGTGTCGTGCATCGCGGGCGGCGCGATCATGCTGGCGCTGAGCGTGATCGGCGACAAGAAGAAGATCAAATGGCTCGGAGAGTGGTCGCTCTTTTTCGCGCTGATGGGCGGCATGATGACGGCTGTGTGCTGGCCGTTTTAAAGGGAGGGCATGATGGCTATGAAAAACAATTCTTCTTTTGACAGCGACTATCTTCCGTACATCATCAAGACCGGCCGTTTAACAAATCTGATCGGCTGCGTCGTTTGCTTCGCGCCCGCGTTGGTCATCGCCGGCGTTTTCGGCGTCCTGCCGCCCTTTTCGGCCATTTTGAACGGGTTCATCGCGATCTCAAGCGCCGTCGGCGTAATCTGGTTCGTGGAACCCATCTCTTATTTCCCGATTATCGGCGTCGCCGGTACGTACATGGCATTCCTGTCCGGCAACATAGGCAACCTGCGGATACCCTGCGCGATGGTCGCGCAGAAGGTGGCCGGCGTCGAGCCCGCCACCAACGAGGGCTCGATCATCGCCACGCTGGGCATGGCCGTATCGATCGTCGTCAACACCGCCATTCTCACGATCGGCGTCGTCGCCGGAGCGGGCGTGCTGAGCCGTATGCCCGCGTCGGTCACGTCCGCGCTCCAGTTCCTGCTGCCGGCCCTCTTCGGCGCAATCTTCGTGCAGTTCGCGGTCCGCAAACCCAAGCTGGCCCCCATAGTCCTCTGTATCTGCGTGCTGGTTGTCCTCGGCGTCCGCGCGAAGTATATCCCGGGCTATATCTCGACGCTCGGCGCGGTGTTCCTCAGCATCACAGCCGGAATCATGCTTTATAAGAGAGGCTTGGTTAAATAAATCAAACATAAAGAGGGTATGAAGATGAAGGATCTGTCGGAGAACAAAAAAGCAATCAGATCATGGATCGAGCAACATCGGCAAGAATTTGACGAACTTTCGCTCGAAATCTGGAGCAAGCCCGAGATCGCTTTTGAGGAACACGAGGCCGTTCGTCTGCAGATTGAGTTTCTGGAGAAATACGGCTTCCGCGTGACGCGTCTTGAGGGTATGCCCACGGCGTTCATGGCGGAGAGAGGCGAGGGTGGCCCCGTTGTGGGGCTTCTGGGCGAGTATGACGCGCTCGCAGGCTTGTCACAGAACGTCTGCGCGGCGCCCGACCCGGTCAGCGCGGGCGCGGCGGGACACGGCTGCGGACACAACCTGCTGGGTGCCGGAACGATGCTCGCGGCGGTCGCCGCCGCCGAGGTGCTCACCGAGCGCGGCGTGCCCGTAACCGTGCGCTACTACGGCTGCCCCGGCGAGGAACAGCTTACGGGCAAGGGCATGATGGCCAAGCTCGGCTGCTTCGGCGGAACCGACGTCGCGATCGCGTGGCACCCAAACGACCGCAGCAACGTCTCCGATCAGACCATGACGGCGCTTGTCTCGGCCAAATTCACCTTCAAAGGGCGCGCCGCGCACGCGGGCGCGTGTCCCGAGGCTGGACGCAGCGCGCTGGACGCTCTCGAGCTGATGAACATAGGCGCGAACTATCTGCGCGAGCACATGCTCGATCAGGACCGCCTGCACTACGTCACGACGAACGGAGGGCTCGCGCCCAACATCGTGCCATCGAGCGCCGAAGTTTGGTACTACGCGCGCGCGCCGCACATCGACGAGCTTGTGAGCCTCTGGAGGCGACTGCTTAAGGTGGCAAACGGCGCGGCGATGATGACCGAGACCGAGGTCAGCTTCAAGCTGGTGGGCGGCTGCTACAACACCCTCGCCAACCCGGTAATAAGCGACGTCCTGGAAGAGAACCTTCTCTCGTTCGTCGGCAAGATCGAGTACACCGACGAAGAGCGCGCGTTTGCGGACGAGCTGCAGGCGACTCTGCCCGAAGGAGCTGTCGCGGCGGCCCTCGCGGCCATGCCCCGGCTGACGCCCGGCGACGAGACGCTGGCCTCCGCACCGCTGGCTCGCTTGGAGAACTGCGGCAGCAAGTTCATCATGGGTTCGACCGACGTGGGCGACGTAGGGCACATAATGCCTACCGCCATGATCTGGGGCACGTCGTGGCCCGTGGGCGTCCCCGCGCACTCCTGGCAGTCTACTGCGAGCTCCGGCAGCAGCATCGGGCTCAAGGGCCAGACACAGATAGGCACGGCGATGGCGGGCGCTGTCTGCGACCTGGCTGAGGATCCATCGCTGGTCGAGCGGGCGAAGCAAGCGTTTGCGGAACAGCGCGCGGGTAAACCCTACAAGCCCATCGACGAGCTTCTGACCGAAGAACCGGCGTAAGGCAATCCTCGAATATCAATCGTCAAGCGCCCCGGCGGCGCGCAGGCACAAGCCTCGCGCCGCCGCTTTATACCGTAAAGCGATAACCCGCGCCCCAGACCGTTTGGATGTGCGCGGGGTTTGACGGATCTTTCTCGATCTTCTCACGCAGACGGTTGATGTGAACGGAGACCGTAGCCACGTCGCCGAGCGCGTCCATCCCCCATATGCGCTCGTACAGCGTCTCGCGGCTGAACAGGATGTCCTCGTTGCGCGCGAGGAAGAGCAGCAGCTCGTACTCTTTGTTCTTCAGCTCGACCTCATTGTCGTCAACGTAGACGCGGTGCGTCTCGGGATTTATGCGGACGCTGCCCGCGCGTATCTCGCCCGCGCCCTTGGCCTTACCGGAGGCGAGGCGCTCATACTGCGCGAGGTTCGCCTTCACGCGCGCGACAAGCTCGGACGGCGAGAAGGGTTTTGAGATATAGTCGTCCGCGCCCAGCCCCAGACCGCGAATTTTGTCCATCTCCTGCGTCTTAGCCGTAACCATCAAAATAGGCACGTCCACCGCGTCGCGTATGCGCTTGCATATCTCGTATCCGTCCAATCCGGGCAGCATCAGGTCGAGGATGATCAGATTGAACGCGCCGCTTAACGCCTGCTTCAAGCCCTCGTTGCCGTCTGCGGCGATAACGGTCTCAAAACCGTTTATCTCGAGGAAATCGCGCTCGATCTCCGCGATGGAAACGTCGTCCTCCACGATCAAAATCCGTTTTTTCACGCTCACCACGATGCCCCCTTCTCGTATATCCTACGCTTCGTCCAAGGGCAGGGTCACGATGATTGCAAGGCCGCCGTCCGGCGCTTTCTCGGCGTGTACCCGACCGCCGAAGCGTTCGACCGCTTTCGCCGAGATGGCAAGCCCCAACCCGCTCCCCCGCACCGCGCTCCCCCTCGACGGGTCGCCGCGGAAGAAGAGGCCGAACAGCTTCGGCAGATACTCGTCCGGCACGCCGGGCCCGTCGTCCGCGAAAACCACCCGCGCCGCGCCGTCTGTTAGAAGCGCGCTGACAGTAACGCGAACGCGCTCGCCCGTTTTATATTTGACGCTGTTCTCAAGTATATTGACGACCACGTTGCGGAACTGCGTCGTGTCGATCTGCGTCCACAGCTCGCGTTCGGCGGCTTCGAGCGTCATGTCGAGCCCCTTCGCGGCGTACTCGTCCGCCAGCTCGTCGCAGACGTCCGCCAGAACGTCGGCGAGGTTTACCCGCTCCATGCGCGTGGGGAACGCGCCGATCTCGAGCTTCGAGAAGAGGAACAGATTATCGATAATCCGCTCCATGTCAGCCGCTTTGTTGCCGATGGTGTCGATGTAGCGTTTTTCCGACTCGGGGCCGGAGGCCACGCCCTGCTGCAAGCCCTCCACATAGGCTTTGATGGAGGTCAGTGGCGTGCGCAGATCGTGCGAGATGCCCGCGATCAGCTCGCGCCGTTCGGCCTCGTTGCGTTCGCGCTCTTCTACCGAGTCGAGCAGGCGCGACGCCATGTCGTTGAAATCGCGGCAGACAGGTGTGAATTCGTCGTTCTCGTGATAGTCTATCCGCGCCTTCAAGTCGCCGCCGCTGATGCGCCTCACGCCGTCCGTCAGCGTGTCAAGCGCGCCCACGATGTGGCGGAAGACGAACTGCGTCAGGAAACGGTTCATCAAGTATACGACGATCAGCGAGCAGAGAACCGACACCAGCAGACCCGCCCTGGTCAGCTCACGGAAGCCGAAGCCATCCCTCTCGTGATAGTCCGCGTGCATCAGCACGGCGCGGAGAGCGCCCGTTCCGAGCGAGTCTACCATCATGCGCCCTATGAACGACCGCTCGTCGCCGCTTCGCATCGCCGCGCCCAATATCGGGTTGGCTCCGCCCGCCGAGCGCGGGGTCAGCGCACTGCCGCCGCGAAAAACAAGAATGCTGGCGTTCTGCTGCCTGTGTCGGCGGTTAAAATGAACGGCCTCTCGCGCGATATCCGCGTCGCTCGCTTGTTCGCTCTCCCACCTCGCCACCAGCTTGCGCGCCTCCCCGAGCGACGCCTCGTAACGGCCCATGTCGGGAGGTTTGTAGCGCGAACCCACGCCCGTCATGTTCCAGATCACGAACATGCTGCCCCAGAACACGGCGACCGACACGGCGAGCGGCACCGCGAGCATCAGTATATTCGAAATAGCTATACGCCGTTTGATATTCATCTGCGCCTAGTCGAACCGCAGCGCGTCGATCGGGCGCAGGAGCGACGCCTTCCACGCGGGATACAGCCCGAAGAAGATCCCCACGAAGCACGAAAAACCCGCCGCCAGCGCGACCGCGCCTCCGGAGACCGACGTCGGCCAGTTGAGGAAGCGCGTTACGCAAAATGACGCGCCGGCGCCCAGCAGGATGCCGATAAAACCGCCCAACATCGACAGCAGCAGCGCTTCGAGAAGAAACTGGAGACGAATATCCAAAATCCTCGCGCCGATCGCCATGCGTATGCCTATCTCGCGGGTGCGCTCGGTCACGGAGACCAGCATGATGTTCATGATGCCGATTCCGCCCACCACCAGCGATATCGACGCCACCGCGCCCAGCAGCATCGTCATGACCTTCGTCGATTGCTGCATGCTCTCGATCATCTGCGTCATGTTGTTCAGTTGGAAGTCGTCCTCCTTGCCGCCCTCCAGACGGTGCCGCTGGCGGAGGAGCGCCCTCATCTCGGAGATCGCGCCGTCCATCATGCTGGCGTCGCGCACCTGGACGAACGCGGCGTTGATCGAGCCCGCGATCTGGCTGCGGACCAGCCGCCGCTGAGCGGTAGTAATCGGCACGACGACGATGTCGTCCTGATTCTGCCCCATAGCCGACTGCCCTTTCGGGGCAAGCACGCCCACCACCTCAAACGGTATCTTCTTGACTCGGATCATCTGCCCGATGGGGTCGTCCGTGCCGAACAGCTCCGCCGCCACCTCCGTGCCGATCACGCAGACCTTAAGCGCGGCGCGCTCGTCCTCGTCGTCCAGCAGACGGCCGGAGTGGATCGTCCGCGCCTGCACCGTGAAATATCCGGGTGTGCTGCCCGTCACGGACGTCTGCCAGTTGCGGTTCTCGTAGATCAGCTGCGCCGAGGTGGAGACCTGCGGCGCGACTGCCTCGATGGTCCAGCACTCTTCATCGATTGCCTTTATGTCCGCCAGCGTCAGACTCGCGCCGCTGCCCGCCGACTGGCGGACGCCGCCGGAGCTTGCCGCGCCGGGGCGGATGAAGATCATGTTGGTGCCCAGACCGGACATAAGATCGTTCATCTGGTTGCTCGCGCCGTTGCCTATAGCCACCATCGCGATCACGGCGGCGACGCCGATCACGACGCCGAGCATCGTCAGGATTGACCGCGTCTTATTCGCCCACAGGGATGATACCGCGCTTCGCAGCAGTTCGGACATCCCGCTCACTCCTTCCGCTCCGCGACGGCGGCCCGCGCGGGCCGCCTCTCGTCGCTGACGATACGCCCGTCTTTGAACCGCAGTATGCGCGAGGCGTATTGCGCTATGTCGGGCTCGTGCGTAACCAGCACGATGGTCTTGCCGCCCGCGTTCACCTCCGAGAGGATGTTCATGATCTCTTCGCTCGTCTTCGTGTCGAGGTTGCCCGTCGGCTCGTCCGCGAGGATTACGGGCGCGTCGCCGACCAGAGCGCGAGCGATCGCGACGCGCTGCTGCTGTCCGCCGCTCATCTGGTTGGGGCGGTGCTTCATGCGCGAACCCAGCCCCACCCGCTCGAGAGCCTCCGCCGCGCGCTCGCGCCGCTCGCCGGGGTCGCTCCCCGCGTAGACCAGCGGCAGGGCGACGTTGTCGACGGCGTTCAGCCGCGGCAGCAGGTTAAACCCCTGAAAGACGAAGCCGAGCTTGCGGTTGCGGATGTGCGCCAGTTCGTCGCTCGACAGATCCGATACGTCGTCGCCGTCCAGTATATAGCTCCCGCTCGAGGGCGAGTCGAGGCAGCCGAGCATGTTCATCGCGGTCGACTTGCCCGAGCCGGACGGCCCCATGATCGCCACGAACTCGCCGCGCTCGATCTCAAACGACACGCCGTCAAGCGCGTTAAGCTCCTCGTCGCCGGATTGATAAGTCTTGACCAGGTCGCGCGTCTCGATCAGGGCGCTCATTTTTTCGTACCGGCGGAAGCCGCGCCCGGCTCCTGTTTGCTGAACGATATTGCCAGCTCCTGCCCCTCGGCCAGGACCTTCGCCGCCTCGCCCCGCACTTCCACCCAGGTCTTGTCGCTGACGCCCAGCTCGTCGATCACAAATCTACCCGCCAGCTGACCGTTATCCACCAACCAGACCGTCTTGCCCGCGTCCGCGTCCGCATGCGAGCCGTTGTCGCGCCGCGGCGGCATGGAGATAATCCCGGAGCCGGTCTTCGCGTCGCCTGACTTCGTACCGTTCGCGGCGTTGATCTCGGCCAGCACGTCGCTGGGCGGCGAGAAACGCAGCGCGGCGCTTGGGATGCGCAGCGCGTTCTCGCGCTTCTCGGTGATGACCGACACGTTTGCCGTCATGCCCGGCATCAGCTTGTGATCGGGGTTGTCGATCTTGAGTATGACTTTATACGTGACGACGTTCGAAATCGTCTCAGACGACAGCCGCTTCTGGACGACGACCGCCTCGAATGTGTCCTTAGGCCACGAGTCGAACGTACACTGCGCGATTTGCCCCTCAGCGATGCGTCCGATATCCGCCTCGTCGATATCCGCCTCGATCTGCATCTTGGTCAGGTCACGGGCGATGGAGAATAGCGTCGGCGTCTGGAGACTGGCCGCCACCGTCTGTCCGACTTCGACCTCGCGCGTCACAACGATACCGTCGATGGGACTGATGATCCGCGAGTAGCCGAGGTTCGTGCGCGCCTGTTTGAGCGACGCGTTCGCCTGCACCACTTTTGAATTCGCCTCCGCGAGGCTCGCCTCCGCGGCGAGAAGGCTCGTCTCGGCGCTCTCCATCTCGCTCTTTGAGATCAGTTTGTTATCCCACAGCTCGAGGTTGCGCGCGTTGCCGCGACGCGCGTCGAGCAGATCGACCTTCGCGCGTAAGACCGCCGCGCGCGCCGTAGCCAGGCTTGCCTCGCTCTCCTCAAGCTTCGAGCTGAGCACGTCCGGGTCGAGCAGCGCGATCAACTGTCCCTTCTTCACTGTGCTGTTATAATCGGCATAGATCTCTTTAATCGTCCCGGAGACCTGCGTGCCGACGTCCACCATCTCGACCGCCTTCACTGTTCCGGTCGCGCTGATTGACGACGACAGCGTCCCTCGGCTCACAGCCAGCGTTCTGTAGGCGTATACCGTCTTCGCCGGGCTAAGGTACTGCCAGCCCGCCCAACCGGCCGCCGCGACGACCGCGACAACGGCCGCGAGTTTCAGTTTCTTGCCAAACCCCTTTCCTTTCTTCATGGCTATCCCTCCGCTATATTGCTATATTAGTTGAACTCTACACCCACTGCGTTCTCCAGACTGATGATGGCGATCTGCAGGTTGTAACGCGCGTTATACGACGAAAGCTGCGCGTCGGCGAGGCCCAGCAGCGCGTCGGTAACCTCAAGAGGCGTGCCGACGCCCGCGTTGTAGCGTCCTTCCGCGAGCTTGCGGTTCTCCTCCGCGTCCTCAAGCGTCAGCGCGCTCACGCGCACCTGCTCGCGCGTGCGGATCAACTCTGTCAGCGCCTTGCCGACGTCGAGCATGATATCCTGCCGCAGTTTCTCGCGCGTGGCCTCGAGCGACCTCAGCTGCGCGCGCGCCGTCTCGACCTTCGCCTTCGTCTCGCCGCCGTCCACTACGGGGACGGAGAGCTGCACGCCCGCGTTCCAACCCCTGTCGAGGTCGTAAATCTGGTCGCCGTTGGTGTTATACCCGCCCACGACGTTGATCGTCGGCGACATGCCGCGCGCCTCCGCCTCGATCGTCGACCGCTGCGCAAGCACGCTCAGGTCTGCCGCCTTATAGTCGGGCCTGTTTTCGAGCGCGGTCTGCTCGGCGCGGCTCTCCGCGTCGCCCGGCAGATGAAGCTCCGCGGGCCGCGCCTCAAACGGCCCCTCGAACTCCGCGCCGATGGCGTTCATCAACTCGCGCCGCGCGACCGCCACGTTGCCCTTAGCCTCAATCAGCGCCAGCTCGGCGTTGCCGAGGTCAACCTTCGCCTTCGTCACGTCGTACCACGGCTTCGAGCCGGCTTTATAGAACCCCTGCGCCTGTTCGAGATGCCGCGTAAACGCGTCGACCGACTCCGAGCGCTGTTTCTCGGTCTCGAGGCTCAAGAGCAATGCCATATAAGCGGATTTAACGTTCGTCCGCACCTTCAGCAGCGTCTCTCGCGCGCTCTCCTCTGTGCCGCTGAGGCTGTAACGCTGCGCGTCGACCGAATATTTATTGCGGTTTGCGTCGAAGATCTTGGCCGACGCGGAAACGCCCGCGGAGTAACTCGCGCCTTCGCCCGACGAAGTTCTCGCGCGCTCGGACGACGCGCTGCCGGAGACAGTCAGCTTGTCTCCCACAACGGCTTGTTTCAGCCGCCCGCGCTCCGCGTCGATCTGCGCCGCCGCGCCCGCCACGCTCGGGTGGTTTTCGGCGGCTATGCGCAGGCACTCCTCCAGGGTCAAGACCTCTCCCGCGTCCGCCCCCGCGCAAAAACAAACCGCCGCCGCCCCGGCAAACACGGCCATCAAGAGCCACCGAACACCTCCCGCAAACTGCTTTCGTTCCATTCCATTCGCTCCCTTCGAAATTTCATGTTATCCATAATTGTATATTGAGTCCAAGCCCATCTCCCCCGGGCCGAACATATCCTAAACGAGCCTCATAAACTCCGCGCGCGAATAAGTTAAACGAAAGTTAAACAAACCGAAAAATATTTTTTGAAAATGGGGAGATGGGAGATTGTGTTGAGGACTGAGAAAACTATCGCTTAGCAATACCGCGCTTGTTGGTTGTCAAAATCAAAGCTTGACGCGAACCCCTCATGTGATACTATATATTCTAAGAATTCCCCGTGATTCACATTGTATTTTAGCATATTTTCGGTTTTTTATTTGGTTTTTGTTGGCCAAAGCCACAGAAAACCGTTCCCGTCGTGAACGCAGACTTAATTTTATCCCGGAAGGGGTGAGCCGCGATGGTGATGAAAACAATACGAATCGTGATAGGCACTGTCAATCTTATTTTTGGGTTGTATTATGGAGCTCTACTTATGAGAAATTCGATATTGTTGGGTGAAATAAGAAACGTAGAACAATTTTTCAATGATTTATCCCCTCTTCTTTTTTTATCAATTTTTTACTTTATTTTTATAATATTTATGCTTATGCTGTCTTTGGTATTCATATTCAATATCAGCGTTATGATTATCAGCGCTGTCTATTTTTATAAAACAGCGCTTTACGGTACGTATAGCGTAAAAAAAAGACTTGCCCTCCTCATAGCATCGGCTGTCTTGTTGGCATCCTGTATTTATATAATTCCCGTGTTGGGAGGGCCGAAGGCAAAGAGTTTGATTTATTTATGCGCGTTGATTATTGTCAACATCGCCTTATTGCTCTACGACTGCCTGTGTCCTGATTTAGGAGAAGAGAACAAGGAGGCGTGACCGGGGTTGCGCTCCCCTCTTAGCTCGCTTCTCACATCGTTATTTCTTTATTACCCGTGAGTTTGTAGAAGATCAACAGCGACGCGATGGTTATCATCGACAGGACCGTTGAGAGAGCGGCGGCGGTGCCGTAGTTGCCGCGGAGGACTTCGGTGTAGATCGCGACTGTCATCGTGCGCGTGGTCGCCACGAAGAGCAGTATCGATGTGCTGAGCTCGGTCAGGATTGTTATCCATGTCAGAACCGCGCCCGAAAATACGCCCGGGAGCAGCGCGGGCAGGGTGACGCGGAAAAAGGTCTTCATCTGCGACGCGCCGAGGCTGATTGCGGCTTCTTCCGTGGAGACGCTGACCTGCTGCAGCAACGCGGCGGTCGAGCGCACCGTATACGCCAGGCGGCGGATGACGAAGCTCAGGATCATAATCGCCGCCGTGCCGCTCAGCAACACCGGCGGCTTGTTGAAGGTCAGCAGCAGCGCGATGCCAAGCGCCGAGCCGGGTACGATGTATGGAAACATTGTGGTAATGTTGAGAACCGAGGCGACTGTGCCGCGGCGGCGCACGGTGATGTACGCCGTGAGAATGGCGATGATCACGATTATGACGAGTGAAACCGCCGCGAGAAAAATAGTGTTGGTGATCGAATTGCCGATCTTCGAGAACGCGACGCGGTAGCTCTCGAGGCTGTAGCCCTTCACGAAGAGCCTGCCGGAGGTGTTGAGGAAGGATGTGTAGACGACGTAGCACTGCGGTGCCATCGCCAGCACAACGTAGGTGTAAACGTAGAGATGAGCCAGTATGTTGCGCGCGCCGCGCGCTTTTTGGGGCTCGATGGGGTTTAAGGCGCTCGTCTGGAAGCTCTTGCGGTGTGATACATACTGCTGCGCGATGAAAACAGTGGTGGCGAATATCACCACCATCACGCAGATCGCCGCGGCAAAGCCTTTGTCGGTGCTGACCTCGCCCATAAACTCGTTGTAGATCAGCGCGGGCACTGTGCGGAAGCCCTCGCCCAGCAGCATCGGCGTCCCGAAGTCCGCGAGCGCGCGCATGAATACCAAAAGCCCGCTCGCCAGGATCGTCGGCATAATCATCGGAACGAGAATCGCCGTGACCTTGCGTACGTTGCCGCAGCCGAGGCTCTCCGCCGCTTCGAAGATCGAGCTGTCAACGTTTTTGAGCGCGCCCGATACGTACATGAACACGAGCGGTATCATCTGGAGCGTCAGCACCAGCGCGATCCCGCCGAAGCCGTATATGTCGGGCAGTTTCAGCCCGAAGGCGCTCTTGAAGAAGTTCGTAACCACGCCGTTGCGCCCCGCGAGCAATATCCACGAGTACGCCCCGATGAAGGGGGGCGAGACCATCGAGATCAGGATCAAAATCTGCACCGCGCCCGCGAAGCGAATCTTCACCGCGTTCATTATGTACGCGAGCGGAATCGCGGCGGCGACGGAGAGAACGGTCACGGCGGCGGTAACCTTGAGGCTGTTGATTACCGCTCCGTAGTAGTACCTGCGCGAGAAAAACTTGTGAAAATTGGCCCACGAGACGTTGCCCGACCCGTCGATGAGGCTCTTTGCGAGCAGGCTTATCAGCGGATAGAGCAAGAATACGCTGTATAAAATCAGGATGCCTGCACCGATGAAAAACCAGGCGTCGCGCCTAGCCCGCGTCACCGCCGAGGACCCCCTTCATCAAGCTGAGCCCGCCCGACTCGTCGAACACGTTGATCTTTTGCTGCTTCACGCCGAGGCAAATCTCCGCGCCCGGCTTTAGTATCTCTTCGATCGTGGACTCCTGAACTATCTCGACGCGCGAACCGTCCGCGAGGCTCGCGAAATAGTGCGTGTTGAGCCCTAGGAAGATGCTGTCGTCGATCACGGCGCGCACGCCGTCTCCATCGGTGATGAAGAACTCCTCCGGGCGAATGGAGGCGCGCACCCGGGCGCGTCCCGGCGGCAAGCGCCCGGCGTCGAGCTCCGTCAGCTTGAACACGCTTCCGCACAGCGTCAGGGCGTCGCCCTCCAGCTCGCACTCGAACACGTTCGTGCGTCCGATAAACGTCGATACGAAGAGGTTCGCCGGCCGCTGGTAGATTGCCTGCGGCCGGCCCACGTGCTGAATCTCGCCGCCCTTTAAGACCGCGATGCGGTCGGAGACGGCCATGGCTTCTTCCTGGTCGTGCGTGACATAAATCGTGGTGATGTGGACTTTGTTTTGAATCTCTTTGATGGCGTTGCGCATCTCCACCCGAAGCTTGGCGTCGAGGTTGGAGAGCGGCTCGTCCATCAACAGCACGTCCGGGTTGATGACAATGGCCCGCGCCAGGGCGACGCGCTGCTGCTGCCCTCCGGAGAGCTGCGACGGCAGACGGTCGCGGAACGCCTCGATCTGCACAACGCGCATGATCTCGTCCACACGGCGGGCGATTTCGTCCTTCGGCACGCGGCGGTTCTCGAGGCCGAAGGCGATGTTCTTAGCCACGCTCATGTGAGGAAAGACCGCGTAGTTCTGGAACACCATGCCGATATTGCGCTTGCCGGGGTCCAGGTCGTTGACGACGTTGCCGTTGAACGAGACCGTCCCGCCCTCGATGCTGTTAAAGCCCGCGATCATGCGGAGCAGCGTCGTCTTGCCGCAGCCGGAGGGCCCCAGCAACGTAAAAAACTCCCCGTCCTCGATCTCCGCCGAGATGCCGGGAATTACCGTGACGCCACCGAACCGCTTGACTGCTCCGCGAATGCTGATCGCTACGCTCATTATATTATTTGGCTACGGTCGTCAGAACGTCCATGTAACGCGCGATGATGTCGTTGCGGTTTTTCTGGACGTAATCATAATCCTCGAATATGAGCTTGATATCCTTCAGGGGCGTCATGTACGAGCCCAGCTTGGCGTCCGCGCGCACCGGGCGAACCGTCAGACTGCTGCCGAAGGCGTCCTGAGCGGCCTTGCTGACGATGAAGTCCATGAACTTGCCGGCGTTCTCGAGGTTCTTCGCGCCCTTGATGATCGCCGCGCCCGCGGGCAGGTAGACCGAGCCCTCGGCGGGGTAGACGACCTTAAGGTTCTTCGCGCCGCTCTTCACGTAGCTGGCGGCGGGATCCTCGTAGGTCAGCGCGACGGCGTACTCGCCGTCGGCCACGCTCTTGTGAACCGCCTGCGAGCCGCTGGCGATCTTGCCCTCGGTGTTGACCAGCAGTTTCTCCACATAATCCCAGCCCGATTTTGACTCATAGCCGCCCATCGCGAGCAGGATGTTCGTCAGCTGCGCGAACGCGGAGGACGACGCCGCGGGGTTGCCCATGGAGATGCGCCCTTTGAACACGGGGTTCAGCAGGTCGGCATAACCCTTGACGGGGGCGTTTTTCACCAGGTCGGTATTGACCAGAAGGCAGCTGCCGTCGAGGCAATAGAGCGTGACGATGCCGTTGCTGTTTTGATATTCTTTCATGACCTTGGCGTTCTCGGCGGGGGTATGCTTTTGAAAGAGGCCGAGGTTGTTGAAATATGTCGCGCGTCCGCCGCCCCACGCGACGTCCGCGTTGGGCCTGTTCTGCTCAGACTCAATGCGGGTGAACATCTCGCCGGTGCCCATTGAGATCAGCTCGACGGAGATACCCGTCTCCTTCTCAAAGAGCGGGATGATAACGCGTATCATGTCCTCCGAATTGGGCGAGTAGATCACAAGCTTCCCGCCGGTAGCCGCGGCTCCGAAACAGGGCAGGGCAATCAGAACAGCCAGCGCAAGAAACACAGACAGAATCCTTTTCATGCCAAATACCTCCCAGGTGTTGTCGTTATGATTGGATCATCATTCAATGGGACAGAAACATGGTCGGACGCCCGCTCAAAATACTAATCTATTCTAGCAATCAAAACGGCATTTCATCAAGCGCCCCGCGAAATATTGTCCTTCTGATATTATCCGTACAAACGAACGCCAACACCTACTTTAAATTTTTCCGGCCTATATGTCATAAAAAGTTTGATATTTTCCCCCATAAGAAATATAATGCACTGTCAGTGTCTTTAAAATTAATGTGGCTAACCCGGCACTGTTTCTTGCAAAAGCCACATTAAGCGTTTACAAAGTAAATTAAGGGAGATGGATGTTTATGAAACGAAAAACCGTGGATGCTTTTGTGATAGGTATGGCTCTGTTTTCTATGTTCTTCGGCGCGGGCAATCTGATTTTCCCTCCTTATCTTGGCATGACGTCGGGTCCGCAATGGTTGATCGGGTTCCTCTGTTTTTTCATGGCGGACATCGGCCTCGCCTTTGCCACCATCGTGGCGATGATTAACAGCAACGGGCATATGTCCGAGGTAACGGGGCCTCTCGGGCGCGTTCCTTCTCTTCTTGTCAACATCGCGATCATCCTGTGCATCGGCCCTTTGTTCGCGACGCCGCGCACAGCCGCGACGACCTTCGAAATGTTTGTCGTTCCGGTGACGGGCGCGGGAGGTTTCGCGGCTTCTCTGATATCCTCGGCGGTTTATTTTGCGGTCGTCGTGCTGCTCACCATTCGCTCGACAAAAGTTGTCGATATCCTCGGCAAAATTTTGACTCCTTTTCTGTTCATCGGTTTAATCGTTCTGATCACAGTCGGCGTCGCCGCGCCGCTTGGCCCTGTCATCTCCCAACCGATGATCGGCAACGTCGTCAAAGAAGGCATTGTCGCGGGGTATCAGGCGATGGACGTCTTCGGCGGATTGGTATTCGCGATCATCATTGTATCCGCGGTACAAAGGCGCGGCTATTCCAAGGACGAAGACAAAATCGGCGTCTGCGCGATGGCGTGCGCCATCACGGGCATTGGATTGTTCCTCGTATACGGCGGGCTGACGTACCTCGGCGCGACGGCGTCCACGATGTACGGCATGGACGTAAACCGAGCGCAGCTGCTCGTGCAGGTCACACAGCGGCTGCTTGGGCAGGGCGGCGTGATGCTGCTGGGCGTCGTCGTCGCGCTGGCGTGCCTCACGACGGCGATCGGGCTCACCGCATCGGCTGCCGCCTACTTTGAAGAGCTGACTAATGGCAAGCTGAAGTATAAGCACATGGTGATCGCTCTGGCGTCGCTGTCGCTCTTGGTCGCGAACCTCGGGCTGTCTAAGATCATCAGCATCGCCGTGCCGGTCTTGAGCCTTCTTTATCCGTCGATCCTCGTGCTGGTGTTTCTGTCACTCTTCAAGACAAAGATCACGAACCCCTATATCCACAGAAGCGCGGCGCTTGTGGCGCTCGCCGTCAGCTGCTGCGGCGTGCTGAACGATCTCGGCGCGCCGGTGGCGTTCACGCAGGCGCTGCCCCTGGCCGAGTACGGGCTGCAGTGGGTCGCGCCCTCGCTTATCGCGGGAGTGATAGGCGCTTTCATACCGCAAAAGACCCTGGCGCTGAACCCGGAATAGCCATCGCGCATCGGGCGCACCAGCAAAACCCCCGCCCTTGCGCGCGTAGGGGCGGGGGTTTTATATAAACTACCCGGCGTAGCTAATTCAGAATCCGCTTAGCGATCCGCGAATTTAGCGAGCGCCGCGGGGATCAATTCGTCCAGCTGCGAGGCCGTTTTTTCGTACTCGTCGAGATTCATGCCCCAGGGATCGGAGATATTGCCCGGCTTGCCCGTCACGTATTCGATAAGGGTGAAGGTGCGGCTCTCCGCGTCGGGGAAGAGCTTGAGCACGTTCTTCCTGTGCCCGTCGGTCATCGTGAGAATGAGATCCGCGTCGCGCGCTTCCTCCGCGCCCATCGCCATTGACTTGTGGCCGTCGAGCTTGACTCCGCGTTTTATCATAACCACGCGGGCGTTTAAGTTCGCCACCAGCTCGTCGGGATCGAGATCGGTACCGCGCGAGATGATCTCGAAGTTATAATCCTCTTCTCCGCTCACTTTTTTGGCGATTCCTTCCGCCATCGGGCTTCTGCACGTGTTGCCCGTACAAACAAAGACGATCTTGAGAGGTTTCTCAGCGGCGAGCGCGACGCCTGCGAACAGTGCAACGCAGAACGCGGCGGCTAACAGGATGGTGAGCATTCTTTTCATATGACGCGCCTCCTCATTTGAGTAAAATAGTATTGAGCCATTATAACCCAATATCATGCGCATGATTATAAAGGCAAAAATACTGAATTACAATAGCGAACGAGTTCAGGATGGGGGATCTGTATAGGCCGGCAAATATCCCGTAAGCCGTGATATAATCGCTATCGACAGACCTGCCGGAAGCAGATGGAACCGGAGAGTAGGTTTTCCCCTCGGAGGGAGGTGAACGTGATGTCGGACGGCAAAACGCCGAATGA
>Ga0153940_1000134_pt1 | contig 45459 bp, 52 predicted proteins | sample TSNJ024MetaG_FD_104736 | JGI IMG/M metagenome (GOLD analysis project Ga0153940, IMG submission 104736) | Attine ant fungus gardens microbial communities from New Jersey, USA - TSNJ024 MetaG | ecosystem: Host-associated > Fungi > Mycelium > Unclassified | place: USA: New Jersey, Brendan T. Byrne... | reverse complement strand
CTTTCTCATGTGTATATGCTCCTTAAAGTAATAGTCTAAAGAAGCTAGTATACTATATTTTCGGTTTTGGGACAAAATCAAAAACCGTCTAATAGGACATTATCACATTTCGATCAGAAATTGATGGGATTAAAGCAGAATAGGTATTGACAAATCAGATAGATATGTTATAGTTTAAGAGTAATAGTTCAAGAACGAACAGTTCAAGAAGAAACATTCTGGGGGCAGTTATGTTATGTGAAATAGAAGGAATCATAAACGGACAGCAATTTAAACGCGTATATGAGAAAAAATGTGAACCGCTGATGAAGAAATATGACCTTAGAAAAATTGAACTGGATGTGCTGTTTTTCCTGTATTCATACGAAACCTATGATACAGCGAAAGACATCGTAAACCAAAAGTGCCTCTCGAAAGCACATGTGTCAAAGGCAATTGAGAATCTGACCGATAAGCAGTATGTTATGACCTGGTCAGACCGTCAGGACCGCAGATGTGTACATTTGTCGGTTACTGAGGAGGCCCGGCCGGTGCTGGCTGAGCTGGAAGTACTCTGGCATGAGCTGGAGTGGTGCATGTATCGGAATGTATCGGCGGAAGAGCAGTCAATGTTTACAAGCGTCTTGAATAAGATTGTAAGGAATATCAATATAATTTTAGGTGAGGAATAAGTTTGCAGGGCAAGCTTTTTCTTTTAACTGATTACAAGCACTCAACACTTGGGAGTGCTGATAAAAAGGAGGAAGATTTATGTTAGTGATACCAATTTATAATACCATCATATTGCCTCAGATCCAGTATCATTTGGCACCGAATCTGCTGAGTGAAACAGAAATAGAAAGGCTGAAGAATGAAGAACATGTAATCCTGCTGCCGCTGAAGGAGTGGAAAGAGCGTTCAGAGCTGGCAAAAGAGGATTTCCATTCGATCGGTCTGGTATCGGAAGTGAAGGGTATAAAGAAGGAAGAAGAGGGAATGGTGCTGTCGGTCGAGACCAAGGAGCGGGCAGATATACTGAAACTCACGGTAGGAGAGAAAGGGCTGGATGCTGCTTTTTGTATCCGCAATGAGATTGTGGATATTACCGAGGAGGAAGAGAGTAATCAGCTGGCAGAGATTAAAGCGATCCTGGTTGAAGCGGCTTCAAGATATCAGTGGGGGCCGTGGGTTGCGCAATTTGTCGAGAGATGGTCATCGGCTTCAGAACTGATTAGTATGATAAGCCCTTATCTTGATATAGAGGAAACACAGAAATATGCCATCATCAAGACCGATTCGGCGAGAGAACGGAGTAATCTGATCCGGGAAGCGGTGATGCAGTTAAAAGAGGCATTGGAAGTCCGGGCGGATATTACCCGGAAGATGAAAGATTCCCAGAGCCAGACTTACCGTGAGCAGGCTATTCAAAGGCAGATCGCACTGTTGCAGCAAGAGCTGGATGATATGGATCCGGAGGCGGTATCAGAAGAAGACCGGCTGCTGGAGAAGATTAAAAATGCCGGCATGCCGGAAGAAGCTGAAAAAGAAGCTATGCGGATCTTTAAAAGATTTAAGCAGGAAGGTCCAAATGGTCATGAATATGGCTCCCTGTATGATTACCTTGAGTTTATTACCAGTCTTTCCTGGAAAGAACCGGAAAGAGCAGAGACAGATATCGCAAAAGCCAGGCGGATACTAGATGAAGATCATTATGGACTTAAGGATATTAAGGAGCGCATCCTGCAGCATCTCGCTGTCATGTCGCTGCGGAAGAGACAGTCCGGTTCGATCTTGCTGTTCATCGGTGCGCCCGGGACCGGCAAGACCAGTATGGGTAAAAGTATTGCCCGGGCAATGGACCGGGAGTATGTCCGTATCAGTCTCGGTGGTGTAAAGGATGAGGCGGAGATCCGCGGGCATCGGCGCACTTATATCGGAGCCATGCCGGGACGGATAATGGAAGGTGTGAAGCGGTCAGGAGTGAGGAATCCGGTCATTGTGCTGGATGAGATTGATAAGCTTTCTAATTCTTATAATGGTGATCCGGCCAGTGCTTTGCTTGAGGTATTGGATCCGGAACAGAACAGTAACTTTACCGATCACTATATGAATGTACCGTATGATTTATCGAATGTGCTGTTCATCTGTACCGCCAATAACCTGGATGGAATTCCGCGGCCGCTGCTGGACCGGATGGAGGTCATCCGGCTGGCCGGTTATACACCGGTGGAAAAATTCTATATTGCCAAGAAGCATCTGCTGGGCAAATCTTTAGCAGATGCCGGCATCGCCAAAGTTCATCTTTCTATTTCCGATGCAGTGCTTAAGAAGGTAATTGAAGATTATACTATGGAGGCCGGCGTCAGAGGCTTGAAGAAACAGCTTGATAAAATCTGTCGGAAAGCAGCGGTGGAACTGGCTGAAGAGAACAAGAAAAAGATTATTATCCGGGAAAAGCGGCTGCCTGATATCTTAGGGAAAAAGCTGGCGGCTCACGATACCAAGCTGAAGATCAGCGTACCCGGTATTGTTACCGGTCTGGCGTGGACTCAGGCCGGAGGGGACATTTTATTTATTGAGACTACCGCCATGCATGGCAATGGGCGGATTCACGTCACCGGTCAATTGGGAGACGTGATGAAGGAGTCGGCGGAAATAGCTGTCAGTCTGTTGAAAGCGCTGTTCTATCATCAGAATTTAAAGCTGGATGATAAGGATATTCATATCCACGTACCGTCAGGAGCTGTGCCGAAAGACGGACCGTCTGCCGGGATTACGCTGTTTACGGCGCTGACATCACTGGTTACCGGGGTTCCGGCTGATAACGACCTGGCTATGACCGGGGAGGTCTCACTGCGGGGACAGGTAATGCCGATCGGCGGTCTGCCGGAGAAACTGATGGCGGCTGACCGGGCGGGAATCCATAAGATACTGATTCCGAAAGAGAATGAAGAAGATTTGAAAGAAGTTCCCGATGAGATTCGCCAAAGGTTGGAAATCGTACCGGTGAGCACGGTGCAGGAAGTGATTTTCCATGCTCTGCACATTGAACTGCCGAAGAAGAAAGATTTACTTTTCTTTGAAGCCGATGATAAGTTCAAGATGGTCATTCCGGCCGTTCAGAAAGGCCAGGCTGAGGCAATATTCAGATAACAGAACTGCCGCTTCTCAAAATGAAGCGGCAGTTCTTTGGTAATAAGTTTTTTAAAAAAATATGTTATCGCCAATTACGATTCCGTTTGACCAGGTACCGACCATGCGGAAGCTGTAGCAATTTTTTACTTTATTGAGTCTGGCACCATTCAGCGCATCCTGGGCAACGGTATAGCAAAGCGGTGCCGGGCCTTTGGCTAATATACGGTCCAGCTTCCCGGTACGGACCGGTGAGAACTGATTTTTCTGATAGATCACGTCCCGAAGTGTATTCGGCCATTTTGGACTTTCGACCCGGTTCATAATAATGGTTGCAACCGCTAACAGAGCATCGTAATCGTCCTGTAAAGCTTCGCAGTGCAGTATTGCGGCGAATAGGGCAACCTCTGAAGTTGAAGCCGATACCGCCGTACTTTGTGATGTGCTGTTGCCGCCTGAAGCCTGAGCTGCTGCCTGAACTGCTTTTGCATCGGCAAGCTGCTGGGAGGAAGAGGACAGGTCATTCTGTACCGTGCTGATGGTACTGTTCAGCGAAGCCTGCTTGCTGTTTAGTTCTTCCCTAGCCTTAGCCAGTTGTTCTTTCTGCGTTTCTAATTCCCGTTCTTTCGCTTCGACTTTTTCGGTTACTTCTTTCAGAGATTCCATCATTTCACGGTCATATTCAGTGATCGCGGAAACGAACTCCGTATTGTTCAGAAACTCACTCATGCTCTCGGCTGAACAGATAAATTCCAAAAGCGATGTGTTTCCGTTTTCGTACATATATTTAATTCTCATTTTCATCGCTTCATATTGCGAATCTTGACTCAACCTGGCCGCTGCCAGATCAAGTTCGGTTTGTTTGATTTCTTTGTCGGTCTCGTCAATTTGGGTTACCAGACTTTCAATTTCACCGCTTAGCGAATTCAACTGGTCGTTTAGATCATTGAGCTGATTCTGCAGATCGGAAGTTTCTTGTTCCAGTTCATTTACCGAACTGGCATATGTGCTGTACACTGGTACCGCGAGGACAAGCGCAGTGAGAAGCGCCAGAAAAGACCTGAAATTTTTTTTTGTTTTTCTGTGATTCATGGGTTCATCCTTTCCCCTGATGGAGCATTAGTGGTTAATCAGTCGGGATTAACGTTTGATTATTATACTACAAATTGATTATTTTGGCAAACTCTGATATTATGTAAACATTAACAAAAAAAGAAAGAATATTCAGCATCTGTAAATAATAAATATGCATGGAGTAGAATTATAAATGATGGAAAAACAAATAAAAATGATCGCTCTGGACCTGGATGGGACTCTGCTCAATGAACAAAAAGCAGTTACGGAACATACCCGGGAAGTACTTACTGCAGCAATCGCCCAGGGGGTGACCGTACTGGTCGCGACAGGCCGTCCGCTTGCCGGCGTACCGGCAGTACTGAGGCAGTTTCCGGGGATACGCTATGTGGTGACAGCCAATGGTGCCAGAGTAGTAGACCAACAGAAAGATAAAATATTGTATGAACGGCTGATTAAACCGGAGGCTGCAGAAAAAGTATTGGATATATTTGCCGAATATGATACATTAAGAGAAGTATTTCATAATGGAAAAGGATATATGAATCGGGTAGATAAACCGGACCGGTTTTTTGAAAATGATCTGATGAAGGAATATATTCTTACGACCCGAAAGCCGGTCAGGGATCTGAAAGAGACCACCTGGGCACTGCCGGGAGGATTTGATAAGGTCCGCGCTGTCTTTAGCTGTCCGCAGGAACGAGAAGAGGCCATGCAGAGGATGAAAAGCGAGAAAGGTTTGGCGGTGACCAGCGCAATTCATAATGATATTGAAGTGAACCTGGCAGGGGTAAATAAAGGAACTGCATTGCTTGCTTTAGGCGAGCGTCTGGGTATCTGGCGGGATGAGATCATGGCCTGCGGCGATGGGATGAATGATGTGGAGATGATCAGTCAGGCCGGACTTGGTGTGGCGATGGAAAATGGCGTTGAAGAAGTAAAGCGGGCGGCTGATCATATTACGGCGGCAAATGATGATGAAGGGGTGGCAAAGGCTATCGAAAAGTTTATACTAAAATAGGAGGAGCATATGTTAGATATTTTAAAGGCGATAATACTGGGAATTATAGAAGGGATTACCGAGTGGCTGCCGATCAGCAGTACCGGTCACCTAATTATTGTGGATGAGTTTATTAAGCTCGGAACAAGCGATGCGTTTAAAGAGATGTTTAACGTGGTGATTCAATTTGGCGCGATCATGGCAGTTGTAGTACTTTACTTTCATAAATTGAATCCATTTTCACCGAAAAAGAACACCAAACAGAAACGAAACACCTTTGAGTTATGGTTTAAAGTAGTAGTGGCATGTATTCCGGCAGCGGTAATCGGCCTGCCGCTGGATGACTGGATGGATAAGCACCTTCATAATTACATTGTGGTTGCGATCATGCTGATCGTGTATGGTGTTCTGTTTATCCTGGTTGAAAAGCGCAACGAAGGCATGACTCCAACGGTTACTAAATTAACTGAACTGACCTACTCCACGGCGCTTATCATCGGTTTATTTCAGGCTTTGGCTATGGTTCCGGGGACTTCCCGGTCCGGTGCTACCATCCTGGGAGCATTGCTGATCGGAACTTCGCGTTATGTGGCAACTGAGTTTACTTTCTTTCTGGCTATTCCGACTATGGCCGGAGCCAGTTTAGTAAAGCTGATCAAGTTCCTGCTCAATGGAACCGGATTTACCGGCATCGAAATTGCGGTTTTACTGACTGGCTGCGTTACTGCATTTATTGTATCAATTATAGCCATTAAGTTTCTGATGGGATATATTAAGAAAAATGATTTTAAAGCATTTGGCTATTATCGGATTGTACTGGGTGTAATCGTTCTCGGGTATTTTGCCATTTTTGGATAAATCATCAAAGAGGTGGGTAATTATACAGGAAATATGTATGAATGCCCACTTGTTTTTTAGCTTAATTATGATAAAATAGAACAAGAGTTGTATTATTATGCAATTTATTTTTTATAAAGAATGTTGGAGGGATATTATGAAAATGAAAAAATTATTGAGTGTATTGATGGTATTGGCACTTGCCTGTATGGTGATGGCAGGATGCAGTTCGAACAAAGACAGTTCCGGTACCGGCAGCGAAGGAGCTGATACAACAGCGCAAAAAGAAGTTCTGACTATGGGTACCAATGCGGAGTTTCCGCCTTATGAATACTATGAAAACGATCAAATCGTCGGTATCGATGCAGAATTTGCAGCAGCTATTGCGGAGAAATTGGGAATGGAACTGAAGATTGAAGATATGGCGTTTGATTCTATCATCCCGGCAGTACAGAGTGGTAAGATCGATTTTGGGGCAGCAGGTATGACGGTGACCGAAGACCGTCTTGCTAACGTAGACTTTACCGATTCATATTATACCGGACGTCAGGTGGTCATCGTAGCAGAAGATAATACAGAAATTCTTGGTCCGGATGAGCTGGCTGGAAAGAAGATCGGTGTGCAGCAGGGAACGACCGGGGATATTTACGCAAGTGATGAATTCGGTGATGAAAATATCGAGCGTTACAGCAAAGGTATGGAGGCTGTACAGGCGTTGAGCCAGGGTAAGATTGATGCGGTTATCATTGATGATCAGCCGGCTCAGACTTTTGTGAGTGAAAATGAAGGTCTTAAGCTCCTTGATACGGAGTATGCTGAGGAAGAATACGCAATGTGTTTTAAAAAGGGTAACGAAGAATTACTCGAAAAAGTAAATGCAGCGATTAAAGAATTAAAAGATGACGGCACATTTGATACAATCGTAGATAAATACATTAATTAATCAGAATGGAAAAATATATATGGAAGCTTTGAAACTGAGATTTATAGCCAATTTTATAACCGATAATCGCTGGAAATATATTCTCGATGGGTTGAAAAACACCCTTATTGTAACCTTCCTGGCCCTCATTGTAGGAGTTCTGCTGGGATTTATTGTCGCGATTATCCGTTCCACTTATGATAAGACAGGGAAGCTGAAGGTACTGAATGTAATCTGTAATGTGTATCTGACGGTTATCCGTGGTACCCCGGTAGTGGTACAGCTTCTTATTATATATTTTGTGATTTTCGGAAGTGTCAATATCAGTAAAGTATTAGTTGCGGTCATCGCTTTTGGGCTCAATTCCGGGGCTTATGTAGCGGAGATATTCCGGTCCGGCATCATGTCCATCGATCAGGGACAGTTTGAAGCCGGTCGCAGTCTGGGGTTTAATTACCGTGAGACGATGATTTATATCATTATGCCGCAGGCATTTAAGAATGTCCTGCCGGCGCTGGGAAATGAATTTATTGTATTGCTGAAAGAGACATCAGTCGCTGGGTATATAGCCCTGCAGGATCTGACCAAAGGGGCGGATATTATCCGCAGCCGTACATATGATGCGTTTATGCCGCTGATAGCAGCAGCACTGATTTATTTAGTAATGGTGATAATCTTCACGAAATTAGTCAGTATGTTGGAAAGGAGGCTGCGTAACAGTGACCATTAATGGAGATGTTTTAATTAAAGTGGAAGATGTGCATAAGGATTTTACCGGTCTGCACGCGTTAAACGGCGTATCCGATGAAATCTGCAAGGGTGAAGTGGTTGTGATTGTTGGACCTTCCGGTTCCGGGAAGTCGACATTTTTACGTTCTTTGAATCTGCTGGAAGTTCCGACTTCCGGAAAGATTTATTTTGAGAATGTTGATATTACGGATAAAAAGACTAATATCGATAAGCACCGCCAGAAGATGGGAATGGTGTTTCAGCACTTTAATCTGTTTCCTCATAAGACGATATTGGAAAACATTACCCTGGCACCGATCAAACTATTGAAGAAGAGTAAGGAAGAAGCTGATAAACAGGGCATGGAACTGTTGAACCGGGTTGGACTTGCAAAGAAAGCCAATTCATACCCTTCGCAGTTATCCGGCGGTCAGAAACAGCGCATCGCAATTGTTCGCTCGCTGGCGATGGATCCAGATGTAATGCTTTTTGATGAGCCGACATCAGCTCTGGATCCGGAGATGGTCGGAGAAGTGCTGGAGTTGATGAAGCAACTGGCCAGAGACGGTATGACGATGGTAGTGGTAACCCATGAGATGGGATTTGCCAAAGAAGTCGGAACCAGGGTGCTGTTTATGGATGAGGGTAAGATCAAGGAAGAAAATACTCCGAAGGAGTTTTTTGGGAATCCGGAGGAGCCCCGGCTTAAAGAGTTTTTATCGAAGATTTTATAGAGCTAGCAGGGGATGCTGCACTAATAAATGTTTCTGGAAGCGGCGAAGCGGATTTGGAGTATCTGTTTTGGCTGAAGAGGATAGATATGAGATATGAAAGAATGACGGTGGGGCGTTTTATCGAACGCCCTAACCGTTTTATTGCCTATGTGGAGATTGCCGGGCAGAGGGAAACCGTACATGTGAAGAATACCGGCCGCTGCAAAGAATTATTGATACCGGGGGCAGAGGTGTTTGTACAGCGGGCGGATAACCCGGAGCGTAAGACCCAGTGGGATTTGATCGGTGTCAAAAAAGGGAAACGGATGATCAATATGGATTCCCAGGTTACGAATAAAGTAGTAAGGGAATGGATTGAAGAAGGAAATCTGTTTACTGGCGTAACGCTGATCAGGAATGAAGTTACTTATAAAGGATCAAGGTTTGACCTGTATGTGGAATGCGGCGAACGCAAAATATTTATTGAGATAAAAGGTGTAACACTGGAAGATGAAGGAGCAGTCAGATTTCCCGATGCCCCCAGTGAGCGGGCGGTAAAGCATGTCCGGGAATTGGCGGAGGCGGTAAAAGAAGGATATGAGGCATATGTGTTCTTTGTGATTCAGATGGCCGATGTCTGTTATTTTACTCCCTATACCGATATGCAGCCGGCCTTTAGTGAGGCGCTGAAGGCAGCTAAGGCAAAGGGGGTACATTTATTAGCCTATGAATGCAATGTGGGAATAGACCGGATTCGAATTACCAAAGAAGTGCCGGTTATTCTGCATAGTCCAGTACTGTATGAGATGACCGGATCTTTGATGGAATGGTACCGTGAGCACCGCAGGAAACTGCCATGGCGGGAACAGGTCAGTGCTTATCATACGTGGGTATCGGAGATTATGTTGCAGCAGACTAGGGTCGAAGCGGTCAAGCCTTTCTATGCCCGTTTTTTGAAAGCTTTGCCGACGGTCAAAGATTTGGCAGAAGTAAATGAGGATAAGCTGCTGAAATTATGGGAGGGGCTGGGATATTATAACCGGGTCCGCAATATGCAGAAGGCAGCGATTCAGATCATGGAAGATCACAATGGCCAATTCCCCCACAGCTACGAGGAAATCCGTAAGCTAAAAGGAATTGGCGATTATACAGCCGGAGCAATCAGTTCTATTGCTTTCGGCATCCCAAAACCAGCTGTAGATGGAAATGTTCTGCGGGTAGTATCACGAATCTTAAACAGTGATGCGGATATCATGAAAGCCAGTGTTCGATCGGAAATAGCAGCAGCCATAGAGGAAGTAATTCCTCCTGGTGCAGCCGGAGATTTCAATCAGGCACTGATCGAGCTGGGTGCGATTGTCTGCGTACCAGGACAAGTTCCTAAATGCAGCCAGTGCCCCGCAGAAAAAATCTGCTGTGCCAGGCAAGAAGGCCGTGAGCAGGAATTGCCCGTAAAAAGCAAAGCCAAAGCCAGAAAAATTGAAAAACGAACCATATTTTTAATCAAAGACGGCGAAAATCTAGCCATCCGCAAAAGACCAGGAAAAGGTCTTCTGGCTGGCTTATATGAATTCCCCAATATCCCGGGCTACCTGAATATGGAAGAAACAGCAGCATACAGTAAACAAATCGGCCTGATGCCCCTGCGCATCAAAGAGCTGCCCCCAGCCAAACACATCTTTAGCCACATCGAATGGCACATGAAAGGCTACGCTATTTTGGTGGACGAGCTGGAAAAGTCCTGTAAAGAAGAAGACATGCTGTTCATCGCCCCTGACGAAATCGAAAAACGATACCCCATCCCGTCTGCATTTGAAGCTTACACATTACATGCAGAAATAAAGCTCGGCCAGGGCAAATATAAATAACGACACAAGAACATTGCATTTGGTCAACAGCACGGAAATCATTATCATAAGAATCTTGATGAAGCAAATCAAAAGTAAAACGAAGAATATAAGGGAAAATTATGATTTGCTTAATACAATCTTTATGCTTTTGGGCTAGACTTATTATTATAACAAGCTTGATAAAGGAGTCAAAGTATATGAACATCGGAATTTTTACAGATACGTATTTTCCACAGATTAATGGTGTAGCAACCTCATCACTGGTTCTAAAAAAGGAACTTGAGAAATTGGGACACAAAGTATATATATTTACAACTGCTGATTCTAAAGCGGAAGCAGATCCAACTGTTTTTCGCGTACCAGGCATTCCGCTCAGTTTTTTACCCACACATCGACTTGCACTATTGCCGCCGCCAAGACTGTTGCTTAAGATTCGTGAGCTTGACCTTGATATTGTTCATACTCAAACAGAATTTTCTATGGGCATATTGGGGCATTTTGTAGCTAAGGCATGCGATATTCCTCACGTACATACTTTTCATACGATGTATGTACATTATGTACACTATATTGCCGGCGGACATTTAATTTCTCCGAATATGGTGAAATATTTTTTGCGTGTATTCTGCAATTCAACAAATTTAATCGTTGCACCGAATGCGAAGGCAAGGGATAGTTTGATTGATTACGGCGTTAAGCGTCCAATTCGCATTATCCCTACGGGAATAGATTTCAAACCATTTATACCGGACAACAATTTAGTAGAAGCGGTTTCTGAATTAAAATCCGATCTTGGTATACCGCAGGACTATCCAACTGTTGTTACTGTTGGCCGCTTATCGAAGGAAAAAAGTGTTGACGTAATTTTAGATGGTTTTGCAAAATTGCTAAAGGTAGTTCCTCAAGCTTGCTTGATTGTAGTGGGCGGAGGCCCGGCATTGGAAAGTCTGCAGGAACAAGCAGCATTCCTTGATATAAGCGATAAAGTCATATTTACAGGATTTGTTTCTTGGAACGATGTCGGTAAATATTATCAATTAGGTGATGTGTTTGTTAGTGCCTCAACTACTGAAACACAGGGACTGACTTATTTTGAGGCGATGGCAGCACATGTTCCGGTTATAGCCAAAAATGATCCAAGTACGAATGATTTAATTAAAAACAGAGTAACAGGATTTCTTTTTGATAACGATGAAGAATTGCCTTCACTGCTTTATGATGTACTTGGAGATAAGGCAATACGTCGAAGTGTATCAGGTGCTGCATATAAAAGCATTAGTCCGCTTTCGGCCGGAAATTTCGGAAAGTGTATTGAGCGTCTGTATAATGAGGTTGTTTGCCACTATCCGGAAACATACATATTTAGCAGCCCTGAAGTAGTGTGCAATGTATTGTATCAGAAAACCCATGAAAGGTATTGAGGTATTATGATAAAAATAAATATGAAATCTTCGGCAACTGTAATTAAGGGACAAGGTGTTGGTTCATGTTATGAGGAACAGGTGGCTTTAATAAAAGGAAGCGGGGAATTTCAAGTTACTGAAAACGGACATGGGAACTTTGATATCATACATTACCATACTGTGAATCCAGGATATTATCTGGATCGATTATTAAGGAAAAATAAAGCTGCATGTGTTGGATATGTACACTTTTTACCAAATACACTGGATGAAAGTTTACAGCTACCATTTTGTATTCGTAAGATATTTTACAAATACATTTTAGCATTTTATAACGGTATGGATTACCTTGTAACAGTGAATCCATACTTTATTAAAGAAATTAGAAGATATGGCATAACCCAACCGGAAGTCTTATGTATTCCAAACTTTGTGGATGACGTAAAGTTCCATCCTTTACCAAGGAAAGATATTGAGTCCGGAAAAATCAAATTCAATATGGATTTGCATAAATTCGTGGTATTAGGTGTAGGTCAGCTTCAGACGAGAAAGGGAATCGCAGATTTTATAGAAACGGCAAGACACCTGCCTGATGTTCAATTTATTTGGGCTGGTGGATTTTCGTTCGGTAAACTATCGAATGGCTATAGGGAGATAAAAGGTATCGTGAAAGATTGTCCTGATAATATAAGATTTTTAGGGATAATAGAGCGGAAAGAGATGAATCTTTTATATAATATCTCTGATTTATTCTTTTTACCATCCTACGACGAGTTATTCCCGATGTCCATTTTGGAAGCTTTATGCTGTAAAATTCCAATAATGGTAAGGGACGTCTCTTTGTATGATGACATATTATTCGATTGCTGTTTAAGAGGTAGTTCTGCTGCTGAATTTGCAGACGGAATAAGCATTATAGCTAACAATGAAAGAGAATATTCAAAATGGTCTGAGAAAGCATGGGAATGTCACTGTAAGTATACAAAAGAACAAGCACTAAAAAATTGGATCAGTTTTTATAGTGAGGCATATTCTCAAGTAATCAATAAGGAGAAATTGGTTTTCTATGATAAAGTTTAATGTTAGGAAGCTTTATAAAGCAGCAAGTATATTAGGTCTGATAGGCACAGCGGTCGCTAGTGTTGCGGCAATAAAAACAGGTGTTTTTGATTCTCCGGCAGCAATTAGGGAATTTGTTCAGGCGGGCGGTATCTTTGCGCCCTTATTGTTTGTTGTAATACAAGTTGTTATCCCGATTATTCCAGGCGGTGTTACGCTGCTGGCAGGAGTAATCATTTTTGGTGCTTTTTGGGGGTTTATTTATAATTATGTTGGCATTGTTATCGGTTCGATGATTGCATTTCAGATGGTTAGAAAACTTGGCCGCCCTTTTCTGCAAAGTGCTTTTAGCATGCATTATGATAAATACATAGGATGGCTTGACAAAGGCAAAGGATTTGACAGAATGTTTGCCCTTGCTATATTGCTGCCGATAGCACCTGATGATTTCTTATGTATGCTGGCTGGGCTTACGAAAATGAGTTTTAAGAAGTTAACAGTAATTTTAATTCTATGTAAGCCGCCGACAATAATGGTTTATAGTATTTTACTATCGACAGTTACAGCGTGGATGACATCATTATTCCATTTTTAGGATTAAAATGAGGTGGAAGCTGAAGGAAGCCCCACGGTGCTGTGAGAGGACATTGGTTTGTCACCACCGCCTCAGCGATTTAAGTTAATAGATCGGCTGATGAGATAGCTGACCGGATGTCTTTGGTTCCCGCGCATATACGAGGACATACATCAGCGTTCCAAAGGCAAGCGCAGTTACCACATCAATGATTGAATGCTGCTTCAAGAACATGGTTGACAGTATGATGGAAACGGTCAAAACCAAAGAACCATAGCGCACCCATTTAATCCGGCTTAATTCCCGGCTGCGTATAATTGATATATAGGCTCCGAGGGAATTGAATACATGAATGCTTGGCAGTACATTTGTCGGTGTATCGGCCCGATGAACCTGCTTTACCATATCAATGAAAATATTGTCCCTGGTAAATACATCCGGTCTTAGATCAAGGCCATTCGGAAACATGGTGCAGATGATCAGAAAGAGGGTCATTCCTGAAAATAAGAACAAAGTCAGCTTGTAAAAGCCCTGTGTATCCCGGAAGAAAAAGTAACCTGTTGTTACAGCGATAAAAACAAACCATAATAAATACGGAACGACAAAATATTCAACAAACGGGATATAATCATCTATCGACGAATGGATCACATAATAATCTTTTGTAACGGTCTTTTCCAGCCACAGAAACCAGGGTACATATATAAATATATACAACAATACCCATGCGTGTTTGTACCGTTGGAGCAGCTTTTTTATTTTCATAATCATACTCCTTATCAGTTTTGCAATCTTGACATATCTTAAATTACAATCGCATTATAACATGAAAAAATTGATGCCACAATGTAGTTCGCAGAACCTTTACAAATTATTAATAAAATGTTTCATAATTGTAAATAAATCCATTTAGTGCTTAGTGATCAGGTTTATCTGCTTCTCAGCTAATGATGCTTTGATATGGCGCTGCAGGAATACCGGTTCACCATCACAGTGAACGGCCAGTGCACGGTCGGTTTCAAAAACAGCGGTCCGGCAGGTAAAGATATGTACGCATCTGGCTTTTGTATGGAGGCCGAAAAAAACGGCCGGAAGCAGAACCAGGACTTTCAATTTGGAGTTGGTGTCCACGACGATAACATCCAGATAACGGTCATCGGGTTTGGCGGCGGGGCAAAATTTGAAGCCGCCGCCTTCATAACAGTGGTTCATGGCAGTGGCGAAGAAAGCATCGTTGAAGGTCACCGGCGTCTGGTCATCCAGAGTTAAGGTTAATCTGCACGATTTGCTGAAGATCAGCCGGTTCAGGGCGATGCCGACGTAGGTCAGTTTGCCCAGCTTGAGGTGGTTCAGCAGAACCTTCATTTTAGAGATTACAGCCTGGTGGCAGACGGCAGCATCAAAGCCGATGCCGGTGCTGACTATAAAATTACGTTTTTTCTGCTGGTAATTCATAATTCCGATGTCGACCGGACGGAGATGTTTGCCGTCCAGAATGATGTTTAATGCTTTGACGGGGTCTTTCGGAAGCCTTTGCGCTCTAGAGAAATCATTACTGGAGCCGGTCGGAATATAGCCGAGGGTCACTTTATCAAAATGCCGGATACCGTTGATTACCTCGTTGATGGTTCCGTCGCCACCCAGGATAACAAGGGTATGCGGCTGAGCATCGGAAGTAATCTCCCGGACGATCGCGGCAGCGTGTTTCTGATACTTTGTGAAATGCGCTTCATAGTCGATTCCGCGTGTTTTCAGGATTGGCTCCAGACGGATCCAGATTTCCTGGCCGCGGCCCGAACGGGAATACGGATTGATAATAAATGTGTACATAAGTCTCCTCCACAAACTCTTTATAAATCATCCAGATTCAGATGCTTGATCCGCATAAAAAAGAATATACATAAAATCAAAGACAATATCTCAGCGATCGGTACGGCCCACCAGACAACGTCAAGGCCAAAAGTCTTTGCGAGAATGTAAGCGATCGGCAGGATAACTGCCAATTGCCGGGCGGCGGACATGATCAGACTGTAGATGCCGTTACCGAGCGCCTGAAACATGGAGCTGGTAATAATACAAAAACCTGCCACAACAAAGCCCAGACTGATAATGCGCAGAGCCGGTATACCAATTTCCAGCATTTGTTCTGAAGCATCAAAGATGGATAGCAGATGCGGGGTGAAAACATGAAATATGACCGTACCTGCGAACATGATCCCGACCGCATATATGATACTTAACTTCAGGGTAGCAAAAATACGCTTTTTGTTTCGGGCTCCATAGTTATAGGCGATGATTGGGATCACACCGTTGGACAGCCCGAAGACCGGCATAAAAACAAAGCTCTGCAGTTTAAAATAAACCCCATATACAGCGGCGGCAGTGGTGGAAAAGATCAGCAGGATCTTATTCATTCCGAAGACCATGACCGAACCGATTGCCTGCATGAAGATGGAAGGCAATCCAACTTTGTAGATACCCAGAATAATCGATTTATCCGGCCGGAAACCGCGCATGCTAATATGAATCTCCTTGTTGTTTCTTATGTTGAAATATAGTGATAATATGACTGCAATCATCTGGCCAATCACCGTCGCCAGTGCTGCCCCGAGTACTTCCAGACGGGGAAACGGTCCCAGACCGAAGATCAGAATCGGATCAAGAATGATATTAATGATTGCACCTAATCCTTGAGTATACATAGTGTAGATTGTCTTACCGGTAGACTGCAGCAGTCTTTCAAACGTTATCTGCAGAAAAATCCCGCAGGAGATTACGGTAACTACGGTCAGATAATGGGTTCCGTATTCGATAATCAATTGGTTTGAAGTCTGGACGGCAAAAAAGGCACGGGAGCCTAAAACGCCAATAATGGCAAAGATAAGACAGCTGATGATGTTCAGAAAAATCCCGTTTTTAGCCGTTTTATTTGCTTCTTCCGGCCGGCGTTCACCGAGATTGCGGGAGAGCAGTGCATTGATTCCGACGCCGGTGCCGGCCGCGACAGCGATCATCAGATTCTGAACCGGAAATGCAAGTGAAACAGCAGTCAGGGCATCTTCATTCAGCTTAGCTACAAACATACTGTCAACAATATTATAAGCAGCCTGTACCAACATCGAGATCATCATCGGCAGGGACATGGTGATTAATAGTTTCGGAATGGGCATCGTACCCATTTTATTTTCTTTTGTAACTGGTTCTGACATCTTAATTCCTCCTAATAGTTGAAACAGAATAATTATATCATCCTTAAAATAATAATGCAATGAGCTGCATATATATTAGGGAATGTAAGGAAGCGAGAAAAATATTGCAGAAATATAAAAAGTATATGTTGCTGCTATCAGTGATATGTGTAGTGTTGACAGTAACGGCGGTCGGGATGGGACTATCCGGAAGAGGCGGTACAAGCCGGGAAGCAGTGACGGTGGCAGAGGAAAAGGATAAAACCGAACCGGAAGCGGCAGAAGGCTATGAAGAGGCGCGTAAGATAGCCCTCACTTTTGATGACGGACCACGGGCAGGGAGTACTGATGTATTGCTGGATGGTTTGAAAGAACGGGACGTAAAGGTCACTTTTTTTGTAATCGGAATATATGCTGAGAAGAATCCGGATTTGGTCAAACGCATAGACGATGAAGGCCATCTGATCGGTAACCATACCTATAATCATGTCGACATTGCCCGTATGGATGATAAATCTGCCATTAAGGAGATTGAGATGAATAGCGACCTGATTGAGAGTATAACCGGCAAGCCGTTAGAGTTTGTCCGTCCGCCTTTTGGTGTCTGGCAGGAGAATCTGGAACAGGAACTGAATGTTATCCCGGTAATGTGGACGGTCGACCCGCTTGACTGGACGACTGAAAACGTAGATGAAATCGTAAATAGGGTAGTGACGAAAGTGGAAGATGGTGATATTATTTTATTACATGACTGTTATAAAACTTCTGTTAAGGCGGCGCTGCGCATCATTGATATACTAAGTGCCGAAGGATATGAGTTTGTAACGGTGGATGAACTTCTCTTGGATTAAGGAGCAACAGTGAAATGAATGAATTTTCGAGAACCGAACTGCTGATCGGCAGAGCCGGATGTGATTTATTAAAGCAGGCCACCGTGATGGTCTTCGGTGCCGGCGGAGTGGGTTCGCATTGTATCGAAGCTCTGGCACGGAGCGGTGTAGGGAAACTGATCCTGATAGATAATGATACGGTATCGGTAACCAATATTAACCGTCAGTCGATTGCTTATCATAGCACCGTGGGACAATATAAGACGAAATTAATGGCGCAGCGTATTGGTGACATCTGCCCGGATATTGAAGTGCAGACCCATGAAGTGTTTGTGCTGCCGGATAATATTGAAGCATTGTTTAACCAGCCGGTAGATTATATCATTGATGCTATTGATACGGTGACAGCCAAGCTGGCCATTATCAAAGCGGCAAAAGAAAGGGATATTCCGCTCATCAGCAGTATGGGAACCGGAAATAAACTGCATCCTGAACTGTTTGAGATCAGTGAGTTGAGTAAAACATCGGTGTGTCCATTGTGCAAAGTGATGCGAAAGGAAGTCAAAGACCGGAATATCGGACCGGTAAAAGTGCTATACTCGAAAGAACAGCCGGTTGACACTGCAGGACGAATTATCGACGAGGATAAAGGCAATAAGCGGATATTGCCGGGCAGCATTTCGTTCGTGCCACCCACGGCAGGACTGCTTATCGCAGGTGAAGTGATCCGTTGTCTGGCCGGGATAGAATAAAGGAGTAGATCATGGATTTATTTGATTATGCAAAAGAAAAGGCTCAGGAAAAAGAATCTCCGCTGGCATCCAGACTCAGGCCGAAGACGCTGGATGAGGTGGTGGGGCAGCAGCATATTATTGGTAAGGACAAGCTTCTTTACCGTGCCATCAAGGCGGATAAGATGAGTTCGCTGATCTTTTACGGTCCCCCGGGAACCGGCAAAACGACGCTGGCTAAAGTCATAGCGAATACTACCAGCGCTAATTTCCGCCAGCTCAATGCAACGGTTGCCGGAAAGAAAGATATGGAGCAGGTGGTAAATGAGGCAAAGCAGACTCTGGGAATGTACCAGAAGCGGACTATTTTATTTATCGATGAGATTCATCGGTTTAATAAGAGCCAGCAGGATTATCTGCTTCCGTTTGTGGAGGACGGGACGCTGATATTGATCGGTGCAACGACTGAAAATCCTTATTTTGAGGTTAATGGTGCGTTAATATCAAGGTCGGCGGTGTTTGAACTGCAGCCTCTGGCCCGGGAAGATATTGCGGAATTGATCCGCCGGGCGGTTTATGATCAAGAAAGAGGCATGGGCAGTTATGATGCTGTCGTTGATGATGAGGCGGTAGAGTTTCTTGCCGATATAGCCGGAGGTGATGCCAGGATGGCGCTTAATGCGGTGGAATTAGGGGTACTGACAACCAATCGCGGCGGAGATAATAAAATCCGCATTACCCGGGAGGTATTATCGGAATGTATTCAGAAACGGGCGGTTCGGTATGATAAGACCGGTGATAATCATTATGATACGATATCGGCATTTATAAAGAGCATGCGCGGATCTGATCCGGATGCGGCGGTCTATTATCTGGCTAAGATGCTGTATGCCGGTGAAGATATTAAGTTTATTGCCCGCCGGATTATGATATGTGCCTCTGAGGATGTGGGTAATGCTGACCCGATGGCATTGACTGTTGCCGTATCGGCAGCTCAGGCGGTGGAACGGATCGGTATGCCGGAAGCCCAGATCATCTTGTCTCAGGCCGTCCTCTATATAGCCGGAGCGCCTAAGAGTAACTCGGCGGTCAATGCGATCGCAGCGGCAACGCAAAATGTAAAAGAGGTTAAGACGTCGGTTCCGGCCTGTCTTCAAGATTCCCATTATAAAGGTGCGGCTGATCTGGGACGGGGCATTGGTTATAAATATGCCCATGATTATCCCAATCATTATGCGGATCAGCAATATCTGCCGGACGAGATCAAGGATGCCAGATTTTATCAGCCCAGTGACAGCGGATATGAAAAGCAGATCAAAGAGCACTTGAAAAAGATTCGTGAAGAAGCCTGAGCAGGGCAGGATTCACGCAGAAAAACACTGCATTCACACAAGAAGTATTGCAAAAATATGGTCTGCGCGATATGATAAGTATAACCAAACGAGGTGAGATCCCCTTAGAAGAAAGGAGATGAAGTTATGGAGATAACAACTACGATTGTATGGCTGGCATTGCTGATCATATTTCTGGTCATTGAGATTGCCACGGTCGGCTTGACTTCAATCTGGCTTGCCGGTGGAGCACTGGCCGGGCTGCTTATCGATATGGCCGGACTGGGACTGCCTTGGCAGATTGCAGCAGCGATTATAGTGACAGCAGTATTACTGATTTTTACAAGGCCATTTGCAGTAAGACATATCAACCGGAATCATGAGCGAACAAACTATGAAGGAATTATCGGTAAGGTGATCCGCATTACGGAGACCGTAGATAATATCAACCAGACCGGCAGAGCAGTTCTGAACGGATCAGAATGGACTGTCAGATCGGCGCAGGATGATATCATCCTGGAACCGGGAACCATTGTAAAAGTGGTCAAGATTTCAGGAGTGAAACTAATTGTTGAACATTACGAGGAGGATTAATACATGAGTGCAATTATTATTTTAATTTTACTGGTTATCGTAATTCTGTTACTGGTAAGCAATATCCGTATCGTGCCACAGGCCAAAGCATTTGTAGTAGAACGTCTGGGCGGATACAAGGAAACCTGGAGTGTGGGACTTCATTTTAAGATTCCGATTTTAGATAAAGTAGCCCGGAAAGTTTCTTTAAAAGAGCAGGTGGTTGATTTCGAACCCCAGGCGGTTATCACCAAGGATAACGTTACGATGCAGATTGATACCATCGTATTCTTCCAGATTACCGATCCAAAGCTATATGCTTACGGTGTGGAGAATCCGATTTCAGCTATTGAAAATCTGACGGCGACAACTCTCCGTAATATTATCGGTGATCTGGATTTGGACGCAACTTTGACATCCAGAGAGACTATTAATACAAATATGCGGACATCATTAGATATCGCTACTGATCCATGGGGGATTAAAGTAAACCGTGTGGAGCTGAAGAATATCATGCCGCCGCGTACCATTCAGGAAGCGATGGAGAAACAGATGAAGGCAGAGCGTGAAAGACGAGAATCAATTCTGCGAGCCGAAGGCGAAAAGAAATCTACGATCCTGGTTGCTGAAGGTAAGAAAGAATCGGTGATTCTGCAGGCCGAAGCGGATAAGCAATCGACCATCCTGCGGGCAGAAGCTGATAAAGAAAAGAAAATCAAAGAGGCAGAAGGTGAAGCAGAAGCAATTCTGAAGGTTCAGCAGGCGGAAGCAAACGGTATTACCTTCCTTAAGGAAGCCGGAGCCGATCAGGCAGTACTTACGATAAAGAGTCTGGAAGCGTTCGAGAAGGCAGCAGATGGTCAGGCGACCAAGATCATCATTCCTTCAGAGATACAGGGAGTCGCCGGTCTGGTGAAGTCTTTAACAGAAGTAGGAGAAAAATAGATAAATGACTCAGGTTTTGGTTTTAGAAGATCAAATAGCAAGCAGGACTGCTTTGATAAAAATCTTATATGAGATTTCCGCAGACATCGTAGTGAGTGAGGCGGCGGATTTACAGGAAGCGGAAGAGCTTCTGGGAGGCAGTGTCACTTTCGATCTGTTTATGCTTGATATTAATCTGGATGCCAAACAGCCGGAGGACATATCCGGTATAACATTTGCAAAGAAGATCAGAGAAAGGCGGGGGTATGAATTTACCCCCGTCGTTATGATTACATCAATTGTTAATCTGGAGACAGCGGCTTACCGGGAAGTCCACTGTTATCAGTATATCGTGAAACCTTTCTTCAGTCAGGATGTAGAAGATGTGGTGAACAAGGTACTGCGTCAGCAGAAGCAGTTGGAAGCAGTGTCCATTACGGTTAAGAAAGGTGGGATCAATTACCGGATTAACACCAATGATATCGTCTATGTTAAGGCGATTCCCAGGGGAGTTTGTCTTTACCTTCGGTATGATCACATTGAAGTTCCTTATCTGACTATCAGGAAATTACAGGAGCAGCTTCCGGAAGACGGATTTCTGCAATGTCACCGGATGTTTGTTATCAATAAGAAATATATTAATTATCTGGATCTGGTTAATCAGATGATAAGCATGCAGGGGTATAAAGAGATGATCAATATCGGTGTGACTTATAAGGCGGAAGTCAGGAGGGAATTAAGTGAATAAATTACCGATCAACAGGCTTATATATCGGGTGATATGCACACTATCAGTGCTGATGGTCATATACCTCGTCATTGACCTGAAGATCAGCGGAACTCTTAATTATAAGCTGATCATAGCATTTGCCCTGTTTGTCATTTTGATTATCTGGGGAATCTGGGATTGTACACGCCAGTATAGCGTGGTGAAACGGCAGGAAGAAGAATTGAAGATGTACCAGCTTTATATTCACCCGTTAGAGGAATTGGTAAAAGAAATCCGGATTAAACAGCATGAGTTTGATAACCACACCAATGCGATTCTGAACATGCATTTGACGATTGATAATTATGATGAACTAGTCGAAGCCCAGTCGGCATATGTCACCAGCGTGGTTAAAAGCGGTGAGCGCAAATATCTGCCGCTGCTTAGTATCAGCGATAAAGTGCTGGCAGGCTTTTTATACAGCAAGTTGGTTACAGCCCCTAAGAATGTGAAGACCGAACTTTATATCCACAGCATGGAGATAATATCGCCGGTGTCGGAGAGCCATTTGATTGAGATCATTGGGACTCTGGTGGATAACGCGTACGAGGCTTGTGATGAAAAATACAGACATATAAATATCTGCCTTGATTCACAGAATGACCATTTGATGTTTGAAATCCAGAATGAGTATCCATGTCTGAAGCTGGACGAGCTGGGTAAATTTTTTGATCCGGGCTATTCCACCAAGGCCAGGGACGGCAGCAGAGGTTACGGTTTATACCAGACCAGGAAACTGGTGGAACGGTTTGGCGGCGAATTAACGATAGGATCAGTGGAGATAGATGGAGAGAATTACATTAGCTTTAAGGTGGTAATATAACCTTACAGAAGATGTTTATTATAGTAATTGTGCCATGATCACAGCGTATATCTCCTGGTTTTTCTTGTTCCAGTTATTAGCGATTGTTTCAGCTGAAGCCTCGGTCGCAGCGGTCACGGTCAGATCGATCAGCGGTACGGAATCTTCAAGCACCTGACAGTGAACGGAATATTCCTGATTGGTATTCCGGTAGTAATTAGTTTTTACCGCCACTTCATTTTTCAACTCGTATTTCCGTTCTTTCAAGAATTCGTGGATATCATCTTTAATTGATGAGGAAATCTTATTCTGAAAGTACAGTATCGATTGTGCGCCTTCTTCGGTCAGATGGTAAAGGGTGCGGTTGTGTACAGCCTCCTCCCGGATCAGATTGGCCTCCAGCAGTTCCGAGATGGATTGCTGTAACTTAAAATAAGAAGTATAACCTTTATCCAGGATAAAATCAGAAATCTGTGAATTGGTAAGCGGAAAATCTACTTTTTGCAGCATATATAATATGATTAATTTATATAGAGTAAAAGATTCTGCCATTATCAAACACCCCTTTCTAATATTCAGTGTACCTTTTTCCCTGCCAGATATCAAGTGATATTAAGTGTTTTGTGATGTGATTAAGCACTTTACGCTTGTCGCTGGTCCATTCCGGCGCGATCAATAATTCTTTGGGACCGTCGCCGGTCAGGCGGTGGATCACGATGTCCGGAGACAGAGCGGCAATACAGCTGCAAAGCAGCACGGTATATTCGTCCAGAGTCGGGACCCGGAAAGGATGTTCCTGATAAATAGCAGCAAGTTGTGTACCGCGGAGAATGTGCAGAAGCTGAAATTTAATCCCCTGGATATTCTGCCGGCTCAGATAATCGATCGTAGCCAGCATTCGCTGTTCATCCTCTCCGGGCAGTCCCAGAATGGTGTGCACGATCACGGGAATGTCGAGAGCATGCAGAAAAGAGAGGGCAGATTCAAATGTCGTCAGATCATATCCGCGTTTGATAAGAACAGCAGTATCTTCATGCATGGTCTGCAGCCCCAGTTCAATCCAGACCGGCTTTATTTTTACCAGACGGGCTAATAATTTCAGCACTTCCGGACCAAGACAGTCGGGGCGGGTAGCGATGGAAAGGATCTTAACCTCCGGATCAGCTAAAGCTTGCATGAACATATTTTTTAAATAAGATATCGGTGCGTAAGTGTTGGTATAGGCCTGGAAATAGGCGATATAAGCATGGCCTTTGTATTTTCGGCCAACTCTCGCTTTGGCATCTGCCAGCTGTTCGGGAATGGAAAGCCCAGCAGAGCTGGCAAAGTCCCCCGAACCGCCGGCGCTGCAGAAAATGCAGCCGCGCTCTCCCAGAGTGCCGTCACGGTTGGGACAGGTCATGTCTCCGTTAAGTGATAATTTATATAATTTTTCCCCGTAAGTCTGCCGGAGATAATAGTCCAGTGAATAATAGCGTTTTTCATTCCACCTCTGCATGAGCATTACCTGCTTTTTGAAATATCGTTGTCGGATCCATCTCTTCCGTAATAATAACATCCTGAAAATTGCATGACAACCGGTTCTTGACAAATACTAGGTGTATGGTAAAATTAAACATGTTTCGAATATTTAAGGAGGAAGAAAAGATGGCGGTACCTTATAACCATAAGGCAGTGGAAAAAAAATGGCATGATAACTGGATCAAATCTCCGGTCAATGTGCAAGAAGATGAAAAAGGGAAACGAGAAAAATATTATTGTCTGGACATGTTTCCGTATCCATCGGCTAACGGCCTCCACGTAGGACATTGGAGAGGATATGTGATTTCGGACGTGTGGAGCCGGTACAAATTACTGCAGGGTTATTATGTGCTACATCCGATGGGATGGGATGCTTTTGGACTTCCGGCGGAGAATTATGCGATCAAGATGGGTGTGCATCCGGCAAAATCAACAGCGGAAAACGTCGATAATATCAAAAAGCAGATCGATGAGATTGCAGCATTATATGACTGGGATATGGAAGTAAATACGACTGACCCGGAATTTTATAAATGGACCCAGTGGATTTTTGTGAAGATGTTTAAAGAAGGACTCGCATACGAGAAAGAGTTCCCGATCAACTGGTGCCCGTCCTGTAAGACCGGACTGGCTAATGAAGAAGTGGTGAATGGTGCATGTGAACGCTGCGGCACCGATGTGACCAAGAGGAATCTGCGGCAGTGGATGCTTAAGATTACGGCTTATGCCGAAAGATTATTAGGTGATCTGGATAAACTCGACTGGCCGGAAAAAGTAAAAAAGATGCAGGCTGACTGGATTGGTAAGAGTTATGGTGCGGAAGTAAGCTTTAAGCTGCAGAACCGTGACGAAGCGATCACGGTTTATACTACCAGACCGGATACTCTTTTTGGTTCGACCTTTATGGTCCTGGCACCGGAACATGAACTGGCGAAGAGCCTGGCTACCGATGAGACCAGAGAAGAGGTGGAAGATTATATTTTCCAGACGTCGTTAAAATCATCCGTAGACCGGATGCAGGATAAAGAAAAGACCGGTGTGTTTACCGGCAGCTATGCTATCAATCCGATCAATGATCAGCCGATTCCGATCTGGCTGGCTGATTATGTTTTGGCTGACTATGGTACCGGAGCGGTAATGTGTGTGCCGGCGCACGATGAACGTGATTTTGAATTTGCTGCTAAGTTCAATATTCCGATCGTTCAGGTAATCGCTAAAGATGGTGTGGCGATAGAAAATATGACGGAAGCTTATGCCGAAGCTTCCGGAATTATGATCAATTCCGGTGAATGGAACAAAATGGAATCAGCGGAGCTGAAAGAAGAAGCACCGGCGTTTATTGAGACCAAGGGAATCGGTAAGAAAACAGTAAATTACAAGCTGCGTGACTGGGTATTTTCCCGTCAGCGTTACTGGGGTGAACCAATTCCGATCATTCATTGCCCGGATTGCGGCAATGTTGCGGTACCGGAAGAAGAGCTGCCGCTTGAATTACCAAATGTAGAATCTTATGAACCGACCGGTACCGGGGAGTCACCGCTGGCAGGAATTAGCGAGTGGGTGAACACCACCTGTCCGTGCTGCGGCAAGCCGGCGAAACGGGAAACCAATACGATGCCGCAGTGGGCCGGATCTTCCTGGTATTTCCTGCGTTATGTCGATAATAAAAATACCGAAGAACTGGTCTCGAAAGAAAAAGCTTCGGAAATGCTGCCGGTAGATATGTATATCGGTGGTGTGGAGCATGCTGTACTGCATCTTTTATATTCCCGGTTTTATACCAAGTTCTTATATGATATCGGGGTAATTGATTTTGAAGAGCCATTTGCCAAATTATTCAATCAGGGGATGATCACTGGTAAAAACGGTATCAAGATGAGTAAGTCGAAAGGCAATGTGGTATCACCGGACGATCTGGTTCGTGATTATGGATGTGATGCACTGCGGATGTACGAACTGTTTGTCGGTCCGCCGGAACTTGATGCAGAATGGGATGACCGCGGGATCGAAGGAGTATACCGCTTCCTGAACAAAGTGTGGAATCTTGCCATGAGCAGTAAGGATAAAGACATTAAGGCGACAAAAGAGATGATCAAAGTACGTAATAAACTGGTCCGAGATATCACTTACCGTCTGGATAATTTCAGCTTAAACACAGTAATCTCAGGTTTCATGGAGTATACGAATAAGCTTCTTGATATTGCCAGGAAGGAAGGTGGGATCGATAAAGAGACATTATCGGTGCTGACGGTATTATTGTCACCATTTGCACCTCACATAGGTGAAGAATTATGGGAGCAGATGGGTAATGGCGGTTCGGTATTCCATGGCGGATGGCCGACCTGCGATGAAGAGGCAATGAAAGACGATGAGATTGAAGTCGCAGTTCAGATCAATGGTAAGACCAGAGCGGTCATTACCGTACCTGCCGATGTGTCAAAAGAAGATGCGCTGGCAGCGGGTAAAACAGCAGTAGAGGGCAAACTCACCGGAACGATTATTAAAGAAATTTATGTTCCGGGAAGGATTATCAATATCGTACAGAAATAATTTAGCCGAACTTTATAAACAATAAAAAAGCAAGTATTTTGGGTTTGCAGAAAATACTTGCCTTTTTTATTATGATTAATCATCTATAATTTCTAATTCACCATGTTTCTTTTCATGCATCTTAATAGCCTGACGAATTAAATAAAGTACTTCCCGGTTGATGGAACGCCCTTCGTACCCCGCGAGACTTTTTAACTTGCCATGTGTTTCGATATCAATTCTTAAACCCAGATGCTTTTCATCTTTCTTTACTGTCTTCATATTTATTCCTCTTATTATTGTAAATATATTATTTTGTCTTAATAAGTATATTTTAAGTCTAAAGTGTGATAATATGTTTGGAACGAACTCGTTTCAAGTACATAATATGCTGATACGGTTTATGAGAACCAGGGGAGGACTATGTATTTATCGGAGTTGTTTTTACAGGAATTGAATCAGGATTATTCAGCAGTTTCCGTGCGGAAGGCCCTTTATTTGTGCAATGAAGAGATAGCACGGCGGCTGGGTCCGGTCGGCGACCTGAAGGCTGAATGCCGGGAATACTTCGGCTATGGGCAGGAGACAAATGAGAATAGAGAATTTGCTGAACTTGCCGATTTCTGGGACATATATAAAGAGTTCGATCATATTCTCAGTCTGCGTGAGACGGAAGAGCTATTGATTATGAAGTTAGTATATGTAATGCTTTAGATTTTATGCATTCTTAAGAAATGGTAAAAGATATATTAAAAAAAGAATCTTATAATTTAGTTAGCAATTGCGGATGAGGAGGAAGGAAATGCGAAGCAGGAAAACGATAAATGGTCTTTTGCTTATCGGTATGGTTTTTTATATTTTATTGCTATTGTGGATGATCTTATTTAAGTATGTAATGCCGTGGGAATTATTTTCGCAGAGCCGGTATTTTTCCAGATCAATGAATCTGCTCCCGTTCTTTGATGTTATTAAAGGGAATTTTACAATGCTGGATATCTACGGAAATATTTTGGTATTTATCCCCATGGGGATCTATATATCAATGTTTAGCAGCCGAACCAGGTGGTATATTAATTTATTGAAGGTTGCCGGTATCAGTTTTGGCATTGAGTTGATTCAGTACTTGTTGGCGATTGGTGCATCTGATACTACTGATATCGTTACCAATTCAATTGGCGGCCTGATCGGTATTTTAATATATATGCTGATCAGAAAAGCGGTTAAAACGCCGGAACGGGCCAGAAGCTTTATTACAGTCTGCAGCATGGTGGTAATGGTGGCTGCGGCGGGACTTGTAGGAACATTGTTAATTGTAAATGGATGGTGAGCGGACAGACACCTTGAACTTCGGAAGACAATCTGAAGTTTGAGGTGTTTTTTATTATTAAAATCTTTAAAAACGGAGATTATTAATGGTAAATGTGATAAAATAAAAATAGTAAATTCCATGGAGAGAACATGTGATATAAAAAATCAGGAAGCGGACAGGTGCAGTGAATGAAGACTATTGGAATGATTGGCGGGATGAGCTGGGAGAGTACCGTTACATATTATAAGGTTATTAATGAAACAATTAAAAAGCAGCTTGGTGCTCTGCATTCGGCGAAATTGATTTTATACAGTGTGGATTTCCAGGAGATTGAAATTTGTCAGGCCAATGGTCAATGGGAAGAAAGTGCACGGATTCTTGCCGATGCGGCGGTAAATCTGGAAAGGGCGGGCGCTGAATTTATTGTGATATGTACCAATACGATGCATAGGATGGTGCCGCAGATACAAGAGTGCATCAGCATACCAATCCTGCATATTGCGGAAGCGGTAGCAGCGGAATTAAGAGCCCGGAATATTTCCAGAACCGCCTTGCTGGGAACCAGGTATACGATGCAGGGAAACTTTTACAAGCAGAAGTTGGTTGATGTGGGAATTAATGTGATTATTCCGGGAGAGGCCGGAGCCACGGAAGTGAACCGGGTAATATATGAGGAGTTATGTCAGGGAATTATTTCTCCGGAGTCGAAAGAAAAATTTTTAAAGATAATTGAGGAACTTAGGGAAGAAGGAGTACAGGGAGTAATTCTGGGTTGTACGGAGATAGGGTTGCTTATAGGTCAGAAAGATACAGATTTGCCAGTATTTGACACTACGTTGATTCATGCTGAAAGAGCCGCATTAGCGGCGTTAGAAAGATAACTGATGAAAGGGGTGATCAGATGCTGAATGGTAAGGATGAGAGGCTGCAGGAGATTATTGATAAGAGTAACCGGATTGTATTCTTTGGCGGAGCCGGTGTATCTACGGAAAGTAATATTCCGGATTTTCGCAGCGCCGAAGGCATCTATCATCAGTCATATGTCTATTCACCGGAAGAGGTAGTAAGCCATAGCTTCTTTATGCGGAATCCAGAGAGCTTTTATAATTTTTACAAGCAGAAGATGCTTATTCTGGATGCCAGGCCGAACCCGGCTCATGCCAAATTAGCAGAGCTTGAAAAAGCCGGAAAACTGACGGCGGTGATTACTCAAAATATTGATGGCCTTCATCAGGCGGCAGGAAGCAAGGTGGTATATGAACTGCATGGAAGTGTCCACCGCAATTACTGTATGAAATGCCATAAGTTTTATGATGCTGAATATATCAAAGAGGCAGAAGGAGTGCCACATTGTACATGCAGTGGTATAATTAAACCGGATGTTGTTCTTTATGAAGAGGGACTGGATGACAAAGTGATGCGCGGTGCCATGAATCGGATCGCAGAAGCAGATACCCTGATCATCGGCGGGACGTCGCTGGTGGTTTATCCGGCTGCCAGATTTATCGATTATTTTTCCGGACGGCATCTGGTGCTGATCAATAAATCGGAAACAAGCAGAAGTGTCCGGGCAGATTTGAGTATCGCCGAACCAATCGGTGAGGTACTGGGACAGATCCGGGTGAGCAGATTAAGAGGAGAAAAGTAATGGGAGAACTATCAAAACAGCCCAATATCGGAGCTGTTGTGGAAGGGCAGCTAAATGAGGTTGGAATTACCACTTTTGAACAATTGAAAGAAATTGGCAGTAAACAGGCCTGGTTGAAAATCAGAGCGATTGATAGTTCAGCTTGTATCAACCGTCTTCTGGGCTTGGAAGGAGCGATTTGGGGAGTAAGGAAAACGCAGCTGCCGGAAGAAATAAAAGAAGAGCTAAGAGAATTCTATCGGGCGTGTAAAGGTTAATGGGGCATGAACTATTGGGTGATACTGAGTGCTTTGCGCCTATATAATAAAAGGAATGTGCGGTTTTGCCAACACGCTGGTATTCAGTACGATGTTAAGTTTTGGCACCAATAATATCGCAATAACCCCTCTGGAATTATTGGTGGGTTATCCTTCCAATCTGATCATCGCATACCGGGAACGTAAAGCGATTACAATCAGAGTTTGGATACCGCTGGCGGGGTTGGTGGTCGCAGGGAGTATTCCGGGAACATTTCTGCTGAAAAATGGTGATACTACTGTAATTAAGATTTTATTTGGAGCAGTTGTGACCTTTATTGCAGCAGAGATGTTTTTTCGTGAAATTAAAAAGGAAAGACGAAAATCCTCCCCTTTACTTCTAGGGGGAATCGGCATTTTATCGGGGCTGCTCTGCGGTCTGTTTGGAATTGGCGCACTGTTGGCGGCTTATGTCAGCCGGACCACCGATAATAACAGTGCATTCCGCGGTAATCTATGCATGGTGTTTATTATCGAAAACACATTCCGGCTGATTACTTATTCGCTGACCGGTATTCTTACAATCGAGATCCTGCGAAATGCCCTTATGCTGCTGCCGTTTATGCTGGCTGGCCTGATTGCCGGTATGAAGCTGGCGCGGGTAGTCAGTGAGCAGAGGATTAAAAAGCTGGTGATTCTGATGTTGGCGTTATCGGGTATTTCATTGGTGGTGGATAATATTTTAAGATTGATAAGTTGATGAACTTGTAACCATTGGTAGCGAAATGGCAACTTCCTATTGATGGAATAATGGGCAGCATGGTGTTATTCTGAAGAAAAAGAGGGAGTTCATGTATAATGATATTTTCAAAGAAATTACAGTTGATCAGAAAAAGTAAAGGATTGTCGCAGGAAGCCCTTGCAGAGCGGCTGAATGTTTCCAGACAGGCAATCGCAAAATGGGAAAGCGGGTATTCCTATCCGGAAATCGGAAATTTAATCGCACTCAGCGAAATTTTCATGGTAACAGTGGACAGCTTAGTAAAAGATAATGAAGGATGTGCGGCAGGAATTACACCAGTTGAAATACCAGATCAAGAAATTGTACGTCAATTTTTAGTACGGGCGAAAAGAGATACTTATGCCGGCAAAGGTGCGGAAACCAACTCATCAAGGCCGGCGTCGCATGATTTAAATTATATTGAAGAAGATTTGCTTTATATTGATTCATATTTAGGTTCGGAATTGTTTGCCGGGGAAGAAGCAGTTTGGGAAAAGAATGTTCCGATATATACGATGAATTATTGCGGAAGGGTTTTTGGGCAGGAGTTTAGTGGTGATTTTCTGAAAGAAGCCTTGTATCTGGTGGAGGAAGAAAAACCATTCAGGGGGCCGGAAATTCATAAGAATGGTGATTATTTGTATCGCTGCAGTGTAAATGGGACAATGAAATGGTATCAAGGATATGAAGAGATATACTGCCATAATACAAAAGTATATGATTGTTATTTTCATGGTGGTTATATTAAATAAGTCCGGATGGAGATATTTATGGATTTAATAATTAGAAAAGAAGAAGTAAGTGACTGGTATGATGCTGAATGTATGACCCAAAAAGCATTCTGGAATCTGCATTCGCCAGGATGCGATGAGCATTATCTCGTACATAAGATGCGTGAGGATGCATCTTATGTACCGGAGCTCGCGTGGGTAGCAGAATGTCAGGATAAGATTGTCGGGGCCATTTATTATGCGGAAGCCAGGGTGGTTGATGAAGATAAGGAAACCATAGTGCTGACTTTCGGTCCCTTGTGTGTAGACCCGGCTTATCAGCGTAAAGGCATTGGCGGTAAATTATTGCAGAAAACACTTTCCCGGGCCGGAGAACTGGAATATGAGTCGGTGATCATTTTCGGTGAACCGGAGTATTATCCCCGGTATGGATTTATGACTTGTGATAAGTTCGGGATTACAACGCCGGACGGACGGAATTTTTCGGCTTTTATGGGTATTGAATTAGTAAAGGGAGGGCTTACAGATGTACACGGTATATTTTATGAGCCGGAAGTATATCGAAATCTTCCCCGTGAAGAAGTGGAAGAATATAATAAGAAATTTTCCTATATGGAGAAACTGGTTTTGCCGGGGCAATGGCCGGCGGAATAAAGGCTTTAAAAAGGCATTGTCAAGGGAGGGTACGAATGATGGTAAGGATAAACATTACCACTATAGAAACCAGCTGGAGACGGTCAGAGTCTTTAAATTTATGCGTTTTTAATCTGGTGCCGATGAAATCTCCCAAGGACAGAAAGGCAAATTGAAATAATCCTACGAGCAGTGGTGCAAATAAATGAACGGATCCCAGTAAAGCATAACCCATTCCGATATTGATAGAGTCGATGGACAAAGCGGTACCCATAAATAATGCCTCTTTGGGACTAATGGATTTGGAGCCGTCAGTGTCGCTGTTCATCGGGTTGAAGATGACCTGAAATGAAAGACCAACTTCATGAAGAGAGATGCAAAACAAGGTCTTCTCTTTCACAATATCCTGTTCCAGCATTTTCTTAGCATGTCTCTGACAGAGATACTGGATCATCATCCAGAGGCAGATAGCCAACATCAGGACAATACCAAGTATTTTCTCGGCCATTGGTGATAGAAAGACTGATAAGATTTCTCCCAACCAGACTGCGGCACCGAAATATGTGATTGAAAGCAGACATATGATCAGCTTAGAGAGCAGAGGGATTTTGGTAGAATTCATGCTTTGTGCGAGAGCGACAGCAAAAGCATCTAAACTTAATGACATAGCTAGAAGTATTAAAGTAAACATATATATCCTTTCGATTCTTTTTCCTGTTCCAATCATCATATGTAAAACAGAAATAATTAGTGATTATGATTGATAAAATTGTTTAAAATATATGGATGTGAAATAGGGTGATACCAACAGTATAAGTTTTGACTATTGAGTAAAGGAAGTGAGAATGAGTAGACGAAGTTGTAGAGATTAAAATACGGGTAATTGGTAAATCTAATTTAGCAGAATTATGCCCAAGTTCAAGTAAGTTGCAAATAAAATCCAGATAAAATACGGAATTAATAATAAAGAAGCACATTTGTTTACCTTCTTAAATAAGGAAAACATATATGCAGTTATTATATCCATTAAGATCAAAATGATAAGCGCAGCCCAATATGCATGAAAGCGGAAAAAGATGATACTCCAGCTGAAGTTCAGGACTAATTGAATCATAAACCATACAAATGCCCGCATGTTCCGTTCTGATTTTCCCCGGTAGATAAGGGAGGCGGCTGCCCCTAAAAGTATATAAAGAATTGGCCAGACGATACTAAACACGATTCCTGGCGGTGAAAACGGCGGTTTGATCAGCATGCGGTATTCTGCTGAGATATTGCCGCTTAAGGTACTGCTTAAAAAGCCAATAGCCTCTATTATGATAACAAATATGGCAAGTCTGATCCAGTCCTTTTTCTTCATCGAATATGCCTCCTTACTTTCTATATGTATATTATGAATACTGTAAGTGATTTATTCTAAGAAAAGCGGGGTACAATAAATAGCGGAGGTGATGATATGAAACAGACGGTATTAATTACCGGGGCTTCGGATGGAATCGGGCTGGAGTGCGCAAAGGTGTTTGCAGCGCATCGGTTTGATCTTGTTTTAACTGCCAGGCGGACAAAACGTCTAATACATTTAAAGAACTGGTTGGAACGAAAATATGATATCACGGTAATCGTGATACCAATGGATCTGACTAAAGATGAAGCGGCTGAAGAATTATGGAAGAAAACCCGGGGGCTGGGAATCAGGATAAATATACTGGTTAATAATGCAGGATTTGGAGATTATGGTTCTTATCTGGGTGCTGATTGGAAGAAACAAAAAGACATGATAACAGTTAATATAAATTCACTTATGCAACTGACCTATTTGTTTGGAAATGATATGTGTAAACATGGATATGGAAGAATCCTAAATCTTTCGTCGGCAGCAGCGTTTGCGGCAGGCCCGATGATGGCTGTTTATTATGCATCGAAGGGGTTTATATTATCATTCTCGCAGGCGGTGGCGGAAGAACTGAAGGGAAGCGGTGTTACGGTGACGGCATTCTGTCCGGGACCTATACGAACTGGATTCGAAACCGCAGCGGGGATGAAGAGCCCAAAGATGTATTGGTTATTGCCGGTGGCTTCGCCCAGAAAGGCAGCAGAGGCGGGGTGCAGAGCCTGTATGCAGGGTAAAACGGTAAAATATTATAGTTTGACCACTCAAGTTTTAAATATCGCATCCAGAATTTCTCCGCGATGGTCCACTAGAAAGACTGCCAGGCAGATAAATGAGCCATGTGATAAAAGTCAGGGCTTATCTTTACTTATACGGAAATAATATGATAGAATAACTATTAAAGGCGGAAAGGATAAACGGATGAAAGTATTAGTGGATGCAGATGCCTGTCCGGTTGTTCGGATTATTGAGAGCATTGCTATGCAGAAGGAGATTCCGGTTGTACTGTTGGTTGATACCAATCATGTGCTGCAATCAGATTATAGTGAAGTGAAAACGATCAGTGCAGGAGCAGATGCGGTAGATTTTGCGCTGATCAGTTTATGCCGGAAAGATGATATTGTCGTGACCCAGGATTATGGTGTAGCAGCAATGGCTTTGACAAAAGGAGCACAGGCAATACATCAATCCGGTAAATGGTATACGAATAATAATATTGATCAGATGCTGCAGGAACGCCATATAGCTAAGCAGGCTCGTCGGGCTTCGGGAAAACATCATATGAAGGGGCCGAAAAAGAGGACGGCAGAAGATGACCTAAGATTTACCGAATCTTTTTTGCGATTGATCGAAAGTGTAGAGGTGAGGACAAAAGAAAATGATTAAGGCAGTTTTATTCGATTTAGATGGTACATTGCTTCCGATGGATCAAGATGTGTTTATTAATACATATTTTAACGAACTGACAAAGAAAATGATAACACATGGATGTGATCCGGAGCTGTTGATTAAATGGGTTTGGGCAGGAACTGAAGCAATGGTCAAAAATGATAGCGGCAAAACCAACCGGGAAGTCTTTTTTGAGGTGTTCGAAGAGTTCTCGGGATTGGAAGTCGAAGTCTATGAGCCAATCTTTGATCGTTTTTATCGGGAAGAATTTGATTCTGTACGAAGTATTTTAGGCAGCATGTTTGGACAAAAAGAGATCATTGACAAGCTGAGAAAGAAAAATTACCGGATAGTACTGGCAACCTCACCGGTATTTCCTCTGACGGCAGCTGAAACCAGGTTGAACTGGATCGGATTGAAAAAAGAAGATTTTGACCATATTACTACATACGAAAACTGTCATTATTGCAAGCCAAACAGCAAATATTATCAAGAGATATTTGAGATCATTGGGTGCAAACCGCAGGAGTGTCTGATGATCGGGAACAATGTACGGGACGATATGAGTGCCGCAAAGTTGGGTTCAGAAACGTTTTTACTCACCGATTATTTGGAAAAGACCAATAGTGAATATGCTGGGCTTTATCGAAAGGGAAGTGTTGATGATCTGAAAACACTGCTTGATCAGTTGCCGGTTTTTAAATAACAGCGTAAGGAAAAGATGGAAAATTGCCTCCTTTTATGATGAAGAGAAGGGTTGGTTAAAGAAACAGGAGGATGCTCATGCAGCAGCGTACAACAGGTCACTTGGCAGCAATTGTTACAGTTTTTGTCTGGGGGACTACATTTATATCTACAAAAATACTATTAGAAGGATTTCAACCAGTTGAAATATTGTTTTTCCGGTTTATTCTTGGATTTATGACGTTGCTGATCGCACGCCCCAGGCGCCTGCGCTTGACCGATAAGAAGCAGGAGATTTATTACGCCCTGGCCGGAATCTGTGGTGTCAGTTTATACTTTCTGTTAGAAAATATCGCCTTGACCTACACCTCAGCTTCGAATGTCGGGGTGATTGTTTCGATGGCCCCGTTTTTTACCGCCATATTCAGCCGGATGTTTCTAAAAGAAGAACGGCTTAGCATCAATTTCTTTATTGGCTTCGTGGTAGCGATAGTTGGTATCAGTTTGATCAGTTTTCAGGGAACCCGTCTGGAGCTTAACCCGAAAGGCGATCTGCTTGCCCTCGGAGCTGCAGTTTTGTGGGCGTGCTATTCTATTTTGACCAGGAAAATAGGTGAGTTTGGTTATCATACGGTCTTAAATACCAGACGAATATTTTTCTATGGCATTATCTTTATGATTCCAGCGGTGATATTTATGGATTTCCGGCTTGATCTGCAGCGGTTTTATAATCCGCTCTATCTGGGGAATATTCTGTTTTTGGGTCTGGGTGCTTCGGCCCTGTGTTTTGGTACCTGGAATTTTGCGGTTAAGTTGTTGGGAGTTATGAGAACCAGTGTTTACATATATTTGATACCGGTTATTACAGTGATTACTTCGGTATTAATTTTGAATGAAACCGTCACCGTTTTATCAGCAGTTGGAATAGCATTTACACTGAGCGGCCTATTTTTATCAGAAAGAAGGAAAGAGCCGTTTCGGTAGTATTTGTACCATTGCATTGTCAAGGGAGGGTATTATGATTGCATATACTGCTTTTTTTATGTTAGAATGCATATAGATAAGTAATGGGAAACAGGAGCGTACGTGTGAGATGTATAAAGTGAGGTTTTATGATCAGGTGGAGGACGAACTGCTGAAGTTTGCAGTGGTGATTTCCAAGTATAACGGTAAGTGGGTCTTCTGCAGGAATAAGGAAAGAAAGACGTATGAATGTCCCTGCGGCTGCCGTGAGGCTGGTGAGGATATTGGTCAGACTGCCGAAAGAGAATTGTACGGGGAAACCGGTGCCAGGGAATATGAATTAAACAGGATATGTGTTTACTCGGTACAGGAGTATGATGAGGGCGGCACCTCCTATGAGGAAAGTTTCGGTATGCTGCATTATGCCGAAATAGATGCATTGGGAGAGCTGCCGCCGGATTCTGAAATGGAATGTATAGAGTTATTTACCGATCTGCCGTCCAATTGGACCTATCCCGAGATTCAGCCGCTATTGATCGAAAAAGTAGCTTTTATTATCGGAGATGATCGCGGATCAGTCTGACTGTGCGGAATCCGCGTTGCTGCTTCCTCGTAACTTTACAGAAGATGGGCCGCAAGGCCCATCTTCTGTAAAGTTATAACACCATATTCAAGAAATTCTGAGTTCTTTCGTTCTGCGGATTACCGAATACTTGATCCGGCTTACCCTGTTCTACGATGACACCTTCATCCATAAAGATTACCCGGTCTGCCACTTCACGGGCAAAGCCCATTTCGTGTGTTACCACGACCATAGTCATGCCGTCTTTGGCGAGCTTCTTCATAACATTTAACACTTCCCCGACCATTTCCGGATCCAGTGCCGAAGTCGGCTCATCGAACAGCATTATATCCGGATTCATAGCCAGCGCTCTGGCAATAGCCACCCGCTGCTGCTGACCTCCGGACAAATTGGCCGGGTATTCATCATATTTTTCACTAAGACCAACCATTTCAAGTAATTCTTTGGCGCGCCGGGCTGCTTCTTGTTTGGTCATCCTTTTTAGCTGAATCGGTGCCAGCATGATGTTTTCGGCGGCAGTCAGATGCGGAAAGAGGTTAAACTGCTGAAACACCATTCCGATGGTTTCCCGGAGTTTGTTGATATTGTTATTTTTATTGGTTAAAGACTGGCCATCAATGATTACTTCACCAAGAGTTGTTTCTTCAAGCTGATTCAGACAGCGAAGGAAGGTGGATTTACCAGAACCGGACGGACCGATCAGACACACCACTTCACCCTCTTCGATAATCAAGTCGATACCCTTCAGAACTTCTAATTTATCAAAATATTTATGCAGATTTTTAACGTTTACCTTTTCCATTAGACAGCCTCCTTTCGATATATTCGGAGATCTTAGTCAGCGTAAAGATCACAATAAAATACAGGATCGCAATCATTGCATAGACATCAAAACTGCGGTATGTCCGTGCAGCTATGATGTTTGCCGCCTTCATCAGTTCCTGTGCGCCGATCACGGAGATAATGGTAGTATCTTTAAGCGTGATAATAAACTGATTCATTACAGAAGGAATAACAATCCGGATCGCCTGCGGCAGAATGACCTTGCTCATGGCTTTGGCATAAGTAAGACCAAGACTTCTGGCTGCTTCCATCTGACCTTTATTGACGGCATTGATCCCGCTGCGGAATATTTCCGAGAGGTATGCACCGGCATTTAGAGCCAGTACGATAATACCGGCATTTTTATTGCTGATCTGGAATCCCAGAGCAGCCGTAAGACCAAAGTATAAGAAAAAGGCCTGGGCTAAAAGCGGCGTGCCCCTGATAATATCTACATAGATAGACGCGATTATATTTAATATCTTAAAGTTTGAAATTCTGAGCAGGCAAACAAACATACCTAAGACAATTGCGATAAGCAAGGCAAAGAATGTCATCTGCAAAGTGACCCCCATACCTTTTAAAAAGGCCGGGAGACTCTGCTGAAATAATTCGAAAAAACTCATAAGTTACAACTCCAATACTAATTATTCTTGAATGTAAGTGTCTAAAATCTCCTGATACTTTCCGCTGTCTTTCAGATTCTGCAGGCCATCGTTGAACATCTGCAGAAGTTCTGCATTTTCATCTTTCTTTACACCAAATCCGTAAGAAGAACCCTGCTCTTTATCGGTCGGCATCGTCAGCTCCAGGCCCTGTGTGATTGCATAGCCGATAACCGGATAATCTTCGAAGCAGGCTGCTGAGTTACCGGTGATAACATCCTGATACATGGAGCTGGAATCATCGAATACGATCATTTCGAAGCCATATTCCTTAGCGATTGATTCGGCAAAAGTATATCCTTCGGTACCGGTTTTTACTGCTACCTTGCGGTCTTTTAAGTCTTCATAGCCTTTAATGTCAGAGTCCTGTTTTACCGCCATGACAACACCAGAATCAAAATAAGGTTCAGAAAAATCATACTGTTCTTTTCTCTCATCAGTAATGGACATGCCGGCGATCACACCATCAGCTTGTCCGGATAATACTGCCTGAGTTGCAGCATTGAAGCCGAGTGGCTGGATATCATATTCGAAGCCTTGATCTTCAGCGATCGCCTTCAGCAGTTCCATGTCGATACCAACATATTCACCGCTTTCATTTTCAAATTCAAATGGTGCAAAGGTGGTATCGGTTGCGATAATATATTTTTGGCTGCCGGTATTGCTTTTAGCATCATTATCAGTTTCTCCTGCGGCAGCGGCCGGATTGTCTTCGGTTTTGGTATCCTTTTTAGAGCCGCATGCAGCCAAAGAGAAGACCATCATCATTGCAAGTAAAGTTACGAATAATGTCTTAAATTTTTTCATCACGTAATTCTCCTTTTCTTTTTCTTTTTCATAATTTCCCAATTGAACATTTTACTACGCTAAGGCAGTAAACATTACTCCTTATTATACTGTTTTTTCGGGTTCAACACAAGAAAAAATTTATTAATGGCTTTTGTTATGGTATAATATATTTTTAATTGACAATGTAACACACGGTTTTGAAACGTCAATTGAAGGTAGTGTTTATGATGCAAAAGAAGGAGGCGGCAAAGATGGCCAAATCAAGAAACCAAAAGCTGAAGCTATTGTATTTGATAAAAATTCTGGAAGAGAAGACCGATGATAATCATGTCCTGTCGACGAAGCAAATAATCGCTGAATTAGAGAAATATGATATTACTTCCGAGCGGAAGAGTATCTATGATGATATTCGCTGCCTGCAGGAATTTGGTTATGATATCATTAATCAAAAAGAACGGCCGTCGGGGTATTATCTCGCCAGCCGAAATTTTGAGACCGCTGAGCTTAAGCTGCTGGTGGATGCGGTACAGTCTTCCAAATTTATAACTTACAAGAAATCCAATGAATTGATTCATAAATTAGAGCAGCTGTGCAGTAAGGAAGAAGCCAGAGCTCTGAACCGCCAGGTGTTTGTTGCCAATCGGATTAAAACGATGAATGAGAGTATTTATTATAATGTCGATAAAATATACTCAGCGATGGCCGGCCAGGTGAAGATTTCCTTTCAGTATGATGAGTGGACCATCACCAAAGAATTGCAGCCGCGCAGGGGCGGGCAGAAATATGAGGTGACCCCGAAAGCTCTGGCATGGGAAGATGAAAATTATTATCTGGTCGCTTACGATGCCCAGGCGGAGATGATAAAGCATTACCGGGTCGACAAAATGAGGGAAATTTTATTATTGGAAGAGACAGGGGATACCTCAGAGAAGGTTGATCCGGCTCAATTGGCTAAACGGACTTTCGGTATGTTCGGCGGTGAAGAAACTACCGTCCGGCTGCGCTTTATCAACCGCATGGCCGGAGTGGTGATTGACCGGTTCGGCAAAGATGTGGCGATCCGGCCGGATGGCAGTGAGCATTTTATTGCCCGCGTTGATGTTGTGGTCAGCAGTCAGTTTTATGGTTGGATATTTGGTCTCGAGGAAGCGGTGGAAATAATTTCCCCGGATCATGTTATCGCCGGTTATAAGCAGCTGCTGGAGCGGATTAGGGCAAGATATTAGAGGATGAGAGTGGATAATCAGATGAAGAAGATGACAACCAAAAGCGCACTGTTGCTGCTGCTGACAGCAACTATATGGGGAATAGCATTTGTTGCGCAAAGTGCGGGAAGCGATTATGCCGGACCTTTTACATTTAATGCAATACGTACAATTATGGGTGGAGTCGTATTGATACCGTGTATATACTTTTTAGATAAGGGAAAAAAGAAGCGTAGTGAAATGATTGCTTCCGATCAGAAGAATCTGATAACAGGAGGAATTCTCTGCGGTGTTGTGCTCTTTATCGCATCCAATCTGCAGCAGATCGGGATTGCCTATACAACGGCCGGGAAGGCCGGCTTTATTACGGCACTCTATATAGTACTGGTTCCGATGATGGGAATATTTTTGAAAAAAATTACCGGTCTGAAAATATGGCTGGGAGTGTTGCTGGCTGCGGTGGGCCTATATTTTCTCTGTATGAATGAGGGCTTCTCCATTGGAATAGGAGATATTTATCTTTTAATGGGGGCTGCTTGTTTTGCAGTACATATTTTAGTGATTGATTATTATTCACCAAAGGTTGATGGGGTGAAAATGTCCTGCATTCAATTCTTTGTCTGTGGGATTTTATCGGCAGTTCCAATGCTGCTTTTTGAAACACCCCGGATCGGGAGTCTGGTAAGTGGCTGGATACCTCTTGTATATGCCGGAGTAATGTCCTGCGGCGTTGCCTATACTCTGCAGATTGTGGGACAGAGGGATGCCGATCCGACCATTGCTTCATTGATCCTGAGTCTGGAATCGGTGGTATCAGTTTTGGCCGGCTTCCTGATTCTCGGCGAACGGTTATCTATACGGGAGGGAATCGGCTGTATTCTGATGTTCGCAGCCATTATTTTGGCGCAGTTACCAGAACAAGAAAGACAGACCGCGTAATATCCTAAATGTACTGTCGGAGATCAGGCCCCTATGAACAAGGGCAGTGCCGGCGGAAATATAGTAAATATCCCAAAACAGGCAGCGATAAATGCCAGCATGACCGGCGCCAGTTTCAGCGGTATTTTCCGTCTGGAACGATGCAGGCAGTGAAAGCATGATACCGAGTGAGTCAGGTAAGAGGCAACCAGAAAGATGGTGATATCAAGCCACCGGATTTCCCGGCCAAGGATTCCATAATAGGTATAAAACGCGATTATGATAAAGACCATACCGCCGGCTACTCCGATTAGCTTGGCAGAGACAAAGTTTGTGAATTTTTTACCTAATATAAAGTATTCAAATAAGGCATACAGAACAACCGGAAAGAAAAGCATTTTTAAGTGTTCCCAGGGGGAGTCATTAACCGGGGCAACCAGTGCGGCAACTGAGGAACTGCCCGACCATTCATAAGTAAAGTATAATAATGTGCCGATGAGCCAGACAAAAGCGATTCCGGTCAATTCGGTCCGTTTAAATGAATTGCGCATGCTGTCACTCCTTTTATATGGAGATACGGCAGTTATAGTATGCCGTATCTCTGTTTAATTGATTATTGCATTGATGGTTGTGTTAAAATAGATTTTACATGATTTACTTCTTCCTGAGATGCTTTCGCTGCTGGAACATAGTAGCTTTTTTCTCTTGCGATCTGATATAATTTTTCCTGAGACATTTCGCATTCATTACGGATTTGTTTTAAGCATTGTTTTAGCTGTGCATTTTCTGTCTGGGAAATCATATCTCCAAACATTTTTAATTCGCCGTTAACGCCTACTAAAGCGTCAGAAACCATTGTTTTTTCGTTCATAATTCATTCTCCTTATAAAAATTTCATTAAGTCTTGTTTGTTTTTCATCGCACTGTTAGCTGCATCGTCAAATAGTTTCTTGATTTCAGGGTCCTGTGTCTGATTTGCATAGTCAGTCATTTTGCAGTGTGTGGTGTCATACCCTCCGATGAGATGACGAAGATTCTGTAAGTCCAGAACTGAAATATCTGCCATAATTAATACCTCCTTATAGAAATTTATTAAGTTTACAGTCATAGTATTGGTGCAAATGAAAAAAAATATGCTATAATATTGGAAGAAATTAGATTTGGAGGAAAACAGTATGAAGATCGGTATCATAGGAACAGGCTGGATAGCCGGAAAACTGGCTGAGACTATGCAGAAAATGGAACAGGTGACATGCTGGGCCGTCGGTTCAAGAAGTATTGACCGGGCAAAAACGTTTGCCGGGGCTCATATGATTGAAAAGGCATATGGGTCGTATACAGAGTTGGTCCAGGATGATCAGATCGAATTGATATATATCGGCACGCCTCATTCAGAGCATTTTGAAAATGCGAAACTGGCTATTGAACATGGCAAGCCGGTTCTTTGTGAAAAAGCATTCATGGCAAATGGGAAACAGGCACGTGAGATTGTTGCTCTGGCAGAAGCAAAGAAAGTATTTCTGGCAGAGGCGATATGGACCCGGTATATGCCTTCGCGAAAGATGATCGACGATATCATCGCCAGTGGTGAAATCGGAGAAATTATATCTCTGAGTGCAAATCTCGGTTACGAGCTTAATAATGTACCGCGGATGACCGATCCCCGGCTTGCGGGAGGGGCACTGCTGGATGTAGGTGTCTATCCGCTGCATTTTGCTAATATGTTTATGGGGGATGAGGTTGTAAAGGTAACTTCTTCCTGTACTAAGACCGACACCGGTGTCGATGAGTTGAATTCCATGATCATAGAGTATTCCGGAAAACGGATGGCCACCCTGCACAGCGGCATGCTGGGGGTGACCGATCAGTATGGGATAATCCATGGAACACAAGGATTCCTGATTGCCAAAAACATCAATAATATCGATCAGATTGAAATCTATACTTCCGATCGTAAATTGAAGCGTGTATTGGCGGTGCCGGCGCAGATTACCGGCTATGAATATCAATTGGAAGCCTGCCGTCAGGCAATTGCAGATGGCCGTCTTTCCTGTGAAGAAGCGCCGCTGGCGCAGAGTATTCATATTATGGAGCTGACCGATACTCTGCGGAAGCAGTGGGGGGTTCGCTACCCATTTGAATAAATGAAGTGAACAGATGCTGCATCGGACCCGGCTTTGCAAGCATACATTCCGGATGCCATTGGACTCCTACCACAAAGGGGTGCGATGGCATTTCGATAGCTTCGATGGTGCCGTCGGAAGCGGTTGCTGAAATATGCAGGCCGATGCCCGGCTGGTTTATGGTCTGATGATGATAGCTGTTGGTAAATATAGAAGCGCCTAATATCTGATATAGCAGACTGCTCTGGCGGATATCGATATTATGTGAAATATCCGACCGCTCGGAAGAGGTCTGCATATGATTAAACGGTGTTCCCGACTGCAGTGAGATATCCTGATAGATACTTCCGCCGCAGGCGATATTCAGTACCTGCATCCCACGGCAGATCGCCAGAACAGGCTTGTGGGTGTGAAACAGAATCTGCTTGGTCAGGTTAATCTGGTATTGATCCAGTCTGAGATCGGTGGAGCCGATGCCAAAAGCCGGCTCCTCGTCGAAAAGGAGCGGAGTGATATCTGCTCCGCCGCAGAGAAGAAAGCCGTCACAGAGAGAGACGTACTGGTTTAGCAATAAGGGCGAGTCGGTCAGCGGGATGATCAGGGGGAGTCCGCCGAAGCGAATGACTGCATCAATGTAGGAAGAGGTAACAAATTGTCGATTATTATCTGTGAGACCACAGATGGAGATACCGATTTTAGGGTTCATATATGATTCCTTTTTTGATATATTAGAATATAGTGATAAATATGTAGAGGAGACATAAAATATGAATTTGATTGATATGCACTGCGATACCTTATGGAAACTTGCGGATGCGAAAGAACCGCAGAATCTTATGCAGAACGAGTATGGCATAAGTATCGAAAAGCTGATAAAGGCCGGAGCGACGGCGCAGTTTTTTGCATGTTTTATTTATATGGATAAGTTTAAAGGTGATGACCGCTGCGAGCAGGGATATGACCATGCCCTGCAGATGCTTGCGCGCCTGAAAAGTGAAGCGGTACAATATTCTGATGTGCTTGCCATTGCATGTGATTACGCCGATTACCAAAGAAATCTGAGGGCAGGTAAGATATCCGCTTTTGTGACCATCGAAGAAGGCGGTATCCTTCATGATGACAGCGGCAGGATACAGGAATTATATAATGAAGGAATCCGACTGATCACTCTTTTGTGGAACAGTGAGAACTGTATCGGATATCCGAACAGCAGAGATGGCAGGATTATGAATCAGGGATTAAAGCCTTTTGGTTTTGAGACTGTTGAGCGAATGAATGATCTTGGCATGATTATTGATGTATCACATCTGTCAGATGGCGGCTTTTGGGATACGGTGAAGCACAGCAGGCATCCAATCGCAGCATCCCACTCCAATGCCAGAGCACTGCGGAATCATCCGCGGAACTTAAGCGATGATATGATCCGGGCGCTGGCAGAGACCGGCGGTGTTGCAGGACTCAATTTTTATCAGTGGTTTCTGGAGGACAGAGGAGATTCCCGCATAGCCGCAATGGCGGCACATGTCATGCATCTGATGCGGATGGGCGGAGAGGACGCAGTTGCCATTGGCACTGATTTTGATGGGTTTGATGCTGAAGGCGTAATGGAAATCCCCGATATTGGGGAGATGGGACTGCTGGCTGCAGCTCTGAAAAAATCCGGTGTGACCGAACGGCAGCTGGATAAAATCTGGTCGGAAAATGTGCTTAGAGTAATCAGAGAGGTTACGCGAACATAGCTCTAAGTGAACGCAGGTAACACTCTGGCGAGCTAACTGTTAACTTCGACTAATGCCGCTCAGGAAAGCCTTCGCGACAAGTCTCAGTAAACAGTGGATCTAGCCGCCGCTAAAAACACCTGCTGATTGTTCACTTAGAGATACCCTCCCTTAACAATGTACTACACGCCTCAAGCCACCGGTTTTTGCTGATTTACTGCGTTATCGTCAGTCGGCGTACAGCCGGTACGCCTCGTTCCTCTGCCTTGTAAATCAGCAAAAACCGATGGCTGAGGTCGAAGAGTTTTGAAGCATCAATTTTTCATTCTACAAGGCACTGGATTGAAGCGTACTGGACGTACGCTGATTGACAGTAACGACGTAGAATTAAAAATTGTTGTT
>Ga0153940_1000133_pt1 | contig 45913 bp, 33 predicted proteins | sample TSNJ024MetaG_FD_104736 | JGI IMG/M metagenome (GOLD analysis project Ga0153940, IMG submission 104736) | Attine ant fungus gardens microbial communities from New Jersey, USA - TSNJ024 MetaG | ecosystem: Host-associated > Fungi > Mycelium > Unclassified | place: USA: New Jersey, Brendan T. Byrne... | reverse complement strand
GCATCCGCTGGAGCCGCGCATCCTGCAGTACCGGTTTAAGGTCTTGTTAAAGAAAGCGGGACTTGCGGATATCAACTTCCATGCACTCCGGCATACGTTTGCCACCCGGTGTATGGAGCTTTGCTTTGACATCAAGACGTTGAGTGAGATCCTGGGACATGCATCAGCCAAAATGACCCTGGACCGGTATGGGCACAGCCAGATGGAACATAAACGCTCGGTCATGAATACCCTGAACGGGTTGTTCGCCCGCTCTGCATAAAACTTATCAATAGGAATAGCATCCAACAGCGTAAAAAATGGTTTTACGCTGTTTGCTGTACCCGGAAATATAAAAAGTGGGAAGTTTCCTTTTTGGAAAACGGCCCCTTTTTGTTTCCGGGCTTTTTTATGCCCATTGGTTCCGGTTTTTATCTGATATATTTTTGAATTTCTAAAGACCGGCAAAAATAAACCGTCAAATTTCTAGTCAGAGAGGAAGAAAGATATTGAAATAACAGTGAAAATAGGTGCATGGTCATCATTTACAAAAATTGACGAAAGCAGGATGAAATATATCTTATATCATAATATACCTCATTATGATTTGTTTTATCCCGAAGATTTACGTTTGAGCACTCTCGGAAACTCACTGTATATGTCTTTGTGGCTGAGAGTACTCACGTTTTGATAAGGAGGTGATATTGTGATACCCCTATGTAAAAGTAAATAATGAGAGGAGTGAAGTTATAGTATGAAGAAAATACGCTCTATACACCATTATAAAAGAATAAAAGGGGTGTGGTTGATGCTGACACTGGTGTTTTTAATAGGGCAGCTATCTGAAGTGGCAGGAGCTACAGGTAATAACGATATTCAAGCATCAGTGGAATCGGAAGATATACTTGCTGGCTCAGACGAAGGTGAAACAAAGGTAACGGACACTGAAGCGGCGGAAAGTGAGACAAATGAGATATCTGCTGAATCTATGGAAAGCATGCCGGGTGAGGTGCGGGCAGGAAGTGAAGATGAGGAAGTTGAGAGTACATATGCCCCACCGCCTGAACCCGCAGAGGATGACTATGGAGTGATAGATCCAACGTCTGCAGCCGACGCTACGGCATGGACTGAAGCCACGTTGGTCAATGCCATTGCGGGTGCGCCATTGGATGGAACGCTTTATGAAATAGAAATTGACCTTGGTTTTCCGCTAACCTCCACAATAGTCATTCCTGAGGGAGCCAATATCTCTATTTACACAACAAGTGGTTTTCCGAGACGTACCATTACACAGCCCAATGCTGACATAAGGCATTTCTCAGTAGAGGGAAGTTTGACTCTGGCTAACATTATACTGGAAGGAAACGGAATCGGCGGCGGTGTGGAGTTACCGGGAAAAGAGGATGCTGTCCTTACCATGAATAGTGGCGCAGTTATCCAAAAGTGTCATGCAGAAGAGGGCGGCGGTGTGTATGTTAAAAATGGAAAGTTATATATGTATGATGCGGTTATCCAATCTTGTACAGCGAATGATCAAGGTGGAGGCGTATTTGCAGTAGGCAGCAAATTCCATATGGACGGTGGAAAGCTTAGTCGTAATATCGCATACGGAGATGGTGGCGGTGCACAGATAAAAGAATTGAAGGATGAAGGACCAAGTACATGTGAGCTGACCGGTGACGCTGTCATTGAATATAATAAGGCTATGGGTACATGGGAAAATGCCGCCCGAAATGAATATAGTACCGGAAGTGGCGGCGGCATATTGTTTGCGTCTACCGGAAATATAACCATTAACGGAAATGTTAAGATTTGTTATAACGAAGCTATTGCAGGAAATCCCACTCGTAATCCTGGAAACTATGGCGGTGGTGTCTATCTCAGCGGCATTATTGCAAAACCTGATGAATTGGGAACCGGTGTAATAGGTGGAAATGTTGAGATTTTTGGAAATACTGCAAGAAATGGCGGCGGTGTGATAGTAGAATCGAGCTTTATACTCACCTTAAATAATGGAAAAATTTATGAAAATACTGCTGTAACCTCAGGTGGTGGTATATGGGTAATGGGTGGTGGTATGACAAACGTCGCCAATGCTTTTCTAAAGATGACCGGCGGAGAAATTTATGGAAATACTGCATCAAATGGTGGAGGTATATATATACACCGATTTGCCGAGGTTGATATGAGCGGAGGTAAAATTGGCGGCTTAAATGAGGCAGATCAAGGCGGCGGCGTATATCTTGCCGGTAAATATACAATGACTGCCGGAACCGTTAGCTATAATAAGGCAAGTCAGTATGGCGGTGGGATATTTGTGCAGTCTGTCGGTTCTTTGGAATTGAAGGGCGGCTCAATTACCAACAATGAATCAGATTACGGCGGCGGTGTTTACCTGCGTAATTCAGTTTCTTCCGTCATAATGAGCGGCGGAGAAATAGGAAGTTCCGACCATCCCAATAAAGCCCTCAGTGACGGGGGTGGTGTATATGTGCAGAACGGGAGTTTCACTATGGAAGGTGGGACTATCAGTGGAAATATGTCAGCAGTTAATGGCGGCGGAGTATACATGATGGGCGGCACATTTACTCAGGATGGCAGCCCAATTAGTGCCAATACGGCAGCCGGTAATGGCGGTGGCGTATATGTAGATAATGCGGTTAGTACATATGAAATGAAAAATGGTGCGGTTATCGGCGGAGATGCCCTGGCGTATGGTAACAAAGCTACCAATGGTGGCGGTATGTACATCAATTCAGGAAGTCTTACGATAGAAGATGGTACGGTTGGATATAATGAGGCGGTAGCCGATGGCGGCGGAGCCTTTGTCAGCAGCAATGGTGAGCTTACAGCAACAGGCGGTACAATTACTCATAACAAAGCAGGCAGCGACGGAGGCGGTATCTATACAGCAGCAGCGGGAGCAAATCCTGAAGATTACAATAACCTTGTGATCGGATCTTCCGTGATCTTCTCTGACAATAGTGCTGTCCGATATTATGATCCCTTAGATGGTGATACCACATACGTGGATTATTGGACAGGCATTAACAATACGACTTATACAAGTGCTGTCGATCCCACTGTCGTCAGCCGCCTGGTATCTGTTAATAATTTTGATATTAATACAGAACTGGTAAAAGTAACATTTAATTTAAACGGTGGTGATTATAGTATCAATGGTGTTTCACAAAGCATACCACCCCAGGCTCATTTACCGGGTGCAAAAGTCACGGATCCGGAGGATAATGGAACCCTGTTTTTCGATGAATATGTCTTTGACGGATGGTATACGGATGATGGGACATTTGCCGATCAGTGGGATTTTGAAAACGATACGCTCAGTGAAGATATCACGCTCCATGCCAAATGGTCGCCCTGGGCAGCCATAGACTTTGAATTTACGAAGGCCAATGAAACGGAAACCGCAGGACTTCCGGGAGCGGAATTTACATTGTATAAGTGGATTGGTGCCGGTAGTCCGGGAGCTGAAGCTCTGGTTGTATCTGGCAGTACCGATTGGGAAGAAGCAGGCTCACAGTCAAGTGGGGCAAATGGTCTGACAAAATTCCAGGGTTTGACTGCAGGTATATATCAATTGGTGGAAAATGAGGCATCGTCAGGTTATGAAACCCCGGAGGGGCAATGGCGGTTTGAAGTAACTAAAAATATAACTGCTAACAAATATGAAATAGGTACTATTACGGCAATAGTCGGAGCAGATGGAAAAATGCCGCCTGCTTTTACAGGAAGGATGGCTATACCGGGAAGTGCTGAAAGGACGCTGCCTAATAAAAGGCTTAAAACTTTTACATTTACGAAAGTTAAGGCAGAGAATACAGATGAAGTCCTTCCGGATGCAAAATTCCAATTGTATGTATGGACAGGAACAGGCACGGCACCGGACTTGGTAGAGAACAGTACGGTGAATAACGGTACAACAGTCACGGATCAATGGGAATTGGTGGATACTCAATTAAGCGCAGCAGATGGAAAGGTTGTTTTCGAAGATCTGGCGGATGCAGTCTACCAGCTTGTGGAAACAGCAGCACCTGCGGGATACTTAAGACCTGTCGGTCAATGGCAGCTCACTTTGAATACATTGGGAGAATGGCAGATCACCGGCAAAGGAAGTATGCTGCCGCCGGCATTCATGAAAGAAAACGGCAAATTGTCATTGCCGAATATAAAGAATAAACTTTTACCGATGACTGGTTTTTACGGCATCACAGGTTACCTGATGGCAGGTGCTGCCATGATGATATTAACAGCTGTATCTGTGTTCATTCTTTTCTTAAAGAGAAAGTTTGATATAAAAGACATCATCCTGACAAAGGGGGGAGGAAGAAAAAAGATAGGTTAATATTAAAATTTAAAAAAAAGAAAGAGAGGAAATATTGATGAAGAAAACAAAAGTTTTAAAGAAGATGTTTGCGATGCTGCTGGCAGCAGTATTAACATTGATACCACTGGCCTCTGTATCAGCGGCTAATAACCTGCCGGAAGCAGGTCATGCAGGAAGTATCACAGTTCATAAGTACTTAAGGAGTACAAGTTCAACCACACCGGGAACAGGTGAAGCAATTACAGACCAGGCAGCGCTTGCCGCTCTTGGAGAAAAAGCCGGTGCAGGCATTGAGTTCACTTTATCCAGGATCAACTTTCCGGTAACAGTAAACACAACGATTGCCGACGCGCAGGCAGACTGTACCGAGGTTTCTACTAAAGCAACTGACGCTGACGGCGAGATTTTATGGGACAATGCGGCTGATGGTATTGTTACGGGTTACTATCTTTTAGAAGAAGATGCATCTACAGTCCCGGCCGGCTATACGGCATCCGCGCCAGCTATCATTTCAGTACCTTATGCACTGGACGATAAAGACTGGAATTATGATATTCATGTGTATCCCAAGAATGTATCTGATAAAGAGCTTGTGAAAGATACTGTTACTCCGCAAGAAGGTTACAGCGTAGGTAATACGGTAACATGGAGCTATTTAGGAAAAGTAGACATCTCAAAGCTTTATGAGGCAGCCACTCCGGCATATGGAACTTATAAAATTACAGACGTGCTTGATTCAAGACTGAATTACACCTCTACAACAAGCGTGAAAGGTGTTAACGGAACCACTCCTGTGGTGACATTGACTGCAGGAACTGATTACGATGTCGATACAACAACTACTCCGGGAACCGTTGTATGGGAATTGACAAATTCAGGTATTGACAAATTAGCTGGGGCAAATGCAACCGGTCTGGAAATTGTATTTGACACCATGATCAATGATACGGCATATAAAGGCGGCACCGAGATTGAGAACGGCGGTACGTTAGACTGGGAAAACTACAATGGAACCGAAGATGGCACATATACCATTGACGATGATGATAAGCCCAAAGTAGATTTATATAATGTCGGCATTATAAAGACAAATAATGATGGATTAAAGAAATTAGCAGGTGCACAGTTCAAGATTGCCACAAGTAAGGCAAATGCAGAAGCCGAGAACTTCATCCAGGCAGGGACACCGGCTGCAGATGTCACTGTGACCACTGATGCAGATGGAAAGGCAATGTTCGCCGGAGTTCCGGTGAATGCAAGCGCGGACACTACATTCTGGCTGGTGGAAGCGGTAGCTCCTACGACTACTGATGGAGAGTATGTCCGTCCGACCATACCATTTTCAGTGACGCTTAAGAATTTTACAGGTACGACAGATGCCGAGAAGCTATCAGCATCAATTACCATTAAAAACTACCTGCCGGGTGATCCGGATATACCGACTATATGGAACTTACCATTAACAGGTGGTATGGGAACATTAATGTTCTACGCAATAGGTGCGGTTATAATGCTTGCTGCAGTAGTTACATATGTGAAATCAAGGAAGAGAAAATCAGTGCATTAAGCCATATTTGTGCTGATGGTCAACCGGCTCTGGTGATTTTACTTAAAAGTCAGGAGCCGGCCGCCGATATGGTTTTATAAAGAAACCAATGGCAGAGGGGGGAGGTGCGAATATTCGTTCTTTCCCCTTTTGCTCAAAACAGATATACCGGGAATGATTCCGATACATCTGCATAAGGGGAAGTCTTTGACACTATGAAATCAAAAAAAAAGAAGTTGGTATCTCTGATCCTGTTTCTGATCAGTATCGGCGTCTGCCTTTATCCAACCATTGGACAATGGCATGCCACAAGGCAGTCCGTGTTGGCGGTCCATAAGTATATAGAGGATATCGGCACACTGCCTGAAGAATATTATGATGAAATGTGGCAGGCGGCAGAGGCATACAATAAAGCATTAAAAGGAAAAGCGATCAATGATCCCTTTGCAAAAAGTGTGGATGGCGGGCTGCCCTCCGACTATGAGGACATTTTAAACATCGAAGGTATGATGGGATATATTGAGATCCCCAGGATTGGTGTGAGCCTTCCCATCTATCATGGTGTCAGCGAGGACGTATTGCAGAAGGGAATCGGCCATATGGAGGGGTCGGCGCTTCCTGTGGGCGGTAACGGCGGCCATGTGCTGCTGACAGGCCATACCGGGCTTCCCAATGCACGCCTGTTTACTGACCTGGATCAATTGACGACCGGAGACCAGTTCAACATCCGGGTGTTGAACAAAGAGCTGGTTTATCAGGTCGATCAGATCAAAGTAGTGGAGCCGGACGACGTTTCCCAGCTGTTAACCGTCGAAGGAGAAGATTATGTGACGCTGATAACGTGCACCCCCTATGGGATCAATTCGCACCGCCTTTTGGTCCGGGGAAAGTATATTGCAACCCTGACAAAGCAGATCCGGTTGAAAAGCTATTATTTCAAGTGGGTATTTGTAGGCGGCGGAGATAAAGTGATATTCAAGGTTCTTTTCTTTGTCTTGTTAGGCGTAAATCTTATGATGACATTGATTCTTATGAATAACCGGAGAAAAAATCGATTGTGCCATAGACACGCTGATTCAAAGGGAGAAACAGGTAAGAACTATGAAGAAACATAAGAAGGGCAGAAGAGGACTAAAAGGATTTCTTCTACTGACGGTTATATTTTTGATCGGTCTTGGCATATTTTCTTATCCTTTTGTAAGTAATTGGATATCCAAAAGGCAGGCATCCCGGTGGATAGGGGACTATGAAAAAGATATCGGTACGCTGTCAGAGGAGGAAAAAAAGGCGCTGTGGACTGCGGCAGTTGATTATAATAATGCGCTGTCAGGCCGGCCGGTAAAGGATCCTTTTATACCCGGGAGTGGTGTGCAGCTGCCGCAGAACTATCTGGAGATCTTAAATGTTTCTGAGGTGATGGCCTATATTGAAATTCCTAAGATCAGCGTCAGGCTGCCGGTGTACCATGGCGTGAGTGAGGAAGTATTGGAAAAAGGAGTAGGACATATGGAAGGGACTTCGTTTCCTGTGGGAGGTTTTGGCACACACTGTCTTCTGACCGGGCATACGGGGCTTCCGGCAGCAAAGCTGTTTACCGATTTAACACAGCTGGAGATTGGAGACCAGTTTTATATAACCGTGTTGGAAACGGAACTGGTTTATCAGGTGGATCAGGTTGAGGTTATTGAACCGGATGGATTAGGAAGCCTGTATACGCAGCCCGGAGAAGATTATGTCACTTTGATCACATGTACACCTTATGGCGTGAATTCACATCGCCTGTTAGTCAGAGGGACGCGGGTTTTCCAGATGACAAAGACAGTTGCGTTAGCAGGTGAGACATTGTCTGCGGCGTATATTTTGGCCTTTGCTTTTTCTGCTTTTATAACTTTGACACTCCTGTGTATCTGCCTTAGAGATGATCGAAGAAAAAAGCGGTTTAGATTAGATATTACCGGGAGGGAGGCGGCATCAGGATGAGGAAGAACACCGAAAGTTTGTCTCTGTCGGCACCGTCGCTGGAAAAACAGTACAAATTGCTAAATAAGCCTACAAAAATAATCCTGCGTCTCCTTCTTGTATTATTTACAAATCTCATGGTGTTTGCAGGTTATCAGGCTTTTATCAATACATCGAATGTACCCAGAAACAGGGATACGACAAGATATCAGGATATCCTGACAGAAGATGAACAGGCTGCATGGAAATCCAAGGATGTCCAGACCGGAGAAGTGGTCTTCCAGCTGAACCTGGAAATCCCGGTTGATTCGGCGACCAGCCAGGCAGAAATCCGGCTGATAAACCCACCCTACAGTGATTTCATCTGCAAGGTGAGTTTAAAGGAGGCAGAGAGCGGCATCGTGCTTTATGAGTCGGAGGAGATGATTCCGGGAACCGTGATCCAGTATGTTACGCTGTCGGAAATCCTGGCGGTAGGAAAATATGATTGTGTAGCCAGATATTCCTTTTTGGATGGTAAAGGAAAGGTTTACGGAAATTATGATGTAGAAGTCATCCTGAAAGTCAACGAAGGAGGAAGCAAGGGAAGTGTTGTTAATCCTTATGAGGTTACGGCAGACAGTGAGAGCAGATAAAGTCCGGGCGTAGACACGCCATATGAAAAAATGAAGAAGAAGGGAGTCTGAATATGGGTATACAAATCAAAGGCCGATTCATGGTTCTGGCAGCGGCAGCGCTTCTGGCATCCATGATTCTGGCTGGAATTGTTTCAATACCGCAGGAAGTGCTGGCACAGCCGCAGGAAGGTGCGTTTCATCTAAAGAAATATGCAGATAGCACAGGTCAGGAGGAGGCGACAGGCCAAAAAGTGGATCCGTCTGATCCTTCCAATCCCCTGTATGGAGGAACGGTAATCGCCGGCGTAGAGTATGAAATATACCGGACCCATGATTATACGGAAGGGAAACTGGTGGAAATTTCCTCCGGCCCTGTGGCAATCACAGATAATGGGAAAAATTATAAAACTGATATTAATGGGGAGATCAACATCACAGACCTTCCCCTGGGACAGTATATATTTCAGGAGATAAGTGCACCGGAAGGGATTCAGGTTAATACGGAGAAATATTACTTTGTATTGCCTTTTACAATTGATGGCGGAACCGAATTGCAGTACGAAGTTTATGTATATCCCAAAAACGTACGGCTGACAGGTTCTCTGGCTTTTCAAAAATTAGGGGATAACGGTACGGATGGTTTAAAAAATGTAGAATTTCAGGTTTATAAGGAAGACGGATCTCCGGTACCGGGCAAAGGCGGAAATATTCTGACCGTAACCACAAGATTAAGCGGCAAAGCAGCCATTGAAGATTTACAAGTGGGGAAATACTATCTGCTGGAAACCAACAATCCGGATTCGGATTATATTGTAGATAGTGGTGCAAAGTATTGGTTTCAAATTTATGAAAGTAATGGGGAGGTAAAATCAAAGGCTTTTTATATGGAAGCATCTATGGAAACAAAGATAAAGGATGCCAATGGAAAAGAGCTGGCAGAGGGAGTCATCATTAACTATAAAAAAACTTCGGTACCTAAAAGCACCGGCAAGCCGGCTAATGTATCGGGTAACAGACCAAAGGCAGGCGTTACTGTAAAAACAGGGGATCAGTCGAATATACTTACATATTTTTTCGGTTTGCTGGGAAGCGGCATTATTGTTGCTTTGGTGATTAAAAGACTGAAGAAAAAAAGGGCCGGTCAATAAATAGGCGGCGGGCAGCCGATGTGTTGCAAACCGGGGCATACAAACTAAAAAGCTGTAGATACCGCGCTATCTCGGGGCCGAAATACGGTGTGGAATAGACATATTGTAAATGGGGATGAAGAAATGGCCGTAAACTATGAGGTGCCTCAAAAAGAGCATGCATTGCTTAGGATGCAGTCTGGGGGCAATCTTAGAAAGAGTAACACTACGAAAGATTATGAAACATATATAGGGATGAGGTTCGGGCAACTGACCGTTTTGGATTTGTTCCGGAATCCAAAAGGCGGGATGAAGTGCCGCTGCCGGTGTGACTGCGGGAATATGACTGAAGTGTATTGGCATAATGTAAAAGCCGGCCGTACAAAGAGCTGTGGATGCCGGGAAGAGGCAAACCGCAGGAAGTATAAGGATATCACCGGGCAGCGGTTCGGGAAACTGACTGTTTTGTCCCCGACTAAAGAACGGCGGAGCGGAAATGTGGTGTGGAAATGCCGGTGTGACTGCGGAAACCTTTATTATCAGAGCGGAAGGAACCTGGTGCGGGGGTTCTCCAAGCATTGCGGTTGTGAAAAAAAGAGAGGGAAATCTGCGGAGTTCCGTGATATTACAGATCAAAAATTTAACCGTCTGACTGCCCTGTATCCGACCGAAAAGCGGAGCAGCAGTGGATCAGTGATCTGGCATTGCATCTGTGACTGTGGGAGAGAGGCTAAAGTGTCGGAAACGGCACTGGTGCATGGCAGCCAGATCAGCTGCGGCTGCCGGGTGCAGGAGGTGGGGAAGGAATTGTCCGGGCATCTGCATTTTATCGAGGGAACGTGTATTGAGTTTTTGAAACGGAAGCGGCGCAGTGATAATAGCAGCGGTTATACGGGGGTCTACCGGATGGAGAACGGGAAATATAAGGCTGGGATCACCTTTAAAAAGACGCGGTATTATCTTGGGACGTATGATACTTTTGAAGAGGCGAAGAAAGAACGTCAGAATGCGGAAGTGCGTTATCATCAGGCTTTTTTGGAAAAACATTATAGGGAATTGCCGTTACAAAAATCAGATGCTGAATATGGGGGGAGTAGGTAGTTCTGTTTTTGATTTTGGATATAATAAAAATGAGTAAGCAGCGAAGCGGATTATGAGTATCTGCTTTGACTGTGTTGGCGGCCAGGACGCCGCTGTGTACGAGGAGAGGTGCTGTGGTGTTTGCAAAACCAGAGCACCTCTCCTCGTACACAGCGGCTGGGTTTTGGTGGTATGTACATTTTGCGCGAAATCCCGAGTTGTGCAGCGCCAAATTGGATGTTTTTGCAATTTGTGTACATCATTGTTGCTATTTACAGCGCAGCTGTGAATAGCAACTAAATATCAGCCGGATTATTGAAATCCGGAAGTACAAGACTATGCAGAAAAGGTAATAGATTGTCTGGTAAATGAATATGGTGTAGGCGTAAGATATATAAAGAGGTAATATTTAATCATATATAGCCGAAAATTCTCACAAACAGCCGAAAATAATCAGACACTTTACGGGAAGTCTCTATTTTCTCTGGCTTTTATTTTCACTCATCATAATATGTAATGTGACTACAATTTTCTTAGAGCTTAGAGCAATGGAATATTGCAATAAATTGTGTCACTATAAATAATTAGATAAGGGAGAAAAATATATGTTTGAAGATGTAAGAAATTGTAATTGTTGCAATTGTTTTGACAACAGATGCCAAAGAAAATGTAATTGCTGCTGTAACAGAGGATGTCCCGGTCCAACAGGTCCGCAGGGAGAAAGAGGATTTCCGGGATTTCCCGGTTCAGACGGTCGTTCAGCCTATCAGGTGGCGGTTGATAACGGATTTATCGGCACCGTAGAGGAATGGCTTGCGAGTCTGAAAGGACCAACTGGTCCTACTGGTCCGTCACAAGGTCCGACCGGTCCTACAGGCCCCATCGGCCCCGCGGGCCCGCAAGGAATCCAGGGCGACATCGGCCCCACCGGCCCGCAAGGAATCCAGGGCGACATCGGTCCCGCAGGTTCGCAAGGAATCCAGGGCGACATCGGCCCCCAGGGTCCGCAAGGAATCCAGGGTGACATCGGCCCCACAGGCCCGGCCACTACTGCAAACAGTATGTCGGCATTGAATACGTCAGGTGGGACAATTGCAATTGCGGCAGCTGGAACACCTATTCCGCTGCCTAACGAGCAAAGTTTGGGTGGCTTCACAGCCAACCCTGCGAATGAAGTATTTACCGTACCAGAGACCGGAAACTATATGGTTTCATACCATATTTCATTAACGACCGCTGTGGAGTTCACATCTCGAGTCTTGGATAACGGCAATCCGCTGCCCGGATCTACGTTTGCTCCGACAACTGCGGCCACCACATTCAGCGCTGTGGTCATAGCAAATCTTACTGCCGGCAACACTTTACAGCTGCAGTTATTGAACCAGGCTACCAACGCTATTTTACAAGGTGGAAACGGCGCGAGCCTGACTGTCGTAAGGTTGACCTAATGAACCCGGTGTATCCAGTAACTCCGCCGGATACACGAATTCTACCACGGCAACCGGCCCCATGGGCAGTCGCTGTTATTGTATTAATGTATGTATCATGACGAATCAGGCCGCAGGATATCCTGCGGCCTGATTAACAACGAGGTTAAGCAGCTTCTGGATCCGACGGGAATATTTTATCTTTACTTGGTATCATTTTATCCCCAAAATGTAGGAAAAAAGACTTCAAATAACAGCTTTTTAACGGATTTACATTTTGTTTAAAACTGATTAATATGTAAAAAACAAAAAAGGAGTGAGGGTATGGCAGGTTTATTTGAAGGCAGGGTGGCCATTATAACAGGATCGGGTCAGGGCATTGGCAAGGATCTGGCTAAGTATATGGCTGCAGAGGGGTGCAAGGTAGTAACAAATAATCGAAAAAAAGGATCATCAATGCAGGCCCATGATGGAAAAACAGTGAAGTTTACGGAGGAGGAAGAAGCGAACATAAAAAAAGTGATTGGTGATGCTGATTCTGTTGCAGAAGAAATTATTGCGGCAGGAGGTGAAGCTATTCCGGTTTACGGGAATGTGTGCAGCAAAGCGGACTGTCAAAAGATGATTGATGCAGCAGTAGAAAAATGGGGACGTGTTGATATTTTGATCAATAATGCCGCATCTACTTGGACGGGTAATATTAAGGATATGACAATTGAAGAATGGGATGTTAATATTCAGTCTAAGCTGGATGCTACATTCTATCTGATGCATTATGCACTGCCATATATGGTAGAACAACATTATGGAAGAATTATTACAGTATCTTCTCAGGCATTTTTTGGATTGGAGGGGATGGCAGCTTATTCTGCAGCTTCATGTGGATTATGGGCATTTACAAAAGCTGCGGCGCAGGATCTGGCAAATGATAACATTACGATTAACTGTTATACACCTCTGGCGGCAACCAGAAGCTGGTTTAATATGTTAGCGGAGTATCGGGAAGAGGGTATACCGACAGAGGCCATTGAAACAGGCTCACCAGCAGGAATGAAAACAACACCGGAATATATGGCACCTGCAATCGCCTATATGGCGGCAGAGGAATTTACGACTACGGGCATCATGATAAAAATTGAGGCAGATGGTGCACTGGCTATGTATTCGGATCCGCAGGAATATAATAATTGTGGTAAGGATTGCCTGAAAAACGGAGCATGGACGCTGGAAGAACTGAGAGATGTTTTTCAGAATCAGTTATTAAAAGGTGTGGAAGTACGTAAGAGTACATTGGCAGTAACAAAGTCTCACTATGAATAGGGTAACTCTTATAGAAAGATATTGTAGTAGAAACTCATGATTAAATTTGTCAGGCAAACAATTTGTTTACTTTAAGAATAAAAAAACAACATTTTGTTGGCTTTTGCTGTAATCAGGAAACAGTAAACTTAAGGAGGTTAAATATGACATTTGAGACAAAAGAAACAAAACGTTTGATTCCAAATAATATTTCTGATTCAGGCTTAAAAGATGAGGACAGTGGGCTGAGATTATTCAGAGGCATGATGAGTCCCTGGGATCAGATAAAGTCTTTTAAAGAAACTTATAACTTTATTATGCGGCATGCATCGCTTTTTGGAGTTAACTACATAAATGCATTGAAGATTATTGAGCCGGACTATGAAAAAAGAACCACAATGATGTCTGCTATTTGGGGTCAGACTATGCAGTGGCTCTGGTCGCAAAAGGAGCAAGTAGATAATTATAAAGATGATTTTGATGTACCGCCGTTTTTTGATCAAAGTCTTTATCTGGCTGCAACATATGCTGATAAAGGTGATGAACAGACATTGCTGGCAGGTCACATTTGGTATGCGCAGCATGACAGGTGGGAAAAAGAAATTCATCAATGTCCGTTTGACATTATTGGTCCGGAAGCGTGTGATGTTTCGCAGGGAGGCGGCCGTTATTTTTGTGTCGGTCTGGCAGGAACACCTCTTAATACTTATAATTCAGAAAGAATGGGGTGCGGAGATCCGTACTGTCATGTTGTGCAGGAGCGGAATTCAAAATACGGAAAGCATCCTAATGAAGACGGATATGACTGGGAAAATTGGGGACCACCTGTATCAGGCATGAGAAAAACCGCTATGGAGCGGAAAAAAGAAAGTGAATTTTTAAATACCGGTGTTTTTACAGCTGCAACAGGAGAAACATTTACTGCCGGCAGGATGTTTAAAGATGAAACAGACTGGCCGATGTTTATGTCATATCAGGCAATTGATGTAATGCGGCAAATGGTGAAAGCCGGTGATGCCGATCAAAAGATGATAAATCATATAATCGATGTTATTTTTGATACCGCCGGAAAGATGCAGTTTGTTGAGTGGAACACAAGAAAAGCAGCACGAGAGTGGATGGGAGTACCTGTCGAAGTTGAGGATGGCCGTGTACTTGCGGGATATATCAGCATGGTTTTTCAGGCCAGAAACCTTGATTGGAAGTTTACAGAGTTTACCAAAGAGCGGGCAGTAGTAGAATGCGAAAAGATAAAACTGGAGATGATGGGAATGTATCCGGAGCTGACGGCTGCATATGTATCTTATTTTAATGGAATTGCCAAAACCCTGGTAAATACTCAGTGGATTGTCAGATTGGATGAAGAAGCTTCGGAGGGACGTCTGCGCTTCGTTGTTGAAAAAGGGTTGTATGGTTTTAGACGACAGAAACCGGGAAAAGACTTTGATAGGGAAGAAACCAAATAGGGAAGGGGTGTGTAATATGTTATTAAGTTCGGATAAAAATGTGAAAATAGAGCATGAAGCGGTCCGTAATACAGCCGGGTGGTACTATTTTACCCATCAGCTGCTGGAGATCACAGGACTCGACGCAGTGGAACTTTTGGATCAGATGTGCACGAATACTATTTATAAAACAGGTGTAGGCAGAGCAAAGTATACGACAATTCTGGATGAAGATGGTTTGATCATAGACGATGTTATTATTTTCCGAATGGAAGAAAATAAATTTTGGTTATCCACCTTACATATCGGGCGTTCGATCAAGTGGTTGGAAGCACATAAAGCCGGGAGGGATGTGGCTTATCGTAATATTACCAAGGAGTGGGATATGTATTCTGTACAGGGACCAAGATCTCGGGATTTGGTAAATGCTGTAGCAGAGCAGCATGTCGATGATATGAAATTCTTTTCTATTACAGATAATAAGATTGGTGGGATTTCTGTCAAAATAGCACGCAGTGGCTATACCGGCGAGAAACTGGGGTATGAAATCTATGTTAACCCATCGCAAAAAGAAGTAGTTGAAAATGCTTTGTCCGAAAAACAAGACGACTTTGGAGCGCTGCGCGTGACAGAAATTGATGTTATGGCCTATACGCTGCCTACGGAGAAAGGTTTTGTTCTGATCACAGATATCTGTGGCTGCAATCCATTTGAAGTAGGTATGGATAAGACCATTGGCTGGGAAAAGAATTTTACTGGTAAAGCGGCTCTTGAGGCAATAAAAGATCAGCCCCTGAAGCGTCAGTTAATAGGTTTACAAGTCGATGACCCGGAGGCCAGAGTATACGGCGGACCTAAAGGAGCACCGATAACTAAAAATGGTGAACTGGTAGGCCGTGTTACAAAATTTACCTATGGTGCGACTGTCGGAAAAAATATCGGTTTTGCATTGGTCGACACTGAAAAGGCATCGGTTGGTGATAGGGTTATCTTAAATAACGATACGGAGGCTCTGTTGACAGAACGCCCAATTTTGAAGTAATCATCAGAAGCTGTATTGTTAACATAAGATGGGGATGGTGAGACAAATGCTTCCATCATCCCCGATTACTGAGGTTTATGGATATTGCTCAAGAAGCAAAATTAAAGGTAGTGAATGAGTTTGGGCAGATGCATTATATCTGGTGCTGCATTTCATAGATATAGATGCACATACGAAGATATAGGCGTTGCTGCGCAGTATCAAGATCTACATATGTTTTAATTTTATCCAGGCGTGGAATTAAAGTGCTTCGGTGAAGAAACATTTCAGCTGCTGTTCGTGAAGCATTGCACTCGTTGTCCAGATAACGTTTCAGTGTGTCAAAATAGTCGGTTCCGCCTTTACGATTGATCAACTGTACGAGACCGGGAGGGAAAATAACCTCTGGTTCAAATTCCCCACTGCTATGCTGCAGCATATATGTGGGAGCATAATCCTGAAAGGTAAAATAGAATTGTTCCGGATGAGTTTCTATTCCAAATTGGAGTGCTGTTCGAGCCTGGAGAAAATAGCTTTTGGCTTTGAAGATTTCATCAAAAGGAATACTGATGCCGGCACGAAAATTCATGTCACGCAAAAAGGGAAGAAGAGTTTGACTAAAGTCGTCAATATCTATATTCATTTTTGAATATTGACAGAAAGCAACCAACATTCCGTTATGCACAATTGCTGAGCAGGCTGGTAACAATTTCTCGAAAGAAGCACATAGATAGTTTTCCGGCAGCGATTTCGTTTTATTTGCACTGCGTGTCACAATACAAAGCCAGTAAGGGCAGCGGTCCGGAAGTTCAGCAGAGTTCTTGGAAGCCAGAGACAATGCATGATTCAAATCATCCCGACTGACCGGAAGATTTTGCAGAAGCTCTGAAAAAATAGTGTTCAGAGTTGCAAATTGACTGGCAGGGGCATGGGATTGGGTTCGAAGCGCACGACAAATATAATCTGCAAAGCGCTGAAAGAGAATGTAATCCCCGGCATGTATGGGGCGGGCATCCTCCATCAAAGAACAACATCCCATATATATCTCTCCAAGGTACAGGTTAATGCAGTAATTATCAGTGCCGTTCTCTTCAAAAATGTAAGGTTTTCGTTCTTGAATTCGTTTGGCATAAATTTGATCAAACATCTGTGTTTTTTCACGAGGGACACGATCAAAGGATTTATTTAATCGAATTTCTTTATGTCCGTTTATCTGTGAAGCTTCACAGTATGCGATAATGCGAAGCTCGAAGTCAATAATTGTAATCCGATTGTTGAAAATGGGGATACTGATACGGAGCATTTCTTCCAGATCGGCATTTTCCTCTAAGAGCTGCTGCATTTGAGTTTCCCAGAGGTTTATTTTGTCAAAAACCGATTGGACAAGGTTAAATACAGATATGAGATCCACAGTGCAGTCAGCTACATGGAATATTTCACCCATCCAATCTGAAAATAAATTAACCGGACGACTTCCGACACAGATAAAAAGACATTTCTCTGTTGGAAGAGGTGGAAGTCCTTCTGTGCGAACTATATACACTTTATTAGGAATTAGAGTTGTATTTTCTGTATAAAAGGCAGGTAGTGAAAGAAACTGATGATTCATTTCTTGTCCATAGTGCAATATTTTCCATTTTGCAGCGAGTGCATCGAGAAGTATTTCCTTGGTTACATACATTTCTTTTATCTCCTGACATTTGTAATATTGAAATTGGGATATATAGCATAATGCATAAAATGTATCTGTTATATTTTTATAATTATATTATATTTTTCTACGAAGTGTCAACAAGACGGGAAAGGATGATGTCAATAGCCATGCTCTTTGCCTAAATCAATAGCTTACTATTTAATTGAGAGGATATGAATCAAGTCTCAGATGGCGCGGAAAAATTCCGCGCCATCTTTGAGATTATTTATAATACTGTGGGTGAGCTCCTTCGCCAGCTGCTATTTAGATTCAGCAGAGCTGAAAAATTGATTTTAAATGAAAAAGGATCCGACGCATCGGATCCCTTCAGGTGTTGTCCGAAGACGACCACCGCAATTCTTAAATATAATATACCATGGATACATAAATATTCAATAAGTTTGAAAAAATTAATAAAAATTTCAAAAGTATTTTTACGCCAATTGTAAGGTGACAAATCTGACAGCTTAAGGAAAGTTTACAAAGGGAAGATTTTCATATTGACAATGTGGAAAAAGTTTTTTATAATAAAAAGGTTTACCGAGAAACAGTTTACCAAGAAACCATATTGTCGTTTTTAAAGGAGGCATAATGAACCGGGAGATAGTTGATTTAAAAGAACAGTTCACGCACACCTTTTTTCAGGTCAGGCAGGTCATATCACTGTTTCATGCCGGTGTAAATACGCAGATGAAACAGTACGGTGTAAGTGCAGCAGAAGTGTCGTTAATGAAAATGGTTAAGGAAAATACTGCCGATGCAAGCGATAATATCACCAGCCAGGATATTCAAAATTGGCTCTGCATTTCCAAAGGTGCGGTTTCGAAAATGCTAAGTGCCCTGGAGCAGAAAGACTATCTGAAGCGTGAGGTGAGTCAGCAGAACCGCCGTTCTGTGATTATCACGCTGACACCGGCAGGAGTGGGGATTGTAGGGGAATTAGAAGGGATAGTAGATGAGATGCTTATAGGGTTGATTGGACAAATGGGGCGAGAAAATGCCGAGCAGTTCATCAACAGTGCGAACCAATTCGCAGCTGCGACCAGATCGATATTGGAAATGCGTTAGTCGAATGGCAGTATGGAGTATGGGGGTATAAATTTCATGTTAAAATTAACAGAAATACGAAAATCATATAAAACCTTTGATTTTGTCCAGACAGCTCTGGACGGAGTATCGGTTTCGTTTCGAAACAATGAATTCGCGGCCATTTTAGGACCTTCGGGGTCAGGGAAAACAACGATGCTAAACATCATTGGCGGACTTGACCATTACGATTCCGGGGATTTGGAAATCGATGGGATATCGACAAAAAAATATAAATCAGGCGACTGGGATACATATCGCAACAATCGTATCGGCTTTGTCTTTCAAAGTTATAATCTGATTACGCATCAGTCAATTTTAGCTAATGTGGAGTTGGCGTTAACCCTTAGTGGCGTCTCCCCGGCAGAGCGCAGAGAACGGGCCACCAAAGCTCTGAATGATGTGGGTCTGGGTGAGCATGCCAGAAAATTGCCGAACCAGTTGAGCGGCGGACAAATGCAGCGAGTGGCGATTGCCCGGGCGCTGATCAATGATCCTGAGATTTTATTGGCAGATGAGCCCACCGGAGCGTTGGATAGCAAAACCAGTAAACAGGTTATGGAACTTTTGCGTCAAATTGCCAAGGACCGGCTGGTTATCATGGTAACGCATAATCCCGAGCTGGCCGATGAATATGCCAATCGCATTATTCGGCTGCAGGATGGACAGTTGGTTGACGATACCAATCCGCTGGATCCCGAGAAAGAAGAACAGCGTTCCGGCGCCGCGCCGCGTAAGGTCAGTATGTCACTTTTTACTGCTATTTCGCTGTCGCTTAGTAATCTGATGACAAAGAAGGGCCGCACTTTTATGGTGTCTTTGGCCAGTTCAATTGGAATTATCGGTATTGCTGCCATTCAAGCCCTGGCCAATGGCATCAATTCCTATATTGAGAATATCGAAGAAGAGACGATGAGCATCTATCCGCTGACCATCCAGGAGTCTGGGATTGATTTTAGCAGCCTGTTTGCCAGTTTCGGCGGAGGGGGAGCGGATGCGGCTGCTGATGATGAAGGTTTAAAGAGTAAGAATCAGAAGACCGGGATGGTTAAAGAACGAAAGATTGTTGAGAGTCTCTTTCAGAGTCAGAATAAGAATGATCTGAAATCTTTAAAAGCCTATATTGAGCAAAATGAAACAAAAATAAATCCCTACGTCAAGATGATTCAGTACGTATACGATGTCACTCCCCAGATTTACTTAAGTGATACCGGGAAGGGGGTTGATCAGGTAAGTCCCGATGCCTTACTTAGCAGTTATGGCATTGGCGCCGGGAGTGCTATAACCTCCATGCTTGGCGGCGGCAGCTCCTCAGGGATGAATGTCTTTCACGAATTACCTGGTTCGAGCGAGATGTACGATTACCAATATGAGATTAAGGCCGGGCGCTGGCCGGCAAGTTATGATGAAACAGTTCTGGTGTTGATGCCGGATGGCAGTATTTCTGATTATGTGCTTTATGCAATGGGCCTCAGAGGCCGAAGCGAATTAAAAGATATGCTGTCTTCTCTGCTCAGCAATCCTGATGAAGAGGCGAAGCTTGAAAATAAAGAAATTGATCTGACGTATGAAGACCTGATGACAGCTGATTTTAAGGTTGTCAGTGCCGCCAAGCGCTATCAATACGATGATAAATACGGTGTCTGGGTGGATCGTTCAGACAATACTGCATATATGAAAAAAGTCGTTGCAGAAGGAATGGATTTAAAGATAGTTGGGGTGGTTCAGTCTGATCCTGATGCCACGGCGACCTCGCTGTCTCCGGGCATCAACTATACCCCGGAATTAATTTCGTATTTGATGGAAGAAGCCGCTGCCACAGATATTGTCAGGCAGCAAATTAAAAATCCTGTGGTAAATGTTTTAACTGCTAAGACTTTTGCGGAAGAAAAGGAAGAAGATTCACAAACAGACTTTGATTTTGCTGATTTAATTAAAATTGATGAAGAGAAAATTAAAGATGCCTTTACCATCGATGAATCAAAAATAAATCTTGACTTTTCAGATTTAGGCGATATGTCAGGTATGGATTTATCGGGCATGGATATGTCAGGTATGGATTTATCAGGTATGGATTTATCGGGTATGGATTTATCGGGCATGGATTTATCGGGCATGGATTTATCAGGTATGGATTTATCAGGCTGGGACGATTTGTCCATTAATGTGGCGGACATGGAGTTACCGGAGATGGACTTGAGTGAGCTGACCGCTGCTCTGGCCGGTCAGGTTAATATCCCTGCTGATGCGTTGTCTGCGATCATGGTTCAGGTGCTCCAGGACTTTCTGGCCGATCAGATTGCCCAGGGTGTTCTGGATCCGGATCAAATTGCTGCGAATCTCCAGGAATATCTGAATAAACCAGAGGTTCAGGCATGGATTGCCGAACAAGTCGGTCAGCTGGTCGATTTCTCGCAGCTTGAGAGTCAGGTCAATGAAATCATCGGACAGTATCTGCAAACAGCGATGCAAACGTACATGGAACAGGTAATGTCTTCTGTGCAGAGTCAGATACAGACTCAGATACAGACCCAAATGCAAAGTCAGATAGCGGAGCTGCAGACCCAGTTGGTAAATCAACTGCAAACTCAGTTGGTAAGTCAGCTGCAAACCCAGTTGGCAAGTCAGTTGCAAAACCAGCTTCAAACTCAGATTCAGGGCGCACTGGAAGGTCAGATGAGCCAGATGGGGGAGAAGCTGCAGAGCCAGATCCAAAGTCAGATGGAAGCGGCCATGAAGCAATTGCCGGAACAGCTGCAAGGCGCAATCGGAATTGATCAGGATGCTTTTGCCGCTGCCTTTCAGGTGAATATGTCGGAGGATGAGATCATGGAACTGATGACAACCATGATGAATCGGGAAGACAGCACTTTTGAGAACAATCTGAAAAAGCTGGGATATGCCACCACTGATAAGCCATTGCAAATTAATCTCTACCCTCAAAATTTTAGTGCGAAATCCAAAGTAGAAGACTTTTTGCAGGATTACAATGACCAGATGGAAGAATCCGGTGACGAGGAGAAGGTTATCAGCTATACCGATTTGGTTGGCACTATGATGTCATCGGTTACTGATATTGTTGATACCATCAGCTACGCGTTGATTGCTTTTGTCGGAATCTCCTTAATTGTTTCTTCGATTATGATAGGTGTTATCACTTATATTTCGGTACTGGAGCGAAAAAAAGAAATCGGTATCCTGCGGGCCATCGGTGCCAGCAAACGTGATGTCCGGCGGGTATTCAATGCGGAGACCCTGATCATCGGGTTTGTCGCCGGACTGCTGGGAGTTGCGGTTACATATCTGATTAGTATTATCGCCAATATCATTGTCTATGATCAGCTGGGCATTGAAAATATTGCTCAGCTGCCGGTGAATGCGGCCTTGATTCTTATCGGTATCAGTATGTTGCTGGCCTTTGTTTCCGGCTTGTTCCCGGCGTCTGCTGCCGCACGGAAAGATCCGGTTGAAGCATTGCGGAGTGAATAGAAAGGTGATATTGCATATGCCTGAAAATATAAAATCCATATTACAAGAATATAGGGAAGAAATGAAAAATATATTTGGTCATACATTAGTTCGAGTCATACTGTATGGTTCTTATGCCAGAGAAGATTATAATAAAGATTCCGATATAGATATCATGATTTTGGCAGATATACAACCAGAGGAAGTTAGTAAGTATGCAGACAAAGTATATGATGTTTCATATGATTTTGATATGGATTATGAGATTGAAATTAATCCATGTGTTCAAAGCATACATACCTTTGACTATTGGAAAGAGGTATATCCTTTCTTTGCAAATATTGAAAGGGATGGTATTGCTGTATGATGAAAGCGAAAAACCATATTGGAAAGTTATCCTGAGTTTTGCCGAACATATAACACCCGCCAGATTAGCCGTAATGCGGTCTGGCGGGTTTCTTGGTCGTGTAAAATGGTGTTGTGATATATTCGAAGGGCGGGCGGGCTTGCCACCGCTCAGCTGCAAAATACAGTATTATTATAGTATTAAGACAGAAGAAATTTTAATGGTATGGGATGGCATGGTAAATGGAGATGATAATTTTGAATTAGATGAAATTATCAGATTCTATTCGAGGAAGAGGCTCTTTTCGAAGATTTAAAGATACAGCAGATGATTTGGGATTGGAACAAAAATGGTACAAGTTCCGAGATGGGTCTTATGAACAAGTAGCCAGAAATGAAATTATAGAAGATCAATAAGGATGCAAAGAAGCACAAATTGCCTGTCGGCAGTACCAAGTAGTTTTCTTTCCTACACACTTCCTGATTCATAAGTAAATCCAAGCCCGTGAACATCGGAAATAGTATTTGTAATCATAAATGCTTTTTTATCATGTTTGTCCACGATGTTGATAATCTTTTGATAGTCTTTCGATTCCAGTGTAACCATCAGCATTTCAGTCTGCTTTTTGGTGTAACCTCCTATTGTGGGAATAACTGTTACACCTCTTTTTACTTCATTTAAAATATCGTTTAAAATAGCTTGCTGGTTATCACTGAGGATATAAATGACCTTTTTCTTATTCAATCCTGATTCAATGTAGCGCATCGTTGCTGATGTAATAAAAATAGAAAATATTGCAAAAAAGAAAGATTCAATATCAAATACAATCAAGCTTATAATAACAACGATACTATCAGTAATAAATAATCCGATAGACGGATTTATATTAAAATATTTCTTTAAAATCAGAGGTGGGACCGCAGTACCGCCGCTAGAGGCATTATTCATATATAGTATTGCTACACCGGCACCAAATAAGACACTTCCGATAATCATAGAGAGCATTACATCATCCATTAATGCCATGTGGGGAATGACTCCCATGATAAGCGGCAGTAATGTGGCTCCAACAACAGTGTTTAAGAATATTTCCTTTCCAAGAAAAATAAAAGTAAGAATAAGTACAAATAAATTACCGATAAGAACAACCATAGACCGGTCAATATGCAATAAATTTTCTATAATGATCGCTAAGCCAGTCAGACCACCCGCAGCGATATGGTGAGGACCTAAAAATAAATTAACACTTATAGCCAAAAGTGTTATTGATATTATGATAAAAAAAACTTTTTTTATCCGGACTGCCATAATGAATGTACCTTTCTCTTACTTTGGTTATTTTGAACTAAGTTTCACTTTATTATTATTCTTTCTTCATTTTAATATTCCTCATCTTAAAAAATATATGAAGACTGGAAAATAAGAGGCTGCCATTGACGGCAGCCTCTTAATACTATTTATCCATATACTTCGATGAAGTGTACTAAATATGAAGGATATAGCAGCACACTGGTTGTTACACTAGAATTACCTGTTGCCTATTCATCATCCTGCAGAGCGTCGTAGCCCTCTTCTCCGGTACTCACCTTAATTACGTTTTCAATGTCATAGATAAAGATTTTACCATCGCCAACATTGCCCGTGTACAGCACTTTCTTCACTGTGTCAATCAGCGTTTCCACCGGGATCTTGCATACGACGATGTCGACTTGTATCTTCGAAAGAAGCCTCCTTACAACCGGAACTCCGCGATAATACTGATAGTTACCTTTCTGCATACCATGACCAAGTACATTTGTGACAGTCAGACCCGTGATACCGATCTTGTCAAGCGCATCATGTAATTTGGTGAATTTATCTTGATTCATGATAATCGTAACCTTCGTCAGCTTCGCACCAGAATGGGCTTTATTTACCACAGGAATAGCAACCTCCGGCGCAACTGCTTTGGATTCGGGTAACTGCACCGGGATCGGGCTGTTTTCATTAGTTCCATTATCCCCTTCCATGAAGGAAGACATAATGGCAAAGTCAGGATAGGCGGCATTCCCGTGTTCACCAATATCAAGACCTTCGATTTCCTCTCCAAGGCTGACACGGATACCAATTGTCTTCTTGAGAAGGTACCAAACCAATGAGGAAGAGACGAACACAAAGGAACCAACGGCAACAATGCCAATGGCTTCAACGCCGAGCTGGTGGAGTCCACCACCGAAAAACAAACCATTGACTGTAGAAAGACTTGTTACACCCTCCTGAGCGAACAACCCGACACAAAGCGTACCGAAAACGCCGCAAATGAGATGAACCGATGTTGCGCCCACAGGGTCATCCACCTTTCCCCGATCAAACAGGATAACAGCAAAGACCACAATCACGCCGGCAATCATCCCTATGATCAGAGAGCTTGTGACACTGACGTATGCACAGCTGCCGGTGATGGCAACAAGACCGGCCAAACAGCCGTTGATCGTCATCCCAAGATCAGGCTTGCCAATGAAAATCCATGACGTGATGGTGGCGGTCAAAACGGCTGCAATAGCAGCAGTGTTGGTCGTCACAAGAATATGCGCAACATCACCGGGGTTTTGAAAGCTCATGGTTGATCCGGGATTAAAGCCGAACCAGCCAAACCAAAGGATAAAAAGACCGATAACCGCCAGTGACATATTATGCCCCGGAATCGCCTTGGACTTACCATTTTTATCATACTTCCCATAGCGCGGCCCCAGCAGAAGGACACCGGAGAGAGCCGCCCAGCCACCGACGGAATGGACAACGGTGTCACCCGCAAAGTCCAAAAATCCCAGGTCTGACAGCCAACCGCCACCCCATATCCAGTGTCCGACAATGGGATAGATAATAAGGGTCAGCACAAATGAAAAAATGATAAAGGATATGTACTTAATCCTTTCTGCAACTGCTCCTGATACAATGGTTGCCGCCGTACCGCAAAATACCAGCTGGAAGAAAAATTTCCCCCAGAAAGGTACTTCCGACGTCAAAGTATCTTTATAAAAGTCGAGGTTGGAATCGCCTAAAATAAATAGGTTTTGAGTGCCGATGATCGGATTGTCGCCGCCAAACATCAGACCCCAGCCGAGAAGCAGAAAGCCGAGAGAGGAGACCGCGAATACAATAAAATTCTTCGATAAGATATTTACCGTATTTTTTGACCGTGCCATGCCGGCTTCGACAGCAGCGAAGCCGAGATTCATAAAGAAAACCAGTATCGCTGCGAGCAATACCCATAGGGTATCAACAATCATTGTAATGTTCATAATAAACCCTCCTTTTTTATCTGCAAATGAGGTGTATTTTACCATTCTTTCGGTAAAACACACCTCATTATGCGCTAGAAATATATTTAGTTAAAGCTGTTATTCGGGACAGAATGTCATAGCAGGGAATTCAACATAATAATACAAAAAATCATTTAAAAGATGAAAGCTATCTCGTAATACCGTCCCTATGAAAAAAGCGCTGTGGATTGTTTCACCCACAGCGCTTTTGCTGATTACTGCTATAATATACTACACTGGTTTTTGTTTGTCAAGAAAGTCTTGTACCTATTTTGGATAAAATGTGTAACGGGAGACAATTAGTAAAGAGGTTATGTATATACAATAATTTTTAAATTTTATAACTGAGGGTTAATTATTACTGTTGTTGAGGGAGTGATTTTGTTATTTAGGAAGTACTTTGTACGAATTGGATTTAAAATGTTACATTTTATTAGGAGTATAGGCAGATACCGGGCGATGAGAAAGTCCGAGAGTGCTCGAATATTTTATGGAGGAAGATGGTTTATGAGACAATGGAAAAGAACATGCAACAAACTCATATCTGTTTTGCTTGTGCTGGTTATGGCAATACAGGTATTTCCCATGCCGGTTTCAGCAGAACAGGGAATCAGCTGGAATGTCCCGGATGGAAATGCTGTTGCAGGAGAAGCATTTGACCTGCTGACGGGAGTTACGGCTACGGCAGAGGATGGCAGTGTGCTGACTGTGAAGGTATCTGATGTGGCTTCCGCAGATGCAGCTTATGTCTGGAACGGCACAGATACAGTCGTTACACCGGAAGCGGCAGGAGAATACCAGGTTACATATCATGCGTTAAATTCTGAAGATGGCATAGCAGCAGATACATGCATCCGCACAGTGATAGTAGATTCGGCAGTGGCTACAGGCAGCGGAGTGGATCCGGCAGTGGGTACAGGGAGCGGAGTGGATGCCGCAGAAGAGGAAGAAGTGACGAAAAAAGGTCTTCCCAATGGCCAGGATGACGGGACGGCCGAGGGTCCTACAATCATCGTAAAACTGAATGGTACGACGATAACGGATCTTAGCAGCGCGATTGCTGTGAAAGATGGAGACGAGCTTGAAGTGAGGGTAGACTTTTCGGAAGAATCTGCAGGAAACTCATACATCATTGACCTGCCGAATATCTTCTTAAGACTAAGTCAGGAGGTATTGAAGGCGGGAAACGCCAATCTTATGAACTATGCGGATATTAGCCTTGTGCAGAATATCGCCAACACACAGCAGATCAAAATTGATTTTAAGGGCGGTGTGCTGGCAGCCAGCTTTTCTTTTGTGGGTACTTTGAATATTACCTCTTCCACAGATCTTACGGAAAGAGTCATCGAAGTCCCTGGCGGCGGAACGATAACAATCAAGCCGGAGTACACGCCCTCCAGCAGCGTAGGCACAGGGATTGGAGGCCGTCCTTCACTACCGGTATTGACCCAGACCGGCTTTTTTTTGAAGGAAGCTTCCGGTACTACGATTACCGAGAAACAGTTTGTAGAAGACAAAACTATTGGCAATGCTTTTTCTTATTACCTGAGGCTGAACCGGGGTCAGCTGACAAATGATTTGATGGATGGCCTGGGGGTTACACTGAACGGAACCATCAGGGACGAGCTGCCTACGGGCATGCAGCTGTTTATTCCCGGCGCTCCTAACAGCGGGTACTCAGGAGATTACGTAAACGCATACCTTTCGTTTGATTTGTATTATATAAAAACCTTGATAGAGGAAGACAACAACGGTGTTTTTATGACCGTCACCAGTTCTGCTACAATTGCCAACATTGTTAAGTATGTCAATCGGATAGAAAATGATCAGAACAGAGCTGCAGTATATACCACAGCTAATTTGAATGCCAGGCTGAACATTTCGAGCAGTCTTGCGGACTATATAAACAACGGTGATGACGTGTATGTAGCATACAGTAGCCTTTACGTAGGCTACAAGATCATAGATGGAACAATACGTTTATATGCGATCAATACCTATACAGGTGAAACGGGTGCGGGTGAACCGTATGAAGAACAAAGATCTGAAGCATGGAGTGATACAACCAATACCAAATGTATACCCGTGTATGATACGGAGGGCGGAAAACCGGGAACCGTATTAAATATGGCAGTATATTCGAGCACTTATATCCAAACCAAGGGAAGTACCAGTGCAGGCGGCGGCTTCACAAGAACTTATCTGGGGGCAACCCCGATTGAGGGAGGAACAAAATATCAATGGGCATATAAGTACAACGATGTGACGGAATTAATCCTTTCCGTAACCAGCATGTCAAACGGCAGCGATATCGTTGAGGTTCAAACGTTTGCGGGTGATTCGAAACACTTTTTGAATGGGAGATATATTACCGTTCGCCCATACATTTATTTTGACCAGTCCAAGTGGAGCATTCCCTCTGAAGGAGAGATTAAGTTCAACAATATAGCGACTTACAACAATCTGGAAAAAAGTGTCAGCAGTAAATATACATATAATTTTGGCAGCTCGGGAGCGGCGGTTACCGGCGCGAACAAAACCGTAGATGGTAAAGAAATGACATATCTAAATCCCGAAGATGCGAATACCAAACAGACTTACGCGATTTCTTTCAGAAAATCAGGCGTGCTGGATATTGCAGCGGGCAGTTTAAACATTTCGGACATTCTGGACAGCCATCTGGATTATGTGCCCGGTTCCATTAAAATCTATAAGGAAACCGCTGCGGATGTCTGGGAAGACGTGACGGCAAGCATTAACGATTCTTCGGCTAAAACCACAGGGGACGACCTGAATTTGAAGGTTGAGTATGCTGATTCGTCACACCGGATTGGGATAACCAATATCGGAGAACTCGCGTTTGTTGGGCAGATAAAGATCGAATTTGACGTGGAGTTAAAGGATGATGTGAAATATGGCACACTGGTTACCAATTATTTCGGAGGAGTGACCGTCAAAACATATGTGGATCATAAACTGACCGTAAATAAGGTTGACGAAAACAATGACGCGATAAAAACCGGTGCGGTATTCTCCGTTGAATATACGACTGCCGGCAATTATAAAGACGATACCCTTAAACCCCTTACCGATACGGATGGCAATCCGGTAACGTCGCTTACGACCGGAACCGAAGGTACGGCAGGTGTTTTATACCGTTTAGATGCGGATGAATTTTATATTAAGCTGACCGAAACCGACCCGCCCGAAAATTATATCGGTATCTCCCAGCCGATTTGGATTAAGGCCGTGCGAAATTCAGTCACCAAAGAAATGCAGTATACTTTGGAAGAAGAGCTGGACGGAGTAAGTATAAATGTCAGCGCCAAAGGCGAAGTGACGCTTACCGTATCAAATACGATTGAGTTGAATAACAGCCTGACGATTTACAAAGTGGACAGCGCACATACCAACGAGGACGACAGCCCCATCCCGATAGAGGGTGTTACCTTTGAGCTTTATTATATAAATGCCGAAGGAACCGAAGTCGTTTACAAAACGGACACGACGGATGCGGACGGGAAAATAACCTTCAGGTATCTGCCTGTGAACCAGATGTTTTACCTGAGGGAAACAAGCGGCGCGGCCGGGTACGAGAATACGCCGATTTATCGGAGCTTTGAAAGTGACCCTGAGGACGCGGTTACCCGTGAATATAACGCGGAAGAAGAAAATTACGGTATCATATTCACCTCGAAGACCGCCACCGCAGAGATTACCTACAAAAATGACCCAGTTACAACGACCATCGAATTCCTCAAGAAGAATGATAAAGGCGGTAATGTTAACGGCGCGATGTTTAAGCTTATCGGAATAGAGGATGACGAAGGCGTAACTACCGTTTACTCCGATACAGCAACGAGCATAGGCGGTGTGGTCACATTTGAAAACGTGCCGTGGGGTACGTACAAACTGATGGAGACCTCAGCTCCAAGCGGCTATACGCCTGACGATACGGAGTACACCATGGTCATCGATCCGGACGGAAGCTATGTCATATATCGTTATGACGACGCGGCCAGGGTTTCGGTCTATGACAGCAAGGAAGATGAAGAAAAGTGGGTCGTTGTAAACGTGTACGGCGCCAGTGGATCGATTACACTGAAGGGCACGAAGGAACTGACAGGTCGTACGCTGGACGAAGGCGAGTTTGAGTTCATCCTGAAAGACAGCGAAGACAAAGAAATCGAGACGGTGAGCAACTTGGCCGACGGGACGTTTGCGTTCACCAAGATTACCTACATAGAAGAAGGGATATACACCTATACGGTATCGGAGGCTGTCGCTGCTGCCCCGCTGGGCGGCGTTACCTATGATCGCACGGTCTACACAGTGACGGTCACGGTCAAGGACAACCGTGACGGGACGCTGGAGGCGACGGCGGTATATGAAACAGGTAACAACCCGGCCGAGGCCATTAAGTTCGAAAACGTCTATGAAGCCAGTGGTTCCGTGACCCTGATGGCTGCAAAGAAGCTGGACGGCCGGCTGATGTCGAAGGATGAGTTCAGTTTTAATCTGACCGAAACAACAACCGGAAGCACCTACACGGAGACGGTGCAAAACGATGGAAGTGGAAATGTTGAATTTACAGAGATCGGATACGATCTTGACGACGTGGGAGAGCACACCTATACCATCAAGGAGGTTGGCGGCGGCACATTCGCCAACGGCGTTGATTATGATGACACGTTCTACACGGTGAAGGTAGTGGTCAAGAACAACAGTGACGGGACGCTGACGGCGACGGAGACCTATTATGACAGCGAAGGAAATAAGATTGAACCCAAAGACACTGTATTCACCAACACTTACGAAGCCGCGCCTGTTTTCGTGACGCTGGCGGGCACGAAGGATCTGGACGGCAGGGACTTGAAGGACAAAGAGTTTGAGTTTGTACTGACCGAAACAACAGAAGACCGCACTTACACGGAGACGGTGAATAATCAGGTCAGTGGGTCATATGCGTTCTCGGAGCTCACGTTTGATACGGCAGGAAAATACACCTATACGGTATCGGAGGTCGTTCCCGCCACCCCGCTGGGCGGAGTCACTTATGACACGAAGGTCTATACAGTGACGATCACGGTCACGGACGACGGGAAGGGCAGCCTCGGGGTGTCGGTGGAAGTGGTTGACAGTGACGAAAATGAGGGCAATCCCGAAGAACTTGATTTCACCAACGGCTATGAGGCCAGCGGATCGATCGTGCTGAACGGCATGAAGGAACTGGACGGCAGGGATTGGTCTGCGACGGATGAGTTCCGTTTCGTGCTGACGGATATAACAACAATTGACAGCACTTATACGGAAACGGTATCAAACGATGAGAATGGGAATATCGTATTCAGTAAAATTGAGTATAACCTTGACGATGTGGGAACGCATAGATATACGATCAAGGAGGAGGGCGGCGGCAGCAGGATTGCTGGTGTTACTTATGATAATACCGTGAAGACTGTGGAAGTGTACGTCACGGACAACGGCGACGGAACGCTGAATGTGGCGGAGGAATATCCTGAGGACGGATTGACGTTTACCAACATTTACAGTGCTGATTCTGTCGATCTTTCTCTGACCGGCACCAAGAAACTGACCAATAAGACGCTGACTAACAAGACACTGGAGGCTGACATGTTCAGCTTTGTGGTAGAAGAAGAAGCTCCAAACGGTGAGGAGAAGGTCGTTGCAACAGGTACCAACGATGCAGATGGCAAGATCACGTTCAGCAAGATTACTTATACAGCTGCAGGTGAACATACCTATACGATCACCGAGGTGAACGGCGGTGCCGGCGGAATCGGTTATGACAGTACCGAACATACCGTGAAGGTGTATGTCACGGACAATCAGGAAGGTAAGCTGAAAGCGAAAGTGGAATATCCGGAAGACGGTGTGGTATTTAACAACACGTATACGGCGGAAAGCACTACAGTCTCCCTGACCGGCACCAAAGAACTGACGGACAATTCGCTGACGAATAAGACCCTGGAGGGCGGCGAGTTCGGCTTTGTGGTCAAAGACCAAAACGGTGATATAGTCGCAGCAGGTACCAACGACGCGGATGGCCTCATCACCTTTAGCGAGTTTGGCGTGCATGATGAGAATAACAGATTCACGGCTCCGGGTATCTACACGTATACCGTGTCCGAGATCCAGAACCAAGAAGCAGCGTGGTTTATCTATGACAGCAGCATCTACACAGTAACTGTGGAGGTCACAGACGATGGGACAGGCAAGCTAAAGACAGAAGTCAAAACCAAAAAAGACGGAGAAGCAGCCGATGATATCCTGTTTGCGAATATTTACCAGCCACAAAGCACCTCCGTAGAGTTTTACGCAGAGAAAATACTGCTGGGAAGAGATCTGGAGGCAGGAGAATTTCAGTTTGAGCTGAAAGAAGACGGGACAGTCCTAGATACTGTATCGAATGATGAGGACGGCCTGGTTATCTTCCCGGAGATTACCTATGATAAAATTGGAACTTACGTTTATACGATAAACGAAACACAGGGTTCCCTGAAAAAGGTTGTCTATGATGAGAGCATTATTACGGTAACGGTGGAAGTAACAAATGAGGATCATACCCTGCAGGCTATCGTTACTTATACAAAGGACGAAGAAGAACAGGAAGCCATTTTCATCAACAAATACAAGCCAACCGTCCTGGATGAGGAATATTACAACGACCTGGAAGTCCTGAAATCTGTGGATAAAACAGAGGCAAAACCAGGAGAAACGATCACCTACACGATTACTGCAGAAAACTCAGGAACTGTGGAAAAAGACGATCTGGTGATCAAGGATCACCTGCCGGAGTATACCACGTTTGTATCTTCTCCTGACGGAACATTGATGAAAGACAACAAAGGTGAATATGTAGAATGGACGATTGATTCACTGGCTGCAGGAGAGAAGGTGGAATTCACCTTCACCGTAAAAGTAACGGGCGCTGCTCCGAACGGTCATAAAATCAAAAATGCGGCAATCTACGGAGACGAAAAAACGACGGATACGGTCACAACAGTCGTGAAAAGTGCACAGGCAGATTCGACAGTCACACCGACACCGAAGCCGAAGAATACCGGTAAGACGGGTATCACCAAGGCGGGTACCACCAAGACCGGAGATACGACCCAGTGGCTGCTCTGGATTCTATGCGCGGCAGCATCAGTCGGAGGCGTTCTGGCACTACTAAGAAAACGCAGGGGCAGCAGTCGGTAATATCCTGAGATATTCTCCGAAAGTGAAACTGTATTATAGAATATAATTAAAAATCAAGGAGCTGTCGCAAGAAATTATGCTCCCTTCTAGGCAGACAAGTGAAATAATAAAAACTTGTCACTTAGGAGGGAGCATATTATTCGGCTGAAGTAAAACACACAGCTATCAGCTTTATCCTATTTAATTTCCATCTTACGGTTGATAAGAAAAGCAAACACACCAAATAGTGCAGCTACAATCATAACTGTCAGACCTCCGATATAAGGATTTCCGGATTCAAAACCCATTATCTTTGACAGCAATTCAAATAAATTTTGCATAAAGACCGGTGCATTAACCGATAGAACCACAATTATCACAGGAAATAATACAAAACAGAAAATCGGAACCCCGGCCGCAAGCAGCACTCTCCCATATTTCCCCAACCCGGCAAAAGCTGCTGCCAGAAGTATCCCCACCATTCCGGCTAATAACAGGACTGCAAAGGAAAAGAAAAATTCCTCACCGATAGCCGCCGGCAGCTTATGATTGGTCTGATAGAGTATTGAAGTTAAACTTCGAAAATTAATCCCTTCCTGCCCTGATATTGCTCCGTTTATTAATATCGAAATCTGACCAATGACTGACAAGCATGCACTGCAGATCACAAGATTGAGCAGAGATATCTGAAATATTTTTGTTCTGGTGCAGCCGTTTTGAATGGCAAAGCGCAAATTTTCACCATAGGTTACAACAAAAAACACAAAACATACAATCGCTGCTGTCGTGTCTATTCCGCTTACCTGAGTCTTTGATGAACCATTGGAAATAATCAGGATAAAATTATTAAGAGCTGCAAAAACAATATAGCAGGCAATAATAACCAGACAAGGCGGCCAAAACGTGCTTAGTTGATAATTCAATAATTTTCTCATACCTTCACCTCCTAAGAATTGGTTAACTCAATAAATAGTTTTTGCAGATCAAGCGCCGAAAAATCAAGTTCAGGATCTGAATCCCCTTCTCTGTTTCCCATCACATATGCACTCTTCAGCCCCCCAAGTGTATCAATGCCGATAACCGATTTCCCTTTAACATATGCATCTACTTTTGCCGCAGCACCGGAAACAGAATAACCCTGGCTGAGCAAATGTTCCTTGGATTCTTTTTTAATAATCTCACCGTTTTTAATGATCACAACCGTTTCAATGATATTTGCCACTTCTTCGATGAGATGGGTCGATATAATATATGCTGCAGGATTATCACTGTACTTTTCGATGAGTATTTTATAAAACAGCTCTCGATGATTGGCATCCAGCCCCAGTACCGGTTCATCGAGAAACACAAAAGGCGTATTCACACTCAAAGCCAAAATATTTTTAAATATCGATTTGTACCCGGTGGATAGGCCGTTGATTTTCTTTTTTAAAGGCAATTCAAACAGATCGGCCAGTTTAATGGCATAATCCTTGTCAAATGAGGGATAGAATTCAGCCGTCCATTTGATGGCCTTGTATACCTTCATACTTTCGGGGAACAGCATCTTTTCCCCAACAAAATAAAATTTGCTCTGGACCATTTCATTTTCCCTGGCATCTTCATCATCAAGGCTGACTCTGCCGCTATCGGCAAAAATCCGGTTATTGATTATATTAAGCAAGGTAGTCTTGCCGGCACCATTTCTCCCCAGCAGACCATATATCTTATTAGGCTCAAAGGTAAGATTCACATTGTTCAAAGCTCTTGTACTGCCATAGTTCTTGCTGACACCCTCAATTTTCAAACTACTCATTGTCATAACCCCTTTCAATCATAGCAATTATATCTATCGAAGAGATATTTAATTTCTTCGCCTCTCTTATCAGTTTACTGACATACGCATCATAAAATTGTGTCTGCCGTTTTTCTTTTAACTTGCTTACCGCCCCTGCTTTTACAAACATCCCAACACCTCGTTTCTTATAGATTATTTCTTCATCAACCAGCAAGTTAATACCTTTATTGGCCGTTGCCGGATTTATTTTATACATAACTGAAAATTCCGTTATGGATGGAATTTGCTCTTCTTCTTTAAAAGAGCCGGTTAAGATACCATCTTCAAGAGTCTCTGCAATCTGCTGGAAAATAGGCTTATCCTGATTTAGTTCCATATAATCACCTCCTTGGTTAATTACTATACTAACTAACAAAGCAACTTCTGTCAATACCTATTTTTAAATTTTTTTTGTTGTGAAGGAGATTTGGATTAATTATCTCATTGACCGTTACAGTTCAGTTGTATGAATTTTAAAGTAGAGTTGATATATTTCAATTTGTTGGCTGCCAGGACGCCACTGCGGGAAGATCGGTGCTTTCCGCAGCGGCTGGGTTTTGGTAGTATATAAGTTTTGTGAATACTTCATTTGATATAAGATGAATACCACCAAAGAAGAAAGATCTGACAGGGTGTAGATAAAAATAATTGGTACCCTTCAGCTGTCATTCTGAGCAGAGCGAAGAATCTTATACACTAAAAGTTTACGAAATTCCAGAGGTGAGATTCTTCGCTTACGCTCAGAATGACAGTGATAATGCGGCTTCGGAGTTTCCGAACCTGCTCTGCTATTGGTGTGAGGTGGTAAAGGGGAAACTAGTGCTGGTTGAACATGCGGCAGCAAAATGGCTGAGTAAAGAGGAACTGGATAGTGTTGAGTGGCTTCCGGCGGATTTAGGATTAATTGAAAAGATAAAGGCAGTATTATAGACTAATGGCATCAACCGGTTGGAGAAAATATCCAACTGGTTGATGCCACCTTTTTGAATAAATAAAGAACCATAAGTGTGATTAAACCGATATCTTGAGTACCGGTTTTTTTTATCGGAAATAACAATCCTCTATCCGCTTAAACTCTAAAGATATGCCGGACAAGACGTTATCTGTGCATTTGCTCAAGCGATACTTCGAATCTAATCGTTTCGCAGCTGCGTATTCTGATCTAATCGTTTCGCAGCTACGTATTCTGATTCCTGATGTTTGGTAATACATGTTTGCGGCAGAGTCCGGTGGAATTCCGTGTAACTAACCGCGGCTCTAAAAAGGTCTTGGCCTGTGCCTGGTGCTGGGGATTGTTCACTGTCGAAAGAAGCTTTTCCACCGTAACCCGTGCATGGTCTAAAAATGGCTGAGCGATGCTGGTCAGTTTCGGGCGGCACATTTCACAAAGCTCCAGGTCGTCCGAGCCAATCACGGATACGTCGTTAGGGATATCAATTCCGCTATCCTGTAGCGCATGTATTGCCCCGACGGCGACAACATCACACTGGGCATAGATTGCAGTCGCTTCTTTAAAGAGGTGAAGATTATCTTTGGTCAGTTGATATCCGACCTTGTAGTAGCAGTCTCCGGATAGAATATAATCCTCCCTGGGTGTAATTCCGTTATCTCTCAATGCAGCCTTGTAGCCGGCGGTGCGGTCGTAGAACTCATCCCAGGGGGAGGTGAGGGTGATAATATTCTTGTGCCCCAACTCTATCAGGTGCTTGGCGGCTAGATAGCCTCCCAGAAAATTATCGGTGTCCACGATGTTTACCTGCTCAGAGGAGTTTCTTCCAAAGTAAATGAGATAAACATGCGGGAGGTTGATTTCGTTCAAAAAATTTTCGATTTTTTGGTCGTGTACTCGGTTGATTATGACTAGTCCTTCCAGAATATCCAGGCGCATCAAATCTTTGATTTTTTGTATGCCGTTGTCTTCGGAAAAATCGAGTAGTGGCATTGCATAATAATTTTCCTGTTCTATATAACTGTATAAAACGCTCAAAAGTTGATTGATAAACAGGTCATTAAAAAAGGGCTGGAAGATAGAAAGAACTCCGATGGCTCTACGTCTGTTCGTTGCAAGTGTCTTTCTGGATTTGTTTCGGACTATGTACCCATGTTTTTTTGCAAGTGCTCTAATTCTTTCTTTGGTCTCGGGAGATATTCCGCTGTGATCGTTTAAACTACGCGATATAGTGGATTGGCTGACACCGGCCAGTGCAGCGAGTTCTCTGGTTGATATCAAAAACATCCCTCCTTTTCTTTTGTTTATTTATATGATTCATTATATTCATATAATTTGGAAAAGTCAATTGTAATTATTTATAGAATCATGAATCATTATGCATCGAAACAAAACCTAAAAACATAGATAGTATAAGGGTAATATGGATTTTAAATAGAGTTTAATTAAAGAATATATGAGAATCACAGAAGAATTGATGCATAAAGTGCGTTGATAAAGAGCTGATATTAAGGAAATGAACTTTATCAATTAAGGATTATGCATAAATGATGCTTAATTAATTGTTGACAAATGGTTGATATAGATATAAATTAAGTTTAAAGAATAAAAAAAATAGTAAAAATAAACAAAAATAAAAGGATATTGATTACTAATCAAAAGGGAAATATGCATAATCAAAAGAAGAAGGAGTGTGCAAAGATGAAAAGAAAAGTAAAAGCAGCAGTGGTTGATGGACCAGGTAAAGTCACTATCCGTCAACTCCCCTATCCCGAGTTGGAGTATGGAAGTGGTGGTGCGGTTATGAAGAGCCTGAAGTCAGGGATCTGCGGAACGGACAAACATACCTTTAAGGGAGAAACAAAGCAAAATGGAGGTACGGCTACCGAATTCCATGCAGCCTATCCATTGATCCAGGGGCATGAAGCAGTTGGAATTGTAGAGGAAATCGCCCCGGGAAGCAAACGGCTGGACTTCTATGGTGAAGAGTTAAGACCGGGAGACCGTATCACATTTTGTCCGGATATTGTATGCGGTGAGTGTTATTACTGCCGTACAGCACCCTGGTATCCATGGTGCGAAGATCCCAGCAGAGAATGTTACGGAAACAGCATGTCCTGTGAGCAGGCACCTTATCTGAATGGTGCATTTGCAGAATATATGTTTTTGTACCCCAAAGCATATATCTACAAGGTGCCGGAGCAGTTGTCCGATGATATGGCCTCGCTCACCGAATTAATGTGCGTGACCTATACGCTGGATAAGGCGAAAGAGCTCTTTGCATTTGACGGAGAGGGATTCGAATTCGGTGGTTCAGTTGTGATTCAAGGCTGTGGACCATTGGGGCTGGCACACGTTATCAAGGCGAGAATGCTGGGAGCCGGAACGATTATCGTGACCGATATCTCCGATTATAAATTGAATCTTGCAAAACAGTTCGGAGCGGACATCTGCCTGAATGTAAAGAATACAACCGAAGAGGAGCGCATCGACATCGTTCGTCAGGCTACCAAAGGCTTCGGGGCCAACATTGTATGTGAATGTACCGGTGTAAGTTCGGTAGTTTCGGAAGGGTTGGAGATGATTCGTAAATGCGGTGTCTACCTGGAAGCCGGGCATTTTGTGGACGTGGGAGAAACCAATATCAATATGCATAAGGTATGCGCTAAAAATATCCGGATCGTCGGAATGAATAACCACGCGGTGACCGGATACCGGCCGACGATGGAGATGATGCTCCGCCATGAAAAAGATTTTCCATGGGATAAGTTTATCAGCCACAAGTTCAAACTGGACGATTATGAGCAGGCGATCAGAACAAGTATGACCGAAGAAAGTATGAAAGTAGTTGTAGAGTGCTGGTAAGATAGAAGGCAGGCCCAGAGACGAGAGGGGTGTGAAAAAGTTGAACGAGCAAAAACATGAAATACCAATTTTGGAATTTAGTCATATTACCAAGCAGTTTCCGGGAGTAAGGGCCCTCGATGATGTGTCCTTTCGGATCAAAAGGGGCGAAGTGCATTGTCTTCTAGGAGAGAATGGAGCCGGAAAATCCACCTTAATGAAGATATTGACTGGGGTATATCATGCGGATTCCGGAGAAGTGTTGATCAATGGGGAAAAGGTTGTGATTGAAGACATTTTACAGGCCCAGAGAAGAAGTATCGGAACGGTTTTTCAGGAAAACAGTCTGATTCCCCACCTGTCGGTTGCGGAAAATGTATTTTTGACCCGGGAGATTAAGAATAAAGCAGGTTTGATCAACTGGAAGAAGATGCATTCCGAATGTGAAAGGTGGTGTGCGGAGTTAGGGGTAAAGCTGGATCCAAAGACAAGGGTAAATCAGCTGTCGGTGGCCCAGCAGCAGGTGGTTGAGATTGTCAAGATGTTTTCGCAGGATCCACAAATTGTGATTCTGGACGAACCCACCTCATCATTGTCGGATAATGAGATCGACAACCTGTTTGAAATTGTAAAACGGATGAAAAAGAAGGGAATCACATTTATCTATATCTCCCATCGTATGGAAGAGATCCGGCGTATCGGAAACAGCGGAACGGTTCTGAGAGACGGTCGGTTTGTCGCCGCAATCGAAGATGTCAAAAAGATTGATATAGATGAAATTATTGCCTTGATCGTGGGCAGAGCATTGGAGGAAAAATTTCCAAAAAGAGATACTGCGATTGGTGAGGTGCTTATGGAAGTGAAGGAACTTACAATCCCTAAGCTCATTACCAACATCAATTTTGATGTAAAAAAAGGAGAAGTGTTAGGGTTTGCAGGACTGGTTGGCTCAGGACGGACAACCACTGCAAAGGCAGTTTTCGGTGCACTCAAAAGAACATCCGGAAAGGTGTATGTTGCGGGAAAAGAGATTGGCTTAAAATCTCCACATGATGCGATCAAAAATGGAATTGGGCTATTGCCTGAGAACCGAAAGGAAGAAGGTCTGATTCTTACCAAGTCAGTTGCATGGAATACCATCTTTGCATCTTTGGAGAGATACAAGAAGGGCTGTTTTATCAGCACAAAGAATGAAAAGAAGGATGTAGAAGGCTATAAGAAGCAGCTGAATATCAAAACCCCGTCGCTTAACAGAGCGGTAAAGTATCTTTCCGGAGGTAATCAGCAGAAAGTGGTTTTCGCAAAATGGCTTTGTGCGGATTCCAATATCTACATATTCGATGAACCAACCAGAGGAATCGATGTAGGTGCAAAGAGTGAAATCTATCATATTATTAACTTGTTGGTAGCAAAAGGAAATGCGGTTATCGTAATATCTTCGGAACTACCTGAGATATTAGGTATTTGCGACCGGGTTGCCGTATTCCACGAAGGCAGGCTGACCGGAGTGTTAGACCGGAAAGATGCAACACAAGAAGCAATTATGCACTATGCATTAGGAGGACAATAGTATGGAGAAAGCAGTAGGAAAAGGTGCCGCAGGATTATGGGAAAAGCGCCCCCGTATTTCCGGCTTGGGGAGTCTGCTTCCGCTGGCGGTAATTGTGATTCTGCTTGCGGTTACCACCGATACATTTATGCAGATAGACAATATCATGCAGGTGCTTCGTCAGGCAGCGGTGTATGCTATGATGGGCGTGGGAATGACCTTTGTTATCATTACGGGAGGAATTGACCTGTCTCAGGGATCTATGCTGGCATTTTGCTGCGTGGCCAGCGGCATGACTATTAATGCAACCGGAAATATGTGGCTTGGTATGCTGATGGCTGTTTTGGCAGGTGTTCTGGTTGGTTTTGTCAATGGAATTGTGATCGCATATGTGAAAGTACCGGCATTTATTATGACACTGGGCTCGATGTATATCATCCGCGGACTCACGCTGTACCTTACCAACTCCACTCAGATTGCGGTAAATCATGCAACCTTTAAGATAATCGGACAAGGGTTCTTCCTTGGCGTACCGGTTCCGGTGTATATCTTTTTGGGGGTGGGGCTGATCGCTCACTTGATATTGGCAAAGACTGCTACCGGAAGATATATCTATGCAATCGGTTCCAATGAAGAGACTGCCCGGCTGTCCGGCGTATATGTGGAAAGAAACACAATTAAGGTGTACGTATTATCCGGTATTTCTATTGGTTTGGCTTCAATCGTGTATTTGTCCCGCTTGAGCGCAGCCCAGCCCACTGCAGGACAGAGCTATGAGATGGAAGCGGTAGCGGCGGTAGTTATCGGCGGAACCAGTATTGCAGGAGGAGAAGGAGGTGTATTGGGTACTTTGATCGGTGCTGTTGTAGTAGCGGTAATCAGAAATGGTTTGGTACTGTTAGGGGTGCAGAGCTTTTTTACCCAGATTGTAGTTGGGGCGATTATTGTCTGTGCGGTGGCTCTTGATATTACAAGAAAGAGACTTGTAGCAAACAAATAACTAAATTCAATGAAGAATGAAGGAGGAAACAAAATGAAGAAGTTGGCGATTTTCTTAAGCTTATGTATGACAGTCAGTATGCTGGCAGGCTGCGGAAATAAAGCAGCAAATGATGATACGGCGGATAAGGCGACTGATACCGCAACCGATGAAGTGACACCGGCAGAAACTGAGGATGCCGGCAAGACGGATGCAGCGGACACAGAAAAAAAAGTAATTGCTATGATTCCTAAGACCCTCAACAATCCTTTCTTTGTTGCGATTAAAGACGAGGTGGAAGCGATGGCAGCTGAACTTGGCTATGAAGTAGTGGTAAATGCTCCTGACGCTGAGACTGAAGTGGACAAACAGGTGGGCATCGTGGAGACCTTTGTCGAGCAGGGTGTGGATGCAATTATCTTGGGCCCGGCTACGGCCAGTGCTCTTGTGGATGTAATTAACAAAGCGGACGAGAAGGGCATTCCGGTATTCTTGGTAGATTCCGGATCGGATGAATGTGCTTATCAAGCCTTTGTGGGAACAGATAATTACAAAGGCGGTCAGGAAGGCGCAAAATGGATTGGAGAGAATGTTAAGGGAAAGGTAGTGATCCTGGATGGATATTCCGGAAATGATGCGACCACACAAAGACAAAAGGGATTCATGGATGAGATAAAAAACTACCCGGATGTTGAGGTGGCAGCGAGTGAATATGCCAACTGTGAAATCTCCAAGGGAATGGAAGTAACCGAAAACTTCCTTATGGCATATCCGGATCTGGCGGGCATCTTTGCAGTAAATGATATGATGGCAATCGGAGCAGGCCAGGCGGTGGAAGCAGCGGGAAAGAGAGACCAGATTCAGGTTTGTGGATTTGACGGGCAGCCGGATGCGGCTCAGAAAATTATAGAGGGAACCATTGATGCTACAATTGCTCAGAAACCGGCGACCATGGGTAAAACCATTGTACAGACAATCGATGATTATTTCAATGGAAAAGAGATTGAAAGAAATGTAGATACCGGATGTGATGTTGTAAATAAAGAAAATGCTGAAACCTATTTGACGTGGCAGTAAGAAAGCTTGTGTAGACAGCAACCGGGAAGGAAATGTCTGGAAGGTTGTGGATTATATAGAAGCTTTGTGGAGAGAGTTTTGTTGCATTGTGCATTAGTACGACAATTTCAGACCCTCCCTGGGACACTTAAAAGCCAGGGAGGGGTAACATTTCAGAAAATTACTTCCGGATCATACCATTATTTTTCAGCTCCCATTCCCCGCCTCCCAAACCAACTTCGAAATGATACATTGCAATCCCAAGGTCAATATATTCACGCTTCTTTTTCCCGGCAACAGATGCCGTTACAGTGCCATCACGATAGTTAAAAGTAACAGGCTGAGCATTCGCAGCTGAAGGAGCCTTTTGTACACATTTCATTCCGTCGGTAAACCACTGTGGTGCGCTTTGGCTGCCGGTTGTCATTTCCTCAATAGACTTGGATTTTCTTTTAGTAATAGTCTTGATCAACGACTCTTTTATGGTTAATTGCTTCTTTGTCTCACCAATTACAATAACGCCATACATGGTGCCGCCATGGGGTACCTGTACAGAATCCCGGTCAAAAGTACCGCCAACCCAACAAGTACCAAGTCCCAGGCGAGTGGCTTCAAGTACAATCTGTTCGCCAAAATAACCAAGTTTTACAAATAGATTGTCAGACTCCGGTCCGGCAACGGTGATATAATTGGTTACACCGCTAAACATCCCATAGGATTTGCTGAAACCGTCAAAGGCATCAGAATTGTCCATTACTAGTTCAAAACGAAGGTCATTCTTTTCGTTAATATCTGAAATAAGTCCCCGCAGAACCGAGACCTGCTCTGCCGACAAGGCTTCACCAGTATAACTGCGTCTCGATTTTCTTATATTAATAGCTTCCTTTATAGTCATTTTCTTTACCCCTTCTAAAGTGTTCCAATCTTACTTTATAATTCTTTAATTGGATGCCGAATAACCGTTTTATATTTTGCAGGTGCTGTCTTAGGAGGTCCGGATAGATATATTTCGTGATGCATCCTGCTGTCGGTAATATCATTTATATACCCATGCTGCCCCAGATATTCATCCATCAAGGCAACGGTTGCAGGCTCATCATCATATGGGCCAATGTGCATGATTTCTACACACAATCCTTCATCAACAGTAAGAAATTCGGCAGATGAACAATCCATTTTCTTTTTCCGGGAAGCTTCCTCTACGGCCCAATTAAAGTCCGCCTGAGTTATGAAATCAGGCAGGCGTATTACTGAGATCCAATTAAAAGTTTCTTTGCTGCTGTAGTCAACCCCTTTGATATGGTCCTGCCACCAAAAGCCCTCTAACGGAGGGACAACATACTCAAAGAATCCATCGATTTTATGGTTACCTTTATAACTCATTTTGAGCGTCCATGCGATTGGATAAAGCGTCCCAACCGCCTTTTGATAAGCTCCATTTTCTTCATTAGGATTCCCTTTACCGCGCACTGCGATATAATTCATCTTCGGAATATTAACAATCACCGGCTTCTTAGGCGGCATATAGAATTCCTTATATTCCTTTTTAAAATCAAATGCCATTTATTTTCCCTCCTCGCTTATTCAGAGCACACTCGGAAACTCATTCAGTAATCGATATGCATTATTATTTTTTATCTTATCATAGAAGATTGTATTTGAGTATAGAAAAACAAAAATATTTAATGCCGCTGTCGGCGAAGTGTTACTATTCACAGCCCATAGGGCTGCGAATAGTAACACGCTTCGCGATGCACAGAAATTATGCATTCTGCATAATTTCGCGCCGGCAATCCTCGGATTTTCTGTGACTTCCGCTTTGCTTCACTCACAAAAAATACCTCGCGGGATACTGGCAGTGAACAGTAACGGCGAAGTGGCATTTATCATGACGATAAGTGTTTTTCAACGCCGTTGCTATCACCGTGTTCGCCATCGCTGCATTGATTGATAAAAAATTATAATTGTTTCAGCTTCTTTTTTTATTTTTATTAGGAAAGCCCTCAAGTAAACACCCTCTTTTCGGGACGCAAAATGAATATATGGAAAACCATTCCTGTTTTATTTACAAATAATGCTTATTTTGTTATAATTAGATAAAAAATGTATATTAAAGAAATAAAATGTAGAAAATACAAATAGTGGAATGCAGAAAAATCTGATACTAGATAACAGGAGAATATTAAGAAATGGATAGAGTGTTTAGTAAATCAAAGATCAATGAAATCTGTGATGATCTCAAAGATATCATGAAAGAGTGCGAAGAACATTTAGAGGATCTCACGGATACCGCGAATGAAGCGATCAGTGCGGCTGCTCTGGTGCAGCTATCTATAATACCGAGGTAATATTAGGTAATCAGAACGTGACGCTTAACGATGTAGAAAATGAAATAAATGAAATTTCTGTCTCAGATTTTACGGTAGGAGGGATTGTCAGTTCTAAAACGTATATGGGAGGATTACTTGGTACAAATCCATTTGCAGTCAGTCAGCATTTTAGCAGCAGGGGGTTTGATGTAAAGTGGCAGACTGACTTAAGCAAGGTTTCTAAAAATGCGGAGGCATATATTATTTTATTTGCATGGTATAATGGGAGTGCTATGGGTGCACATTACCAGGCGGCATATTATGATCAATATGGGGATTTAATTACAACAAATGGACCAGGAAGAGGTTCCTATAATGATTTTATGGATTTTTATAATAATAATAGTAATATTTTTGGTATGGTAGTCATGGAGATTGATGGAGGATGCCCTTAAATATGAAATGTAAAATAATTAAAAAAATATTTGTAACAGTTATCATGGGAATGCTCCTTTGCTTTTTTATGACGGGATGCATATCTAAAAGCGGGATTATATCAAGTCAGAAAAGAGCAAATGAAGTCCTTCCAACGATTCGGTATAAATATGATGTAAATGCAGCTTTTGGACAAATGACGGCAATATATAATAACCATTTGTATTATTGGGATACAAAAGATTCTGGAACTGGTATTTATAAACGTAACTTATTAAGTGAAAAGGAAGAGCTCATAATAATAGTGGAAAATACTCGTAAGATACAAGTGACAGAGGATGGAATTTATTATATTGGTCGAACCCCGGAAAATGATATAGAGGAAAATTATCCGGAAGGCCAGTGGAATACCTATCAACTTTTCTTCCATAAAGGGTATGATAAATCTGGTACTGTTGATAAGTTGATTTCAGAATCAGTCATTGCATGGGATTTTTATGTATCTGGCAAAAATGTATTTTGGGTGACAAATAGATGTTTAATGCCCACGGGTCAATATTATCTGAACAAGTATATTTGTACAAGCGCAGGAGATTATGTTGAATGGGAAGAGGAGACTGTTCTATTAGATGATACAACAGATAAAAAACTGTCTAATTATCAAGAACTTGTATTTTGGTCAGAAGGAGAAATATACAATTATAATACAGAAGAAGGAATATTAACATCAATATCATCTGTATATGATGAAGGTATAGGTGGTGCGATATATATTACAAGTGATCGTCTTCAGCCGGAATTAACGGATCATTGTACACTTCTTACTAATTATAAAGGATATTATTTATGTTCGATAAACAATACTATATATTTAATAAATCAAAATGGAGTGTATAGGCAAAAAGTTATTGATTCTGTGGAATGGATAAAGTTTGGATTTAAAAAAGAAAATATCATGTATTTAGTTGCTGAAACAAAAGGGCAAGAAAGTCTTTTACAACTGGATTTAGATATTTTTGAAGCAGAAGAACTG
>Ga0153940_1000132_pt1 | contig 45985 bp, 51 predicted proteins | sample TSNJ024MetaG_FD_104736 | JGI IMG/M metagenome (GOLD analysis project Ga0153940, IMG submission 104736) | Attine ant fungus gardens microbial communities from New Jersey, USA - TSNJ024 MetaG | ecosystem: Host-associated > Fungi > Mycelium > Unclassified | place: USA: New Jersey, Brendan T. Byrne... | reverse complement strand
GCCTTTGTTATTGGGATCAAGAAAAAGATGTATTAGTAAATTTTAATATAACTAATTCATATCATGGAACACTTAATTTTAAATACAAAGGAATTGAAACTAATTATGATTATGAAAGGAACGAATATATCGGAAACTTTTTCTATGGTGTTATGGGACCTTGTTCTTTAATGCTTGATTTATATGGATATGAAGTTTCCGATGTATTAACTATAAATAGAGAGGGCATAAAAAAATCTTTTGCAGTTAGTGCTGATGAAATCTATATACATTTTGCTAAAAAATCTGTTCAACTATTCGTTAATCTTATTCTTGAAAAAGATTATGAATTTAAATTTGACTTATTAAGCCTTTATTTATTATGCTATAAATATGAAATAGATTTTTCAATAGATCTAGCGAAGATCACTTTTGAATGGCCTGTAAATGTTATTGACAAAAATGGTGCAGCAATTAAAATTGATGCGAAGCAAATTATTGCTGATCTTAATAATTCTAATGGAGTAAATTGCTTAACAACTTCAAGAGGAGGTATTGTTTCAGATAATTATAAAGACTTTGATGGATTTAATAAGCTTAATGGTGAGTCTGAATATTTTATTACTGGTTCTTTAGCCATTTGTTTTGAAATATTTTGCAAGGTTTCTATTGTTAAGGAGTTCAAATACTGTAATATGACCAATTTTCATACTTTGTGTAATCAAGGCAAAAAGCAATATCTTTTTAAAAAAGCTACAGAAGAAGAGTTCGTATTACAAATTATAAAACAAATTAACAAAAAAGAACGAGTGTATATAAGTGCTATTGAAGAATATCAAGAACTAGCTGTGATAACTACAGAATGCGGTGAATTTGACTATGATTTTGAATCCGATTTTTCAAATTATAGGATTTATGGTACAATAATATCACCAGTAAAAAGAAACGATATTGAAAATGGAATAAGTAAAGAAATGCTTTTAGAAAAAATCTGTAAGCAAACATCATTTAAAAAAATTGTTGATTTTGTATATGAAAATCAAGTTTATACAAATAAATATGGTAGGCAAATTATAATCGAAAAATATATTGAGTTAATAAATAAAATTTATGATAATTCAGATTTATACTAAAGAACTTCGTTGTGGTTGAAGCTCTTGAAATATCCTCCATCAATACCTCTTATTTCAATACATTTATTAAGGTGCGGTGTATGCCCTTCACTGCTATCATATAGAATGAAGGTGTTGGACTCAATATTGGTGACGGGAGGTTCATTATGCTTTTCACGATAGGATGCTTGTCATTGCGTGCTTTTTGCTTAGTAATAATGAGAAGTTGTTTATAAGCTTAGTATGTCAATTGCAAATGACAACGCTATATTTGAATCCTCAGAGCGCAATATTGAGGAGTAACGGTGTAATCTATTAAATACCAAGAATATCAAGAAAGGAAATTATGTACTATGGAAAGAGGAAATGTATTAGTTATCGGTAACTCAGGGGTTGGCAAATCAACTTTGATTAATGCTGTTCTTGGTGTAGAAAAGGCGAAGACTGGTTGGGGTACAAAAGGAACTACAGATAAACTAACTATATACGAAAGTGAAAAGATACCATTTCGTATAATAGATACAGTTGGATTTGAACCTTCTTTTATAAAAGAATTTAATGCTATTAATGCTATAAAAAAATGGTCAAAAAATAGTGCAAGAGAAGGACACAAAGATAATCAAATTAGTGTTATTTGGTTTTGCGTAGAAGGAACAGCAGGTAAACTGTTTCCGAAGGCTTTAAAAGACCTTTCAAAAGCAACCTCAATATGGGGGACAGTTCCAGCGATCGTTGTGATTACTAAATCTTATTCCTTTCCGGATAGAGAACAAAATATTGAAATGGTAAACAACGCATTTGCAGAGCAAAAACGTTATTCAAATAATATACGTAAAGTAATTCCGGTTGTTGCATCTACATATGTGCTGAATGAAAATGCTTATGCAGCACCAGATGGAATTATTGAACTGATAGATGCGACAAACGAATTGATGCCGGAAGGAGTAAAAGCAAGCGAAAAAGACATCGCCGCATTCAAACTCAAACGCAAGAGTGCTATGGCTCATGGAATAACTGGAGTATCAACCGCAGCAGCAGTTGCCGTTGGAGCTATTCCAGTACCGTTTGCTGATGCGTTAATGCTATCACCAATAGAAATAGCCGAGGTTAATGCTCTTGCTCAAATATATGGAATAAATAAAAACGAAGGATCAAAGCAATTTCTTAATTCTATTGTAGAAGTAGGAACTGTAAGTGCGGCGGCAAAAGCAGCAATAAGTGCATTGAAAGCCATACCTGGGATAAATTTAGGTGCGAGTGTTTTGAATGCAATTATTGCCGGAAGCATTGTGGCAGCTCTTGGAGAAGGTACAATATATGCTTTTGAACAAGTATATTTGGGTAAAAAGAGTGTCGCGGATATTGACTGGTTAAAAAAGGTGCTAGAATCAAAATTATCTACAACATTTACAGATACTGTAAAAACTATAGCAGAGAATATCACTCAAAACACTGATGGAAAAGCCATTGCGAGTATTATTTCAGATGCATTTATAAGCCTATTCAATGTATATGACAGTAAAAAAATATAAAATCCGATTTGCCTGCGAATTTATACGCCCTTCCCATCATGTTGAAATTGTCAAGTAGAATTTTAAATGGCTTAACTTCTGAATAACCATATATTATCATCTACAATTTCATAATTAATAACTCTAACCACAAAACGGCAAGACGAAACCGTTCTGTGGTTTTTTGCATAAATGAATGCGAAAAAGATGATATTGAATATCATCAAAAAAGTGCACACAGTTGTTTTACCGTTTAATACATAGACGATAGTGGAATTATCATGCAGTTAACCGAAATATGCAATCAATCCGATAAGGAGAGCCATTCGTTATCTTAAATCGTAGAAAATGAAGAAAACCTGAGTCCTAAAAATGGTTAAACAGATAACTCGTGGTCAAAAATCATAGTAGTCAAAGTAGTCGACGTAATACAACGACATTTTGGGAGTGTAGATCCACAAGAAAAATGTCAAATAATTAGTCAAAATACGTGGAATACATGTAGTCCACGTAAGAAATGCCGTGGTATGGGGCTTTGAAGCATCTGACCACGAGTTACATAAAGGAGGGAATAATATGAGTTTCATAAATTTTTTGACTATGGTAACAGAACACATTAAGGAGTACCTGCCGGAAGAAACCCAGGATGCCAGTATATCTATACTAAAAAGACAAAAAAATAATGATGTAACATCACATGAACTTTTCATAAAAATGCCCGAAGATGCCATTGTGTGCAAAATATATATGAAAGAATTCTACAAGCAATATGAGAACGGAATAAGCATGAAAAGTATACTGGAACAAATCGCAGAGGAGTATATAAGCAACAGGACTGACACAGCAAATGGCATTGGTTACTGGTTTCTTGATTATGAAAAGGTAAAAGACAGGCTGGTTCTAAAAGTAGTGAACAGGGACAAAAATGCTTCTTTATTAAAAACAATAGCACATAAAGATTTGGAGAATACAGATCTTACGGTAATATATATGGTGCTAATGGACATAAAAATGCAGAGCAGTATCTCGATTAATGTAGAGAAGAACCATCTTAGATTCTGGGGGATTGAAGGTAACGAATTATATCAGGTTGCTTTAGAAAACACGGAGCGTTTTTGTCCGGCACAGATTGGGCATATAAAAGATGTAATGTCTGAATTAGAGGGAGGAGAAAAAAAAGAGCAGAAGGAATTATCTGATTATGTAATAGAACCATATAATCAATATGTCCTGTCAAATGAGCAGAGGATACGTGGTGCGACAGTCATGCTTTACCCGGATGTCCTGCAGCGGCTTGCAGAAAACGCCGGAGGAAATCTTTTTATTATGCCCAGCAGTACCAATGAAATACTGTTGATAAAAGATGATGGTAAGCTTACTGCGGCAGAACTGCAGGCAATAGTTGTGGATACCAATCGTAAATATGTAGAGCCGGAGGAGTTTTTGTCTAACGAGGTCTTTTACTATGACAGAGAGGAACAGTCACTGTCGATAGCTACTGATAAGGAGCAGACAAAGGAATTGCTTGAACGGTTGGGTTCAAAAAGGGGAAGTGATGAGATGGAAAATGAGTGGGAACAGGAGGTATAGTCCATGTCACAGGCAGACAGATATATGGGACTGGCCGCACCTGCAGTAAAAAAGGCTGGATTTCATATTAACAATTCAAACCACAAAGCGGCAAGACGACACCGCTTCGTGGTTTTTTATATAGATTAATTAAAATAAGATCAGAAGGAGGTATGAAAGAATATTAATCAATTATGCATCATAAAAAACAGATTAAGCTATATCAGCAAGAGTTCTTAACTATTTATCGGGAATACAAAACTTGAATAAGAAAGGGAAACCGGAATCAATCATTTATGAGCAAAATATTACTGATATGCAATTCAGGTTATGTCGGTAATATTTTAAAATGGACAAAACTCACAGGAAAGAAATTCCGGTTATGAAAGGATTGCAATTATGAATTATAAAGATTTTACGAGTAATATAGCAGAACATATTAAGGAATACCTGCCGGAAGCATTTCAGGAGGCCGTTGTATCAATAATATCAACGCAAAAAAATAATGCCGTTACGTTACATGGACTTTCCATAATGAGACAAGAGGATAAGGTTGTGCCTCAAATATATCTGGAAAGATTCTACGAGCAATATGAGAACGGAAGAAGCCTGGAAAGTATATTAAGGAATATTGCAGAGATTCATACAAATGGCATGAGTGACCGGTTTAATGACATTGGTAACTGGTTTTCTGATTATGATAAAGTAAAGGAAAGTCTGGTTCTGCAAGTAGTAAACAAAGATAAAAATGCATCTTTATTAGAAACATTACCTCATAAAGATCTGGAGAATACAGACCTTACAGTAATCTATAAGGTGCTATTGGAGACACAGGACTATGGCAGTGCCACAATTAGTGTGAATAATGACCATATTGGACATTGGGGGATAGATGGCAGCGCATTATATAAGACTGCTCTGGAAAATACGGAGCGTTTGTGTCCGGTACAGATTACCAGTGTGCATGACATAATATTAGAATTGGTAGAAGGGAAAAATAAAAGCCAGGAGGAATTATCTGATTTTGTGATAGAACCATATAATCAATATGTCCTGTCAAATGAGAAGAGAATCAACGGTGCGACAGTAATGCTTTACCCGGATATCCTGCAGCAGCTTGCAAAAAATTCTGATGGAAATCTTTTTATCCTGCCCAGCAGTATCCATGAGGTGTTGCTGATTAAAGATGACGGGAAGCTTAATGCAGCAGAGCTGCAGGCAATGGTTGCGAATATTAATCGGGAAATGGTTGAGCCGGAAGAGCTGCTGTCTGATGAAGTCTTTTATTACGACAGAGAGGAACAGTCACTGTCAATGGCAACTGATAAAGATCAGACAAAGGAATTACTTGGATGGATAGTTTCACAATGCGGAAGCCAGGAGATAGAAAATGATTGGGAACAGGAGATATAAGTAGTGTCATAGGCAGACAGATATATGGAACCGGCCGCATTGGCGGGAAGGAAAACGTTGGATTCCTTCTACTGTGCGGTCTTTTATCTGTTCTCCGGTAATGCAGGAATAGCGAAAACCTAAGCACCGCATGTTAGTATGGATGGGATTGCTTTCAGCTATTTTGTAAATAACTTTGCTATATGCAATACGGTCTGTGCTTTTTCTTCCTCCAATGTCCGGACTGCTTCCACCAGTTCCCTCTCAAATGCAGAGGGGTACATAGCATCCCTGTCATCATTGAAAAATTCTGATAAGGTTACACCAAGGCAGGACAATAGCCTGTCCAGAATAGCTACGGAGGGTTGGCTGGTGCCTTTTTCGATTGTGCGTATGTAATTTTCTGAAACATCGGAATCCTTGGACAGCTGGTATACGCTAATCCCTTTTTCTATCCTGATATTTTTGAATTTCCCAGCAAGACTGAGCATTACAAGACCTCCATTCCTGTTAATGAAAAGACCATATGTTGAAAAGTTTTGGAGAAAAATAATCCAACTATATTATGTGTGATAATCCAACAGATTATAAGACAATTATTATTGTTGAATATACAGATATATTGTTGTATTATAGGAATGGAAAAGTCCAGCCAATGAGCCGGACCTTAAATATCTTCCTTGGGAGCAGGCAGTATGATTTCACCGTTTTCTTTTTCTGCCTCTTTGATATGCTGCAGTAAGACATACTCAATGTAGTTTGTCATAGAACGGTGTTGCCTTGTAGCTAATGCACCAATTTTGTCAAAAACCTCATCTTCCATTCTAAGTGTAAAAACCCTTTTGTTTGTCGCCATAGTTTCCTCCTGGTCAGTATCTTCTGTTTCCATTCTATGGCACTGTCAACCCTATTGATACAGTCATAAGACAGGTAAGTGACATCATTTTAAAATCTTGAGGAATGAAAGTGACAGAAGAGTGTAGTACAGAACAGGCAGAATAGGCATCATAGGAATCCGCATAAGAAAATATCCAACTTATCTGGAAACCATGCCGGGATGGCAGGAAATACCGGCATCCGGTGAACCAATGGAGATATTTAAGCAATATAACCGGAAAATGAAGAAGGGAATCACAAAGCTTGCTTCAGGAGAGCCGGAGGATGCCAGTGGGTGAAAAGATGTCCCTGCGTGAAAATTTACGCAGGGCTGAAAGGTACCTTACCAGGAAGACAATGGAAGTAAGCAGGTGGAGATCAGGTATGAATAATGAAGAAGCGGTTGTTAGTTCTGTTATCAGTACTGTTAATGTTTATGAGCCTGACCGGATGTAAAGGGAATGAACAGACATTAATGGAACAGGAGGCAGGAAGTGAAAGTATGAATGCTGGCTGCAGTGTGTGTGGAATAAACAGCACTTGGGCAAATGGAAAAAAGAAGGATATGATAGGTCTGGTAAATCTGGTAAATGGGCAGGCAACAGATATGGAATTGCTGCCTTATGATGCTTATGGCAGACTGAAAAAAGACGGGGGCAGCAAATATGCCAGTATGGTGATGGATGGTAATGGACGGTCAGCACGGTTCTGGATGGATAGTGTCCGTGGGATGTGTACAATCAATTTATCATGGGTAGAAGCAGAAACATTTGATTTGTCAGTGACAGAGGAACTGTACTGTGATATATGCATGGACAAGATCAAGGAGCTTAAGACAGAACAAGAAAAATATAAGCCGGATACCGTAATGTGTCCGTTTGTTATCGTAGATTATCAGACAGGTGAAATATATTCCCTGAATGGCATCATGACAGCCTGCCTGATCCGGGATTATTTTCTGGATTTGAAAGTGGATGGTGAAAATCTGAAGGCGCTGGTTGTATATGTTCCAGAGAGGGAATATAAATGACAGGGATTTATATCCTTTTGCTCCATTAGTTATTATTGTAATATGAAAGGGAAGTGCTGGACAGTTAAAGTTCACGGGTAAACTGTGAATGAATGTATCCAGCATTCACTTATTGAGGCGATTGTGAAGGAACACTTTCATAATCGTCTTTTTGTAAATTCGTTTTCTGTAAGTATCACATTCTCCGGATGGTGCAGGGGAATAATCATACCAAATAAAATAATCCGAAGGAGGGACTGACCTATTAAAGCAACAAGCCAAAAACGATCTATTAACTTTTCAACCGAAATGCTCCAGACTCTGGATAAACTGGCTGTAAAGAACCATACCACCACGTCCGGGCTTGTACGGCAGTATGTTGAAAAAGGACTGGCAGTTGAAGGACATAAAGAAGATGTGGATTTTATTGCCAGTATCATACGTCAGGAACTGACCGCAATATATCAGCTTGACGATATAAAGAAACTGACCGATCACAACACTGACCGTCTTGCTAAAATGATGATGAAAACCGGTAAGATAAATGCAGCTTCCTTTTTCCTGTTGATTAAGGTACTGCAAAGCCTTGCGGATGCTGGCAGTGAAGATGCCTTTGACCAAACGCTGAGCGAGGCGGTCACTTTAGGCGTGGACTACATGCAAAAGAAGGATTTTCAAATCAACAGCTTTTTGCAGGATTCCGATAACCTGCGGAAGCTGGCAGACAAACTGTAAATTGATAGCAGGGAAAGGAATTATTGAAAATGGAAATGTCTGAATATATGCAGCAGCTCTTGGGGAAGGATGAAAATATAGTAACTATGGACAGCCTGGACTTAAACAACCGCAGTCTTACCTTTTCTACTGTGGAGCTTGCTTCCCCTTATGGTATTGTAGAGTATTATGCGGGTGGGATACCTGACAAATACAGTATTGAAGATACGGATGGTTTTCACGAATATGCAGAAATGTTTGACGAGGAAACCATAATAGCAGTCAATATCCGCAGCTATAATGTAGGCCGGGGGAAAAGCGAATATCCGGACGAGGAGGAACTTGATTTTATTAAAAAGAATGAGAATAAATTAAAGCAAACGTATGGTATTGACTGCATTCAGTCGGACGGCTTTGCTCTTTTTATGAGTCGGAAGAAGAATATTAGGAGAGGTAGTATATGGAAAAGAGCAATCTTATCAACATCCAACAGCATGACGAAATGGTGGGGAGCGTAAGTGAGCTGCTTGCCTTACGGTATGGTTTTTCCGAAAAATCTGCAAGGCAGCTACGGATGGCTGCAGCCCTGCATGATATCGGTAAATCCACAATACCCAAAGGCATATTGGAGAAACCAGGCAAACTTACTGACGATGAGTTTGACATTATGAGGTTACATACCGTTCATGGTCATATCCTCTTGAAAAAGCTGACTGGTCCGTATGCAGACATGGCGAGAAAAATAGCTATGTACCATCATGAACGATTCGATGGGCTGGGTTATTGGGGCATGGCAGGAGCCATACAGCCTGATTATGTGAAAATAGCTACAATCGCCGATGTTTTTACGGCATTAATCAATAAGCGGTCTTACAAACCTGCATGGACGATTAACGATGCGGTTAGTTACATCCGCAACAATGCAGGCAGTCAGTTTGACCCGGAACTCGTGGAGCTGTTTATGGTATCTGTACAGAACAATGATTTTCAAGCATGGACTGGAGGTAATGCGAATGACTGAATCAGCACATTTTTGCCGCGTCACTATGAAAGCCGACTCTGATAAAAGCACCACTCTGTACATTGCCAATTCCATAGAGTGCGTCAATGATTTACTGTGTAATTTGGCAGACATTAATTTCCTTACAAAGCTGCCGATTGGCGAGAATGTGAAAGTAGAAACACAGATGTATATGTTTGACAGTAATACAGGCGGTTATGCAAGCGAGAGTGAAATAGATTATATTGAGGAGCATTTTGATGAAATGTATCTGAAAGGAGAAATTCACTCCATAGAAAATGAAAAATATGAGTTTATCGTCCACAATGGAATGATTTTAGACGATATCAGTTTTCTATTTTCTGTGGTGGAGCTTAATACCCCAAATGGTGCTGCTGAGTATTATTTTGCCGGTATACCTGATAAATACAGTATTAAGGATACAGACAGCTTTCGGGAACTTACAAAGCTGCCTTGTGGTGGAACTGAGATTTCAGTCAGCATCCGAAGCTACAGTATAGGTCAGGGAAAAAGCTTATGTCCGGACAAGGATGCTCTGAATTATATAAAAAAGTACTGGGACGGATTGGAACGGGCATACGGTTTTGACTGTATTTATTCAGACAACTTTATCTGCCGCTATGAACCGGAAGCAGAATATTATGATATGAGTAATATGTTACAGGCAAAACGGTACGCCACTTTACAAGAGCTTATGGAAGGCAAAAGACTGGATTCCTCATACCGAGCAGCTTTCTATCTGCTGTCCGGTGATGCCGTCATCTGCCGGGATATATACAGCTTTGTAGGTCCGGAAGGTATTGACTTTACCAGATTGCTGGAATTTATTCAGGAATATGATGAACCGCAGCAACAGCTAATATCCATCGCATATAACCTGTTCTCATGGACAGGCGAAACGGCGGTCACACCCTTTGATATTTCAAGAATGGGATTCCCGTTTACGGAGCTTGTATGCAACGCCATCTACATAGCGTCAGGAGAATACGATGTTAGGATAGAAGCCAACGCTCTGAACTGGCCAACTCTTGTTCTGAATAAAGGCCGCCTTGAGTTGACAAGGCGCCAACACTCATTCTATGACCACATGACCAGAGAGCAGGCTGAAAGGCTGGTTGAAGATAATTTTCTGGAACGGTAAACTCCGCCAAGCACAGAACCGGGAGTAAAAGGAATTTTGGAAGATACTCAGCGGTACTGTGAAACAATGGATAATTATCGCAGGGTATGTGAAGCCGAGGAACAAGAGGAACAGGAGGATGAAGGGCTGGATGAAGAGTTAGATGATGAGTTGGATGAAGACGATGACGGGGAGCGGTAGTCAGATTTAAAAGGGAGGTAATGCCTATTTCAATACTGATGTATAAACAACGGTTCCGCAACCCCAATTTTAAGACGACAGCTGGTGCCAATTATGCCCATGTAAGGTATATCGCAACCCGGCCAAGGGTTATGAGAAATGAAGGTATGGATCATGGTTTGTTCGGGAAGTTGGAACCTGGTGCAGTAAAGGAGTTTGAGGACTGGAAGGATGTAGCGCGGCTTGTCTATGGCAACTCCAGAAAGCATATCACCATGTACCGCAGTATCATATCCTTTACGGCAGAAACCGCCGAAGAGCTTATGTTGAAAGATCAAAAGAGCTGGCAGAGGTACATTGAAAACCACATAATGACTATTGCTGAAAAAAACAATATCCGCCGGGAGCATCTGCAGTGGGCATGTGCGGCACACAATGAGAAGGGACACCCCCATATCCATGTGGTATTCTGGGATACATCCAGACGGGTGAAAAATCCGTTTACCCCACCAGCTGTTCCAAATGCTATCCGCAGGCAAATGATAAAGGATACATTTCCTGAAAAAATCAGGGAGTTTGGAAGACAGAAGGATATGGCGGTATCAGCCATGCGGAAGATCAGTGATGAACTTGTGGAGGATTTTGTGAAACATATGCGCATAATGGATAAAAGCAGATATAAGCACCTGTGTGAGGCTTCGGAAGGGGAATCGGAAATGGATTTTGACTTTGAGGACAGGTTCCTGAATGAGATTGCTAACCGGGTACTGCGTATAAGAAATGCGACACCCCAAAAAGGTAGGATTGCTTATCAGCTTTTGCCAGTAGAGGTAAAGACTGCAGTTGATTCACTGGTGCAGTTTATCCTGAAAGAGAATCCTGCAATTAAGAGTCTTGTAGATGATTATGTACAATCCAAGCTGAACCTTACAAAATTGTATACTTCCGATGAAGATTACATAAAAAATATGGAAGGAAAGTTCAGGAAAGAAGCAGAAAAGATAATTGCCAACCGGATTCTGGGCATGGTGAAATCATTAAACCGGCTTGACAATGAACTGAAATCAGAGGAATACATACAAAGCCGGAGGGAGTATTATGCCGCACAGATGTTATATGAAATCCTGGATATGCTTTCCTCACTTACCTATGAAAACAATAACAGGTACAACAGGTACGCTAGTGCCGATACCGGAGACTTATCAAAGGAAGCCAAAAAGGAACTGTTCTTAAAAAATCAGGATAAAGGTTATGAGCATTAAATAGACAGGAGGGAATCAGAAAATGAAATCAAGACAGGAGTTTTTCCAGGACTTTTTTATCAGGCTTATAAAAACCGGATTTACAGTGAAGGAACTTTTTGAAAATGATATGGTGGCAGAGATCTACGCAGGCCCGGCTCTGTTCTGTTGTATTACACAGGATGGGGATATTGTATATGAGGATTATAATGCGGATCAGGAGTTGCAGCTTAAACAGACGGCTGCCGAGACAAGGCAGGCACTTGATTTTTGCATGGAAACACCATACCGGAAACTGGAGCAGATGGATACAGTCAGTCTTGCGGGGAGTATCTACTTTAAAGTATTTGAGAGTACAGATGCTGTTATGCTCTGCCGGTACTGCGAGCTATTTGGGTATGAGTTTGTGACCTGTACTAAAGCATCCGGCAGCCATAATAAACGAAAGCTTTATAAGGAACTGAGGTTTTATGACAGGCAGGCGGCACAGGAGAGCTTTTTGTTAAGGGGTGGATTTGCTACACAATCGCTTTCTCCAAACCTGACTGTACAGGAAATAGGGTTTATGATTGAATGCCTTACAAAATATGTTATGTTGGATAACGATTTAGACGGTGGGACAGAGAGCCGTATCAATGGTATGATTCAAAAAATGGAAGCTGTTCTACCGGAAAGCCCTTCCGTTTCGCCAAAACAGTTTTTTATTGAAGAGAGTATTTGAATTTCATTCATTTTAGATTGTCCGCGTAGTAAAGGAGAAAAAAAGAGGTAGGTAATGAAAACAAAAACAGAGTTTTACAAAGTATATTTTGAAGCACTGCAAAAGAAAGGATTTACAGTCAATCCCTCCACTTCACCTGATTATGTGGCGGATATCTATCAAAAGGACAGGCTGGTTGCATTTTTCGGAAAGAATGATCTGATTATAAGGAATCCCTTTCTTGAGGTGCCGGATAAGACAATGGAACGCATACAGAACCTTGCTAAATCCACAGCGGTTGCCTGTGGGATCTGTACTGACAAGCCTTATGATGAGTCTGCAGAGCAATTACCGGGAAATGTATACAAGCTCAATGAACATAACGGTGTGATGCTGGTCTGTAAGCACCATCCCCTGTTTGAGTATGTGCTGTCTACTTATCGCAAGGATGTGGAGAATGGAGGGCAGCCCATACAGCGGCAATATTTTTACGGTAAAGAGGATGCCTTTGAGAGTTTTGCGGTACGAAGCGGTCTGGTGGATGAAAAGAAGCTGCTAACGGAAACGGAACTTAAAATCGTTCATGCCGGGCTTGTGAAAATGCGGACGATTGATGATGATTTATCCGCAGATGACTTAAATTCCATAGAACGGCTGGTGGACAGGATTGAGGATATTATCCCGGAGCTGCAGAAGAAAGAAAAACTCTTTGATATCCACCGTTTTTTGGACAGGATGGATAACGGAATGGAACAATAAAAAACATCCTGCCATTACAGGCAGGATACTATCTTTTCAAACACTTCTACTGCATAAGCAAGCTTTTCCTTATCATAGGACGTTAGAACAGATTCCAGTGCCCGTATTTCTGTACTGACGCTGTTTTCATCTACACCGAATACCATTTCATCCAATGATATTTTCAGCATTGTGGAAATGCCAATAAGGGTATCCAGAGATGGATTCTGGAAACCATTTTCTATTTTGGTGTAGGAACTGTACGATATTTTTAACTTCTCAGCGGCCTGTTCCTGTGTAAGTCCGAGAAACATGCGCTTTTCCTTAATGCGCCGTGCCATGGCATCTAATTGTTCTTTGTTCATAGCTTTCACCTCTGTTGAATGTTATCTCATTATATGTGCTATTACCATTTTGTACAAGTGAAAGTTTATCAATGTTAGTAATGTAGCTTAGTAGAGTTTGTATGCAGTAGTGATGAAAGTATATATAGAAGGAGGGACGGTACTATGTATCATCAGCCAAAAGGTGGTTCCATATGGGGGAATATCAATACCGTAGTGGAAATTGCCATAAATGTTTATTACATCTTTGCGGAAAACGGAGAAGGTATTATGATTCCTAAAGAAAAAGCTGGGGACATTATTTCAGAAAAAGCAGCTTCCTTGGGTAAGGAAGATAATGGATATCTTTGTTACGGCAAGGATGAAAACATGGAAATACCCATGTATGAGATATTGCAGAAGCGTGTTGATGCCTGTGAAAGGATACGGCAGAAAGCATTGGAACAGATGGAAGAAATCAAACGGGAGGGCAGCCTGCGTCTGACGGATTACTTTGGTGAGTGTGAACCACCGGAAGGAAAAGCAGATAATCACCAAAAGGTGCGTAACGGTATTTATTTTGTTGAAACAAGTGATATGGCATATTTCGCAGTACAGGAAACCGTAGCAGATAACTTCCTGTCGCCTATGGCTTGTGAGGCCGGGGAGAAGAAAGATGGCTACATTTACTATGATTTAACGACCAGTGCCATCCCCCTCAATGAACTGAGGCAGGTGTACAGTGAGGTAGATAGTTTGATCGTATCAGAGGATAGTTTAAAAGCAACATTAGGAGCAAGTTTTCCTGCATATCTGTCTGCATATAACAGCATTGTACAGGAGGAAGCCAGGATACCGCCTGTTGAAGCACCAGTTGCTTTGTTCCTGCAGCAACAGCTTGATGCATGTCAAAATATAGTAGATTTAGAACAGTCGTCCGAACGGGTAGCAGATTATTTTGGTGAGCAGGTAGAGGATTACGGATTCGAGCCGTAAAACATGTAAGCCGTACATTTAATAATCTAGAATGTACGGCTTATATCATAGCTAAATTTAATATTTGGAGATATTAGCCTTTTATTAAGAAATTATTTTCTCACCTTTAATATGCTTTATGATTATGATATAATGGTGGATAATTAGTAGTATTACATTATAGAATAATGGGAAATTTAGCATTGCTACTTAGTAATAGCAATAATGGGTAGTACTGTTAAGCTCCGATTTTGGCTATGATGGTAAGTTGAGAAACGCAAATCAGCTTTATATTGTTTATATAATGTAAAATTAGAGTAAATGTAAAGTAGAATAAGAGTTACAGCAATAATGGTAGTAAATATTTAAAGAAATGAGGATTATTTTTATGAAGAAAATGACTAATGTGAACTTTCATATAACATTTCGATGCACAGAAGTTAAACATGCAAAGAACTTTGTTGATAAAGGTCAAATTAAGTTTGGCACACCTCAAAGCTGGGTAGATTGGGAACTAAGAAACGGTAAAGGACGCGGAGATTTGCTTGAGGGGACAGTTGCGTATTGCAATATTTTTGATGTAGAGCAAATTTCAAAATTTCATCAGAAATATAGCTCCAGTGAAACCGAAAATTTGACGCTTGGAAACACTATTTATATGAAGCGAAAGCGAAGTATGAACCTACCTGTGTTTTGTTTTTATATTTTGAAAGATGAATCTTTAAAAATTACTCCCAAAGAGGAAAAACAAGACATTGAAACGATTATTCCGTATTCATATTTTAGAGATTTTGCTGATGATATGTCACCGGAGCAAATTGACAAATTATCAGAAGGGGATAAACCTGCAGTCATCATCATAAATAATTTTAATGAATTTAGAAAGCGGTTAGTCACCAAACTTTTATCCTTTGGTTTAAAAGAAGATGATATAATTTTTGAAAGTGTTGTTTATAATGATTATCACAAAAATGGAGAAGATGGGTGGGGTGATTTTTTACATGAACAACCTTATGAATTGTTTTCTAAAGATGAGAGTTTTTATAATCAAAGTGAAGGACGTGTAGTGATTAATACTGATAACGAATCTATCAAAAAGATACTTCATGAGCCAATTGATATTGGATCTTTAAAAGATATTTCACAATATATAACAAAATACTTTTATGATGGTATGTTAATAAAATTAAATGGGGTAAGTACTAAATAAAATGAATTGATAAACACGAATTTGTGATATTCTAGAGAATCTTTTATTTTAATTTGAGCTTCCCATTATGTTTATAATGTAAAGTTTGGTAAGCATTTTCGAACGTGTATAATAGCAATAATGTGAAACTCGCCCTGTGTACATGAGGCGAATAATTATCCAATTATATAAAGTTCGCATTTATATTTGCTTTAAAAAGGGCGTGTTGATGGATATGAATTATTTGCAACAAAAAACATTTCTGGTCGGGTTGTCTTTACATCGAGAAAAATATTCTATATAGAAATCGTACATTCGCCTGAAAGAATCTACACCGTAATGAAATCTTTGGGTGAATTTCGTATGCACGTACATTTAATATAAATGACTACTGTTTTTATTTTAAAAATGATTATGATAATATAGATTTTAGGTCTGTCGCGTGATTTGGCAATAAGTTAATTAGTTAAATCTAATTTTATGAAAATAAAGGAGTGGATCAATATGAGTTGGGGAACTATGTATGATAGATTAGAGCAATCGCATTGTGCATGCGGAAAAGGTGTTGTTATTCGACATAGTTATAAGAGGATGGGTTTCCGGAATCGGAGTGAAAATGGCTATTATGGTAAAGAAATTAAATGTAATGAATGTAGCAGGAAGTATCATATTGAACATAATAAAATACATAATTCCTGCCCATCGTGGGAAGGTAATGGTATTATTGATACACCATATTTGATTCCTAACGGCATGACATTAAAACATGATGTATCGCAAAATAATTTATATTTTTATTTCGATTTAGATGAAAAAATTGTGTCTTACCTTGAGAAAGATAAATTGCAAAATGTTTTTGATGATATGATAAAAAATAAAAGCAACACCCGACTTAAATTAGCGGAAAGTAAGGGTATTGTTGAACTATATTACCAAAGGTATCATAAACGGAGGTTGCAAAATATTATTATGTTATTACAAAAGTGTATTTGTGATTACGATTCATATGAGTGGACATTTGAAAAAATGCAGGAGCATAAAATGAAAGAACAACAACGAATAAATGCTAATATACAAATTATTAATAATACATTAGTTCAATCCTATAAATTAGAATTTACTGAGCACAGAAATTATGAACCCCAGGGAGATAAAAAAGAAGGAGTGTTAGGCTACATATAATAACTGTTCATAGTAAAAACATATAGATTTAGAGAAAATAACAAAAAAAGCAAGCCGCAAAGTGAACAGTCGACATCACTTTGCGGCTTTTAATATAGATAAACAGTGGAAAATTATGAAGTAAAGCACATGATGTAAATAAAAAAGATGGAGAGGAAATTAATTGGATAGGAAGGTAAAAGAAAGAAGAAAGGATTAATGAATCATGAAAATGGTTTATATTGCAAGCCCACTGCGTGGGGACTATAACCAAAATATTAAAAATGCTGTGGAGTACTGCAAGAATGCCTGTAATATGGGCATTCTTGCTCTTGCGCCACACATTATTTTCAATCAATGGTGTAATGACACCATACCGGAACAAAGAGAACAGGGCTTGAAGCTGGGACTGGCTCTTTTATCAAAATCAGATGAGTTATGGATAATGGGGAAAACAATCAGCCAGGGAATGAGGGGGGAGATTACTTTTGCCAGGGAACACGGCATCCCTGTTTATAACGTAGAAAACCCACACGACTTAAATTGTTACCCGGTCAGCCATGACAGGAATCCGTTACTGGATGTACATTCCTGTCTTCCGGACAGCGGAGGGGGGCAGCTGCAGGGGGAAATACTGGTCCTGAAACATACCCAGCTTTTTCCAGAATACAGGACACCCATAAATCAGCTATGGATCGCTTCTTATGGCAATGGATGCAGTCCGAACGCCATTGGCAGAAGTATTTTCCTTACCCATATAGAAGACGGTGACAAAATGGCCGTTTACCGTGAGGATATATGCGGCATTGTGAAACCGGATGTATTAGAGCAGGTAAAGGCCTTATATTCTGACAGGACAACAATTAATTTCGGATTGGATGCAAATGGGGAAATAGATGGGGAGAACGAGCGATGACAACAAAAGAAAAACTGATATTAAGCAGTATTGTCATGCTGATCGTTACAGCATTCAACTTGTTTTTCACTGCCGCTCTGCACGGGCTGTTGTCCCATCAGCAGGAAGCATTGATACTGGTGCCGTTTATGGAGTGTGTGAAGGGATTATTCACAGAAAGTCAGCAGTTTTTATTATTCCTGTCCTTTGAGGGATTTACCGTTTTATGCTGTATCCTGTTCTTTGTGCAAAACAGCAGGCCCTATCAAAGCCGCCTTATCAATATAACAGAAGAAATCCAGACACCGGCACCGGTAGGGCAGTTCCAGCATGGTTCCTCACGTTGGCTGACAGATAAGGAAAAAGGTAAGGTATTCAGCCTGTATGAATTAGATCCGGATAATAAAATGATTAACGAGCTGATAGAAACAGGCTTTGACAATCTTGATTTTATGAAAGTAAATAAATCCAGCGAAACCGTGGTGGCGGCTCTATCTTCGGATGGGCAGCAGCCCGTTTCCATAAATAACAATCACAAGGAGGAATGGGATGATAATTTTGAAGTTGTGGAAGATCCTCTTACGGCTGCGGAATTAATGAAAACTGTACAGCAAAAGGAGTCGACCGACAAGAGATCAATTGCAGAAGCAAATGCAAAAGCAATACCAGTATCAAAACAAGTAGCAAAGCAAGCAACAAAACCAGCAACAAAAGACCGCTGCAAGCTGCTAAAGGAAGGGGGTATTGTGGTAGGTATGACAAAAGAGGGCTGCCGGGAATATATTTACTACCTGCCGGACGATACCCATACGCTGACTATCGGTGCTACACGTTCCGGCAAGACAAGGACACTGGTAATACAGTCTGTCTGCCTGCTGGGACTTGCAGGGGAAAGCCTGGTGGTATCCGACCCCAAAGCCGAGATTTTCGAGTACACAGGGGAGTTTTTAAAAAAATTAGGGTATGAGGTAATCTGCCTGGATTTCAAGAACCCAGAGAAAAGCTCAAAATACAACCTTTTACAGCCTGTTATTGATGCAGTAAACAGAGGCGACATGGAAAAGGCAGAAATGTATGCATGGGATATCACCAATATATTTGTAGGAGATAACGTATCCAACGAAAAGATATGGGAAAACGGTGAGAAATCCATTATTGCGGCGTCCATCCTCTGTGTGGTGGTGGATAATGCCAAGCGACCGGAGTACCAGAACCTTACCAATGTCTACTGGTTTATTGCAGAAATGACAAAAACAGTGGGAGGCAAGACCCCTATGCAGGAGTATGTAAGGAAGCTGAAACCGGGGCATCCGGCAAGAGCATTACTGTCCATTTCAGATGTTGCTCCAAGCCGTACCAAGGGCAGCTTTTACACTTCGGCATTAACCACCCTGCGACTATTTACCAGTAAATCCATTTACTCCATCACCCACAAAAGCGATTACAACATAGCAGAGATCGGCAGGAAAAAGCAGGCACTTTTCTTTGTGCTGCCGGATGACAAAACCACTTACTATTCCATTGCAAGCCTTATGGTATCTCAGCTTTATGAACTGCTGGTACGCCAGTCAGACGAACGCGGAGGCAGGCTGGAAAACCGAGTGAATTTCTGTCTGGACGAGTTCGGTAACTTTGCAAAGCTGAATGATTTTACCAACAAACTGACAGTGGGAGGCGGCCGGGGTATGCGGTTCAACCTGTTCCTGCAGAGTTTTGAACAGCTTACGGAAAAATACAACAAAGAAACCGCCGCCATTGTAAAGTCCAACTGCCAGACCTGGGTATACCTGCAGGCAGACGATAAGGAAACCTTACAGGATATCTGCGATAAGCTGGGCAAGTATACCACCTCCAGTTACCAGCTGTCCAGTCAGCACGGGCGGTATGTAAACCCCTCGTCCTCTCACAGTATAAGCCTTGTGGGCAGGGAGCTGCTTACTACGGATGAAATCCGCAGAATATCCCGGCCATATCAGATCGTAGTATCCCGATCTCATCCTGCCATGATGCACTCCCCTGACCTTTCACAGTGGCATTTCAACAAGATGCTGGGTCTTGGAGATAAGGAGCATAACCGCAGGGTGAGGGAGGAACGGCAGGTAAAGCGGCCGGTGGTATCAGGATTTACCGGTGATATCCCCCTGTGGAACATATGGATTTATTACACAAAGGATTTACAGTTAAAGGAAGAACGGCAGAGGAACCAGACATATGCAGCACAGGCAGGTTCCATGTTTTCAGAAAAAATGCGAAAAGGAGGCAGACAGTTACATGATGAAGAAGATGATTAAAAAAGTTAAGGCGAGGGTGAAAGCAGCGGGGGGTACGGTTCTCACTGCTTTTCTTATGTCTTGGTACAGTATGCCGGTGTATGCGTCCGGTATAAAAAACAGTAAAATTGTTACCGGCACGGAAAAGCTCATAGGCGATGTTACCACGTGGCTTATGGTGCTGGCACCGGTAGTGGCGGGATTACTGATTATTTACTTCTGTATCCGTCGGTCCGCAGCGGACGAGATGGATCAGAAAAAATGGAATAACCGTATCGTTGTAGCGGTTGTTTCCTGTATCGGTGCCGTGTTAGGCAGTGCCACGCTCAATATCATTCTTGGTTACTATAAATAATCCCAAATAGTTTAAGGAGGCAGTTTCATATGGGAAAAATGAAAAAAGAAATGGTAAATGCAGCAGATGAACTGAAGAGAAGAACCACAGGTATACTTAGGAGCAGTACCGGATCGGGTTTTATTGACCAGGCTATTGCCATCCTGATTGCCGTGGTGTTGGGAGCATTATTGCTTGCCGGTTTATATGCTCTTTTTGGTGAGGTAATCCTGCCGACCCTTGTTGATAAAATTAAGGCGATGTTCAACTATACCGGATAAGTAAACCCGGACAAAAGCATGGTATTCATTTGTGGTCATTATGATGGGATGTATACCATGCTCTTTCTGTCTGCCGCCATAACAGGGCAGGCAGTTTTATTTTGCAAAAGAAATGGAGGGTTGAAATGAGAATCACAGCAAAGATTGTAAAAGCTTTTGACAATGCAGGAAAGCTGAAAGCTACAGCCACGGTATGTTTAGAAAATGATTTTCTTGTTACCGGGGTAAGGGTAGTGGACTGCCAGAAAGGGCTTTCCGTATTCATGCCCAGCACGAAGGATAAGGAAGGGGTGTACCATGACGTATTTTTCCCCATTACACCATCCGGACGGGAGCAGTTTACTAATGCAGTACTCAATGCCTATGACTGTTACCAGAAAGAGACTGAGGAATGATACAGGCCCTTTGGGGCAGACGGGAGGTGAACGCATTTGGAAATTATTCTGGTACTTCTGATTATTGCAATATTAAACGGTGCCATAATCCTGATTGATGAGATGCTGGAAGGACTTGTGCCCATGGCCCTCTATGCAGACCAGTATATGACAGCCACCGATGGCGAAAGCATGGTGGAGGTGCTGTTTCAAATCCTGTTGGGGGTAGGGGTATCACTGATTATCCTGAAATTTTTAAAAAAAGGGTTTGAATGCTATGTCCTCTGGACAGACGGCGATCCCGATGCTGACCCTACAAACTTGGTCATCCGTTTCATACAGGCTGTGGTGGTGGCGGTAAGCTTTCCGGTAATGTATGGCTGGCTTGCTGAAATCGTGGAAAGTCTGTCCGACCAGTTGCTGGAAGCCATTGGCGCATCTACGGATTATGACTGGCAGACCTGGGTGACTGGCATTTCCTCGCTGGGTATTGTAACGGCTATTTTCGGACTTATTTTCATTATCTGTTATTTCCTGCTGTATTTCCAGTTCCTTATGCGGGGACTGGAGCTCATGATACTCCGGATTGGTGTGCCAGTGGCTTGTGCGGGGCTTCTGGACAATGACAAGGGCGTTTTTAAAAGCTATATGAAAAAGTTCTTCCAGACGGCGCTTGCAGTCATCATACAAATATGCCTTTGTAAGCTGGGAGTGGGAATGATGCTGAATATGCACTGTTTCTGGGGCATTGCCTGTATGATACTGGCAATAAAGACACCGAAATTCTTAAGTGAGTTCCTGTTAATCACCGAAGGCGGAGGGAGCGGTGTGATCAATAACGCTTACCAATCCGTGAGGCTGGTACAGATGATTCAGAAGATCCAAAAGATCAGATAGGAGGGGATATGGAAAGAATTGACGAGATTTCCCGGGCTGTCATATCCCTCCTGCGTTTAGGGGCAGTGCTACGGTTTATATTCTGTATGATACGACTGCAAAACGCGGAAGAAGAAGCGCCGCAGTATAAAAAGAGGGCAAAGAATATATTGATGTTCTATATCCTGGCAGAGAGTATATGGCAGATAAAGGAAATTGTATTTTATTACTATTATACGTAAATAAGGAAGGGTGATGAAGATGAATGATAGCTATCAGCTGTATATCCCCACAGGGGTGAAAGCACAAAATGAGCTGTTTAGCGGATTCGGCAGGAGGGAGCTTATGCAGAGCATTGCCGGTTCTATCATGGGAGGGATAACGGCAGCTTTTATATGGCTGTTTTTCCAGAACGTGGCTTTTACAGTTGTTGCTGTACTGACCGGCATTTTCGGTTCCGTGATGATGACGACCCGTGACCAGAATAACCAGAGCGTGGCAGACCAGATCGGCAACATGATACGGTTTGCAGGAGACCAGCAGATTTACCCCTACCGCAGTCTTGATGAGTGGGGAACAAAGCAGGGTATTTATATAAAATAGGATTTTTTTCAGAAAGCTGCAATCAAACAAGGACGATTGTATGATTTTTATTGATTTATTTTCCGGTATTGGCGGTTTTCGCCGGGGACTGGAACGGAGCGGGCATAAGTGTGCTGGTCATGTGGAAATTGACAAATATGCAAATAAGAGCTATTGCGCCATGTACGGGCTTACCCCCTGCAAGCATGAACAGGAAACGGGAGAGAACAATACATGCAGGATGTGTACAATGGAGGTGAAGAAAGACTGTGACGGTAAAAACTGTAAAGGAGAATGGTATGCAAAAGACATTAAACAAATCAGAGCAGGAGAAATTCCAAAAGCTGAAATCTGGACTTTTGGCTTCCCGTGCCAGGATATTTCAATCGCTGGAAGACGGACCAGCCTCCGTGGAGAACGAAGTGGACTCTTTTTTACGGTTGCTGGCCTGCTCAAGAGCCAAAGTCCCGAAAATAAACCCCACTGGGTTATCGCCGAAAACGTTAAGCATCTTGTGTCAATTGAGGGAGGCGGAGCATTTACCACCGTTCTATCTGAACTATGGGAAGCAGGGTACGATTGTCAATGGCAGGTTGTCAATAGCAAAGACTTCGGCGTCCCCCAGCACAGGGAGCGGGTGTACATTATTGGACATCTTAGAGGAGAATGTGGAGGAAAAATATTTCCTATCGGCAGAGCAAACAGAACGCCTGTTAAGCAAATCTTAGGAAAGACGCTGGGTAACAGGCTGTATGACCCTGCAGGGCTTTCCGTTACCATGACAGCCAATGGCGGCGGCATTGCAGGATGTACCGGATTATATTCTGTATCCGTAAACCGAAGGGAGGGGATACGGAAACATATCGAAACCACCCATGCCTTGACAGCCAGTGATGCAAGGGGCGTTAACCGCAATCAGGATCAAAATGCCATTATTGAAAGGCTACCACCCTGTGCCAGTTTTATTGATATGAACGAGCAGCCTAAGATAACAGAACATGCACACTGTGTAAATGCCAAGCAATACGTCGGAATCACCAACCATAAAGGGGAATGTTCCGGTGTATTTTTATGCCATGGCTTTTCTCATAGCATTAGCCACGGCTCTTCTCATGGCATTTGTTATGGGAATCCGGATTGTGTACAGGCGGTGATTGCACCAGACCGGGAAAAGAAGCGTCAGAATGGCAGACGTTTTAAAGAGCCGGGAGAACCAAGCCACACAATAACGGCGCAGGACAGGCACGGAATTTTACTCTGCTGCTGTGAGGGATGGAAGAAAGGACTGCCAATTCGGGAAGCCAAGAAGGACGGCTATACTATGGCTTACCATGGGGACAGCATCAAGCTTTCCTATCCAAATAGCACAGTTAGCCGGGGACGGGTAGGGAAGCAGGCTGCTCTGACGGTAATGACAGGCGGCCAGATGGGAGTACTCCTATGCTGTCGCATCCGGAGACTGACACCCCGTGAAACCTGGCGGCTGCAGGCTTTTGAGGATGAACTGTTTGACAGGGCAAGAGCTGCTGGGATCAGTGATGCACAGCTATACAGACAGGCAGGGAATGCGGTAACGGTCAATGTAGTGTATGAGATCGGGATCAGATTGAAAGGGGTGGACTATGAAATTTAATACGCTTTATATAGATTGTCCATGGAGCTACAGGCAGAACAAGGTGCAGGGAGCGGCACGGAAGCATTATTCCACCCTGAGCAATGAGGATATATATAACCTTGATATACCAGGAATTGCTGCAAAAGACTGTATTCTGCTTTTGTGGGTAACATTCCCCTGCCTGGAAGAAGGTCTGGAGGCAATAAGGCGGTGGGGGTTCATTTATAAAAGCATTGGATTCTGCTGGGTAAAAAAATGCAAAAAGCAGACAGATAAGTGGTTTTGGGGATGCGGTAACTGGACACGCAGTAACCCGGAAATATGTCTGCTTGCCATACAAGGCAGGCCGACACGGTTATCCAGGTCAGTACACTCTGTCATTGATACACCAGTTGAACATCACAGTAAAAAACCGGATATCGTCCGTGAAAAGATTGTGGAACTTGCAGGTGATGTTCCCCGTGTCGAACTTTTTGCAAGACAGAAATATGATGGCTGGGTGTGTCTTGGAAATGAGATAGACGGACTGGATATCAGGGAAGCCATAAAACTGGTAAAGGAAGGTAAGTATAATGTCGTATGATACCATGGTATACAATATCATGCCATATGAGACCACGGAGTATAAGGCTAAAGCAGGTTGTACGAAATCATACCTGCAGGCAAGAGAAATTATGGGAAACAGGATGAAGAACAATGGAATGGAATCCTGAAGGTGGTCATTTAATCGTATGCCTGCTCTTGTCTTTATGCTTCGGTTTGTTGTGTAGCATGATACTGAAAGATAAATTAAAACTGGACAGCATACCTAAAATCCCCTGTATCAGCATAGCCGGTACAGGGGTATTTATATCCGTGCATGGCTTTACTGCAGTTACACTGATGTGTGCAATAGTCTTTCAGATTCTGCTATTTGCAAGTGTTTATGATATCAGAACCCATACGGTTCCTGATTATGTCCATATCCTGATCCTGTCGGCCGGGCTGATTCATTTCCAGCCCTTGCCGGCACTTTGGGGTTTGTTCCTTGTGCCGCTGCCCTTTTTCCTTGCTGCCCTATTAAAGGAAAACAGCATAGGCGGTGGTGATATTAAGCTGATGGCAGCCTGCGGTTTTGTATTGGGAACCTGGCCGGGGATGGCTGCTCTGGTGATTGGCTTATTTATAGCTGTACTCTGGAACGCAGTTTTTAACAGGAAAAAACAGCCATTTCCCCTTGTTCCCTATCTGACCATAGGCTGTTTTGCAGCCTTACTGTTAATTTGAATGAAACGGAGGAACTACATTTAATGAAGAATCTATTGAAAAACCGTACCGTGGCAGGGCTAATCTGTATCGTCCTGTCCCTGATTATCTGCTTTGGCCTGACGCCCATGTTCAATAATGCGCTGACTGCAACTACAGAGATTGTGCGTGTCAAAACGGATATCAGAAAAGGTGACATGATTACAAAAGACATGCTGGTTACAGTGGAAACAGGCAGCTATAACCTGCCCTTAGGCGTGGTATATAAAACAGAAGATGTGATTGGCAGATATGCCAATGCGGATATGCACAAGGGAGACCTGATTCTGGAAAACAAGCTGTCAGAAACAGCGCTGCTTAAAAACGAGTATTTAATCAGTTTAAACGGAGAAAACAGGGCAATTTCCGTAACCATTAAATCCTTCGCTTCTGGTCTGTCTGGCAAGCTTGAGCAGGGGGACATCATAACCCTGATTGCCGGAAGCATGGGGCAGATGCGGGAGACCTATATCCCTCCTGAACTCCAATATGTCCGGATTATTGCCACCACCGTAAAAGACGGAACCGACAGTAATGTACAGTCTGACGGTGAGGAGGCACAGCTTGCATCCACCATTACAGTACTGGTATCCCCTGAACAGGCAAGGCTCCTTTCGGAGATTGAGCAGAACGGTTCCCTCCATGCCGCACTGGTTTATCGAGGGGATGATACAAACGCACAGAAATTTTTAGATGCACAGGCAGAGGTGCTTCTTGCACTTTATCCCCCTGAAACAGAGGAGGGTAATTCTGCGGAAGATACAGAAGGAGAAGTATCAGGGGAAGAATAGTCGGACGGAATGACTGATTCTGAAAGTGGAGAGAAGAGGAAAAATATGAGTGAGAATAAAATTATGGGAATAAACAATACCCAGGAAAAAAAATTTCCGGTTATGTCAAAAGTTTTGGCTGTACTTGGAAGCCCCGGCAGCGGAAAGACCACCACCAGCATCAAGCTTGCATTAGAGCTGGCAAAGTATAAGAAGAATACAGTTATAGTATTCTGTGACCCTTTCACAAGTGTTATTCCCTACGTCATACCTGCTGGTACGGAAACAGATATATCGCTGGGAATGCTGCTGACCGCTCCGGGGCTGACACAGACAGATATACTGGAAGCCTGTATACCCGTTGCACAGTCAGAATATATCTGTCTTCTGGGATATAAGAGCGGGGAAAGCCTTATGGCATACCCGAAGATAACAAAGGATAAGACGTTAGATTTCTTTGTCATGCTGCGACACCTTGCGGACTATGTGATTATTGACTGCTCAACGGTGTTTGAGGCAGATCCTGTTTCCATTGTTGGTATTGAAACAGCTGACACGGCACTCCGGTTGGGAACGGCTGACCTGAAAGGTATATCCTACTACCAGTCCCATATGCCAATGCTTGCTGACAGCGTTTTCCGGTCAGAGGGACATTTGAAAGCCGTATCCGTGAAACCGGGACAGGAATGGGAAGCCGTCGCGCAGCAATACGGCGGGGTTGATTTTGTACTGTCGTTCGTTCCTGAACTGGAAAGGCAGCTTGACGAGGTATCGCTGTTTGAACCGCTGACATCTAAGGAGAGTCAACCTTACAATGCTGAAATACAAAAGATTATCAACGACATTTTTGGTTTGAAATGTATGCCTGTTAAAACTACCGCTGTAAAGAAGGAGTGGAAAACGGATACTGACGATACGCCTAGACCGACCGGGAAATCCAGGGTGAGGCTGTCCATAAAGCTCCCTTTTGGCAGTTTTGGCAGAGGCAGGGGGGAGTTTTGATCATGCGGATACGCCATATAGAACTGAAAGAGGCTAACACCTTTGTCGCCGCACACCACAGACACCATAAGCCGGTAGCCGGACACAGGTTTTCTATTGGCTGTTATCATGACGGAAACCTGTGCGGTGTGGCGATTGTCGGCAGACCGAGGGCGCGGAGAATAAACCAGTACGACACGCTGGAGGTGCTAAGGCTCTGCACGGACGGTACGGAAAACACCTGCAGCAAGTTGTACGCCGCCTGCCGCAGGGCTGCCAGGGAATTGGGATACTGTCGCATCATCACCTATATTTTAGAGACGGAAACAGGAACGAGCCTGAAAGCAAGCGGCTGGCGGTACTGCTATACCTCGACAGGCGGCAGTTGGAACAAGCCCAGCCGTCCAAGAACGGACAATGCACCCACCTGCCCCAAAAAGCTGTATGAGGCTGTCCTATTTCATGGAAAGGAGGGCGTTGTTTGAACACGGTACTGAATATACATGAAAATATGGGACTGTTAAGCACCGGTATACGGTTGAAACCGTTCCCTGAAGTATTGTGGGAAGTACAGGAACACATCACAAAAAACTATGCATCAGTGCTGAAGGATAACCCTGACGATAACAGGGAGCTGATAAAGTCTTATATCGGCAAATATCTGCAGGATAAGGGGATCGGGGTGGAGGATACCACGCAGGCCGACCTTTGTGAACTTATTTATGGGGAAATGACAGGCTTCTCCTTCCTGTCAAAATACCTGTACCGGGATGATGTGGAAGAAATCAATATCAACCAATGGAGGGATGTAAAAATTACCTATGCAAACGGTGATATCCTGTCCTGCAAGGAGAAATTCAACTCAGCGCAGCACGCCATAGACGTGATCCGGCGTATGCTCCACAAGTCCGGCATGATATTCGACAACGCACAGACCATTGTTGTTGGGCATTTATCCAACAAAATCCGCATTACCGTCATGGGTGACGGCGTGATCGACAGGGACAAGGGATTATCCGCATCCATCCGTATTGTCAATCCCCGAAAGCTCACCAAAGAGCAGTTTGTAAAATACGGGACGGCTACGGCAGAAATGCTGGAACTACTGGCAACCTGTTACTGCTACGGGGTATCTATGTGCATTACCGGAGCCACCTCCTCAGGCAAGACCACACTGATGAGCTGGATTATGGGGCAGGTTCCGGATAACAAACGTATCGTAACCATTGAACAAGGTTGTCGTGAATTTGACCTGACCCGGACCAATGGACAGGGAGAAGTGACTAATAACGTGGTTCATCTGGTGACAAGACCTTCCGATGACCCAAAGCAGAACATCAATATGGTAAAACTGCTGGAAACCACGCTGACCATCAATCCGGACTGTATCGCTGTTGCTGAAATGAAAGGCGGCGAGAGTTTTCTGGCAGTCAGTGCGGCAAATACAGGCCATGCCCTCATTACCACTATCCATGCAAATTCCTGCGAGGATACCTATTACCGCATGGTGACGTTATGTAAGCAGATGCACGACATGGACGATGCCACCCTTTACAGCCTTGCCACCAAAGCCTTTCCCATAGTGGCATTTGCCAAGAAGCTTGAAGATAACTCCCGCCGGCTCATGGAGATCAGCGAGTGCGAATTTACTTCGGATATTGGAGGAAAGGGTAGCCGAATGAATATGCGTACCCTCTACCGTTTCCATATCACTGATAACAAGATATTGGACGGAAAGGTGAAGATTATCGGACATTATGAAAAAATAAACAACCTGTCTGAAGGCTTGCTCAGGCGGCTGCGTGAGAACGGTATGCCGCTCAGACTGCAGGAACAGCTTTTATTGAAGAATTAAAGGAGGTGTTATTATGTGCCTTGTGGCGGTAAAGCAGCCATATGTGTTGCAAATCCTGTATGATGATGCTGCTGAAAACCCGCGCGAGTGGGATAATTTCGGCAGGATGATTTGCTGGCACAGCCGGTATAACCTGGGAGATAAACACAGCCACAGCGAACCGAGGGTTTTTTTACAGGATTTAGTCCGGGAGAGCATGAAACCGATTGACATTATATCCTACGTTAAAGACGGGCATTCGGACGGTCTTATTTTTGAACATGATAAATCCAGGGATGTTTGGCGGCTACAGTCCTATTCCGGTTACTTCAAAAAATGGTATGAGGAATATGCCGCGGAATCGCCGCTTGATATGGACGATGAGGAATTAAAGGACGCCATAATCGAAAGCATGGGGAAAGGGGATTTACTAACGCTTGCGCGGCAGAAAAACTGTATCCTTGAACTGAATCTTTACGACCACTCCATGTTAAGTATGTCCACATCTTCCTTTATCGGCCGCGCACATCATGCAGAATGGGATAGCGGCCAGGTAGGATGGGTTTATGTCAGCCATGAGGATGTGAAAAAGGAATACGGAAGCGTGACGCCCGAAACTCTAGTAAAGGCTGAAAATCTGCTCCGTGCCGAGGTGAAAGCCTACGACTGTTACCTCAGTAACCAATGCTACGGCTTTCGGCTGTACAAGGACGGTGAGGAGGAAGATAGCTGCTGGGGATTTATAGGCTATATCAGCGACATTAAAAAAGATATGGTAAGGTATCTTCCGGAGGAATGCCAGAATATGCTGGAAGATCTGGAAGAAGTCCCGGATAATGGGATAGATGGATATTTAAATTATGACTATGAAGAAATGGAGGTTATGGCATGACAATACTTGTTACTATTGCTTTCCTGATGGCGGCGGGAGGAAGTCTGCTTATATTGGGACTGTCCCCATTTACATTCCTGGAGGGACTGGCAGGAATGCTTGCCCCTGAGAAAACCAGTATGAGAAGCCGCATCAGGGAAAGCAGGAATAGAAAGGAGCCGAAAGGTCTGAAGCTACTGTTCATGGAGGTAAAGGAGATTCTGCGGCTGACAGGTAAGACCAGTATGTTTGCGACTCTTTGCGTGTTGGCAATGATACTTTTTGTTGTAGGTGTTTTAATGGCACTTACCATGGATAACTATATGCTTGTGCCGGTGCTGGCGGCAGGTTTTTCCTTACTGCCTTTTTATTATGTGAAATTCACTGCAGGGAAGTATAAGAAACAGATAAATACTGAGCTGGAAACTGCACTTTCCGTAGTGACTACATCCTACCTGCGGAATAAAAACACTATTATCCGTGCCATTGAGGAAAACTTACCCTACCTGAACCCACCGGTATCGGAGGTGTTTAAGGATTTCCTTATGCAGACCAAGCTAATCAACTCCAATACCAGGGAAGCACTTTCTGGTATGAAAGCTGGGATAGACAGTTTAGTATTCCATGAATGGGTGGATGCCGTGGCAGCCTGTCAGGAGGACTACAATTTAAAATCCACGCTGCCGCCTATAGTTGCGAAGCTGTCGGATATGCGCGTGGTAGGTGCAGAGCTTGACCTTCTGTTATTTGAGCCGGTGAAGGAATACATTACCATGGTGATTCTATTGGCAGGAAGCATCCCGCTGATGTATTTCCTGAACAAAAGCTGGTATGATACCCTGATGAACACGATGTTTGGGAAGTCACTGCTGGCAGTCTGCTGTACAGTAATTTTTATATCAGTGGCGGCAGTGGTGAAGCATACACGTCCCATTGAATATAAACGTTAGGAGGAACCCATGCACTATCTGATACTACTATTGTTTGCTCCCTGCTTTGGAATGGGGGCATATTTACTGTTGGCGGAGCTTTTAAAGCTTCCTACCTATAAGGCATCAAAAGCCATTATCAATATGGGAAAACAGACAAAAAAACAGGCAGGAGACAGTGATGCCTTTATCCTGGAACTGGCGGTAAAGCTGGCACTTATACTTCCCATGGAGGATTATAAGAAAAGGAAGCTTAACTTAGTGCTTAAATCCGCAGAAATTCCCATGACTGCCGAAGTTTTTACCACACAGACACTGATTAAGGCAGGGCTTATCACGGTACCAGTCATTCCCTGTCTGCTGATTGCACCAATCCTTTCACCGGTATTTCTGATTGCCGGTATTGCCGTATATTTCAATGAGGCAGGGAAGCCGGACAAACTGATTCGTGTAAGGAGGGAGGAAATTGAGTACGAGCTTCCCCGGTTCGTGGCAACCATTACCCAGGAGCTTATGGCAAGCAGGGATGTATTACATATGCTGGAAACCTATCAGCGGAATGCAGGGAAAGCAATGAAGAACGAACTTACCATTACTATAGCCGATATGCGGACCGGTAACTTTGAAGCTGCCCTGACGCGTTTTGAATCCAGAATCTCAAGTGCCATGCTTTCCGATGTGGTAAGAGGGCTGATTGGGGTACTACGTGGGGATGACGGCGTGGTGTATTTCCGTATGCTCACCCATGATATGAAACAGATTGAGTTACAGCGGCTTAAACGCCTTGCCATGGAGAGGCCGCCTAGAATCCGTAAATATTCCTTCCTGATGCTGGGGTGTATGCTCCTTGTGTATATGGGGGTTATGGGATATGAAATCGTGAGAACCATGTCAGGGATGTTTTAGAGGGGAGATATTATTTTGATAAATAGGATAATAAAGTCACGAAGGGGTGAGGGATACATTGATATGGCTGTTAGCGTGTTCTGCCTTATGATGGTAATTGCCTTTGTCGTCAGCCTGTTCCCGGTCTTTACGGCAAAGCAGCAGCTTGATATTTTTGCAAATGAGATTGTAAGGCAGGCTGAGATCACAGGCAGTACCAGTGTCAGCAGCAGGATAGCGAAGATGAAAGAACAGACCGGATTAGACCCGCATATTACCTGGAATTGTGATTACTACAACGGCAACAAGGTACAGTTAAACGGTGATATGGAAGTGGTACTGACAACTACAGTGGATATTGGCTTTTTTACCTTTGGTTCTTTTCCTATAGAGATACGGGCGAGGGCTACCGGGAAATCCGAAGTGTATTATAAATAAGGGGGAACATGAAAGCAGTTAAAATCTTAAAAAGCAGGAGGGCTAAGTCCACGCCCCTGACTATAGCACTTGTACTCTGCATTCTTGTCATATGCTGTGGCATATCCGAGTATTTCCGACTGATGATTATTATTAACGGTGTCCGGGATGGGCTTCAGCAATCGGTCATTGCCGTCTCCACAACGAATTATGATGAGGTATATAATGGGCTGCGTGAAGGGTATTCCGGCGGATATGTCCTTTCGGGCAACAGTTGGAGTGAAAAACTGGATTATTATGATGTGTACAGCCGGATGGATAAGCTGTTAGGTACGATCAGTCAGGATGGTTATCATGTAAAAGTACAAAAGAGCGGCTATGAGTACCGCTATTCAGGACTTACTGTTGAGATAGCCAATGTACCCCTTACACCGGGGAACACAAACCAGAATTTCGAGGCAGATGCCAGGATACAGATTGAAATCCCCTTATCTTTTGGATTTCAGATGCTGCCGCCACTAAAAATGGAAGTGAGGGCAAAGGCGGTATATATGCCTAAATTCTAAGTGCAAAATTCTAAATATATAATTCTGAAACAAAATTTTTAAAGACAGTAATGTATAAAATGTCTGGACGCGTGGATAGATTACGTGTATTATATTGTTGAAAGATGACTTTCAGCGAAAACGAAAGCGAGGTAGAGAAATGAAAGAATATACGACAAAAAAGAAGACTATCATACTGACCCTATCCCTTGCTGTTGTCATCCTTGCAGGGGGATTATTGATTTTGGTTGGTTCCATGGGGAATAACTCCACGTGGAATAAGGAAATGACAGATGTGGTTGCGGAAAATGGGGAAGATTATGTTCATACAGAAGATATTATTCCGGACAGCACAGTCAATGAAAAGACAATACAAAAACAGCAGACGCAGGAGAAGCCGGATCAGCAGGATACATTACAAGAGGATACTGATATGCCGGAAGAAACAGATGCAATTGTTATCATACCTGTGTCAACGGAAGTAACAGGAGAGCAAAGCAAGCCTTCTGATGGAAAGCCGAAAACGCCGGAGGAAGCAATACCGCCGGTTATTGAATCTGTCCCTGTGGAAGAACATATAAATACAGGAACGGACAAGCCGGATATAGTGCCGGATTCCGCACCAGCTAAGCAGGAAACCAATACACCACAATCGGGAGATACAAACAGTAACGGTGCAGTTTATGTACCGGGCTTTGGATGGGTTGAGAGTAACGGTGAGGAAAATTCACAAGGAACTGCCCCGAATGCCGGAACCGGCGAAATAATTGGCAATATGTAAAAGCGAATAGAAAAAAAAGAACGGATACAGTCAAAACGGCTGTATCCGTTCTTTTTTGGGAAAGGAGACTTCCTTTGAAAAAAATTATCTCAGTTTTCTTAAGTATTATGCTGATACTATATTTATCCGCTGCCGTGTCTGCGGAAGGCAATCCGAATATTGACGGAGGCGGGGGCGGCATGGGAAGCGGAACAAGTACTAACTCATGGACACCGGGGAGAGAAGGTGTTCGTATTACCATAATTCGTAACAACGACAATAAAGCCGTTTCCACGCCCATTGATTTTACAAACGGAAATACAGGTGATATTCAAATACATTTTGGAGCGGTCAGTAAAATTGCCTACAGGAGCGGTCAATCCTTAACTCCCCAGAATGGTGGTTATCATTCTATCAAGCCTGCACAAACAATGCCAACAATCGTTAGCTCAAACGGCAGTAATAACATAACCGCTATCAGAAATTACTTTTGCCTGTCAGGAACAATACAGGACATAGCTGGCGCAGCTGGCTTCAGTTACGATTTGCTCATTGGCGACGAATATAAAATCCTGCTCGAGCCTATAGCTTATTTTAAATATGAAAATATAATGTATGCCATGACAGCCACCGAAGCGGCTCTGTTCGACCAACGGGTAAGCGGCAGCCTGCGCAGCAGGATGGTTTCCCTTTCCCATAAGAACCTGCCCCTTGCCATGTTCTTAGAACATAACGAGCTGGGATTTACAGCATGGTCAGGAAGTACGTCCACCCCTGCCACCAATGAGAATATCATCTCCTATCTTGGCATGGGGATTATCCGATTTACTGACCTTGAAGCAGAACCGGAACCTAAGGATAGTACAGGCAGGTACCGTACTGATACGGAGATCATTATTTCCGTAAGCCTTTCCTCTGATACGGAAAAGACACCGAAAAATCCGGCTTATGCAGCATTTACCATTAACGGCAATACCTACATCCATTCAAATATTTACATCCCCGAAGGAAGCTCACAGCTTGCATGGATAAAGTGGCGGACACCATCCACGCCGGGGACGGTGACGATTCATGTTTCCAGTAACTGTGATGTGGATAAAAGCGTGATTACGGCACAGATTATTGACTTAAATGAAAATCCTCCACCAGATCCTCAGGCTAATGACCGAAACGATGGTTACAGTATACCCACTGCACCGGTTAAGGGAGAAGTATCCACGCTGACCTGGGGAGAATGGGATTGCTGGTGGCATGAAAAATGGGTATGGGTTTCCGATTGGTACTGGTGCTCCCACTCAGACTGGATAGCCGATGAAGAGAATGAAAACGGCGGTTATTGGGATAGCTGGGGACACTGGGTTGATAACGGCGAATGGGAGGATCATGGCTGGTATAAATATGAATGGATACCTTACCAGGCAACTCTGTCCGCAACTGTAACGATAAAGCCAGATGAAAAATCCCCAACAGCTACTGCCAGCGGTATGAAATCCGGTTATGGGTTCAATATGGCTACGTCCACAGCTATTTCCTCCAATGCTCCAAACAGTCATATCACAGGAGCACAAAATGTGGTTGCCTATTTCCCTGAATTTTATTATCAGACATACTGGCGGCTCCTTGACCGTATCAGCACAGGTTACAATTCCACCTTTGAGTTCAGGAAAAATATCTACAGCACCTATTACCGCAGGGTTCATTTTTCGCCGGTGTGGTTTCCTGATGGACAGTACACCGCCTATGCGGAAATTATGGATGCATGGACGCCTGCTGGAATGTTGCAAATCAACAAGACAGCTGGCCTGACGATTTCCGACAACTTGTTTTCGGATTGGCACGTGAAGCCGGTAAATTAAAGGAGATAAGATTTATGATATTTGACAGCAAGAGCTTATTTAACAGGTTTATGAAAAACAATCTCACAATGGAAAATTCGCAGGAAATTTATGATGTGTTTTATCTGTTGGAAGATGGCGAGGAAATATTGTTTAAAAACTGCTGTAATATTCTGGGAATTGACCGGGATAAGTTTATTAAAAGTTTTATAGGTACGGAGATTTATGATATAGATGAGGATGCAGGCTTTACGGCAATAGCGGCGGCTGAAAGATTTGGCACGATAGTATATGAGAATCCTGACGAACCTTCCTATGGTACAATCAAAGAAATGTTGTTTGACAATAGCAATGTCGAATATATGAAGTTCCGGCAGGAATTGTTTTATTCAGCAGTTTGCGACATTGTTGATAGTTATGATGAATCAGAATATCATTTTACCCATGTTCTATCAGTAATAGAGAAAATGGGAGTGTTTAAGGAAAAAAAGCACAATATGGAGAATGGATCCTGCGATTATAAGGAGGATATTGGTGGGGAACAGGATAATGGAGGCTATGGATGCGAGAGCGATGAGGACGAGTATGAACAATAGGAGGTTTGATTGTGGGGCAGCGAGCTATATATGTCATCACTGAGAATGGTAAAAACAGTTCCTTTTTCGCCTTTTGGGGAGCAAATGCCCTGTCACCGCTCCTGCGGCTGTTACAGGCGAAAGAGATACAGGAGCAGCTGCCTGAAAGGCAAGGCATAGCCCATATCTTTGAACACCTTGATTATGAAGGGGTATATGTCAATCCCCGCCATGACAATCCAGCAGATATGTTCTGCGATCCGATAGCCGATGTTGGCATATCCGACAGCCATAATGTGTTCGGTAATGCAGGTGATATTGAAATGCTGGTATGGCTTGACCTGGACAGTAATATCTGCCTGCTGGAATATAACCGCAGCTATCCATGGTTTACCCATATGGACAACCATTCCATCCCCATTGATGTGGGGCTTGGGAACGTGGAAAAATTGCTGCAGGCAGCAGAGAGAAGCGGCATTGATTCCTTTGGCCAGCTTCTTATGATATACAACAAGGCAACGGGACTGGATGAGGCACTGGAAAATGCGAGAGCCGGGCAAAGGCTGGATGAATATTTAAACTCTGAGGAAGCAGAGGCAGACCGTGAGTATTACCGTACTTATTACGGTAGCCCTGATGAACCGGAGAACGATAACGAATTGGAGGTATAACCTTTTGAATGGACTATTATTCCCTATCATTATGCTTACCGTTACCCTTCTGGGTGGCGGTATTTTTCTCTTAATACTTAAAAATGGCGGTAAAAAACCGGTATCAGGCGAATCCGCTGCACAGGACGGTAGACAGCCCTGCAAGACAGCTATGGAGTTTATCAATATCAAGGACATAAAAGGCAGGTACCTGTATACGAAGGATGGAATGATACTGACGTTTTTGCGGCTCCATGCAATCAGTATAGACCTGCTTAGCAGATCGGAAAAAAACAGCCTGATAAAACAGCTTACAGCCGAACTTTCTGATATACAGTACCCCTTTAAATTCATGGCAGTGTCCCGGCCAGTGGATATCTCACCGCTTATTAATGAACTTACCGGTATGCTTAAGGACGCAGGAGAAAAGAGGAAAGAACTGCTCAGACATGAAATTCTGCAGATGAGCAGCTATGCTTTATCTGGTGAAATCGTGGAACGGCAGTTTTACATATCCATCTGGGACAGGTATGAGGAGGGTATGGAAAAGGATATCTACAAAAGGGCTGCACTGCTTTCAGAAAAGTTTTCGGTAAACGGGATAGGCTGTGATATTATCGGAGAAAAGGAGATCGTGAGGCTGATTAACCTGGTCCACAATCCGGCCTATGTCCACCTGGAAGATACAGAAACGATGGCTAGTATCCCACTTTTGAAGGAGGCAGAATAGATGAAAATAAGACAACCAGAACGACAGGAGCAGGTAACAGTTAACCATGCCCTGTTGAATGTGATTACACCCGTAGGACTGGAATTTCAAAAGAACCGGTTAAGCATCGGGGAAAACCTTGGGAAAATTTACGGGGTAATACGTTATCCGGGTAAGGTGGAGGTCTCATGGCTTTCCAGGATTACCAATATCCCCGGAACCTTTGTAAGTATCGGATTTACACCGGTGGACAACACAACCCTGATTAGTGCAATTTCCCGAAGCGTGGTACAGCAGAGAGGGCTTGCGGAAGGGGCAAAAGACCCGCTGTCACGGCAGCGTGCGGAGAAGTCAGCCGAGGACGGGGAAAAAATCATTACGCAGATTGACCGCGAAGGGGAAACGGTAGGGCTGATGAGCGTATCCGTCATGCCGGTGGCAGGGGATGAGAAAGAGTTTAAGAAGGTAAGCCGCCGTGCAGAAAGCATCCTCAGTGTATTGAAATGCAAAATGCGCGTAATCCCCAACCTGCAGAAGGAGAGCTTCCAGCATATATCCCCTTCCTTCCCTGCCAACTGTAAAATAGAAAGCATCCTGCAGAAGATTGTACCGCTTTCTACCTTTGTGGGCGGATTCCCTTTTGCCAGTACAGGTTTTAATGACGGGGAAGGATATTATTTCGCACAGGATGTAAGCGGCGGTCTGATAATCGTTGACCCATGGCGGCGCGGAGGTGATCGTACCAACACCAACTTTGTGATTATGGGCAATTCCGGTGTAGGAAAATCCACGGCCATCAAGCATATCATTATGAGTGAATTTATGAAGGGTACAAAAATCCTTGTGGTAGACCCGGAGTCAGAGTACAGGGATCTGTGCATGAAACTGAATGGTGACTGGATCAATGCGGTAGGCGGCAGGGGTGGGATGATAAACCCGTTACAGGTACGTCCGTCACCAAAGGATGATGATACAGAAAGTGACAGGCTGTATGTGGATGAGGGATATGGTATCAATGACTTGGCCCTGCATATGAAAAATCTTGAAATATTCTTCAGCCTGTATATCCCGTCCCTTACGGATATGCAGAAAGCAGTCCTTAAGAAAAGCCTTGTGGAGCTGTATGGAAAATTCGGGATAACATGGGATACAGATATGAAAAACTTTAAACCGGAAGATTTCCCTGTTTTTACAGACCTTCATGAACTGATTTCAGAAAAAACAGAGGAAGGCAGCGGACAGGTTTGTGAAGAATTGGCCTTGCTGTTACATGACATAGCTAATGGTTCGGACAGCTTTATATGGAACGGACATAGCACTATTAGCAGTGACTCACAGTTTATCTGTCTTGACACCAATGCCCTGCAGGAAACATCGGACAGCATAAAGCGGACACAGTATTTTAATGTGCTGACTTACTGTTGGGAACAGATGAGCTGCAACAGGGCAGAGCGTGTGCTGCTGATCTGTGACGAGTGCTACCTGATGATAGACCAAAAGGTTCCACAATCCCTTGTATACCTCAGAAACGTGATGAAAAGGGCGCGGAAATACGAGGGGGCACTTGCCATTATCTCCCACAGTGTAATCGATTTCCTTGACCCTGCTATCAAACAGTATGGGCAGGCGCTCCTGGACGTTCCCTGTTATAAGCTGCTTATGGGGACGGACGGCCCGAATCTTAAGGAAACGGCCAAGCTTTACGATCTAACGGAAGCAGAGCAGGAACTGCTTCTTGCGAAAAAACGTGGTCATGCGTTGTTTATGGTGGGAGCAAAGCGGCTTCATATAAGCATAGAGATACCGGAATACAAGATGGGATACATGGGGAAGGCAGGAGGGCGGTAATATGGCAGTAGACCCGGCAACCGCCAGACTGATTGCACAGGCGATTATTAAAGTCGCTGCGGACGAAGAAGCAAGGCGAAAAATACTGGTAATGATACTTGCACCGGTTATAGGGCTTCTCTTGTTGATTGCCTTTATTTTATATCTGATAACAAACCCCTTTTCCCTGTTTATCGGCTGGCTGCTTCCCGGTGAAGCAGATATAGTGGGCGAGTTCCAAAAGGATTATGGATACAACCAGAACATTGGGATTTATGATAATGACTATGTTACAGGCAGTGGCTGCAGTTATGAAGGGATTATTTTTACAAACGGGAGTACAGAAGTTGTTTATTATAACCAGTTTGATGAACGCTGGGCAGATACCATGTATGGAACATCCGGCACCATTGGGGAAGCTGGATGCGGTCCTACATCCATGGCAATGGTGGTATCTACCCTGACCGGCAGGGAACATGATCCTGTGGAGCTTGCAGGATGGTCAGCTGTGAACGGATTCCGGTGTGAGGGGAATGGCTCCTATCACTTACTGATACCGGAAAGTGCCAAGGCTTATGGACTTAGGGCAGAGGGGACAGGAAAGAAGGACGGGCAAAAGATTGTGGATGCATTGTCATCAGGGAAACTGGTGGTGGTGATTATGGCAAGGGGGCATTTTACTTCCAGCGGACATTTTATTGTCCTTCGTGGTGTTACTTCTGATGGTAAGATTTTAGTGGCTGACCCGGCCAGCTATAACCGGAGCAGTCAGGAGTGGGAGTTATCCCTAATCATGAATGAGGCGCGTGAAGGAGCCGGTGCGGGAGGTCCTTTTTGGATTATATGGCGATGAGAAGCGAAAGGAATGGAGGCGGCAAAGGTGATTTTATATTTATCTTCAAACCAGCATACCAACCTGCTGGATTTTACAGGGTTATACGATGATGATACGGTGACTGTTAAGAAGATGGTAGGCAGTTTTATATTAAAGCAGTTCATTATTTCTGACATGCGGAATTTCTCTCATTGCAGTGAGCTTGTACTTGACCGTCCGGCTTTTGGTGACAGTGATAAGGAATTTGCGGAAGCGATAGAAGAATTTCTGACCATGTATAATGCACGGATCACAGTGATTTATGAGGGGCTTAAGCAGTCTGAGCCAATTTTTTTGGCTCTGCTTAAGATTGGTGTGGGGAATATTGTGGCCGGGGTGGAAATCGGGTTGATGCAGGAGGAAATCAGGGAGTGTTTAAGTAAAACAGGTATGACAAGGTATCAGGCAAAGGAGAGGGTAAGGCTAAAAGGGGGAAAGGAACACTATCGGTTTGCTTGTGAGGATGTCCGCATTGCAGTTCTGTCCTCACAGGCACGGATGGGAGCTACTACTGTTGCAGTAGGGCTGTCTGTGTGGCTGAACAATGTGGGAGGGAAAGTTTGTTATGTGGAGTCGAATCAGAATGGATGCCTGGGCTTGATAGCACAGGCATATGAAATGGAGCAGAATGAAGATGGGTTCCTGCTGGATGGTTTGGCGTATGTAAACAGGGAGCCTGTAAAACCTGGGAATTTTATTGTGTACGACATAGGGCGGTGCGGTACAGCGGAGGATATGCGGATTGTGGAAAGAGCGGATATTATCCTCTTATGTTGTGGAATAAAGCCTTATGAAATGCCATATACCGTAAGGCTACTGCGGCAGTTTGAATCAGATCATGCATTTGTGATATGCCCGTTTGTGGATGATAGTCTGAAAGAGGGCTATTCGTCTGCACTGCAATCGGATTATCATAAAGTTCTATTTATGGAATATCAGCCGAATATGATGAACGCCGGTGCAAATCAGAAGAATTACAAAAGGGTTGTGAAAAAATATATTAGTGAGGTAAGTACTGTCCTGCAGGTTTGATTACAGGGCAGTACTTACCATGACAAAACCAGGAGGAAATGAGAATGACAAAGCAGGCAGAACTAAAAAAGCAGGCATATGAAAGTAATTTAACGAGCAGGGCACTTTCCGTCCTTATCTATTTGATTGACCGTTCTAATCAGGATATGACTTGTTTTCCATCTATCCCTACCATGGCAAAGCAGCTTCACATTTCTGTATCCACTGTGAAAAGGGCACTGCGTGAATTGATCGAAGAGAAGTATGTGGAAAAGGAATCCAGGTTCCGGGATAATAACGGGCAGAGTAGTAATTTATATACACTGTTATCCAGACCTGAAAGGGATGAGTTTATTGCAATCGAAGAAGATAGCAATTGTGATATATCAAATTCAGAAGATATGGGAAATTCATGGAAACCACTATCTGATATAAATCAGGTAGCTTGTGGGAACTTAGAAGTAAATAATTTAGAACCAGATACTGATCCTGAAGAAAGGTGTCCGGGAATGAGAAATGAAATCCGGTCTATTTCGTTCGGGGATATAATAGCAGAAGAAAATAAAAAGAAGCACAAAATGAATCAGTTCCTACATCAAAGCAATCACAGTAAACCTATACAAGTACAGGATAATAAATATTGGGAGACTGATTTTATTACAGATTATGGACAAAAGACATATCACTGGACGGGGGAGGAGGTCATTTTGCTGCCTCCATGAACTTATTCCTTAAAAAGTAGAAAAGCGGAAAGAAAAATTAGTATATAGCATACAGGTGGAGCAGGATATTGCTTTTGTTAAAGCTGGAATGGTTTTACAGCATATAGAAGGATGTTTGTTATCTTATTGCTATTGTGAAAGTATATGAGAATTAAGTAATTTACTTAACATCCAGATTATGGTAAAATAAGATTCAAGGTGAATAGTCTGTAAGTATTCCTTTGGCTTTTTTTATTGTAACTTTATTATGTTGATACAAGTGAACCTAGATGGTATTTGCATATACGGTTCCATCACACATAGACAGTCCTATTAATTACTAATGAAAAATCATGAATCATGTTAAGGAGCATTGAGATGAGTACATTTCGAGATTGGATAGTATATAAAAATTTAAGTGAACGAGGTGATAGTAATTCAGTAGTAGATCTTATGAAAAAAAAGGACACAGATGATTTTATTGTAAGAAAAATTATTCATGGGATTGAACATCCTTTGTATCAAGCTATTTTCATAAGAGAGATGAAAGCACTGTATAAACTAAATAAATGTGAAAACATTGTTAGCATATTGGGAGATGATTATCTTGTTGTTGCTAAGACCAAAGAAAAAGTAGGAGTAATTTATTTAGATTATATAAAGGGTATAGAATTAGGAAAAACTGCTATAGAAAATTTTACTTCAAAGGAAAAATTTTCTATAATAAAGCAATTATTGGACGCAATAGAAATATCACATTCGAACGGTATTATACATAGGGATATCAATCCTAATAATATAATGATTACCGAAGATAAACAAGTGAAAATTATAGATTTCGGTATATGTAAGATTAATGATATGATTAATTCTGCTACAGTATATAAATTTGGAACTAATGCATATTCTGCACCAGAAGTTCATCAGCATAGTGAAAATGCAACTGAAAAAGGCGACTTATATTCTATTGGTGCTGTTATTTTTTATCTCTTTACAGGAAAACAACCACCTTTAGCTGTGCAGTTTCAAGAGGTGTTGAATAATACAAGAGGTATGGATATTGAACTCAAACCGATAGTCAAAAAATTGGTAGCTGAGAATCCTGAAGAAAGATATGAAAGTATTTATGAATTAAGGTCGGATATTTCAAAATTATTCATTCGATTTTTGGATTTAGATAAAATTATTCTTATTGCTGCTGTACATGAGAGATTTAAGGACTTACGAAATTTAAAGTTATTACCACAATCTATTCCTATAAAGGAGGCTTCAGAAAAAGATTTGCCTATTAATTTTGGGGATTTGTATGCATTTTGTACTGTAGAGAATGGCGAGAAAATCTACATATTTTTAGGATTTAATTATTTGGCAGAATGTGTGTTTGATGAGGAACAAAATATTTTTGACGTTATAAGGTTTAAGAAAATTGTACCAATTGATAGAGATAGACTGAAAAGAAAGTTCGCTAAGATAGAATCAAACGTTAAATTTGTTGATAAAAAATATGCTCATAGAGAGCAAAAGAATTATAGTGCTGAAATTAAAAATATTATTATTGATTATTATAATGAATACATATCTCAAAATAATGTGGATAATGAATACAAGAGTAAGTATGGCGTATGGAGGGATCTGCTTGTTTTGGTGAAAGCTGACATTGAAAAGAATATCATAAGGCTACCATATGATTCATTCCAATTGGAAGGAGGAATTCTTCGATTCAAATTAAAGAAAGGGGTATTTTTGGATGAAGAGCGTTTAAATAAAGAGCAACTTTTTGTATATGAAAAGAAAAGGGGGAAGAGTAAAAATAAAACGGTTCCTGTTACAGTGGGATCTTATGAAAATGACATATATGAAAAAGGACATGTTATCTTAGCGGTGAAGAAACAGGGGAATGTTGGTCTGGCGGCTAGTGGTTCGCTATGTTTGGATTATAGAAAAGAATTAACTAATGTTGATAGACAATTGGATGCTCTGAACATCTTGGAAAAGGAAGATTATCAATGCTCTTTCAGTTTGAAAAAAATCATTTCAGGGATTGAGAGTCCAGCTACAAATGTTATTTCAAAAACGCTACAAATGTATAATAAAGACTTAGATTTGCCACAGACAACTGCAGTTAAGAAAGCGTTGTCAGCAGATTCACTAGCAATTATACAGGGACCTCCTGGTACGGGAAAAACAAATGTTATTATTGAAATTATTCAACAAATATTAAAAGAAAATAGAAGAAATCCAGACATAGAACCTAAGAAAATATTATTAGTATCTCAATCACATCCAGCTGTTGATAAAATGCTGGAGGATCTTATTAGAGTTAGTAAAGAAAGACCAGATTTATTACGGATTGGGCGTGATGAAAATTTAAATGATCAGATTAGAGCAGAATATTCTATTAATGATGTGAAAGAGCATTGGGTGCAAACTGTCAGGGAAAATTGTGATGAATATATGCAGAAATCTTTGGAACAAATAGGGATTAGTAAAGAAGATTTTGATTCATATTATCAGAAATTAGAAGAATCTAGGGTAGAAAACATTGAAGATAAAGATAAAGAATATATATATCATTTTCAAAATATGACAAGTGGGGTGAAATCAGAACGCATACGGAAAATACTAGAGATACAGAATGAATGGAAAGAGCAAATAAAACAATGTGAAGAAGTGGAGTTATATATAATTAAAAGTACTGTTATTATTGCTGGTACTTGTACGGGATTTGTATCAAATCGCATAATACGTGATGTGGATTTTGATTATGTAATTGTAGATGAAGCAGCAAAAGCAACTTTTCCAGAATTGGCAGTATCTTTGAATAAAGCGAATAGAATAATACTGGTTGGAGATCATCAGCAACTGCCACCTGTTTTGGATACTGAACTTATTAGAAATAATAGGGATAAAATTGATGAAGAGAATTTGTCAAAAGGCATTTTCGAGAAATTGTATAATATGTTTCCTGAAGAGAATAAACACAGACTTACAATTCAATATAGGATGCATCCTACAATTGGTACTCTGATTAGCCATGTGTTTTATAAGGATGATATTCAAAATGGGGTTGAAGTAAAGGAGCGTGACTTGGATATAGTAGACTATGAAAATACTGCTATCGAATGGATAGATACATCAAAGCATCCTGCTAATGAACGCTATGAAAAGGAATTAGATTATAATGGAAAGAAATCATATCAAAATTATTTAGAAAGAAAGATTATCAGAGAAAAACTTTTAGAATTGGATGCAAAATTGAAAAACAAAACTAAGATTGCAGTGATAACAGGTTATAATCCACAAAAGTACATACTACAGACTATGGTAAAACAACATTCCTTTAAGCATCTGGAATTAGATGTCGATACAGTAGATGCCTTTCAAGGAAGTCAAAAAGATATTATTATTTATTCTACCGTAAGAAGTAGTTCTGATCCATATGGAATTGGTTTTTTAAAGAAAGAAGCTAGGATTAATGTTGCATTTTCCAGAGCAAGATGCTTGCTAATTATTGTGGGTGATTTGGAATTCCTTGATAATTATAGAATTCGAGGTAACAAATTCCCACAAATTATAGAGTACATTAAAGAAACAGAAGAATGTCGCATCATAGAACATTAGGAGAAAAGGCTATTATGAAACAGATATTAGAAACTATTATATATGGAATTCCAAAAGAAATAAAGAATTATCATTTGATTAAAAGGCAAGACATATATATACCATATTGTGAAATTGGGATCACATGTTTAACCAAAGATACTGCAGAGATTAATCTTTTTTTTGAGACGATCTTAAAATTTATTGATATCGGAGTGGATGATATTAATGAGATAGCTACGGTAATGGGAGTCGAGTTTAAGTTAATAAAAGAGGCAGTTATTGATATGATTGAAGAAAGTTATATTATTACTTCAGAAAACAAGGCTATCATGACACCTAAAGGAAAAAAAGCATTAGCAAGTCGTAAAGTAGTCACTATTCGGAAAAGGAATATCAACCAAATTATGGTGAACATGATTACTGGTGACATGGAGGGACATGAAAATATTGCACCATCAATAATTAAGAAAAATGATATTTGCCTCAGTGAGGAACAAGTAATGTCAAAAGAGTTTTTGAATAATCATTATTCTGGCATAAATGATATATATCAGAAGAATCAAGTTGAGTATAATTTTTTTAATACAACCTATTTGCAAAGGGAATTATATAAGATATTGGATTTTACTTATGATAAATTATTTTATGTAAAAGAGGAACTATTAATATATAAAAATAATGATTCTAGTGGATATGAATTTGTGATATCAGAAGATTCAGGAGAACGATATATTAATTGCTTTTATAGTCAAATTAGAGATATTGTGTATCCTGGACTGGAAAATTTTTTTGAAAGAGATCGCAAATTTGCTGATAAAAATATTCATATTGTAAATAATGTTGAGAGGCAAAAAACGGGCGCTTTAATAAAAAAACTGTATGACTGC